>Ga0256839_1004419_pt1 | contig 13732 bp, 12 predicted proteins | sample 354166metaG_FD_185968 | JGI IMG/M metagenome (GOLD analysis project Ga0256839, IMG submission 185968) | Hydrothermal vent microbial communities from Mid Atlantic Ridge, Atlantic Ocean - 354-166 | ecosystem: Environmental > Aquatic > Marine > Hydrothermal vents | place: Atlantic Ocean: Mid... | reverse complement strand
GGCCGCCGCCGGCCGCGCGGGCGTGGTCGTGCTCCACACCGAGATCACGCCGGAGCTCCGCGCCGAGGGGCTCCTGCGGGAGGTGATCAACCGGGTCCAGACCACGCGCAAGGAGCTCGACCTCGAATACACGGGGCGCATCCGCCTCACCATCGACGGCGCCCCGGAGCTCGTGGCCGCGGTGGAGCCCCGCGCCGGGCTCCTCTCCCGGGAGACGCTCGCGACGGAGGTCCGGCTGGGCGCCGCCCCGGAAGCGGGCTGTCACGTCCGCGAGTTCGAGGTCGACGGCCTCCCCCTCCGCATCGGCCTCACGCGGGCCTGAGCCCGGGCCCCGGGGGCGACGCCGGTTGGCCCCGCGGGTCGGTGCTGGCCTAGACTCGAGAAGGCCGGGCCACCACCGCGAGGTCTCCGACGTGCTCTCGATCTTCGACGACTACCCCATCCACCAGACCCCGGAGCCGATCGCGCGGCCCGCCACCAGCGACCGGAACGTCTACGACCGCTACTGGATGAACGGCTACGCGGCGGACGGCGAGTTCTACTTCGGCGTCGCCATGGGCCGCTACCCGCACCGCAAGGTCCAGGATGCGGCCTTCAGCATCGCCCGAGGAGGCGAGCAGCACGCGCTCCACGCCTCCCGCCGGGCGCCGGCGGACCCCGCGGAGACGGTGGTGGGCCCGATGCGCATCGAGATCGCGAAGCCCATGGCGGTCACCCGGGTGATCATCGAGCCCAACGAGACCGGAATCGCCTGCGACCTCACCTTCCGCGCCCGCACCGGCTGCATCGAGGAGGGGCGCCAGACCCTCCTCGCGGACGACCGGCCCGTGATGGACTCGACCCGATTCGCGCAGTTCGGGCGCTGGGAGGGAACCATCGAATACGCCGGGCAGACGCTGCGGGTGGAGCCCGGGCGGGCCTACGGCACGAAGGATCGCTCCTGGGGGCTCCGCCGCATCGGGGAGCCGGATCCGGGCGCTCCGCCGGTGGAGGCACCGCACGTCTTCTTCCTGTGGGCGCCGATCCAGTTCGAGGATCTCTGTACGCATTTCTGCGTCTTCGAGAAGGCCGACGGATTCCGCTGGCACCAGTCCGGCGCCATCGTGCCCGCCTACGGCTCGGTGGACGAGCTCCCCGGCGTCCAGGACCCCGCCCAGCGGAGCTTCCACCAGACGGACTGGCGGTTGCGCTACGTGCCGGGCACCCGCCGCGCCGCCCAGGCGGACATCGCCCTCATCGGGCAGGACGGAAGCCGCCACGAGATCCACCTCGAACCGCTGCTCACCTTCCAGATGAAGGGGCTCGGCTACGTGCACCCCACCTGGGGGCACGGCGTCTGGAAGGGCGAGCAGGCCCTCGGCGGCGAGTCCTGGAAGGCCGACGAGATCGACCCCCTGCTCCCGGAGAACCTCCACATCCAGCAGGTGATGCGCGCCCGCTACGGCGACCGGGAGGGCGTGGGTGTCCTCGAGCAGCTCGCCATCGGCCCCCACGCCCCCTCCGGATTCGAGGGCTACTTGGACGGGGCGAGGTAGGCCACGCCGGCAGCTGCGGGCCCCGGGGGCTCCCTACGCCGGCTCGAAGCGCCAGGCCTCGCCGTCGCGGCGAAGGTGGCCGGCGGTGGGGCCGGCGAAGTGGGTACCGAGGACGAGGGCGGGCCGGTCACCGAAGCGCTCCAGGAAGGCCCGGCGGGTGGCCAGCGCCTGCTGCGGGTCCGTGTCGAAGTGGCTTCCCCACTCCGGATGGGCGCACTGCACCGGGTGGTGCATGAGGTCGCCGGTGATCACCGCCTCGGCGCCCTCCGAGCGGATCCGCACGCTCACGTGCCCGGGGGTGTGGCCCGGGGTGGGGAGGAGCTCCACCTCGCCGGTGAGTGCCTCGTCGCCTTCCACGAGATCGACGAGGCCGGCATCGAAGACGGGGCGCACGGAGTCCTCGAGGACCGGTCCGAAGGCGTCCTCGGGCGCCTTCGACCAGAACTCCCACTCGGTCCGACCGATCAGGTAGCGGGCATTGCCGAAGGTCGGCACGAAGCGACCGCCCTCGAGCCGGGTGTTCCACCCCACGTGGTCCACGTGCAGGTGTGTGCACAGCACCCGGTCGATGGACTCCGGGGGGAAGCCGGCGCGGCGGAGATCATCCAGGAAGGGGCCGCTGCGCCGGTCCCACTCCGGGATGGGACGCGGCTTGTCGTTTCCCACGCAGGTGTCGACCAGGATGCGGGCGCCCTCGGACTCCACCACGAAGCTGTGGATGCTCATGATGGCTTCGCCCGCCTCGTTCACGAAGTGCGGTCGCAGCCACGCCGGAGCCGCGAGAAGGGCTTCCGGAGTGGCCTGCGGGATCACGAAGGTGCCGGGTCCCGGCGTCTCGAGCTCGGTGATCTTGGTGATGGTGACGCGGCCGATCTTCCAGCGCTGCAAGGCGGGCCCTCCCCGCGCCCGAGGCTACCACGGACGCGGACCGCGGGGCAGGCCCGGGCTCTGCCCGGCGTCACCGCGCTAGGATTCGCTGCGAGGAGGACGGCCATGCGCGCAGCGGTGATGAGGCAGTCCCGGATCGTGGTGGACGAGGTCCCGGACCCCGAGCCCGGAAGCGGCGAAGTCCTGGTGAAGACCCTCGCCTGCGGGATCTGCGGTTCGGATCTGCACGCCCTCGAGCACGCGGCGGCGATGGTGGAGGCAGCCCGCGAGGCCGGCGCGCCCATCACCCTCGACCCGATGCGCGACCTGATCCTCGGTCACGAATTCTGCGCCGAGGTCCTCGACTACGGGCCCAACACGATCCGGCGCCACCCGCCCGGGAGCCGCGTCGTCTCGATGCCCGTCCTGGTGCGGGGAACCTCCGTCGAGGGCATCGGCTTCTCCAATCTCGCGCCCGGCGGCTACGGGGAGCGCATGGTGCTCTCCGAGGCGCTGCTCCTCCCCGTTCCAGCCGGGCTCTCCACCGAGCAGGCCGCGCTGACCGAGCCGATGGCCGTGGGCGTCCACGCCGTGGCCCGCGCCGCCATGGGCTCGAACGACGCCGCCCTCGTGGTCGGCTGCGGGCCGGTGGGCCTCGCGGTGATCGCCGCGCTCCGACTCGAGGGCCGGGGACCCATCGTCGCCTCCGACTACTCGCCGCTGCGCCGGAGCCTCGCCGAGCGGCTCGGGGCCCATGTGGTGGTGGACCCGGCCCGGGAACGGCCCATGGAGGCCTTCTCCCGGGCAGCCGGCTTCCGGAGTGCGGTGCTCTTCGAGTGCGTGGGCGTCCCCGGGATGATCCAGGAGCTCCTGCGCGATGCGCCCCGCGGAGCCCGCATCGTGGTGGCCGGCGTGTGCATGGAGCTCGACCGCATCAAGCCCTTCCACGGGATCCAGAAGGAGCTGAGCCTCCACTTCGTCCTCGGCTACACACCCGAGGAGTTCGCCCGGGCGCTCGCGGCCATCGCCGAGGGCGAGATCGACGTCGACCCCCTCGTCACGGGACGGGTGGGCGTCGAGGGGGTGGCCGCGGCCTTCCGCACCCTCGCCCGTCCGGAGGAGCACTGCAAGATCCTCGTCGAACCGTGGCGCGACTAGGCCGCCGCCTCCGGCGGCACGCCCCCTCCCGCGCCCCCCCCGCTCGATCGTGGCCTCCGGGGCCAGTGCCTCGGCGCCGGAGGCGCCGACCCCGCAGGCGGGCGGACGGTTCCTCGGGATTTCCCCCGAGCGACGCCCCCGCGCTGCCCCGGGAACCCGCGCGAGGCCGTCAAGGAGCGCCCCCTCCGTGCCGATCCATCCGATGCCCCCGCCACCCTGGGGGCGGGGCGGGCACACCTCGATGGCAGCCGACCGGACCGAAACGCGCGTCTACGACCCCGCCGAAGGCGGCCCCCGGGAGAGCTGCCTCGTCACCATCTACGGCCCCGAGCTCGGCCGGAAGTTCCCCGTCGACCGCCCCGAGGTGCGGCTCGGCCGCAGCGCCGACAACGAGATCGTGGTCTCGCTGCGAGACGTCTCCCGGCACCACTGCGTCTTCCACCTCGACGAGGGCGACGTCTACCTTCAGGACCTCGGCTCCACGAACGGAACGCTGCTCAACGGCAAGGAGCTCCGCGCCAACGAGCGGATCCTGCTGTGCTCCGGCGACCACATCAAGGTGGGCGGCGCGATCTTCAAGTTCCTCGGCGGGAGCAACGTGGACGCGCTCTACCACGAAGAGATCTACCGCATGATGATCGTGGACGGTCTCGCGGAGATCTACAACCGGCGCTACTTCCTCGAGTACCTCGACCGGGAGATCACCCGCTGCCGCCGCTACGAGCGCGGGCTCTCGGTGATGCTCATCGACATCGACCGCTTCGCCGAGATCAACCAGCGCTTCGGGCATCTCGCCGGGGACGCGGTGATCCGGGAGCTGGCCCGGCGGATCAAGGTGCGGGTGCGCAAGGAATCCTGCTTTGCGCGCTACGGAGGAGACGAGCTCGCGCTCGCCCTCCCGGAGATCGACCTCGAGAACGCGCGGACCTTCGGCGAGCGCATTCTCGGGCTCGCCGCCGACTCGCCGGTGGAGTTCGAGGGTCGGCGGATCCCCGTGTCCGTATCCATCGGCATCGCCGCGCTGAACCGGCACGACGCCGACGCCGAGGCCTTCCTGCGGCGGGCGGAGGAGCACCTCCACGAGGCCAAGGCCGACGGCCGCGGCTGCGTGCGCGGCTGACCCCCGCCCGCCTCCGCACCTCCCTACCCGAGATCCTCCACCACGCCGGCCCGGGCGCGACAGCGCGCCTTGCAGCCGCGGCGCGAGAGCTCCCGCCCCGCGGGGAGGAAGCCCCCCCTCGAACCGCAGCAGCAGCTCGCCGCAGAGGCAGACGAGGGCGAGCGAGTGGGCGGGGTGCCCCTCGACCCGGTGGAAGGGCGGCACGTCGGCGCGGACCACGGAGCCCGGCCCCACCCGGACCCCGCGGGCGGGCTACGCATCCGGTGCCACGATCGCCGCCGGGTGGATCTCCGCCCGACCGAGCCGGTCCGAACCCGGCCGACCGGGCCCGCTCATGCCTGCCCTCCTCCGGCGAAGGCCTCAGTGGACACCGGGGGTCACGACGAGGGTGGCCGGATCCACGCCGAGGTCCCGCAGCACCCGGGCCCACATCTGCTCCGGCTCCACGTCGAAGACGATCTCGCGGGTGGCCGGGGCCACCAGCCAGGCTCCGGCGGCGAGCTCCCCTTCGAGCTGTCCGGGAGCCCAGCCCGCGTAGCCGAGGAAGAGCCGCACGTCGGGAACGGGGCGTTCCACGAGGTCGCGGAGCACCTCGATGGATCCGGCACAGAAGACGCCGGGCAGCACCCGGGTCACGCCCTCGCGGCCCTCGGGACCGCCTTCGCCGAAGAGGACCCATCCGGTCTGCGGCTGCACCGGCCCGCCGATCCCGACCTCGGCCTCCGAATCGCCGCGCCACTCGAGCCCCAGGCTGGCGCACAGCTCGGCGGCCCGGATCTCCGCCTCGCGGTTGAGTACGAGGCCGAAGGTGCCATCCTCGTCGTGGTGGACGAGCAGCACCACGCTCCGGACGAAGTTCGGGTCCTGGAGCTGGGGCATGGAGACGAGGAGCGACGGGGCGAGGGATCGATCCGAGTCCACGCCGCGAGGGTAGCAGCGCGGTCGGTTCCGGGATCCGCGGGGGGCGCCGGGCCCCAAGGACGTGCTCGTCGCCCGCACGCCGAGGGGGCGGATCGCCGAAGGGGGCGGGGTGGAGGGCGATGCCGGAAAGAGGGATCCGGCGCGGATGCTCCCGGCGGGGGTGCTCTTCGCGGTGGCCGCGGGAGCCCTGCTGGCCGGCTCTGCCTCCGGCCCGGCGGCGGACCTCGGCGCGCTCTCCCGCCTGGCGCTCGCGAGCTCCGCCGCCTTCGCCTGCCTCGCCCTCGCCCTCGCGCTCCCCGGCCGGCGCTCCGTGGCCGAGGCCCTCGGGCTCCGGCGCTCCCGGCTGCGTCGGGGCGCCACCGTCCTCGCGGCGGCCGGCCTGTGCCTGCTCAGCCTCTCGCTCGACCGGCTGGTGGACCTGGCCGGCTGGACGGACGCCTCGGCACTCGGGCGGATCGGCCGGCTCGTCGCCGCGGCCACGCCGAGACAGCGCGTGCTGGCCCTCGTCGGTCTGGCCCTTGCCCCGGCGGTGGCCGAAGAGCTCCTCTTCCGAGGGGCACTGCAGCGCGCGCTCCTCCTCCGGATGCCGCCCGCGGCCGCGATCGGCATCTCCGCGCTCGCCTTCGGGCTCGCGCACCTCGACCCGGTCTACGTCCTGGCGGCCACGGCCCTCGGCCTCTACCTCGGCGTGCTCGCCTGGCGCGCGGACAGCATCCGTCCAGCGGTGATCTGCCACCTGGTCAACAACACGGTGGCGGTCCTGTTCGCCGGCCCCGCAGCCGAGCGCCTCGAGCCGCCTGCCGGCCTGCTGCCCCTGGTGCTCCTGCTCTCGGCGGGTCTCCTGGCGGCCGCCTGCCGCCGCCCGGACCCGGTGCTGCCGGCTGGCGACCGGGCCGGTGAACCGGAGCCCGACCCCCGATCAGACCGGTAGCCCCCGGGGGCCATCAAGGCCCGGCCCCCATGCGCCGAACCGGAGGAAGGCCAACGGGGAGGCACCATGGGCGAATCCCAACCCTCCGTCCTGCTGGTGGACGACGGGGAGCTCGCGGACGTGCGGGAGCTCCTCGAGGAGCTCGGAGCCGATTTCGTGCACCTCCGCGGCGGCCAGATCCCGGAGACCCTCGTGCCGCCGCGGGACATGGTGGTCACCTCGCCGCGCCGCGCGGCCGACGTCGCGGCCCGCGGCGGCACGGCCGCCGAGCTGCTCGGCGGCCCCCTCGGCATCGTCGTGGTGGAGGAGGACTCCCCAGCCCTCCGCCGGATGCTGCGCGGGGGCGGCTACGACTACCTGGTCCGCCGCCCCGTACGGCGCGAGGTCCTCCGCCTGCTGCTCCTCCGGGCGCTCTACCGGGGGCCCGAGCGCCGCCGCGCGCTGCGCGTTCCGCGCCGGGGCGATGCAACCCTCGTGATCGGCCTCAAGCGGATCGGGGCGCAGCTGGCGGACCTGTCCCGCAGTGGCTGCCGCCTGCTGCTCGACCGGCACCTCGAGATCGGAACCGGGGTGGAGCTCGAGCTTCCCACGGGCGAGGCCGGCCGGCCTCCGCTGCGGCTCCCCGCGCGGGTCGCCCGCTCGGAACGCAGCACCCGGGATGGCGAGCCGACCCACGTGGCCGGCCTGCACTTCGCCCGGTTGGAGCCCGACGTCGCCGCACGTTTCGAGTCCCTCCTCTCCGAGGCGGGCGCCGGTCCCATCGAGCCCTTCGCGGAGGGACGCGCTGCCGGCACGGCCCGGGTGCCCCGCGAGCAGCGGGCCGAACCGCGCAGGCGCTTCGAGGGGCCGATCACCGAACTCGCGAGCGAAGCCGGACGCGTTCTCCTCGGCCGGGACCTCAGCACCCGGGGCATGCGGGTGGAGCCGCGGCGCGACCTCCGCGTGGGGGACCGTCTCCGGCTCGCACTCCACGCCGATCCGGGCGGTGAGCCCCTTGTCGTCGACGCCGTGGTGAGCCGCGACGACGGGCCGCGGGGGCTGGCCCTGCACTTCGAGCCCCTCTCCGCCGACGTGGCCCGCCGGCTCGAGACGGTGATCGCGGACCTCCCCACGGTCGAGACGCTCGTCGACGGCGAGGCCGCCTCCCTTGGCGCAGTGCTCTCCGAGGTGCTCCCCGACCGGGCCTGAGCCAGCCGCCACCCCCCCTGCCCCGGCGGCCGGGATCGGGTAGCCTGCGGCGCCATGGCGAGATCCAAGAGCAAGAAGAAACGCAAGCAGCACTTCCGCGACGTCCGCTTCAAGCGCCGCAAGAAGCGCCGGCGACAGGCCGAGCGCGGCGAGGGCTGACCCCGGGCGCGCCCGCGTCAGCGCGCCGCGGGGTGGAGCGGGCCGGCGACGGGCACGCCCCCGGTGCCGGGACCGGAGGACGCCGTTCGCGGGGCCGGCGTGCCGAGGAGCGCCTCGGCCCGGGACGCGTCGCACTGCCTGCGGTGGCAGAAGATCGCCTCGAGGACGCTGGCGGCGACCTGCGAGGCATTTCGCCACCAGAGATCCCCCTGCACCAGGACCACCGCGAGGGCGACCCGGGGCTCCCCGGCCGGGGCGACTCCTGCGAACCACTCGTAGCGCCCGTCGGGGTTGCGGCCCGAGAGGCTCCCGGTCTTTCCAGCGACGCGGATCGCCCCGAGCAGGGGGCGCCCCCGGCGGTCCCGGAACGCGCGCCGCGCCGTACCCTTCCGGGTGGTCGCCGTGAGCATCTCCCGAAGCTCGAGCGCGAGCGCCGCGGTCATGACGCGCGCCTCGGGACCACGGGGCGGAAGGGAGAGCTCGAGGCCCCGGGCGTCCACCACGCGATCCACCCAGAAGGGGCGCACGAGCTGGCCGTCGGCGAGGGTCGCGGCCAGCCGCACGGCGTGCAGCGGCGTGATCCGGCAGCCGGCGAGCCCGCAGCCGAGCCGGCCGAGGTCGAGCTCGTCGCGGACGGGCCGGGTCTCGCCCGGGGGATGACCCGGTGCCGGGGTCTCGAGCAGCCCGAAGCGGGCGATGGTGCCGAGCAGGGCCTCGGCCCCCACCCCCCGGACGGCGATGCGCGCGAGGCACTGGTTGTTGGAGCTCGCGAGCGCGGTCTCGAAGCTCACCTCGCGGCCCATCGGGGGCTCGCGGAGCCGGGCGCGGGTGAGCCGGTAGGGGCTCCCGGCGAAGCGGCAGGGGCGGCGGACGAGCTCCGGCGCGTAGTGCATCGCAGCCGCAGCGGTCACCACCTTCATGAGGGAGGCGGCGGGATAGGTCCGGTCGGGCGGAAAGCGATCCGGGGCCGTGGAGATGTAGGCGTGGATGCGACCCGAGGCCGGGTCCATGACCACCACGTGGCCGAGTTCCACCCGCGCCCGCTCCAGGATGCGCAGCACCCGTCGGCTGAGCTCGGGCGAGACCGTGTACTCCACGCGAAGGGGTGGCGTGATGGCCTCGGGCGGGGCTCCCGAGGGTTCGACCCATCGGACGAGGCGGGCCGGCATCTGCGGCGAGGAGGCGGTCCGGGCGCCGGCTGCCCGGACCCCGTCCCGCTCGAGGGGCCCTTCGCGCCGCAGGGTCTCGCGGACGAGGTCGTCGAAGCCGGCCGCGTCGAGGGGGGGGAGCGCGAGCGCGGCCGGGGGGGCCTCCGGGGCCAGCACGCCCTCGGGCGGGGCGCTCCGGATCTCCTCGGGCGGGGCCTCCGGGGCCGGGGGCGGGGGCAGGAGCGAGCGCACCACCGCACCCGCGGCGGCACCCATCGCAAATCCGACCACCGCGACGAGCAGACGACGTCCTCGCGCGCGCAAGGGAGCGCTCCTCTTCGGGGGGTGGGTACTGCCCGTCCGGGCGGGCGCGCCCGGGCTGGCGGGGCCGCCTAGAGGGCCACCACCTCGGTCACCTCGGGAATCTCCTCGCGGAGGCGCGCCTCGATCCCGAACTTGAGGGTGGCCGTCGAGCTCGGACACCCCGCGCAGGCGCCCTCGAGGTGGACCTCGACCACGCCGTCGCGGAAGCCGACGAAGCTCACGTCGCCACCGTCCATGGCCACCGCCGGGCGGATCTCCTCTTCGAGGATCTCACGGATGCGGGCCTCGACCTCCCCCTCGCCCTCGCGGCGGGGGGGCTCGTAGTCCTCGGAGAGGGCGGGCTCCCCGGACGCGGCGTGGGCCTTGAGGGCATCCACGATGTCCTGGGCGATGGACATCCAATCCACCTCGGGCCGCTTGGTCACGGTCACGAAGTTGGATCCGAGGAAGACGCGGACCACGCCCTCGATCCCGAAGAGCCGGGCCGCGAGGGGGGAGACCGAAGGATCCGGGGCCGCATCGAAGGAGGCGCTCCGGCCCCGAGGAAGCAGGGGCTCTCCGAGCACCCATTTGATGCTGTCCGGGTTGGGGGTGCGCTCGGCGTGCATCCGGAAGCCCAGGCTCATGGCCACCTCCCGCCACGGACCGCTCCCACGGCGGCCGCCCTCCGAGGGTAGGGGGCGCGCGCGGGCGCGCCAAGCGCGGCCGCCGGTGGCCTCAGCCCGGCGACCCGAAGAGCCGCGGCTCGACATCCTCGAGGGTCGCCACCTCGTGGCCGTGGGCGCGGGCGAGCTCGGCCTCGCGGCTCGTGTTGTAGCCCCAGCCCGCGAGCACGCATCGCACGCCGAGGGGGGCGACGCAGTCGAGGTGGTGGACCTTGTCGTCCACGAAGGTCATGGCCTCGAAGGGGATCCGGAGCCGGTCTGCGAGGTGGCGCAGGTGCAGATCCTTGGTCACCCCCGTCTCCTTGTCGAGCCGGAGGTCCGCGGGAAAGAGCTCGGCGATCCCGTAGTGATCGAGCAGGCGACCCACCGAGTGGCGGTCCTTGGCCGTGGCGATGGCCAGGATCCTCTCGGAGCCGCGCCGCCGGAGCAGATCCACCACCTCCGGATAGGGCCGGAGCAGGGCGAGCCACCGCCCGCGGTCCTCCTGTTCGAGCCGGCGGCGCTCCTCGTAGAATCGCCGGTGGAAGGCCTGGAGCGTCTCCTCGGGAAGCCCCGCCTTGAAAGCGTCGTAGGTGGCCTGGTCCTCGATCGGGACGCCGAGGGCGATGGCCCGAAGCGCGGCGCCGTAGTCCTCGGCGCGGTTGCCAAAGGGCATCAGCCGCACGAACTCGCGAGCAAGCGCTTCCTCGGAGCAGGGCAGGGGAAGATCCGGAAAGAGGCGCTCGTGGGTGCGGCGGGCGACGAGCAGCGCCTCGGGCGCGCTCTGCGCGATCACGCCGTCGAAGTCGAGGACGAGCACCCGGCCATCGGGCGGATGGGCCGCAGCCATGCGGGGCGCAGGGTAGGAGCCGGCCCGGGCTCGCGCCAGCTTCCGGTGGCGCGGGGCCGCCCGGATGCCACGCTATGCTGCTCCCCCGTGGCTCCCCGATGGATGAAGAGCTGGCGGCACGTGGTCCCGTGGGTGGTCTCGGCCGCGCTGCTCGCCTACGTCTTCGGCTTTGCCACCGACTGGGCCGCCCTCGTCGGGGCCATGCGGCACGCGGACGTGCCCCTCTTCCTCGCCGTCACCGCGGCCGACCGGCTCGCGTTCTTCGGAGTCTGGACCTGGCTTCAGGCCCTCGCGGTGCGCAAGTTCGTGCGGGAGGTCTCGTTCCGTGAGGTCTTCGCCATCCGCGGCGGCTCGGAGCTCCTGCGGGCGGTGAGCAACCCGCTCTCCGATGCGGCCTTCTTCGTGGGTCTGGCCCGGCTCACCGGCGGGCGGATGGACGCCGTGCTCGGCGCAGCCCTGATTCCGGGCGTGATCCATTTCGCGGTGATGGTGCTCCAGCTCACCATCGCGCTGCCGCTTCTGCCCGGTGGCCTCGAGGCCAACCCCGACGTGGCGCTCACCGCGGGCGTGAGCTGGGCGATCGTCGCCGCGGCGGCCGGCGCGGCGGTCCTGGCACCGCGCTTCCGCCTGCCCGCGGGTGGCCGCGTCCGCCGATTTCTCGGCCGCATCCCGCCCCGGCGCCTGCTGCCCTACGTGGCCTGCTTCGCGCTGCTGGCGGTCTTCGACGTCACCATCCAGTGGCTCGCGAGCCGGGCCTTCGGCGTGCCCATCCCCTGGCTCTCCCTGCTCGCGCGGATCCCCATCCTCTACCTGGCGCTCACCATCCCGTCCTTCGCCAACTACGGAACCCGCGAGCTCGCGTGGGCCGGGCTTTTCGCCGACCACGCGCCAAGGGACACGCTGATCGCCTACGCCTTCGCGACCAACACCCTCTTCCTGCTGCTCAACGTGGTCATCGGCGTGCTCTTCCTGCCCCGGGCGCTCGAGCTGCTCCGGACGGTCCGGGAGGCCCGCGCAGCCGGCGAGCCGGTGCCCGAACCACTGCTCCACGACGCACTCGAGGGATGAGAGCCGCCCGGAGATGTCAGTCCGGGACGACGAAGCGCGCGGCGCCGTGGAGCGCCTGCTCGGCGCCCCGCACCAGGGCGAGAAGCACCTCCGCGGCCGGGTGGATGTCCTGGATCATGCCGATCCCCTGCCCCGCGAAACCGGGCGCGACGTCCCCGCGCTCCGCGCGATGCGCGGCGGCGAGCACCGGCATCGCCACCATGGGCTGGAAGGGCATGGGAAGGGGCTCGAGGCCCGACTCGGCCACGGCCTCACACCACCGGTTGCGGACGAGGCGGGCCGGCTTCCCGGTGACCGCACGGGAGACCACCGTATCCTCCTCGCGCGCCTCGACGAGGACCTTCTTCTGGAACTCGCGGATTCCGGCCTCCGGCGTGGCCAGGAAGGCGGACCCGACCCACGCGCCCTCGGCACCGAGGGTGAGCGCCGCCGCCACGCCGCGCCCGTCTGCGATGCCCCCGGCCCCGAGCACCGGAATGCCGCCCGCCGCGTCCACCACCTGCGGGATGAGCGCGAGCGTCCCGATGGGCGCGTTGTGGCCGCCCCCGTCGTGCCCCTGCGCCACGATCACATCCACTCCGGCCTCGGCCACCTGCCGCGCGTGGCGCACCGTTCCCACCACCGAGATCACCCGGGTTCCGTTCCGATGCAGCCGCTCGATCCAGGGGCCGGGGTTGCCGAGACCGGCGGCGTAGACGGGAACCCGCTCCTCGATCACGACCTCCATCTGGGCCTCGAAGAACTCGGGGGTGAACACCGGAGGCCCGTCGCGATCGCGCGCGTCGAGGCCCGCGTCCCGGAGGAGCTCGTCCATCGGAGGAAGCTCGAGCCCCTCCCGCTCCATGAACTCCCGCGCGAAGCGCTGCCACTCGGGCATCCGCTCCTGCGGGGGCCGGCCGCCGGAGCGCTCGTAGGCGCGACGCCGGACCGAGGCGGGAAGCAGTGTGTCCACGCCGAAGGGCCGGTCGGTGAGCTGCCGGGTCTCCTCGATCCAGGCCCGCAGCTGCCGGGGGCCGCACGACGCGGCGCCGAGCACCCCGAGGCCGCCGGCGTTCGAGACCGCCGCCACGAGCTCCGGTGTGCTCGCCCCGCCCATGCCCGCGAGCACGATGGGGTGCTCGATCCCGAAGAGCTCACAGATTCGGGTCCGAAGCGCCACTGCCGCCCTCCTCCTCGACGCGGGCCGCCGCGCCCGGATCAGTCCGCGAGCCGGAAGCGGTTCGGCGCCTCCCCGTGGCCGGGCTCCACCCGACCGACGAGGCCCACCCCCTCCTCCCGGATCAGGCGTAGGACCGGGAAGCTCGCCGCCTCGGCCACGGCCAGGCTCCGCGCCCCGTCCTGCAGCCGGATCACGAAGACGGCGTGCACGGGCCGATTGGCCCGGTCGAAGATCACGGTGTAGCTCTCCACCCGGGCCGGCCCGGAGGGCCGCTCCACGAGGGGCGGCCCCTCTCGCTCGGCGGGCGCGAGCCCCACCTCGCTGCCACGTCCGTCCGCCGCGCGGAGCCCCTCCGGATCGCTTCCGAGGACGCAGATCGCGTGCTTGGCGGCGCACATGCCGAGGCCCGAGACCCAGCCGACACCGGCGCTGCCGCGGAGGACGGCGGTCATGTTGCAAAGGGCATGCGTGGTGTAGTTGTTCCCCGGACCCCCGTGGTGCGCCAGCCCGCCGGTGGTGGTGAATCCGCGCGGATCCTCCACGTCCAGGCCGAGGGCGCCCAGGGCGAGCTCGACCGCCGAGGGAAAGCAGCTGTAGAGGTCGAAGCGGTCCACGCGATCGGCGCTGACGCCTGCGTGCTTGCAGGCGGCCTCGGCCGCC
>Ga0256839_1004418_pt1 | contig 13732 bp, 10 predicted proteins | sample 354166metaG_FD_185968 | JGI IMG/M metagenome (GOLD analysis project Ga0256839, IMG submission 185968) | Hydrothermal vent microbial communities from Mid Atlantic Ridge, Atlantic Ocean - 354-166 | ecosystem: Environmental > Aquatic > Marine > Hydrothermal vents | place: Atlantic Ocean: Mid... | reverse complement strand
CTGGCCCCGGTGCTGCTGTGGCTGCTGCTGCTGATCGTGATTCCGCACATCGACCTGATGGTGATGTCGCTGAAGGCGGAAAACGATGTGGGTGACCTGGTCTGGTCGCTGGACAATTACCGCACCTTCTTCGAGGAGAAGATCTACTGGCTCACCTTCGTGCGCACCGCGGTGTATGCGATCCTGACCACCTTTCTGACCTTTCTCATCACCTTTCCGATCGCCTTCTACATCACCAAGGTGGTGAAGCTGAAATACAGCGGTTTCCTGACCATCCTGCTGCTGGTGCCCTTCTGGGTCAGCGAAATGGTGCGCATCTACGGCTGGATGATCCTGCTGCGCGAGAGCGGTGTGTTCAACCAGTTCCTGCTGTGGCTGGGGGTCATCGATCACCCGGTGGAAATGCTGTACAACGATGTCAGCATGGTGATGGGGCTGGTCTACACCACCATGCTGTTCATGGTGGTGCCACTGATTTCCTCGCTGGAAGGCCTCGATGACGGACTGATCGAGGCGGCCTACGATCTGGGGGCCTCCAAGTGGGTGATCTTCACCCGCATCGTCATTCCCTACATCATGCCGGGCATCGTCTCCGGCTCGATCGTGGTGTTCATGCTCACCCTCGGCAACTACCTGACGCCGAACCTGATGGGCGGCAAGAACTCGTTGTGGTTCACCGAGCAGATCTACAATCAGTTCATCGCCAGTTTCAACTGGAACCAGGGCGCGGCCTTCGGCTTCCTGCTGCTGATGCTGTCCTCGCTGATCATCTGGATCGGCCTGCGGCTGTCCGGCCAGAACCTGTCGAAGGCGCTGACATGATCCGCAGCATCCCCACCGGCCGTACCTACCGCTGGGCCTTCACCGCCTATGTGCTGCTGTACTTCCTGTTCCTGTTCATGCCGCTGGTGATCACCAGCATCCTCGCCTTCAACGACTCCGACTTTCCCGGGCTGCCGTGGCAGGGGTTCACCCTGGACTGGTTTCTGGCCGACGGTGACGACCGGGTCGGCATCTTCCATGATGACCGCAACCTGTCGGCGCTGTGGGTCAGCATCCAGACCGCCTTTGCGGTGTCCATCCTGTCGCTGATCCTCGGCACCATGGCTGCCTTCCTGTTCGAACAGGAGCAGTTCCGTTTCAAGCAGGGACTGTATTTTCTGGCGCTGGCGCCGCTGGTGATCCCGGGTGTCATCCTCGGCATCTCGATCCTGCTGGCCAGCAACAGCGCCGGGCTGTACATCGAGGAACACTTCGGCATCGACATCGGCTGGCTGAGGCCCAGCTTCACGCTGGTGGTGCTGGGACAGATGTCCTTCATCGCCACCTTCGTCATGCTGGTGGTGTCGGCGCGGCTGCGCAAGTTCGATGCCTCGCTCGAAGAAGCGGCGCTGAATCTCGGCGCCACCCGCGCCGAAGTGATCCGGCTGATCACCCTGCCCTATCTCAAGCCGGCACTGATCGGCGCCGGTTCGGTGGCTTTCCTGATGAGTTTCGAGAACTTCAACACCACCCTGTTCCTCATAGGCTCCGACACGACACTGCCGGTATCGCTCTACCTGCAGGTGCGCGACGGCAGCACTCCGCTGATCAACGCCATCGCCTTCGTGCTGATCGTGTCCACCTCCACGCTGGCGTTGATCAATCTGTTGCTGACCCGGCGGCAGCAGGACTGAGCGCATCGACGTCCACGCGGAAACCGTGGCGGACGAGAAAATCCAGCAGTTGCGGTGAGTGTTGCTCTATCCTGTCCACCGAGGCATGGCGTGCGCCGGACACTGTCAGCAGATCCAGGTCGGCGCGTGGGCAGGCAGCGATCAGATCCCGGGCATCGCTGATCGGCACTACCCGGTCGGCATCACCATGGACCAGCAGAACCGGCGCCTTCACGCGGCAGACGGTATGAATCGGCGCGATGGCATCGAAACGCTGCCCGATGATCCATTCGACATAACGCAGCACCGCGCGCAGCAACCACTCCGGCAAGGGCCAGCGCTTCAGTTCCCTGCGCATCACCCGTTCCGGATGGGCGAATACGGATACCGCGATCACCGCTTCGATGTCGTCACGCTGTGCGGCGGTCAGCAGCACGGCTCCGGCCCCGATCGAATGACCCAGCAGGGCGAGCTTTCCACGGGCGTGGCCAGACCGGGCCTTGAGCCAGTCGATGGCCCCGTGGAGATCTTCGGCGAAACGCGGCAGCGAGGAATGGCCATGGCCGTCGCTGAGCCCGTGGTTGCGCGCGTCGAACAGCACTACCTCCATTCCGGCACGGTGAAACGGCAGAGCCAGCGGCAGCAGCATTTCCATGTTGGCGCCCCAGCCGTGCAGCAGAATGATGCGGTCCGCCTCGGCCGAGGCGGAAGGAATCAGCCAGGCTCGCAGTTGACGGCCGTGCCGCGTGGGAATGTTCACGGCCTTGAATGGCAGCCGAAGATCGGCCGGCGTGCCCCGTTCCCGCACGCGCGGCGCGCGAAAACCGAGGTGTATGGCGATGACGAACAGCAGCGCCAGCCCCAGGAGCAGCAACGGGATGATCAGAACAAGACTCATGACGGCGGCAGGCGATCCGAACGGTGGAGATCAATCGACCTCCACCGCTGGCGTCGGTTCCGTCAGAACTGTGGCGGCGGCAGGAACTTCTGCTGCTGCTCTTCGACCAGCTGCGGCGGACAGGCGATGGGCTGCAGTTCGAACACGCGTTCGATGCGTGCCCCGGCGGGAAGGTCGGCGCTGACCGTGCGCGCGGCGAGGAACTGCTCGGCCATCGACAGCAGTTGCCGGACCACCGCCAGCTCCTGGCGCAGGATGGCGGCCACCACCTCCGGTTCGAAACCGGCGGCATGGTGCAGTAGCGCGGCGCGACGCCAGGTGGCCGGCAACTGAGCCACCGCCGGCTGGGCGCGCTGCTGCTCCAGCAGCACCTGCTTGGCCTCGATCTCCGGCAGCTGCTCCGGCACCCCGATCAGGTCTTCGACCTTGAGCACCTCGTCCGGCTGGTAGAATTCGTAGAGGTCGGTGTCGATGTCCTCGTCCTCGATTACCTCCTCGGTGCTGATTGCCAGGCGCCGCTGGCGGCTCTGTTCCACCTCGCGATCCAGTTGATCGATGGCCAGCTGGTGCAGCCAGGCACGCAGATCCAGATCCTCCGGCTTGTCCGCGCGCTGCTCCCAGGAGGCGACCAGCACGGCATCGACCAGTTCGTCGGGCAGGATGTCGTCGGGACGCAGATCGTCCATCGCCTGCAGGTAGGTAATCTCGCGGCGCGCGAAATCGTAGAGATCGTCTAGGTGCGGCTGCACAAGACGGAACCAGTCGGCCGGATCGTCGGCGGCCAGTTCCTGTTCCCCTGTTGCGGCAGCTTCCGCGCGCAGATCCAGCTTCTGGCGTCGGTTCTTGCGCTTCCAGGCGTGCTCGTTCTTGAGGCGGCTCTTGTAGCGCAATGCCTGACGCTCCAGCTCGTCGAAGACCTTGCGTACCAGCACCGCGGGTTCGCTGCCTTCCTCGTCCGCGGAGATGATCTTGTGCAGTACATGCAGCGTTGCGCCAAAGCGGTAAAGGTCTTTTTTCTGGTTGTGTTTCTGCAGCGTGGCCTTGATGCTGGCGTCCTTCTCCGCCAGCGGGCCCAGCTTGTGTTCGAGCCGCTCCGCCTGCTCGCGGATCAGCGGCTTGAGGGATTTCTTCTCGGCCTTGTCGAGGCCCTGGTAGCTGACATGCAATCTCATGGCTCTGTCCTTTATTGTTGTTGATCGATGGCTGCAAGCCTAACCGAGGCATGAAACCGGTTCCGTCACGGAGGTGACAGCCGCGGTGGATCGGCAGTACCATGGCCCCTCCGCAACACGACAGGTAAAGACCATGCGCACACTGTTCAAGACCCTGACCGCTGCCCTGCTGTTCATCGGCCTGATGCCACCGGCCCAGGCCGGCATGATCGCGACACCCGACGCCAGTCGCCTGCCTGCCGCCGGAATGCAGAATGCGCGGGAAGCGCTGGTGCGGCAACTGACCGATCTGGGCGTGGAAGCCGCCGAGGCGCGCGCACGCGTTGCCGGTCTCGATGACGCACAGATCGCCGAACTGAACCGCAGGATTGCGGATCTGCCCGCCGGGGCCGATGCCGCCGGCATTCTGCTGACGGTGTTCATCGTGTTCGTGATCACCGATGTGATCGGCGCCACCGATATCTTCCCCTTCATCCATCCGGTGAATACCAAGTAGAGCCCGTTGGCCGTGGCCGGCCTGATGCCTGCCCGCCTGCTGCTGTTGTTGGCTCTGCTGGTGCTGGCCGCCTGCGCCACGCCGCCGCAGACGCTGGAGCTGCGGCGGGCGCCACCGCCGGATCTTCCGCCCCGCGTCGAGCTGGCTGATACCCCCTTCTATCCGCAGACCCGTTATCAGTGCGGGCCCGCGGCGCTGGCCACTGTGCTCAACCGTGATCGACAGCGCATCACCCCGGAGGCGCTGGTGGGTCAGGTTTATGTGCCGCAACTGAAAGGCAGCCTGCAGGCCGAGATGATTGCAGCCGCCAGTCGTCAGGGGATGCTGGCCATTGAGCTGGATGGCCGCCTTGACAGCCTTCTGCGCGAGCTGGCCGCCGGCCATCCGGTGCTGGTATTGCAGAATCTGGGGTTTTCGCTCTGGCCCTTCTGGCATTACGCGGTGATCATCGGCTATGACCTGCCATTGCAGCGGCTGCTGCTGCGTTCGGGACAGACGCGGCGGATGCAGCGCAGTTTCGCCCTGTTCGAGCGCACCTGGGACCGCGCCGGGCGCTGGGCGCTGGTGATTACGGATCCGGCGGATCCGGCGGTCAGTGCCGGGCAGGATGCCTTTGTGCGCGCGGCGCTGAGGCTGGAACGCTCGGTCTCGCCGGCAGGCGCGACAGCAGCCTGGCAGGAGGCCGTCAGGCGCTGGCCGGAGGCCTGGCTGCCCTGGTTCGCGCTGGGCAATGGCTTGTTTGCGGCCGGTGATCCGGCCGGCGCGCGCCAGGCGCTGGAGAGGGCGGTGGCCGTCGATCCGCAGCGCGCCGACGGCTGGAACAACCTGGCCTGGGTGCTGCACCGCCTGGGCCAGGCGGAGGCCGCCCGCGCGGCCATCGACCGTGCCCGCGCCCTGCGACCCAGCGATGCCGAGATCGAGGACAGCTACCGGAGCATCGTCGGTGACTAGGGCGCCCCGGCTGGCCTAGAGCGCGAATTCCACCGCCACCGACTTGCCGCGCTCGGCCGAGGCCACATAATCCGGCATCCGGTCGAAATTGAGGTAGCGGTAGATCTCCGGCGCCATGCTGTCGATCGTCTGCGCGTATTCCATGTATTCCTCGACCGTTGGCAGGCGGCCCAGCACGGCGGCGATGGCCGACAGCTCGGCCGAGGCCAGATAGACATTGGCGCCCTGCCCCAACCGGTTCGGGAAGTTGCGGGTGGAAGTGGAGACCACGGTGCTGTTGGGCGCCACCCGTGCCTGGTTGCCCATGCACAGCGAACAGCCGGGCATCTCGGTGCGTGCTCCGGCGGCGGCGAAGATGTTGTAGTAGCCTTCCTCGCGCAGCTGAGCCTCGTCCATCTTGGTCGGTGGTGCGATCCACAAGCGGGTCGGGATGATGCCGCCGGCCTGTTGCAGCAGCTTGCCAGCGGCGCGGAAATGACCGATGTTGGTCATGCAGGAGCCGATGAACACTTCGTCGATGGTGTCGCCGGCCACTTCCGACAGCGGCTTGATGTCGTCCGGGTCGTTGGGGCAGGCGAGCAGCGGCTCGGTGATGCTGTTCATGTCGATCTCGATCACTTCGGCGTACTCGGCATCGGCATCGGCGCGCATCAGGCCGGGGTTTTCCAGCCATTCCTCCATGGCGCGGGCGCGGCGCTCCAGCGTGCGCTTGTCTTCATAGCCGTTGTCGATCATCCAGCGCAGCATGACGATGTTGGAGCGCAGGTATTCGGCCACCGAATCTTCCGACAACTCAATGGTGCAGCCGCCGGCGGACCGTTCGGCGGATGCGTCGGAGAGCTCGAAGGCCTGTTCCACGGTCAGGTTGGGCAGGCCCTGGATTTCCAGGATGCGGCCGTTGTAGACATTCTTCTTGCCCTTTTTCTCGACGGTCAGCAGGCCACGCTGGATCGCCGCGTAGGGAATGGCATTGACCAGATCGCGCAGCGTGATGCCGGGCTGCATCTCACCGGTGAAGCGCACCAGCACCGATTCCGGCATGTCCAGCGGGATCACGCCCAGTGCGGCGCCAAAGGCCACCAGTCCGGATCCGGCCGGGAAGGAGATGCCGATCGGGAAGCGGGTGTGGGAGTCACCGCCGGTGCCCACGGTGTCGGGCAGCAGCATGCGGTTCATCCACGAATGGATGACTCCGTCGCCGGGGCGCAGCGAAACGCCGCCTCGGGTCTGTATGAAATCGGGCAGCGTGTGCTGGGTCTCGATGTCCACCGGTTTGGGGTAGGCGGCGGTATGGCAGAAGGACTGCATCACCAGATCGGCGGAAAAACCGAGGCAGGCCAGTTCCTTGAGCTCGTCACGGGTCATCGGGCCGGTGGTGTCCTGGGAGCCGACGGTGGTCATGCGCGGTTCACAGTACTGTCCCGGACGCACGCCGGCTACGCCACAGGCCTTGCCGACCATTTTCTGCGCCAGGGTGAAGCCCTTGCCGGAGTCCTCCGGGTCGCCGGGCCGGCGGAACACACGGCTGTGGTCCAGGCCCAGGTTCTCCCGCGCCTTGTCGGTGAGGCTGCGACCAATGATCAGCGGGATACGGCCGCCGGCGCGCACCTCGTCGAGGATGACATCGGTTTTCAGTGCGAACTCGACCAGGGTATCGCCAGCCGCGTTGGTGATGCGGCCCTCATGGGGGCGGATGGTGATGACATCGCCGGTCTCCAGCGCATCCACCGGGCATTCGATGGGCAGCGCACCGGAATCTTCCAGCGTGTTGAAGAAGATGGGCGCGATCTTGCCGCCGAGCACCACGCCGCCCTGGCGCTTGTTGGGCACGAAGGGGATGTCCTGCCCCATGTGCCAGAGCACCGAATTGGTGGCCGATTTGCGCGAAGAGCCGGTGCCCACCACATCACCCACATAGGCCAGCGGGTGTCCTTTCTCCTTGAGCTTGTCGAGGGTGCTGATGGGACCGATCTCACCGGGCTTGTCGGGGGTGATGCCCGGTCGCTCGTTCTTCAGCATGGCCAGCGCGTGCAGCGGGATGTCGGGACGCGACCAGGCGTCCTGCGCCGGAGACAGGTCGTCGGTGTTGGTTTCGCCGGGGACCTTGAACACGGTCAGGGTGATGGCCTCGGGCACTTCGGGCTTGCGCAGGAACCATTCGGCATCGGCCCATGACTGCATCACCGCCCGGGCGTTGTCGTTGCCGGCCTTCGCCTTCTCGTCGACATCGTGGAAGGCATCGAAGATCAGCAGCGTGTACTTGAGCTGTTCGGCGGCCAGTTCGCCGAGACCGTCGTCATCGAGCAGGTCGATCAGCGGCTGGATGTTGTAGCCCCCCATCATCGTGCCGAGCAGCTCCACCGCGCGGCGTCGGTCGATCAGAGGCGATTCGGCCTCGCCACGGGCCAGCGCGGCCAGAAAGCCGGCCTTCACATAGGCGGCCTCATCGACGCCGGGCGGTACCCGGTCGGTGATGAGGTGGAGCAGGTAGTCCTCCTCGCCCGCGGGCGGCTGTTTCAGCAGCTCGACCAGTTCCGCCACCTGGGCGGCGCTCAACGGCAGCGGGGGAATGCCCATGCGGGCGCGTTCTTCGCTATGTTTGCGGTAGGCTTCGATCATGACGAACCTCGTTGGCTTGTTTGCAAACAAACTAGCAAACCCTCAGGCATTCGTAAAACAGATACTTTTCATTCTAAGCATGATATTTTTGCATGTATGGATCTGACCCTGTCCCGTTCCTTCGTAGAGGTGGCCCGCAGTGGGTCGCTGACCCGCGCCGCGGGCCGGCTTGGCATCACCCAGTCGGCCCTGTCGCGGCGCATCCAGCACTTCGAAGCGCAGTTGGGCGCCCGCCTGCTGGTGCGCGGGCGTCACGGCATCGAGCTGACCGAGGAAGGCCGCATCGCCTTCGAGGCGGCACAGCGACTGCTGGCGGCCTGGCAGCAGCTGAAGGAAGAGATCGCCCTGCATCAGGGTCTGGAATCGGGTCAGGTACGCATCGGCGGCGGCGCCACCGCCGTATCCTTCATCCTGCCGCCGGCCATTGCCGCCTTCCAGCGTCAACACCCCCGGGTACTGTTCCAGCTCAAGGAAGCCGGCAGCAGCGAAATCGCCGAGGATGTGCTCAATGGACAGCTGGAGCTGGGCATCGTCACCCTGCCGCTGCGTTCACAGGAACTGACGGCTCGCTCGCTGATCGATGACGACATCGTGCTGGTGGCGCGGCGAGATCACCCGCTGGCGCAGCAGCGGCCGCTGCGGGTCCGTGATCTGCGTGGCGAAGGCTTTGTCGGTTTCGAGGCCGGCACCGCCCTCCGGCAGTTGATCGACAATGCCCTGCGTGAAGCGGGTCTGGAGCTGCAGGTGGTGATGGAGCTGCGCTCGATTCCGTCGATCCTGCGCATGGTGGCCACCACCGGCCACCTCGCCTTCGTCAGCCGTCTGGCTCTGGCCGATGCCCGCGACATCGTCGAGTTGCCGGTACAGGGCCTGCACATCCGCCGACGGCTCGCGGTCATATCCCGCGCCCGCGGCCAGCTCTCCGCCGCGGCACGGGCTTTCGAGGAAAGCCTGTTGCGGCATGCTTGAGCACCACCCGGTCCCGAACGCTCAACGGCTTCCCGGACAGGCCTTTTCAAACATGCCCGAGGAGAGGATCTCCAGAAACCCCCTCGCCTGCGGTGACAGGAACTTGCCCTTGCGGATCACCGCGCCATAGACCTGGGTGGGGAAATAGTCGCTCAGTGACGTGGCCCAGAGCTTTTCCTCGCCGGTGATGCACAGGCAGGAGACGATGGAAATGCCCAGCCCCTGCTCCACATAGGTCTTGATGACTTCCCAGCCGCCCACTTCCAGCGAAACCTGATAGGGGATGCCGTGCTCGCTGAAGATGCGGTCCACCCGCCGCCAGGTCGAGAGCTCGCGCGGCGGCAGAATCAGCCCGTAAGGCGAGATGTCTTCGAGGGTGATGTCTTTCTTGCCGGCCAGTGGATGATCCGGTGGCGTGATCAGCACCGGTTCATATTCGAACAGGGGTTCGAACACCATGTCGTCGCTGTCGGTGGCGGTGCCGACGGCAAAATCGACCACATCGGACTTGAGCAGTTCGCGGCCGGTCTTGCCGGTGTTGTTGGACAGCTTAATGTGGATGCCCGGAAACTGCTCCCGGAAGTGCTGCAGGTACTTGGGCAGCAGGTACATGCAGGCGGTCTGTCCGGCGGTGATGTGCAATTCGCCGCTGTCGGAGCGGCCGGCCAGGCTGTTGAAATTGTGTTCCAGGTTATCGATACCGTTGATCAGCGGCTTGGCCAGCTTGTACAGCACCTCGCCATCCGGTGTCAGGTTGATGACCGGGCCACGTCGCTCGAAAACCTGCACCCTCAGCTCCCGTTCCAGCGCGCGGATCTGCAGCGACACCGTGGGCTGGGACAGAAACAGCTCCTCGCCGGCCCTGGAAATGCTCTTGGTTTCCACCGCCTTGCAAAAGGCGCGCAATTGCTTGAGGCGGTTCTGTTTGTAACTGGGCGGAGAAATGCTCATGATGTGCCCCCTCGGTAATGGCCGCGTGCTGTGTTGAAGTCCCGGGAAAGTATAACGCCCTTGTGGAAAAGAGGGCTTAAAAAGGCGCCGCCGGAAGCGGCGCAACGGACATTGAGGAGTCAAAACCTTGGGTGTCCGAATGATAGGCAGCAGCGGGGGATCTGCAAGGCAGGATCTAGAAGTTGTTCAACTAAGCACATTCGAGTTTCGACAAGCGGACGAACGGCGCTGTCAGGGTGAGATCCGCTCCACGGCCAACGCCACGCCCTGGCCGCCGCCGATGCACAGGGTGGCCAGGCCACGGCGCAGGTTTTCGCGTTTGAGACCGTGCAGCAGGGTGACCAGGATGCGGGCGCCGGAAGCGCCGATCGGGTGGCCAAGGGCGATCGCGCCGCCACAGACATTGACCTTGCCCGGGTCCCAGCCGAGCGCCTGATTGACCGCCAGCGCCTGGGCGGCGAAGGCTTCGTTGGATTCGATCAGGTCGAGGTCGTCGACGGTCCATCCGGCCTTTTCCAGACAGCGCCGGGTGGCGGGGATGGGTCCGCTGCCCATGAATTCCGGGGCCACGCCGGCGCTGGAGAAGGCGACGATGTGCGCCAGCGGCTGCAGGCCCAGTGACCGCGCGCGAGAGGCGCGCATCATCAGCACGGCGGCTGCGCCGTCGTTGATGCCGGAGGCGTTGCCTGCGGTCACCGCGCCCTCGCCGCGGAACGCCGGTCGCAAGCCGGACAGGGTTTCGGCCGTGGTGCCGGGCCGCGGGAACTCGTCGCGGTCGAAGATCAGCGGGTCGCCCCTGCGCCGGGGAACGGTCACCGGTGTGATCTCTTCGGCGAACAGCCCTGACTGTTGCGCGGCCCCGGTTTTCTGCTGCGATTCGGCCGCGAAGGCATCCATCGCCGCGCGGTCGATGCCTTCCCGTTCGGCCAGCCGTTCCGCCGTTTCGCCCATGTGAATGTCCTCGATGGCGCACCAGAGGCCATCCACCAGCATCGAATCGCGGAGAGGCCAGTCGCCCAGCTTCTGACCCTCGCGGGAGCGGGGAAGTACATGGGGCGAGCGGCTCATGTTTTCCTGGCCTCCGGCAACGATGATATCGGCTTCGCCCAGCGCCAGTGCCTGCCAGGCCAGGTGCACGGCCTTCAGGCCGCTGCCGCAGACCTTGTTGAGGGTCATCGCCGGTACGCTGTCGGGGAGGCCAGCCAGCAGTGCTGCCTGGCGTGCCGGGTTTTGCCCTGCCCCGGCGGTGAGCACCTGGCCGAGGATGACCTCATCGATGGCGTTCGACGCGACATCCGACTGAGCCAGCAGTGCGCGGATGACGGTGGCGCCGAGTTCCGGGGCGTCCACGGAAGACAGGCTGCCACCAAAGGCACCGATTGCGGTGCGTGTTGCATGGGTGATGACGACGGGGTCACTGACGGTCATGGGGCAGGCTCTCGATAGTGATTATTGAAGAAAACTCGGTCTCCGCGAGGGACGCTGGCTTGCGACCTCGCGGAGGCGCTGATAGCGTGAATCGAAACCATCGCCACTGCAAGTCCGTTGTGAAATGAACGAGTATCTGAACCTTGACCGTTACCGCGTCGCGCGGCCGTTCAAACAATTCGTCGATGAACAGTTGCTTCCGCCTCTGGGCAAGCCGGAGGAAGCATTCTGGCAGGGCTTCGAGAATCTGCTGGATGCGTTCATCGCAGACAACCGTGCACTACTGGAGACACGGGACCGGCTGCAGAAAAAAATCGACGACTGGCACCGTGAATTCGACTGGACCGATCAGAATTTCGAGCGCTACCGATCCTTCCTGGAATCGATCGGCTACCTTCACCCTACTCCGGCACCATTTCAGGTGGATGTCGATGATGTCGATGAGGAAATCGCCTCCATCGCGGCACCGCAACTGGTGGTGCCAATCAACAATGCCCGGTTTGCGGTCAATGCCGTCAATGCCCGTTGGGGCAGTCTCTACGATGCCCTCTACGGCAGCGATGTCATCGAGGATTCCGGTGATACCGCCCGTGGAGCCGAATACAACCCGGCAAGGGGTCGCGCCGTGTTCAATTTCTGTGCCCGCTGGATGGATCGGGCGTTGCCGCTGGCAGCCGGCTGTCATGGCGAGGCCGTGGACTACCGCAGCCAGGGGAACCGGCTCGAAGTCGAACTGGCCGATGGCCGTGTCACCGGCTTTCGCTCCGCCGAATACCGGGGTGAGCGGGAAGAGGATGGTGCACGTGTCCTGCTGCTGCGCCATCACGGCCTGCATGTCGAGTTGTGGATCGACCGGCACCATGCCGTCGGCCGGGCGCACCCGGCCGGACTGCGCGACATCCAGCTCGAAGCGGCGGTGACGGTGATCCAGGACGGCGAGGATTCGGTGACCGCCGTCGATGTGGAAGACAAGCTCGAGGTCTATGGCCACTGGCTGGGGCTGATCCGCGGCAACCTCGAAGTGGAGATGGAAAAGAACGGCCGCCGCTTCACCCGCCGGATGAACCCTGACCGCCGCTACAGGTCACCGGATGGAGACAGCCTCCGCTTGCCCGGTCGGGCGCTGATGCTGCTGCGCAATGTGGGGCTGCACATGATGACCGACCTGCTGCAGGACGCCGATGGCCGGGAGGTGCCGGAAGGCATCGTCGATGCGGTGATCACGGTGCTGATCGCGCTGCAGGATGCGGGCCACAACAGCCGCACGGGCAGCATCTACATCGTCAAACCGAAGCTGCACGGGCCCGACGAAGTGGCTTTCTGTTGCGCACTGTTCGATGCGGTGGAAGACTTGCTGGGTCTGCAGCGCAACCGCATCAAGATCGGCGTGATGGATGAGGAGCGCCGCACCAGCGTCAACCTGGCCGCCTGCATCGCGGCCGCGCGCGAGCGCATCATCTTCATCAACACCGGGTTTCTCGACCGCACCGGCGACGAAATCCACACCAGCATGCAGGCCGGGCCGGTGCTGCCCAAGGGAGAGATGAAGACCGCTCCGTGGATGCTGGCCTACGAGGACTGGAATGTGGACACAGGCCTGGCCTGCGGCCTGGACCGGGTCGGGCAGATCGGCAAGGGCATGTGGGCCGCGCCGGATGCGATGAAAGCGATGGTGGAGCAGAAGATCGATCATCCGCGGGCCGGCGCCAGCTGCGCCTGGGTGCCCTCGCCCACCGCAGCGGTACTGCATGCCCTGCACTACCACGAGGTGGATGTGAAGGCGGTGCAGGAGCGGCTGCGCGGAAAGGCAAGAGCGCGGTTGGACACCCTGCTGCAGATACCGCTGTTGCCGTCCGGCCGGGAACTGGAGGCGAGCGAAATACAGCAGGAACTGGAAAACAACGCCCAGGGCATACTCGGGTATGTGGTGAAGTGGATCGATCGCGGGATCGGCTGTTCCAAGGTGCCGGACATCCACGATACCGGGCTGATGGAGGATCGGGCCACGCTGCGCATCTCCAGCCAGCACATCGCCAACTGGTTGGAACAGGGGCTGTGCGACGCGCAACAGGTGGTCGAAACCTTTCAGCGCATGGCGCAGGTGGTGGACCGGCAGAACGCGGACGACCCGCTGTACCGGCCGATGGCACCGGGTTTCGACGGCGCCGCCTTTCGCTGCGCGCTGGAGCTGGTGATGAAAGGCGTCGAGTCGCCCAACGGCTATACCGAGGCCACTCTGAGGCGCTACCGCCGGGCGGTCAAGAACGCAGGTTGAACGCTTCGGGTCGGCTGAGCAGGTCAATGAACAGCGCCGCGCCCAGGCGCGCGGCGGCGGTCTCCACCGTGAGCGCGTCGGGCCGTTCGAAGGTAAACCCCTGCCGGGAGACCACCGGTCCGCGGTCGATGGACTCAGTCATCCGGTGCAGGGTCACGCCGAAATCGCGCACCCCGGCGCGCAGCTGGTCCCCCACGGGGTCGAAACCCGGCCATTCCGGCAGCAGTGAAGGGTGCAGGTTGATGGCGGCGATGCGCGCCGCGTCGAGCACCGATTGCGGCAGGCGCCGGGACCAGCAGGCCACCAGCAGCAGGTCCG
>Ga0256839_1004417_pt1 | contig 13733 bp, 20 predicted proteins | sample 354166metaG_FD_185968 | JGI IMG/M metagenome (GOLD analysis project Ga0256839, IMG submission 185968) | Hydrothermal vent microbial communities from Mid Atlantic Ridge, Atlantic Ocean - 354-166 | ecosystem: Environmental > Aquatic > Marine > Hydrothermal vents | place: Atlantic Ocean: Mid... | reverse complement strand
GCTTCAAGTGTATGTGTCAATGTGTTATCCTATAGAGTCTGACATTATCTTGTACTTCAATGTCTATGGTTATCACATTATAGCCAACGCTCTCTAAAAAATCTTTAAGTGCATCACTACCCCACTCGACCATATGCCAACCAGATTTTTCAAACTCCTCAAAAAGCCCCATCTGCATAAACTCTTCGTGCTCCAAACGATAAAGATCATAATGATACAAGTTTTCTCCATTATCCCCTTCGTAACATTGCTGAAGTGAAAAGGTAGGCGAAGTAACTTCACCCTCAATGCCTTTAGCCTTAGCTATAGCTTGCGTGAGTGTGGTTTTCCCTGCGGCTAAGTCACCACGTAAAAAGACAATAGCATTTGAGGGTAACGTTTCATTTAAATAGTCTACAACTTTACTTAATTCATCTAATGAGGCTTCTATCTCTTTCATTATAATTTCTAATTTCTAATTTCTAATTTATTTGAAACATCAGCCATAAAATTCAAATGTTCCCGTGTTTTACCAGAATCAAGTTGTGCAGTCACCATCTCTATAGCTTCTTTTAAGTCTCTCACTTTACCATCTACAAATAGAGCAAAAGCGGCATTTAGCACTACTATGTCTCTCTTAGCTCCACGTTCTTCACCTGAGTATATGTCTCTGGTTATTTGTGCGTTATGCTTTGCATCACCACCAAGTATAGACTCTTTAGGTGAAATCTTAAACCCAAATGTCTCAGGGTTTATCTCACCCTCGCTTATACGTCCATGCTCTACATAGGCAAATGCTGTGTTAGTACTTATGCCTATCTCATCCATACCATCTAGGCTAGAGACAACATAGGCTCTTTTGGCATCTAATGCTACAAGTGCTTCTGCCATGACCTTTACATAAGAGGAATCGAACACACCCAATAGATACTTTTTCGTTCCAGCTGGGTTTGTTAAGGGTCCCAGAAGATTAAAAATCGTTCGATGCTCTATGCTTTTACGTATAGGCATAATGTGCTTCATTGCAGGGTGGTGGTCAGTCGCAGGAAAAAAACAAAAGCCTGTCTCTTCAAGCATTTTTATCTTGTTATCGCTACTCAAATCTAAGTTAATACCCAACGCCTCAAGTACATCCGTAGATCCAGAGTTAGAAGTGATGCTTCTGTTTCCATGTTTGGCTACCACACGCCCCATAGAAGCCAGCAGTAGTGATACTGTAGTAGAGATGTTAAACGAACCAGACTTGTCCCCACCTGTACCTACAATGTCTATGGCTTTATCTAGAAGTTCATCTGAAAGATTAAGCTTGACAGAATGCTCACGCATCACAGATGCCGCAGCAGCAATGTCCGCTCCACTCTCACCTTTATTATAGAGGTCTATGAGAAATTGACGTGCTTCTTCTGTAGGTATTTCGTTGTTAAATAGTTTTTCAAATTGGGTTTTAATACTCACTTAAAGCTCCTTCACAAACTCATCTTTCTGAGATTTAGGAATGGTCTTGGTCTTAGGGATTTGCAAGACTTCATAATGCTTTGCGCCCTTAAGATACTCAATGGTAATCTTATCGCCAATCTTTACATCTTTAGATGCTTTGGCTTTCATATCATTGATATTGACTACCCCAGATTTGAGCATATCCGTAGCAACGGTACGTCGTTTTACTACATTGACAGCTGAGAGCCATTTGTCTACACGCATATTTATTCCTTATCACTGGTGTTGTAAGAGTACAACACCCTACAAATTAATGTAAATCTTCATTAAGTACCACTTCACGTGTACTACGTCTTACTATAATCTCACCCGTAGTTGAGTCTTGTCTAAAGTGAAGACCATTAAGTCCCTGAAAGGAGTCTGCTCTGAAAGTTGTTTTACTTTCAAACTTAGCTTCAGGGTTTGCTTCTACAATCAAAGCTAGTTCATCAGGGTGTACTCTTACTTTAGTTCCTGCAAATATAGCCACACCACCATCAATGATACACGCATTCCCAAGAGGGATACCACAGGTAGAATTGGCACCAAGAAGCGTGTTTTCACCAATGCTAATAGGGTTACCGTCTGTACCACTTAGTACACCTAAAATACTTGCTCCTCCACCTACATCTGAACCTGCACCCACGATAGCAGAAGAGGAGATACGCCCTTCTACCATCACAGGACCAAGTGTTCCAGCGTTGAAGTTGATGTATGACGCTCCAGGCATAACTGTCGTACCTGCAGCTAGCTGAGCACCCATACGCACTTTTGATGCTTCTAATATTCTAGTATTATCCGCAGGGATAACATGTTGCAAGTACCTTGGAAATTTATCTACAGAGTCTACAGCTGGGTACGTTCCGTTTAGTTTCATCTCTATTTCGTTGTCTCTAAGGTAGTCTAGCTCATATGGTGTGTTCCCTACCCATGCTACGTTAGAGAGTATGCCAAAAACACCATTTAGGTTTACAGTTCTAAGCGCTGCTTTACTTTGTGATAATGCATACAGTTTAAGGTATGCAGCTTCTACTGACTGAGCATTATCATCTTCAAACAAAAAGACGATGCGAAAGTTTTTACCGATGTCGCCTATGTTCGCAAGTGTTTTAATAACTTGTACATTTTTGTGTGCATCACCTGTAGCCTCTGCTAGGTATGGTGCAAAGGCTGACATAGCATTATCCACAAAGTTTTCGTTAATCGTAGCTGTAAATTCAGACCCAGAAAAGTCTACATTAATTTTGGCTTCTTGTAATGCCTTGATGAACACAGCAGCTGAACCAAAGTTTTCTTTCCAGTTAATAAGTCCAAAGTTTGCTTGGAGTATGTTCTCCGCATTTTTTTGTCCTCTGTCCACACGTGCTATACCAAATGCCATAGGCTCTTTGTATCCTGCTTGGGAAGTCACTTCTGTAACCAATGCTTTAAATGCGTCTGTTGATTGTACTGTTTCAATTGCCATGAAAACTCCTAAAAATTATTAGAGTGATTATACTTTTTTTAGTTTAATAAACGCCCCTGTATTTTTATATATCTCAATACACATCATCATGACTACCAATATCTATGAGAATGATAACCTCATCTACAATCATAAAATCTATAATAATTCTATATTTTATATTAATAGACACCGATGAAAATGGGTGCATTTTGCCTTGTAGTTTATGCACTCGTAATGAGGGGTGTGTTGGGTCAGCCTCAAGTAGTTCTATGGTCTTCTTATACTTTTCAAACAAATCTTTATGCTTTTTTAAAAACTTAATAACTCTTTTTTCATAGCCCTCTGCAAATCTTATCTCATACATCCTCTAAGCTTTTACTGTTAAAGTTTTTTCTATGATATCGAAATGTTTTTGAGCATCAGTATGGTATTTACCTTCAGCTATATCTTGCATGACTTCTTTGTGTGCTGTGTCAAGCTTATAAGCCCTATAGGTTTCATACTCTTCAAAGGGTACAACAAAGTATTTGTTTTTTCCTCTCACACTAATGATGATTTCTGAAAATTTTTCAAATAGTTTATCAAAGTAAGATACACCTTTGGTTTTTACGTCATTTGCCATTATTGTCATAATCATATCCTAAATCGTACTTTTAGTAGTATTATATAGAATACTTTTTCTTTTGTCAAGAGTAAAAACAGGTGTCTTTCCTGGGTTAATTATTGGATACCTAACACTTATTCTTTAGAATAATTTATATTACGTCTAAACTTCCATTAAAACTATATTACGTTAGTATAGTAGTTATGAAAAGCCATATAACATTTAAATCTGTACTTCTATTGTTGACTATGCTTATGCTTACCTCATGCATTAACTGCCCTAGAAACTACACTTCAGATATACGTTCTGTTATGAAACCTATGAAAGCACAATTAAAAAACTTTTTTGCAATAGAACAAATGTACCCAAGTGATGCACAAAGAGATGTGCTACTTGAAGCATCTGGCTGTAAGATAGTTGACCTTGAAAAAAGGACATGTAGCTACAGGGGTAACACTTTTTCATATCATTCTAGTGAAGGTACACTATATCCAGAACCTACACAGACTACAAATGTACAAAGCACAAACCCGCAAACTAGCAACCCAAACAGTCCAATAGAAGTAACCCCAACTGAACCACAAAGAGAAGAAGGCATCAATATCTATTCATTTGACATAGTTAAAGACAATAGTCTTTGTACATTAGATATGACCTATCTTGGTGAAGTGCTAGAAATTGAGTGCATTCAGCATAGTTGCTATAGCAAATAAAAAAGTTTGTACTCTATTTATGTCAAGAAGTTCAGAATAGCCTACAATACACTTTTCTTCAACGCTACATACACCTCTTTTAAGCTAATAAAACCTTCCATAGCTAGTGCAATATTTTCAACCCTCTCTTCTATCTCAAAAGGATATTCATCTGCTAAGATATTACGTATTTCTCTTAGTTTTTCCCACTGCGACACGCTATCTATAATCTTCATCTTTTCAAGCATATGTAGCACATCAAGCATTGGTTGTTCAAAGGTATCTATCTCTTTAAGTTCATAGAGAACTTGTTTGAACAGTTTAGCACCTATTTTGTCTTGTAATTTTCCAAAATTAAACAAAAAACTATTAACAATACGTGTATTTTCATAAGTATCAAAAAAATGCACGTCGATTTGGGAACAACTTAGTGCGTCATAGTCTATGTTACACCCTACAAGCATCTTGTCTATATGTTCAAACATCGAGGACAGTACTTCGCTCACAACTTGACTCCAGTAGATAGTGCAATCTTATCTATAGCTCTATTTGTATGTCTGTCAAAAACCACATCTATTTTTTGTTCGCCGATGTCATGTTTGAGTCTAGAAAGAAAGTCTATTTTTTTATGTATGAGGTTTTGCATGTTTTTCGTGCGAATATAAAGGTCTATGTCTCCCCCTCTTCTGCTTTCGTCTACGCGACTGCCAAAAAGGTATATCTCACCTTCACCAAAGACTTCATGGAAATATTTTATAATGGCTTTATATTGTTTGGAAGTTAATCGCATCAAAAACCTTTTTTTGATTCATTATAGCATATTTATCAAGGAAAATATCTATGTATTAGTCCATAACATATGGCACGCTTCATGATTTTCAACGCCTGCACTTTTTCTAAAAGAGGTATGGAAAACATTAGTGATGAGAGGGTTTTTGAGTTACTGTGTAAATATGGGTTGGAGTAGATGTTTAATGTCTTATTTTAAGTTTTCCCTTGGCTTATAGAGGATGAGAACGTAGGAACAGTGTATTTTCAATGCAAATAGATATTTTGAATTATCGATTTAGAATTTAGGTCATTGAATGATTTAAAATCTACTACTCTTGTATGAGACCCATTGTTAGATAATCCCAACCTTCTACACAGATTACGATAAATCTTAGGTGGAAATCCTCCATCAAATTTCCACGTATTAGCACCTTCTTTCATTTTTACAACACCAGAAATATTTCTATATTTATGTCCGAGTTTATTATCCATTATATATTTAGATACTTGTGAACTACGAGTATATTTTAAAGGAGTCATTTCTGATACAAGTTGCTCAAACTCATGTAGTTCTTCATCTTCAAAAGAAATTCTTTTTTCATTAATATTCTCCTATTTATGTTTGCAACTAACAACACAATAAACCAAAAATGTCAAATTTTGTCAAAACACCCTTTAATCAACTCTAAGTTCCCCAAGTTATAATTGCCTCATGAAAAAATACCTCCGTGGTCACAACAAACAGTACTTTTGTCTTGCCGTCATAGCGATGTACTCAACTTTGCATAAGTTGACACAACTAGACAGCTCTTATAAGTACCATAAATTGGCCTTTTCTCTTACTCCACATAAAACTGCCCCACCAGTAATCTAAGACAAAACTTTCTATCATTTGTAGGGTGCATTTTAATGTACCTTATTCTATATTGGTGTATTGAAATGCACCCAACAACTTTTTATATGAGGAACAACTATGACAAAAAAAACACTAAGCCTAGTAACGGCTACACTACTCTTAAGCACACATCTATGTGCAGAAGAAACACTGCAAGACATTACAGTAGTCTCTGCTAGTAAAACCACACAAAACCTTAAAGATGTCACATCCAATGTCGAGGTCATCACTGCACAAGACATAGAAGAGAGAGGGTTTACTACAGTGGCTGAAGCATTAGACTCCTTAGTAGGTGTAAGCTTCACCCAAAATGGTGGGTTAGGTCAAGGTACTTCTGTCTATGTACGAGGTATGGATTCTAAAAGAACGCTTGTCCTCATAGATGGCATACGCTATAACGATGTCACAAGTCTAAGTGGTGCACCATTTGAGCATATTATGGTAGACAACATTGCTCAGATAGAAGTCATCAAAGGTGCACAGTCTGGTGTTTGGGGAGCAGATGCGAGTGCTGGAGTGATAAACATCATTACAAAAGATGCCCAAAAAGGCACACACGGCTCAGTACATGCAGAAAAAGGAAGTTTTAATACTAATAAATATGGAGTTACTATTTCTAAAACCATAGAAGACTTTTACGTCAAGATGGCTCATAATGTCGTTAAAAGTGATGGCTTTTCTGCACAAACAAAAGATGGTGCAGATTTAAATACCCTTGAAGATGATGGCTATAAAAACACTACAACAGTGTTTAACGTAGGCTACGCCATCAATGAGACGAACAAAATTGACATTTCTCACACCATCATAGACGCTAGTGGTGACTATGACACATTTGGAAACCCTGACGGCATAGCAACACACACAACAAATGACACTTTTTCTTCTATAAACTTCAACCATGTAGACAGCTTTAATGAACTTAATGTCTATGCCAATCGTTCTACTTTTGACAGAACCTATACTGCTCCTGACTTTACAGGTGTAGTGAAAACAACCCCTTATAAAGGGAAAGTAGAAGAGTTTGGTATAAACTCCAAAATACCTTATGCAAGTACGGACTTTTTGGTAGTGGGTGCTGAGTATAAAAAATTCAAACAAGCAGACAGCATACAAAAAGACTTTGAAAATAAAAGTTTTTTCATCACCAACAGCAACACCTTTAAAGGCTTTATCGGAGGAGAGACTATACTCACAGAGTCTATACGTTATGATACCTATAGCAACTTTGAAGACAAAACCACATTTAAAATAGGACTTAAACATACCTATGAAGCCATAGAAGGATTTAGCACATCACTCAACTATGGAACAGCCTATAACGTACCATCACTCTACCAACTCTATTCACCTTATGGTCTAGACACACTTAACCCAGAGACTACTACCTCTTTTGATATAACATTGGCATATAAAGATTTAAAAATAAGCTATTTTGACACTAAAATAGACGATATGATAGACTTTGATTCTGCAACATTCAAATATGCAAACATAGCAGGTACATCTAAGATATCTGGGTTGGAAGCATCATACCAAAAAAAAGTTTATTCGGATGTTTTACTCTCCTTTAACTACACACGACTTTTAAAAGCCCAAGACCAAGAAGGAAATGAGTTAAAAAGACGTATAGCAGACCATGTAAAACTCTCCATTGACTACTATGGCATCACAGACCTTCACTTAGGAGTGGATGCTCAGTATGTAGGAAGCAGAACAGATACCAAGTTTAATCCTGACTTTTCTAAGTCTGATGTTGAAACGGGCAAATACACTGTACTTAACTTCACAGCAAATTACAATGTAACACAAAAAATGGAAGTGTATGGTAAAATACTAAATCTTACAGATGAAGAATACCAAACAGTCTATGGGTATGCTACGTCGCCTAGAGCATTTTATGCTGGGGTTAGAGCGAAGTTTTAAGCTATAATAACCCATGCTAACACTCATACCAGACTGGTTTATCCGATATAAGTTTTTCAACTCCTTTTTTTTGGGGCTCAGTGTGGGTGCTATTTTTACACTCTATACACCTCTTGAGCCATCAGTCTATTCCTTAGGTGGCATCGTCCTTGCACTAGGCATGCTAGGTGTGGCTAGGCTTTACAAGCACATACTCAATACACAATGGCTTTTTCGTATTTCTGTGTTTGTTGAAGTAGTATTGCTCTTTGCCATACTCTATTTTTTACTCTACCAATACAACTACCAAACAGCACTCATCATGTACATAGGTTACCAAATCACATTTATTTTTGGCTCATACTTAGTAAGAACAGAAACACTACTACTCAAAACAGATACCTTACTCACTAAACTTGACACAGCAAAACAATTAGGTTATCTTGTAGGTATGAGTGTATCTTATGGTTTTTACAAAGTTTTAAACAAATTAGGTATTGAATCACATCAAGATCAAATCTATGCATTGCATTTTTTACTCTTAGCAGTAGAGTGTCTTGTTTTGGCTCTCATTTTTAAAAGTTTTAAGGAGATATAAATGGCGTATCTAGATTGGTTTTACGAACACGGAAAGAAACACAAAGCCATCATGGACAAGCTTACGCACTTAAGTCCTATGGAGGTCGTACAATACTTCAGGTTTGACAACATGGTAAAAAATGAACCCGACTTTTGTCCTCTATATAAAAACAACAAAAAATGTCATGATATGAAAGAGCTAAACTGTTACCTCTGTGCCTGTCCCAACTTTAGATTTAATGATGAAGGGTTTAATGTACGCGAAGGGAGAACACTCTACTCTGCATGTAGCATAGACTCTAAAGAAGGAGACAGATACATCTCTGATGATGCCATACACCAAGACTGTTCAAAGTGTAAAGTACCTCATCATGAGTCGTATATATTAAGGTCTTTTGATAGAGACTGGTTTGAAATTATGGAAAATGTAGCTCCTGAAGATTAATTACCATTGTCTATAATGGCATATTCATCTCCATAGTAATCTCTAGAAAACTTTATAGCATCTAAATAGTCCTGCCCTCTACCCTCGACTATCACTGTTGTTCCAACACGTGCCCACCTATATAGCTTTTGAGCAAATCCATTTTTCATACGAACACACCCATGAGAAGCTGGTCTATTAGGTACATACCCTAAATGCATGGCAATACCATCATTAGTCAAACGCATCATATATGGCATCTTTGCTCCACCTTTTGGTTTTGGCCAAAGGTTAGACTTATGGTGACGTTTCTTTTGCATAATCGTGTATTCACCACTTGGTGTTTCTCTACCTTTTTTACCTGAAGAGATACGCCCTTCAAATACAATATGCCCATCTTCTATCGCGTATGCTTTTTGTTCAGAGAGATCCATAACAATCTCTTTATATCCAAACAATGATGTACTCAAAAAGATGATGAACCATGTTATAATTTTTATATGTTTCAATCTATTTCCATTTCTCGCTTAATTCGTTGTTAAAGAGTATCAAACTTTAGCTTTAAAATCTATACAACTATACTAAATTTAGATAATCTAAGTATAATTAACATTATATAAAAAATGGAATATTATGGTAATTATAGGCATAGGAAACGTACTACAAAAAGATGATGGTGTAGGTGTGTATGCAGCCTCTTACCTCAATGAAAACTACACTTTTTCGCAAGAAATAGAAATCATAAATGGTGGAGTTGAAGGCATACATCTGCTGAATGTACTTGAAGAAAATAGTCATATCGTCATAGTCGACTGTCTACAGCTAGATGATACCCCTGCATCCATCTATGCTATACCTGCACAAGAGATATCGGGATATGGACTTAACAATGGTGGTGCACACGAGATAGGCATACTCCAATGCATGGATATGATGGAGCTTCAAGGTAAAGAGATACCCAAAGCCATAGTTATAGGCATTGTACCTGGTGAGGTTACATTTGAATTTGGCTTAAGTCCAGAGCTCATTGACGCATTTGATGGGTATATCTCAGTGGTACTACAATATCTTGAAAAAGAAGGCATCACACCTACACCAACAAAAGACGTCACGTCCTTACAAGAAATTATGGACAGAGCCAAAGACCCCTCAGGCGTGATGATAAAGTAGGTTTACCTACATTGTCATCGCAGAGGTTTCCCAGCCATCATACTGTGCATTATGTGCTTCTGCAAGGTCTATAAGTTCTAAAGTAAGTTTATCTACATCATGATAAAAAGCTTTATCTATACGATAAAAATGTAAACCTTTAACACCATCTTCATTTTCTATCTCTTCTTTGATTCTAAACTCTTTCTCTTCTAATGCTTTAATGAGTTCTTCTTTTTTATCTTCATTTTCATAATACACTTTATGTTCTATGAGACGTTCTAAGTGTAGGTTGTCACCCTGCTCTTTTAAGTTATCGCAGACTTTATGGTTCTGTATAATTTGCCATTCTATAGGGCTTGGATAAAGTAGCTTTTTGTAGTAGTTCCAGTCTCCATCTTCTTGGTGTCCATTTGTTACTTCATAGCCCTTATGTTCAGTGAGAGCAAACTCTATGAAGTCTGGCCAATTGTATGTGTATTGGACATAGTACAGAAATGTTACATGCCCATCTGAGATGACACGCCCTACGTACTTACCGATGCGAAACTTTATCATAGAAGCTTCTAGTTTGTCTTCTAAATACATAATTTCAGGTTCTTCATTTTCAGAGAGTAAACCGTTTTCTTTAGGGTCTTTGAATTTTGCTTTCACAAATGCCACTATAGGATAAGTCCATCCTAAATCTTCTACTTCCATAGAAATTCCCGCATTAAACTGTATAGAGGCTGGTTTTCCCTCTAGGTTTTTCATATATAATTCCCAATATTCTTGCATTTTCTTTCCTTTATTCCATTTCTAAGCTCATGAGGAACATATCTTCCCCATCAAGCACTTTAACTTTTAGACTTTCACACTTAAGGCAAAAATACCTCACTTCATCAACCTCAAATACATTACCACACTCCTTGCATTCGAGTTTTAGCTTTTGTATATTTTGTATAAACTCTGCATTTTCACAAATAGTACCTTCTTTAAAGGTGTCAAAGGCAGTTTGTAACAGTTGTGGTTCTATGCCTGACATTACCCCTATTTTGGTAATCACTTTGTTTACTTTTGTTGCATTATTTTTCTCGGCATGTTCTTCACATTGGTTTAGTAGTGCTTGGACTACGCTATATTCATGCATGCTGTTTACTCTCCTTGTTTGGTTTTAATCTCTCAGGTGTTTCCCGTGGACAGAGTTTATACACAAACTCCCGTCTAAGCTCATGAAAGCTACTCTCTTCTTCCCAAAACTCTGGCTGCATAATGGAGAGCTCTTTCTCTTTTAGTGCTTCTATCTTAGCTCTATTTTCTTCCAAGTAGTCTTGCTTCTCCCAGATAAACTCGTCATCATATTTACCTTTTGCAAAGGTATGTAAATCTTCATAATAATTGTCATGGGCATATACTTCGTCTATCATACCAATACTTTTACCTTTTTCTACACAAATAGGCAGACAGTCATTCAAAAGTCTCTCTGACATCTCCTCTCCTACACGTTTAGGCAAGGTGTAAGTATGATATTCACTACCACTTAGTCCCAAAGTTTTATAGTGAGGGTTTAGCACCACGCCCTCTTTGCCCACCACATAGTCACAGGCAAGCCCCATAAAGACCCCACCTGCCCCTGCATTTCGCCCAAAAGAAGCTATGGTTACAACTTCATCTGCATAAAGTATGGCAGAGACTAAGTCATTCATGGCGTTGATGTTTGCCCAGCCATCTTCACCTTGTTTGGCAGAGTCTTCTAGTATGTTTAGGTGTATGCCATTGGAAAAAAAGTCCATACCACCTATGAGTACCAGCACTTCGCACTGTGTTTTGAGGTATTCCACCGCGTACTTGAGCCGTATGCACTGTGCCGTATTCATAGCCCCATTATGAAAGCCAAAACAAAGGTAGGCGACATTGTCACGTTTTTCCATACTCACTTCATAAAATGTCTCATAGCTTTTATCAAAGATGAGTGGCAGGCGTTCTTCTTTAACGCCTTGGAGTTTTTCTTTAAGTACATAAGTCGCAGGAAGTTTAAAACTTCCTACAACTTTAAGATGTGTTATCCACACCGCACCATCGAGAGTTTTTAGACAAATGGCACCATCTCTTTTGGCTAGTACTATTTTAGGTGAAGCTGAAGCATCACTTCCCAACTTTTCTTCTCTATGCACGCCATACAAGTAACATGGCACGCCTAGTATCTCATCTAAAACCCCTGGCAAGGAGTCTGAGAGGTGTATCTTCTCTACTATGGTCTGCGTATCATCCACATCCCAATCTATGCTTCTTTTGGCTTGTGTAAACTGCTCATGTATAGGGTTCAGTTCTTGTGCTACGAACTTCTTATTCTCAATGTTCTCAAACAAAGTCTCCAAAACCTCCAATGAAGCCTGTCCTACCTCTTGTCTATAAAGTGAAGCTTTATAAGTCTCTCGTACTTCAAAATCCACCTCTGCATAGATGTCGCCACCATCATACTCAGAGTTCGCTCGAAGCACCACAAGCCCCCACTCTTTCGTATGACTTTGCAATGCATATTCCAAACTACTAGGTCCTCTGTCTCCTCGTGGTCCGGGATGGAAGATGTAAGTGGGGTAGTTTTCATAAATGCTCGGTGGTAGATAGGCTTTAAGAAAAGGACAAAGTATCATCTCTGGCTTGAAAGCTTCTATCTCCTTTATCATTTGTCTTTCGCTGATAGCAAAGCATACTGCTACCTCATGTCCTTTGTCTTGGAGTCTTGTGTAGACGGCTTGGGTTTGGCTGTTGAAGGTTGTGACTAGGAGGAGGAGTTTCATATTCGGCTAACTCATCGTACTACAAATCTCAATATCCAAAGAAACAAACTTCTTATCATTGGTCACTATCAAATCTGCTTCTATCTTCTTCGCACATATATACTGCACTGCGTCTTCATAGTCCGTGCATTTTTTGTTTCTGCAGAGTTCTAAAGCCGCATTCACATCTTCTATCTCTATACTTATGAGTTCACAGATATTGATAGTCTCTTGTATTGCGTAGAGTGATTCTTCAAAAGAGACTTTCTTTTGGTTTCTAAGAATATAAAACGCCGTTGTTAATGTATCTGAATTAACGTATAGCGTGTCAGCACTTTTTAGTAATGTTGCTACTTTGCTCAATGATTTTTCAGAAGAGGCTCTGTTATTATCAAATAAATCTAATACAATATTTGTATCAAGCAGTACTTTAATACCCATATTTCTTCGCCAAATACTCACCACGTGCTTCTTTGATATCTATATCTCCAATTTTGCCATTAAGTGAACCTCTCAATCTCTCTAAAGCCGTTAAGCGTTTTTCTCGTTTTTTATTTTGCATATATATTTCTAATGCTTCATGGGTAATTTGCGTTTGCGTCTTACCTTCTTCTTTTGCCATCTTTTCAAGATCTTCAGCCATTTTTTCTTCCATCAAAAAATTCTTACGTATAGTCATTACATATCCTTTTATACATATAATCTATACATATATTACCATACTTACACAAATTTAACAAATCCGAGGCAATAACTCACCCGTAGGCAAGTCTAAAAACCGTTTCGTTCCCCAAGAAGAGTTAAGTAACACTTTCCCGATATGCTGTTGCGTCACAGTAGCGATGATGGCTGAAGTTTTATGTGTTTTCTGTAGCACCTCTAACGCTTTGCCTTCGTCTTCTTTGTTTACACAAAGTACAAACGTGCCTTCATTTGCCAAATCTACTGCTTCAAAGCCTAACATCTCACAAATGCCTCGTACTTCATCTATCACAGGGATTTTCTCTTCTTCTACTTCTACACAAACCTCTGAAGTTTTTGCCCATTCATTGA
>Ga0256839_1004416_pt1 | contig 13740 bp, 10 predicted proteins | sample 354166metaG_FD_185968 | JGI IMG/M metagenome (GOLD analysis project Ga0256839, IMG submission 185968) | Hydrothermal vent microbial communities from Mid Atlantic Ridge, Atlantic Ocean - 354-166 | ecosystem: Environmental > Aquatic > Marine > Hydrothermal vents | place: Atlantic Ocean: Mid... | reverse complement strand
AAGAAAGGCCAATCGCCGCGCCGGTGGCCCAGAACCCCAGCACTCCCCCTCCAACACTTTCGTTCACAGCACGCTCGAACTGCCCGAAGCCCCAGCCAAAGATCGGCCGCTTTAAGAACAGCGTGATCGCGCCGTCCAGCAAGGCCAGCCGCTGCAGAAAGCTGAACTCGACAAGTTCTGCCCCCTCAATTCTCTGCGGATTGAGAAACTCCGCCCCCGCCACCACCGCTCCGATGACCGCCGCTACGATCCCGACGCAGATCAAACCATAGCGCAGCGAGTGCCTCGACATGGCGAACAGGAGGATCCAGAGGACGCCAACACAACCGAGCCACACGCTGCGTGTCTGGGTGAAAAGAATCGCAGCGGCGAACAGTGGCACCGTAACCAGGCAGACGAGCCGCAGAATTCCCCCCACGCGGCGAAGGAACAGGATCGTAGCGGCCAGACAGATGAGCAGCATCGTGCCCAGCAAGGGGGTGGAAAGAAAAGGTCCAACGGGCCTACCGAGGTAAAGCTGTCGTGGTCGGAGGATGTGCCGAGGGAACACAAGAGCTGTTACGCCCAGTTTTTCAAAGATCGCGGTCGCTGCCAGGTAGGTTCCGAATCCCCACAGCACAACGAGGAGGAGGTTCACTTCGCGCCGCGACAGACCACCGCGTTGCTGGACGGCGAGGTACATGACGATCGGCATCCCCAGCAGGTAGGAAAGCCGTATACCCGGCGGCATCTCGTCCCATGGAAGGGGGTTCCATTGATACAGCGTGAGTTGAACCAGGCAAAGAAGCCCGAACAGGCCCAGGCTTAGCAAACTTCTATCACGGATCTCCAGGTGCTGACCTCGATGCACGACGGTACGAATGAGGACGAAGGCAGCCAACCAACCGATTGCCAGTCGGTCTGGGCTAACCGTCTTCCCGGCCCATTCCCATGTGACGGTGCCCGGACCGTAGATGGAGCAGATTGCCCAGACTGCGAGGACAGGAACCAGTGGGCTTGCGGCCAGAGCAAGCACACAGGACCAGACAAGGCCGGTTACAAGAGCGAGGGGGAGGAGAGCGGACACGTCGCTCCTCGGTCTGTCCGAACTAAGCCCATCGGTAGAGCCAGCGCGGCACCGGGAAGGTCTGCCGATTCAGCACAATCCCCGCGACCTGCAGTTCGGCCCGGTGCAAGGCACTTAAGGCGCGCTCGACGCTTTCGCACTTGATCCGACCGGAAGGCACGACCAGAACGCTTCGGCCCCGGCGGATCATCCAGGCAATCGACGCGGGATTGTATTTCAACGCCGGCATGTCGACGAAGACGAAGTCGTATTGCTCGATCAACAAGCGCAACAGCCCCTGAGCATGCTCGCGTCGTACGGTGTATCCGGAGGGATCTGGTCCTCCCGCCGGGACAATGACGACGTTGGTCTGGCTGGTGGCTACCACTGCGGACTCCAGTGAGGTCTCCCGATTGAGCACTTCCCAGACGCCGGTGCAGTGCTCCAGCCGAAGTAACCGGGTGAGGCCCCTTTTCTTAAGATCGAAGTCGACCACACAGAAGGACAGATCCGGATCCATGGCCGAAGCTTTGGCTGCCAGCAGGAGCGCGATCGTTGTAGCACCGGCCGGATCGCTCCAATGGCAGAGGAACAGGACCTCTCCGCTGCGGTGGGCGTGCTCCCGTCCGCCGACCGTCAGCTCGGTCCAGAGCTCTTCGACGGCCGACTCCAGCTCCCGGTGCGGCGTAGGCAAAGCGACCGGGGGAATCTCGTTGCCGAGCAATCGCTCGCCGGGCAAAAGGGTGGGAGCAGCGTCCCCCGGTGTGCCCCCCCAACGTGCTGCCCGTTCTAGAACGGTCTGGAACAACCCCATTCGGCAACCCTCCAGGCCTTCCCCCAGTGTGTGAACATGCGCTTCATCGATCGTCCCCCTTCGCGTCCTCCACGGCCCTCGGCGGTAGCCTCCGACGGCCCCCGCGGTCAGTAGCCGATCGCGCTCCGCCTAGTTCCGCCCGAACACCAGAGGCTCTTCGACCTCTGGAATTGCAGCGAGGACCGGCACACCGATCCCCCGCCGCATCAGGTCTGTTTCGTGTCGTACGGTATGGCTGTAGTAGTTCGCCAGGAACGCCAATCCGATCCCGCACAGCAACCCGAGACCGGCGCCGAGGGCGGCCACCGCGCTGTCGGGCACGGAAACCGGTCGTTCGGAGACCAGCACGTCGCCGAGCGGCACAAAGAAGGTCGTTTGGCCGGCCGCGGCGAGCTCCAGGCGAGCCTGAGCAAGCCGCGCTTCGATCTCGCGAAGGGCCTCCTGCTTGCGATCCACTTCAGACTTCAGCGCGAGGAACTCCGTGTACTTTCCAGCAAAGCTGGCGAGTGTCTCCACCAGCTTTTCTCGGCGCCGCATCAGGTCGGAACGGATGCCTTTCAGCACTTCGATCTCCTCGCCTATTGAGGCTTCCACGGCGGCCAGACGCTCCCGGTAGAGGTGCCGCAACTGAGCGGACCGGTCGCGAGCGTTGAGGAGTTCGGGATGGTTCGGCGTATAGATGGCCTGCAGGGTGCGCTCCTGGACCTCCGCTTCCGCCAGGGCCTGTTGCAACCGGCCAAGCTCGGGATACGCTTGGAGAAATTCCTCAGGTGCCCCCTCACCGTTGCCCTGCCTGAGAGCTGCCACGCGGCGGAGCAGATGCTGCTTTGTGGCGAGGCGCTGGGTGACCGTAGCTAGTTCGCGCTCCACCTCATTGAGGGCCTGGACGGTTGCCGAACTTCCCGTCGGTGCCCCCCCTGCCGCCTGCACGTCCACGATTCCAACCCCAACAGCCTTCACGAAATGGTCCAGCGCAGCGATCGCTCGATCCAGCTCGGCTCGTCTCTCTTTAAAGGACCGCTCGAGGGTTCGGACCAGCTTCGTCGCGTGCGCCCGTCCAGCCTCGGCCAACGCCTCCTGAGTGTGCTTCAGCAGGGACGCGAGCAACTCGCCGGCGAACTCGCGGTCGTGATGACGCACACGAATGGTCACAATCTGGCTGGCGCCGAACTCGGACGAGCGCCGCTGCTCGAATTGAACCCGCTCGCGGATGTCGGCAAGAAGCTTCGCGCGTTCCTCCGCGCCAGCCTCCTCGAACCGCCTCTGGAGAAGATCCACGGCGACCCGACTCAGGACCGGCCGCGATAAGGCTACCTCGCGCAGGTTGGCAGCGGCGGTCTGGATCCGCTCGTACTGTTCCCGAGGCGATTCGCCCATGTGGCGGAGCTTCGCGGTCTCGTCCCGTACCCACAGTTGCACGGATGCTAGGTATTCGTCCGGACTGAGGTACGCGATAGCGGCAGCCGCCGCGGTGAACAGGCAGAGAGTCCCCAGAAGCAGGTGGCGGTACAGAAAGACGACGCGCAGGATCTCGCGCAGCGTCGTTGGTTGGGTGGACGCTGCTGGTTTCATTCGATCTCGTTGCCTCCTCAGCTCTGCCTCATCGCTCTTCCCGATCACTGCATCAACGACACAGGAACGGCGCCGTAGACCGTTTCGCTCAACACGCGGCGGACGAAGTCGTTCACGTCCTGCACATGATCCTTGGGCACGATGATGATGTCCCCATCCCGCAGCCAGGTGTCATCCCAAAGGACAACATCCCCCCGCCGCCACTCCCGATCGATGGCCCGATCCAGGTTGAGAACGGCCACCTGTGGCCGGCCTTCCGCGTACCCGCGAATCAGGAGCACCTCGCGCAACTCCGCCGACGGCAAAAAGCTCCCCGCCTGAGCAATGGCCTGGATAACGGTGGTGGGCCTGGTGATTTCGAGCATGCCTGGGTTGCGGACCTCACCGATGACGTAGACGCGATCGGGAGCGCGTTGAGCGAGATGGACGGCGACTTCGATTCCCGGTAGGTACTGGCTATAGCGATGGGTAACTTCGCGGCGCACATCGTCCAGAGTTCGGTTGAACGCCTGGACCCGCCCGATAACGGGCAACTCCACGATCCCATCCGGACCAACCGGCAGCGTCAGGGATTGGTTGAAGAAGCTCCCCACCGAGAACGTCCGCCGCAGCTCCTCCCCAACCTGGAGCGGGTCAACCACGGTCACAGTGACCGTCGGTCGTTTCCAGAACCGACGAGCCCCCCGCTGCAGCTCTCGCCTCACGTCCCCCACACTTTTCGTCGCGACGTCGACGGTACCCAGCAACGGAAGCTCGATCGTCCCGTCCGGCTTAACCCGCTGTTCCACCACACGGCGTTGCCCGTTTGCGTCCAGCGGCAGCTCGACCCGGATCACATCACCCACCCGTATCCGGTAGCGGTCGGTCACCGGCTGGGCAGGAAGATGGAGGGTAAAGAGCAGTTGGTCGCCCGGCCGGAGCCGATAGGCGTCGTAGGGAGAAAACGGTCGATCGCCGCTCACGGGCACGATCGCACCGTCCAGGGTTGCTCGCGGCGCCGGGGGTTGGACGGGCGTGAAGGAAGCGGGGGGCCGTTGGGAAGGCAACTTGATGCAGCCCCCAGCGGCAAGCAGAGCCGTCGCCGCAAGAACCGAAGCGATCCTGCAACCGGAGAGCACACTCAAGGGATGTCCCGTCCTGTCGAGGTCGAAGCGGGAGGCTTGGAGAGAACTCACCTGTTGTAGGAATCGTCCGGAATGGGCGTCCTGGTTCACGTTAAATGGAGCTGCCGGCCATGCACCTGGACCAAACGCGCATGCTAGATTCCAGTGAAGAGGGGAAGCTACGCGACGCCGGTTGGTGAGAGAAAGCGCAGGCCTTGCCGGCTCGCGTCCGCCCATAGTGCATCCGCCCCTGTGGCGGCGAGCCTTTCCGGCAGGCAGGAGCTTGGCGCCCGCAACTCGCCTCAACGTAGGCCGGATCACGAACCAGGCTCAGGTGCGACGCCCGAGGTAGCCGCGATGCGGATCCTGATGCTGAACAAGTTCCTTTACCCGCGCGGTGGCGCGGAAACGCAGATGCTCGAGCTGGGGGCCGCGCTGAAACGAGAGGGTCACGAGGTGGCCTACTTCGGCACCTACGACCGTCGGAATTGCGCGCCACCCGAGGCCAGTTTCACGTTCTACTGCACCGAGCCCGGGTCCGCAAACTTGCGGGACGCGATTGGCTTTGTGTGGAACATCTTCACGGGCAGGTCGGGCCGCCGGATGCTGGCCCAGGCGATCCGAATGTTCGAGCCCGATGTGATCCACGCACACAACGTCTACCACCAGATCGGCTGTGCCCTGCTCCCCCAGGCGAAGGAAACGGGACGGCCTCTCCTGATGACGCTGCACGATTACAAGCTTGTTTGTCCGACCTACAACATGTTCGACGGTTCCACCTTTTGCTTTGCGTGCCGCCATCGTCGCTACTGGAACGCGCTGTTCCGCTCCTGCCATCGGTTCGGTCGCACGGCGAGCACGCTTCTGGCAGCCGAATCGTTCTGGGCGGACTTGAACCGGTTCTACCACAGGGGGATCGATCGCTTCATCGTTCCCAGCCGCTACTTGCAGCGTCTTATTACGGACTCCGGCATCCCGCGCCGACGGACGTTCCTACTCCCCAACGCCATCGATCTCCGCAAATGGCAGTATGACCCCACACCGGGCACACACTTCCTGTATGTAGGACGCCTCAGTCGAGAAAAGGGGGTGGGCATGCTATTGGACATCCTGGCCGACTTGCCCGAGATTCGCTTACGGATCGTCGGTCGGGGGCCCCTTGAAAAAGAAGTAAGAGCCGCCTCCGAAGAACTCGACAACGTGGAGTACGTCGGAGCTCTGCCCCCGGACGGAGTCGCCCAGGAGCTAAGAGCCTGCCGGGCACTCGTCGTACCCACCACCTGTCCCGAGAATTGTCCCATGGTGATTCTGGAAGCGTTTGCGACCGGTCGGCCGGTGATCGCCACGGAAGTAGGCGGCGTGCCCGAACTGTTCGAACACACCGACCTCAGCCCAGGCTTGACCGTTCCACCGGGGGATACCGACAGCCTGCGCGACGCCCTGATCCTCCTCTCTCACGAAGATGGACTGGTCAGGCGAATGGGGCAGGTCGCCCGTGAAATCGTCGAAGCTCGCCATGACCTGGACGCGTACGTCGAGACGATCTGCCAGCTCTATCGGAATCCCGCGCTGGACACGGTGGCAGTTCGCGAACGGCACGAAAGCGTGCGCCGCCAGACGTCGTCGACACGACCCACCGGCGCCCCTTTAGCCTGACCTAATCGGCACCGCCTCTGTCTCAGCCCCTGCCTCTGCCCCGTTCTGGTCCTGCACCGATCCACAGGCCGCGCTCCAGTTGCCGCTTCGTCCCGGTGAAAAGCAAGAAGCGAGTCAGTCGTTGTACGGATCGTGCACACCGGCTGGGGTGCTCTGCGCCTGTTTGCTTTCCCACTCGCCTGCTCGCTCCTCCGTCCTTGCCCCGGGAGGACCGACGCGGACAACCTCGAGGGCCAGGTCGAAGTAGTCCTGAGCGCCGTTGCTGGATGGAGCGTAATCCAGAATCGACTTGCCGTGGCTGGGGCATTCGGCAAGCCGGATATTGCGGCGGATCCTTGTCTCAAAAATCACCGCCTCGGCCCAGGGCAGGCGCGGATCCTGCTGCTTCCCGAAATACTGCCGCAGGTCCGCCTCCACTTCTGCCGCCAGCCGCGTGTTGGATTCGACCATGCACAGCACAATGCCGCGCACCCTCAGATCGCGGTTGATTCGGCGTTGGACAAGAGCGATCGTTTCGAGCAGCTTGGACATGCCGTGCAGAGCGAGAAAGTGGGGTTGCAGGGGGATGATCACCTCGGTGGCGGCCGTCAACGCGTTCAGGGTCAGCACACCGAGGGACGGTGGACAGTCCATGAGGATGAAATCCGGTCGTGGGGGCTGCTGCGTCGGTGCTGCGATCAATTGTGCGCCGGCGATTGGAGGCTCTGCGCTCTGATCCGGCGCTTCCGAGTATTCGGCCTTGATCAGATCGCGCAGGATCACCTCCCGGCCCACGATGCCGACCAGCTCAACTTCCGCCGCAGCCAGGTCGATATGCGAGCCGACCATGTAGAGGTTCGGCTCGATCTCAACCAGCGCCTCGCGCAGGCTGGCGCCGCTTGTCAGCACCTCGTACATGGACGCCTTGAGGGCGGTGGGATCGACGCCCAGGTGCAGGGTTGCGTGCGCCTGGGGATCCATATCGAAGACATGGACCACGTACCCGAGCCGCGCCAAAGCTGCTGCCAGGTTGACCGTGGTGGTCGTCTTCCCAACGCCGCCTTTTTGGTTCAGTATGGCGATCCTTCGCACCACGTCCTCCGTGCCGGTTCCTGCACTCCTCGCACCGGCCAATTCACTCCGGGCATCAAAGCTATCCGTCCCCGCCGCCGGTTGCAATAGGAACCGGGGCCCCCCGGCAAATCGACCGAACCGTCGCCCGGTGCTCGCTGCGCAACTTTTGCTACCATTCTGAGCTGGAGAAGACTGGCTGCAGAAACGGAGCGAAGGCGATGGACAAGTGGCCGATCGGTGTCTTTACTTCGATCGACGAGGGTTTAGGCGTTCGGTTCGGCGTGGTCAAGGAACTGAAGATTCCTACGGTACATCTGCACACACCGAGCCGGGAGAAGCGCACTCCTGAAGCAGCCGCAGCGTTCCGCCGGGAATGCGACCAGGCAGGAATCACGATCACGGTTCTCTTCGGCGGATTCCAGGGTGAAAGCTACGCGGACATTCCCACCGTCAGGCGGACTGTGGGCCTTGTTCCGAAAGAGACGCGGGCCGAACGCGTCGACGACCTCAAAAAGATCTCCGACTTCGGCCGCCACCTCGGCGTACCCGCGATCGGCATCCACATCGGTTTCATTCCCGAATCGCCGGAAGACCCCGAGTTCGCCGAATTGGTCGCCGTGACGCAGGAAGTGTGCGATTACCTGAAGGGGAATGGCCAGGCGCTGCATCTTGAAACCGGCCAGGAGACCGCAGAAACGTTGCTGGCTTTCATTGCCGCCGTGGACCGGGACAACCTCTTCATCAACTTCGACCCGGCAAACATGATCCTTTACGGAACGGGCGATCCAATCGAAGCGCTGAAGAAGGTGGGCCATCGTGTGCGAAGCGTGCATTGCAAGGATGCACGGTGGGCTCAGAAGCCCGGCGAAGAGTGGGGCGAAGAGGTGCCGCTTGGCCAGGGCGACGTCGACTTTGAAGCATTCTTGCGGACGCTGGACGAGTTCGGCTACACGGGGCCGCTCACCATCGAACGAGAGATCCCGCACGACCCCGAACGTCAAAAGCGAGACATCGCAGCGGCGGTTCAGATGCTGGAAGCCCTGAAACGAGAACTCGCCGGCTAACGCTGCCCTGGCCGCCACGTGGGAAACTGTGCGCGGCTTTCGGCGGCGGCGAGGCCTAGCCGTCGCTGGCCGGCCGAGGCCCACCGGACCTGTTGGGCAAGCGCGCCTGGGGCGACGCCGCGGGCTGGCGGTGAGCTACCGGAAGCTCGCTAAGCCCGCTCAGTACCCGGGGAACGGTGCGCTTTCTGGAGGGACGGGTTCCGTGGTGGGTGGCGGGTACATGGGCGCGGTCGTGTAGACAGGGGCGGCCCCGAATCCGGCTGCGGCGCGCTGGGCGAACCGCGCCGTCTCGTCGGGGAGCCGGAGAAACCAGTTGGTCCAGCGGTAGGCGGTCTGTTCTGCCTCGTAGGGTAGCGTTGCCGCGAACCGCTCCAGACGCGGGACGGCGCTACAGCCCAGCCCGAACAGGCACAGCCATGTGACTCCGACCAACCGCCATCGGACCATTGAGGTACGTCCCGTACATCCTGCGGCAGCGGCGCACGTTTATCCTTACAATCGGCAGACCGGACGCGGAGTTTGAACGGATGCAGAAGGTCTGCCGCCACGTGATCGCTTCAACAACCTCGAAGGGCCTGCGATGCACGAGCTAGCCTACCCGGAATTCCCGGACAGCCCGGAGACGGAAGTCGTCCTCCGGTGGCTCGAATGCGAGGAAGGCATGCAGGACCTCGTTACCGATCTGGTGGAAGAAACGATTGCACAACTCGGCGAAAGGGCTGATCGCGACCGCATTCTGGACGCAGTGGCCGGCGCATTGCGGGCCTTCGTACGGTCGCGCAATCCGCTGATGGACGAGGTCAGTCTGTACAGCCAGTTGATCGATGCGGCCCTGGATCGAGTGCGCTGGCGAGCGATTGCGGAGTGGCTGGTGCCGGACGACGCAGCCGATGGCTGACACCACGTCCGCCGAATGCAGCGTTTTTCGATCACTAATACAGGTGCGGCGTGGAGGACATCCCCGGCCACGGATGGTCCCGTGTCGCTGCGCGCCGAGGGTATGGGGTTGGAACCTGCGTCCCCCTCCGACGTGCCACAACGGTGGCTCGGAGCACCGGATTCTAGAATAGCGTGTGTGTCGGTAAAACAGGGGTCAGCCGCCTAGGTCAGGAGCCGCACCCACAGGCGGAAGCGGAACGCTTCGCGTAGTTGCACCCAGCAAACGGGCTACATGGGACGTGGGTGCACGGGAGCCGGCAGTTGGCACTTGCATCGCGAGGTAGCGTTGCTATGCGAGCACACGTACTGGAGCGGCAGGCCCCGGCCGAAGAACATCCTCTCGTGCTTCGCGATCTCCCAACTCCGGAGCCGGGCGAACAGGAGCTGCTTCTCCGCGTCGAGGCCTGCGCCGTGTGCAGGACCGATCTCCACATCGTCGAAGGTGACCTAAAACTCCACAAGCAACCGATTGTCCCAGGCCACCAGGTTGTGGGGGTCGTCGAGAAAATCGGCGCCGGAGTGCGGGGATGGCAACGGGGCGATCGAGCGGGCATCGCCTGGCTGCGCTTCACCTGCCAAACCTGCAAGTACTGTCAGCGAGGCCAGGAGAACCTCTGCCCGAACGCGAGGTTCACGGGTTGGGATGCCGACGGTGGGTTTGCTGAGTACGCGACGGTGCCGGCGGACTTCGCCTACAGGATCCCTGCGAAGCTGTCTCCGGAGCAGGCGGCTCCCTTGCTGTGCGCCGGTGTGATCGGATACCGGGCCCTGCGCCGCGCCGATGTTCGTCCCGGCAGCACCGTCCTCCTCATCGGGTTTGGCTCGTCGGCGCACATCGTAATGCAGATCCTGCAGTACTGGGGGTGCGAGGTGTTCGTATTCAGTCGTCAACCGCACCATCGCCAGCTCGCCCTGCAAATGGGAGCAGCATGGGTTGGTCAGGTGGGCGAGCATCCCCCTCACCCGGCCGATCACGCCATCCTCTTCGCCCCTGCCGGCCGTCTCGTCCCGCCGATCATGGCTGAGCTCGATCGCGGTGGCATCCTCTCCATTGCCGGGATCTACATGAGCCCCGTACCGGAACTGGACTACCAGACGCACCTTTACTACGAGAAGGAAGTGCGTAGCGTCACGGCGAACACACGCGAGGATGGTCGGGAGCTCATGGAACTGGCCGCTCGTATCCCCATCCGTCCCCGCATCACCACCTACCCCTTCGACCAGGCAAACCAGGCACTCGAAGACCTGAAACGAGACCGGCTCCAGGGTACCGCGGTGCTGCTGCTGAGTGCGTCCTCCACTACCGAAACGCCCCCCGAGGAAGGAAAAGATGACGAAAGCTGAGGTACAGGTTGAGAACTATCCGCTGGCGACACCCGAAGCGGTTGCGACGCCGGCGCTCGCTTTTTACCCCCACCTGATCGAACAGAACCTGCAGCGGATGCTGTCGTTCGTCAACAACAACCCCGACCGCCTCTGCCCACACGTCAAGACGCACAAGACCCGCCAGATCGCCGAGATGGAGCTGAAGGCGGGGATTCGCAAGCACAAGTGCGCGACTCTGCGCGAGGCGGCCATGCTGGCGGAGGCGGGCGCCGAGCAGGTCCTGGTCGCCTACCCGCTGTACGGACCGGCCATCCACCGGTTTTTCGCGATCCGCGAACGCTACCCTTCCTGCCGGTTTTCAACACTGGTTGATGCTTTCGAAGCAGCCGATGAGCTGTCTCGCGTCGCCGAGCAGCGCGGTTCCCCCCTGCCCGTGCTCGTGGATGTGGATGTCGGCATGCATCGCACGGGGATCTGTCCGGAGCGAGCCGTCGAGCTGGCCTTGACCGTCCAGCGGCTGCCGGGCCTGGAATTCGACGGTTTCCACTGCTATGACGGACACAACAAGGCCCCCTCCGTGGAAGAACGGCGCAAGCAGGCGAACATGGTGCTGAACACGGCGCTGCAACTGGCCGAGGAGCTCTCTACGCACGGAGTTCCCACTCGCCGGCTTGTCCTGGGTGGAACGCCGACTTTCCCGTTCTACGCAGCGGCCCCCGATCCTCGGATCGAGTGTTCGCCGGGAACATGCGTCCTGCACGATCTCGGCTACGGGGGGCGTTTTCCCGATCTCGGCTTTACCCCCGCTGCCGTAGTGTTCAGCCGCGTCATCAGCCATCCCTTGCCGGACACGATCTGCCTTGATTGTGGCTACAAAGCCGTGGCAGCCGATCCCCCTCCGGAGGCTCGATTCCGGCTTGCGGCTATTCCTGAAGCAGAGCTGATCGGACACAGCGAAGAGCACGCTGTGGTACGGGTGCCGTCACCTCCGCCGAGCTTGGGAACGATCCTGGCCGTCCTGCCGGGGCATATCTGCCCTACAGTCGCCCATTATGACACGGCGATCGTCATCGATGAGTCCGGCCAGGTCGTGGACCGCTGGCCTATAGCAGCACGCTCGCGGGATCTGCCCTTCCCCAGCTAAGGGGCCGCACCCGGCGTGCGAGATCGGCCCCCCACGCACGCCCGGCCGACGGCTGCCGAATCGGGTGGTGCTTAGCGAGGCGATTCGCACGCAGTCGCTGCCGCGCCCCGCATGGGGCGCTGCTAGCTTCGGCAGCCCCCTTGGCCCAGCGGGCAGACGCCGCGAAAGGGCAGGTTACTGCCGCAACAACCAGATCGGTGATGACCAGGCAGTTCCCCGGTCCGTCTGCTGGACACGAATGTAGTAGTAACTGAACTTTCGGTTCGGAACCGCCGAATCGGTCCAGGTGAAGTCGAGCTCTAGCTTCGGTTCTGAGATCACGCTCGCGTACACCACCTCCGCGTTACGGACCACTTCCACGAAGGCGATAGGTGCTGTTCCGCGGATATGGGCCGTGAGCCGAACCGGGCCTCCAGAGTATGGCACGCGGTCGCCCATGATCGCATCGCCCATGCGAACATCGAGGATGATGTTATCTGTGGCCGCATAGGTGTGCCGTTTGCGCATGGCGTCCACGAGCGCCTCACGGGTCAGATCCTCGGCCAGCACGCACGCATAGCTGTTGTGCGTGGCGATATGGTCGCTCGACGCCTGGAAACCAAGCCAGTAGCCTTTTTCCAGAGCATTCCAGACGTAGCCGGCAGGCCGGAACTGGCCGTGGAGTATGGGGGTATTCTCGTCCACGGTCAGCGGCTGCCCCCTACCCTCGTACGAAGTGTGGTAGCCCTGGAACAACTCAACCACCGGCTCGAGTTCGGGGTCGAAGCCGGTCTCCCAGTTCGTTCCCTGGTCGGTGGCCGAGGTGTGCAAGGTGACGATCCCACCTGTCTTTCTGATCTCCACGTACAGCAGCTTCGTGTCATCTGGACGCGGTCGGCGACGGCGAGCTGCAGGATCACGTGTGATGGGAAACGTGCGGAATCCTCGCTTGGTCCAGATGATGTTACGATGCCCCCATGGGTAGGGCACAGAGCGTTCATAGCCGTACAGGGGCACGAACCGGTCGGGCACGTGGTACATGTCGTTGGATTTCTGCGTCCGCCACCAGGGATATTCGCGGTCGTGTCCCATGCCGTGATCACCAACGAGGATGAAGTCCAGCGAAGCTGCGTCCAGGGCGTACCGGTAAAAGTCGGTCAGGCTCCCATCGCCTACCCCGTCGAACGAGATATCGGTGTGGCGGTGGAGATCTCCACGGTAGATCCGGTAGGTCTTGCCATTCGCCTCGATTCGGTACTGCCGAATCCGGCGCAGGTCGCCCACTTCATCGGGGTGGACGTTGCGAATCTGCCCTCCGGTCGCATACGAAGGCCGAACGTCCCCCACCGAAGGACATGGAGAGCCGCTCTTCACGGCCACTTCGTCCAGCCGAAGACGCCCAAAATGCACAACCAATCTTGCCCCGGTCGTGGGGGCGCGGGCTGTGCGGCTGTCCGTAGCCCATGCCAGGTACAGAACCCCGGTACCGGCCAGCAACCTCCCCTTCATGTGCTGGCGCCCCATGGAATCGGCCAGCGGCACGGGCTCGCTCCAGCCTTCGCCGTCCCAGTAGCACAGGAAAGGCTCCCACCAGCCCGCGGCCGCCCAGCCGTCTGCGCGGGGGACACGGGCCGTGCGGTGCCGGAACAGAACCCAGAGTCGCCCTGAGCTGTCGAAGGCCAACTGCGGGTACTCGGAATACTCCTGGAACTCCCGAGGCAAAGAGGACACAAGATCAGGGGTAACGCTGCGGAATTTACCCCCTTCCAAGCGCTTGATCCGCAATACCCTGCGTTCGTAAAGTCGTGTTCCCCGGGGCCAATCCAGGTACCACCACCAGAAGCCGTAATCCTTGCCCCAGGCGGGAGTACCTTCGTCGTAGGCCACCCAGACGCGGCCGTCACGATCGCAAGCCACGGACGCGTATGCCTCGAATAAGGGGCTGTCGGCCACAGCCACAACGTCACCCGGCCGTCCATGATTGATCGATCGAACCAGCACGTCGTAGTTGCCCCGGTCGTAGGTGTCCCAGGCAACCCATACCG
>Ga0256839_1004415_pt1 | contig 13740 bp, 12 predicted proteins | sample 354166metaG_FD_185968 | JGI IMG/M metagenome (GOLD analysis project Ga0256839, IMG submission 185968) | Hydrothermal vent microbial communities from Mid Atlantic Ridge, Atlantic Ocean - 354-166 | ecosystem: Environmental > Aquatic > Marine > Hydrothermal vents | place: Atlantic Ocean: Mid... | reverse complement strand
GGGGTGAGAAAGCGCCATCATATTGGCCAGCCGCAATTCCGGCGCATCATTGCCCAATTGCTTTCGTGCATTGGCCAACGCTGCAAGCTCGGTATCAGCCGCTGAAATAAAGATCAGATCAGCCGGAGACTGACCAAGATCTACGGCCTCATCACCATCACTCACCGCACCTTTTTGAGCCAGCAGCAGATGCATTTAGAGCGCTTCCGAAACGGCTTTACTCACCGCTTGCTTGTCAATTTCGTGCAACCCGATCACCACAAGTCGCGAGCCGCGAGCCTCGTCTGAATGCCAGTCGCGGTCGAAATAGCTATCAATCCGCTTGCCCACCGCCTGCACCACCAGCCGCATAGGTTTACCCGATACTTCGACAAACCCCTTGAGCCGCAAAATATCGTGCTCTTCAATCAGCTTTGACAAAGTTGCTTCCAGCGCCTTCACATCGCTTATTGCTCCGCCCTCAACCACAAAACTCTCAAACTCGTCGTGATCGTGTTCATGGCCATCCGCATGATGAATTTCGTGGTGTGAACGCCGCGCCTCTAGATCGTGCTCACTGCCCACACCAAGGCCTAGCAGCACATCGGCACCCGGTATATTGCTGGTCGATGAATGCACCATTTTCACTGCCCGCGAGGTGGCGGAATGCACATCTGCCTGAATGGCTTCAATGGCTGCATCATCCACAAGATCAACCTTGGAAAGCACGATCATATCGGCGCAGGTAATCTGGTCTTCGAACAATTCCTCCAGCGGGCTGTCATGGTCAAGCGCTTCATCATCCGCCCGTTGAGCTGCCACCGCATCGACATCATGGGCAAATCGGCCTTCGGCAACGGCGGCTGAATCCACCACCGTTATTACCCCATCAACGGTAACTTTCTCGCGAATTTCCGGCCAGTTGAACGCATTGACCAGCGGTTGCGGAAGCGCAAGGCCCGAGGTCTCAATTACAATATGATCTGGCAACCGGTCGCTCTCCAAAAGTTTGATCATGGTCGGGATAAAATCATCCGCCACCGTGCAGCAGATGCAGCCATTATTGAGCTCAACAATATCCTCCTCGGTGCACGTTTCATCGCCGCATCCAGCCAGCACTTCGCCGTCGACACCCAGATCACCAAATTCATTGATGATCAGGGCGATACGCTTACCGTTGGCGGTGGCTAAAAGATTGCGCACCAGGGTGGTTTTGCCTGCGCCCAAAAAGCCAGTGATTACCGTTGCCGGAATTTTCTGTAAACTCATCCATTCATCCAATCAAATTCATTTAAGTTTTTGCGAAAGACCCGCAGTTATAAACCAGACCTCGTCGCATGAAGCCGCCATCATCTGATGCAAGCGCCCGGCATGATCACGAAAATCACGCGCCATTTTGTTCTCCGGCACAATGCCCTGCCCGACCTCGTTTGAAACAAACACCACCGGCACCGGCAAGTTGCCCGCGCAATCGGCAAGCGCCTTCGATTCAATCTCAATATCCGCATCAGCGATCATCAAATTGCTCAGCCAAAGGGTCAGACAATCCACCAATATGGCCCGCCCAGCAATGGCTTCGTTGCGCAAGGTATCGACCAATGCAAGCGGTTCTTCAACTGTCAGCCAATCGGTGCCACGTTGGCGTTGATGGGCATCAATGCGTGTCAGCATTTCCTCATCACCCGCCCGCGCGGTCGCCAGATAAACCGGCGCATTGGAGGCGGCCCGCACCAAACCTTCGGCAAATACACTTTTGCCAGACCGCGCACCACCAAGAACCAGAACAGAGCCCATCAGGTTTTTCCCGGCTTTTCAGCCAGTGCACGGGGCAACATCCAACCAAGCACAGCGCCGAGAAACAACCAAAAAACTCCCGCCGTCACAATCGCTGCAATAACAAATTCAGCTGCGAGATTTGCAGGCGCCAGACTTTCATGATGAACCGGCTGCGGTGCGCCATAAACATGCGGTGCAACCAGCAACACCAACCCAAGCGCCAGCCAATACCACTGGGTTTTAAAAGCAAAAAGCCCAAGCCCGATGGCGGTGGCCGAAACGGTGAGAATCCACCATGCCTGACGCGCAGGTACTGATGCCGCAATCGTGCCTGGCACTTCGGGCGGCAGGCCAAGCCCCGGAGCCAGCACGAATATAACAAATCCGGCAGCCCCCCAGATCATGCCCAGTCTGGGAGAAATTGGCAGTTTGGAAAGTAAAATGGCCGCCACCATCAGCAGCGAATAGGCAACACCAACAATTGAATTGGAAATCAGCGAATAGAAAGTCCGCTCAAACCCGTTTTCCGGCGCCCAGGCATTAGGATCGTGCTCATGCTCGGTTTTTGCTTCCGCCTCGGTCGCATGGGCGTGATTTTCAAGCGTTTCCGCGCCGGCCTCGCCAGCGTTCTCATAAGTCTCGGCTTCAAGAATAATCGGCACCACTTTGACCGCCTGTGCGCCGGTATAAAATACCCCGGCAATCAGACCGGCCAGAATTGCCGCTAACAATACCCGTATCATCATTATGCTTTCTCCAAATATGCAAAGAAACGCGCGTGCAAGCAAATAGCCGCATAATCGCTACTTCTTTGATGTAGACTATATGCCGAATGGGTTTGGCCGGGCTAAACCGCCAACTCCATTGCAAAAATCCACCTCAACCCAAATGGGCTGGAATTAATGGCAGGGAAAGCTTGCAGCGTGACGGCTGTCATGGGCCGCATTGTGCAACACGCTGGACTGGGCAAAACCCACGCCAAACAACAGCATTGCGCCAAATGCAGCGGCAAACATGGCCGCAATAATACGATTGGAATCTGAAACAGCCAGCGTAACCGGCTTGGTATTTAAATCTGTGAGCATATCAACCTCCGTGGTGCCCTATCTAAGTGTGCTGCATCATGCAGCCTGATTGGCAGGTCTCCTGGCTCACGGGTCATCAGGTTCAATCGACCTTCCCAAATGCTTAAAACAAGCCTTCAGTGGCAATTTGATTAAACCCTAACCGCTACAGTCGCGGGGTCGGCTGCGTCTGATATCCCCTGTATGGGTCAATATCACCGCATTCCCTTTTCATCCCTCAAAGTGTTTACTCATCTGGGAACCATTCAGTGAGTTGATCTAAGCCAGCAATTGAAAGATAAGTCAATCCAATATGCGACATTTCAGAGTTGAATAAGTCCATCGCTATTTGCGCTCGATGGCAAGTTTAAGCGCTAACCCGAAAAATATCGTGCCGGAAACCCATTGAAAGACATTCGCCAGCTTCCGGTTTGCCTTCAGAACCGCACCAATTGAACCGGAAAACCCGCCCACCAGCGCGTTTACTAAAGTACCGGTGAAATTGAAAATAATGCCCAATGCAATAAATTGCCAAATCTCCGAGCCTTTGTTTGCGTCAATAAATTGCGGAATAAATGCCAGAATAAAGATCGCCACCTTGGGGTTAAACAGGTTCACCACAACGCCGTCGCGCCAGGCAATAAATGCCCCATTTTGCCTGTGAATTTCATCCGCGCGGGCTGAAAACGGCAGGCGAAACGACTGGATTGCCAAGTAAACAAGATAGGCGACGCCGATCCAGCGCACCAACTCAAATGCCAGCGGATAGGCCGCCAGCAATGCGGCAAGACCAAAGGCAGCAAGTAATGTGTGAATGAGGCCACCCGTCGCAATACCAAAGCTTGCAGCAATGCCGGCTTTTGGCCCGGAACGAAGCCCCTGCCCCAGACAATACATCATATCCACCCCCGGCGTGATGTTTAATGCCAATCCGGCGGTGATAAATATCAGCAATTGGGCAATATCAGGCAGCAAGAGCACTCTCCCGAAGGCATTAAATTTTTCCTGCGGCGACTTTAAAAAGCCCGTCCACATCAAGGTGATGTTCCAACGCATCGGCAAGATTATCAAGCGCTTTGTCGATGATTGCACTATGGGCGAGCTCGCTGGTGTCGGCGTTGATTGAATTCAGCAAATCGCGGCGGAATTCATCGCTGGAAAACAGCCCGTGCAAATAGCACCCCATAATTTGCCCGTTTTGAGAAACCGCCCCATCAAAGCGACCATTAATTTTCAGCATCGGTTTTTGACAATCAGGCCCACGCGTTTCGCCAAGGTGAATTTCATAACCTTGAACCGCGATGTTTTCAGCCAGATAGGTGCCAGATGAATTCTGCACGGTTTTTTGCGGCGCAAGCTCGGTTTCAACATTCAGATGGCCAAGCCCCTCAACCTCGCAAACATTGCCTTCAATGCCTTGAGGATCACGCACCACACTACCTAACATTTGATAACCGCCACATATTCCAATGACCTTGCCACCCTTGCTAATGTGGTTTGCAAGGTCTTTGTGCCAGCCGTTTTCACGAAAAGCCACCAAATCCGCGATGGTAGATTTTGATCCGGGAAGAATGATCAATGCTGCATCATCGGGCAGCTTTTCACCGGCTTTCACCATGATCACCTCAACGCCCGCCTCTACCATAAGCGGGTCGAAATCATCAAAATTGGCAATATGATCAAGCACCGGCACGGCGATCCTAATTTTTTTCGCCACGTCATTGTTACCGGCCTGAATTTGGATAAGCCGCCCCAGGGCAACTGAATCTTCTGCCGGTAATTTCCCCACCTCATCCAGCCACGGCACAACACCAAACGAACGCCAACCCGTAAGTTGTTCGATCGCTTTCAGGCCATCATCAAACAACGATAATTCACCGCGGAATTTGTTGATAAGAAAACCGGCGATCATCGCGCAATCCCCATCCGGCAAGATCGCCTTTGTGCCCACCAGTGATGCGATTACCCCGCCGCGATCAATATCGCCCACCAACACCACCGGCACCCCGGCTTTTGTGGCAAAGCCCATATTGGCAATATCACCGGCGCGCAAATTGATTTCAGCCGGAGAACCCGCCCCTTCCACCAGCACCAGATCAGCCTTAGCGTCCATATACTCAAAAGAATGCATCACCGCATCCAGCAATTTTGGCTTGAATTTCTGATAATCGCGACCCTTTGCATGGCCCCAAACCTTGCCATGCACGATGATCTGGCTACCGGTTTCAGATTGGGGCTTTAAGAGAACCGGGTTCATATGCACATTGGGTTTTATTCCGCAGGCCAGCGCCTGCAAGTATTGTGCCCGGCCAATTTCCCCCTCGCCGCCACCATCAATTGCGGGAATTTCAGCAACGGCTGCATTGTTCGACATATTTTGCGGCTTAAACGGTGCAACTTTAAGCCCACGGTTGCGCGCCGCGCGGCAAAGCCCGGCCACCAACACGGTTTTACCCACATCGGAGCCGGTGCCCTGAAACATGATCGAATTTGATTGGCGCTTACTCATATTTGCCGGTTTATCGCATTGATAACAAAACCGATAGCAGAATATATATCATGAAAAAACCTCGGCTCAATGCGAAGCATTGAAACAGCCGTGAGAGATAAAAGTGATCGCACGTGGCGTGCAGCGCCTCGCAAGAGAACGACTACAAAAAAGCAAAAGCCGCGCATTTGATACAAACTTATGTTGCATCAAAAGCACGGCTTTACACAGCACTCAACTCACCGAGCATACTCCCCGGCTAAATTTTCATCCCGGTACGCAAAACCTGATCCGGGGGGCAGACGTTTTTAATATCGTCTTGCCCCTTGGTTTTACGATGACTTTCCTAACAGTCGGCTAATGAGATGTTAAGCAAAACCTAATCCGGGCGGAAAGTTTTGCCACTTTGTGTTTTTTTTCAAAAAAAGTTGAAAATGCAACAAAGTGTAAAAAATCAGTGTTCTTTTTTACCGCGCATAAACTCGATAATACCGGAAAAATCCATACCGCCATTGCCCATCGCCGAAAAAAGCGAGTAAAGCTGGGTAGCCTGCGCACCCAACGGAGTGATTGCACCGTTGGACTGGGCTGCCTCCTGCGAGAGCTTTAAATCTTTCAACATCAAATCAACAGCAAAACCCGGCTTGTAATCATTGTTAGCAGGTGATGTGGGAACTGGCCCCGGCACCGGGCAATAGGTATTGATCGACCAGCACTGGCCGGATGAGGTAGAGGCCACATCGAAAAGGGCCTGATGCGAAAGCCCAAGCTTTTCAGCCAACGCAAAGGCTTCACCCACCCCGATCATCGAGATGCCAAGGATCATATTGTTACAGATTTTGGCCGACTGACCAGCGCCATCTTCTCCGCAATGAACAATGCGCCCGGCCATCGGCTCAAGAATTTCTTTTGCTTTTTCAAAGGCCTCTTCAGAACCACCGGCCATAAAGGTCAAAGTTCCGGCAGACGCGCCGCCAACTCCGCCTGATACGGGCGCATCAATCGAGTACATACCAGCCAATTTGGCATTTTCGTGCGCCGTGCGGGCAGAGTCCACATCAATGGTGGAGCAGTCGATGAATAATGTGCCACTATCGGCCTCGTCCAGCACGTCCTTATAGACCGACAATACATGTTGTCCGGCAGGTAACATGGTAATCACCACATCCTTACCCACAGCCGCATCAATTAAGCTTACAGCAATTTCAAGCCCATTTTCCTTTGCCAGATCAAGACTTGCCTGTGCCAAATCAAAGCCCATCACCGAATGACCGGCCTTGACCAGATTGGCCGCCATTGGGTTACCCATATTGCCCAGACCGATAAAGCCGATTGTTGCCATTACATTTCTCCCGTTGAAATTCGTTTTTTAAATCAGGTTACGCGCGATAATCATCCGCATGATTTCATTGGTGCCTTCAAGAATTTGGTGAACCCGCAAATCGCGGACAATTTTTTCCACCCCGTATTCCGCCAGATAGCCGTAACCGCCATGCAATTGTAGAGCATCATTGGCAACATTAAAGCCTGTATCGGTGGCAAAGCGCTTGGCCATTGCACAAAATTTGCCCGCATCGGGTGATTTCGCATCCAGCTTGGCCGCCGCCGAATATAAGAGCACGCGCGCAGCTTCCAGCTCGGTTGCCATATCGGCAAGCTTAAACTGAAGCGCCTGAAACTGCGAAAGCGATTTCCCAAAGGCCTTGCGCTCATTCATGTATTGTTGAGCCTTTTCAAGCGCCGCCTGCGCTCCGCCCAACGAGCAGGCGCCGATATTGAGCCGCCCGCCATCAAGCCCCGCCATTGCAATGCGAAAGCCCTGCCCCTCATCATTAATGAGATTTTTGGCAGGCACCCGGCAATCCTCAAAGATCACCTGCGCGGTGGGCTGCATGTTCCAGCCCATCTTTTTTTCCGGCGGACCAAATGAAAGCCCCGGCGTGCCCTTTTCAACCAAAAGGGTTGATATGCCTTTGGGGCCATCCTCGCCGGTGCGCACCATGACCACGTAGACTTCATTTACCCCGGCCCCGGAAATAAACTGCTTGGTGCCATTGATGATGTAATCATCACCATCTTTGACAGCCTTGGTTTTAAGCGCCGCCGCATCTGAACCGGAACCGGGCTCGGTTAAGCAATAGCTGGCGATCCATTCCATTGAGGTAAGTTTCGGCAACCAGGCCTGGCGCTGTTCTTCACTGGCAAATTGGTCGACCATCCAGGCGGCCATATTATGAATGGAAATATAGGCCGAAAATGCCGGACAACCGGTTGCCAGTGCCTCAAAAATCAGCGCCGCATCCAGCCTCGAAAGATTAGAACCGCCGACATCTTCGCGCACATAAATGCCGCCCATGCCAAGCGGCGCTGTCTCGCGGATGACATCCAAAGGTAAGTGCTCCCGCGCGTCCCAATCCAGTGCAAACGGCGCAATCCGGTCATCGGCAAATGTGCGCGACATTTCTTGAATGGCTAACTGGTCTTCGTTTAATGAAAACGGCGGATTGGCCTGATCGATCATTTGATCCACGCTACTTTCCCTTCGAAAATTGCCCAATTTGGTTATTCCGGCAAGACATACCGCAAATTCATGCCAATGACAGATGAATTGCACATCATCATACTAAAATACAATCATGCGAGAAGGATTTTAGTCGCCTCATCAAACGAAGCAACAATCCGCTCTACCGCAAGATCAATGGTTTCTCTCGTCCAGATCAGCGGTGGCGACAAGATCATTGAGCTGCCAACCGCCCGCATGATCAAACCGTTTCGGGTGGAAATTTCACGAATGGTCAGCGCCGCATTTTGATCATCCGCAAAGCGCTCGCGTGTATCGCGGTCTTTGACGATCTCAATCGCGCCCATCAGCCCGAAAGTTCGAACCTCACCGACAATTGGATGATCGTCCAATGCGGCATGAAGGCGTTCAGCAAAATAGGGGCCGGTATCATCGCGCACCCGCTCGACCAGCCCTTCCTGCTCGATAAGCTCGAGATTTTTAAGCGCCACCGCACAGGCAACCGGATGACCGGAATAGGTATAGCCGTGATAAAATTCGCCACCCTTGTCGACCAGAGTAGATGCGACACGATCACCGACAATAACCGCAGAAAGCGGCTGATAACCGGAGGTTATCGCCTTGGCGACCGTCATTGTGTCCGGTTTGATGTTCATCGATTCTGCCGCAAACCAGCTGCCTGTGCGGCCAAATCCGGTAATCACCTCATCCAGCATCAGCAAAATATCGTATTTTTGGCAAATGCGCTGCACTTCGCCCCAATAATTGGCCGGTGGAATTTTCACCCCGCCCGCGCCCTGTATCGGTTCACCGACAAAGGCGGCAATTTTTTCAGGCCCGACCTTCAATATTTCTTCTTCAATGGCGGCGGCGGCGCGAATTCCAAAATCCTCATCGCTTTCATCCAGCCATGAATTTTCAAAAGCGTAAGGACACATCACATGGCGAAATCCTTCCAGTAACGCCCCGCCCTGCGCCTGCATACCGCTCATTCCGCCCATTGAAACGGCTGCAATAGTAGAACCGTGATAGGCATCATGGCGCGAAATAATGATGCTCTTTTCAGGCTTTTCCTCCAAAGCCCAATATTGGCGCACCATACGAATGGCCGTATCATTGGCATCAGACCCGGACGAACCATAGAAAACCTCATTCATATGATCGGGCGCCAGCTCGGCAATTTTTGCCGCCAATAATATTGGTGACGGCGTGGTGCACATGAAGAATGAATTGTAATAGGGCAATTCCAACATTTGATCATAGGCGGCTTTTGCCAGTTCCTCACGCCCATAGCCGATATTCACGCACCAAAGGCCTGCCATCCCATCCAGCATTTCATGGCCATCGCTGTCATATATATAGGGGCCCTCGGCGCGGGTGATAATACGCGCATTTTTCTCGCGAATTTCCTTATGGTCGGTATCGGGGTGAAGATAATGCGCATTGTCCAGCGCCTGCATCTGCGCGGTTGAATAGTTTTTATATGTCATGGAGTTAGCTCAATTACTGCAATTGGAATTGTAGGTTTTCAATAAATTCACAATTAACAATGCGGCGAATATCCAATCCGCGCGCAAAGCAGCAGTAACTCATAATGGCGTGATAAAGTAGACAAAGCTCCCCGCCTCATTTTCCAAATACGGATCAAAGAGCCAGTTTAATCAAGATCTGCCTCGTGTCAAAGATAATTGCAGACGGACAAAACTTCCCACCGAGCGGTAGGATATTGGGTTTCAAAGCTACGCAGCCGCTTCCAGCCTAGCTTCCCCGGCGATACAATCTCGACCATTTTGTTTGGCAAGATAAAGCTGCCGGTCCGCTTCACTCAAGAGCTGGTCAAGATCATCTTTTTGGGTCGAAACCGCAACGCCAATACTCATCGTACATCCAACATTATTGCCATCAACAATACGGGCCTGCTGCCTGAATTCATTTACCAGATCCTGTGCCTTTGCAAGCGCAGTTTCCAACGTGCAATTGGGCATGAATATACCAAATTCCTCACCACCCAGACGACCGGCAATACAGTTAGGACACAGTTGTTCCTCAACAACCTTCCCCAACACCCGCAGAACCTCATCACCAGTTGCATGACCGAACTGATCATTAATCCGTTTAAAATGATCGAGATCCAAATAAGCCATCGCATTGGATTGAGCCGACCCTTTTTGACCAATCAAGATTTGCTCAACATCGTCAAAAAAAGCGCGGCGCGACAAAAGCTCGGTCAATGGGTCAAAACGTATTGCGTGCAACAGTTTATCATAGGCGATTGCCAATTGACCCCGCTGCCGCAAAAAAGCCAGAGAGATTGGCGGAGTAATGCTTATGGTCACCAATGTTGCCATTTTCAATACATACGGCAAACGCACCCAGTAATCATCTGGAGCAGTGGTTGTCACTGCAAAAATAATAGCCGTTACAACCAAAGACGCCACCATACTCAGTACAGTAATCTTGGCTGCGCTAAATACCATTTGCTTGCCAGTAATATAAGCAGAATTTTTTTTCATGGTTCTCCCCAAATTTGCAATCTAATACAGATGCCGAAATTTGAGGTGTAAGTTTGCAGTAAAGATTTATTGATTCTGAAAAGGCATTGTTAACTATCGCCTAATTTTGACGGGGCTTCCGGGGAAGGGCCCGCAATATCCGACGGCGGATAGCTTTGTTTTGCCGTTTGCTTGCGAGGGGCTTTGCCCCACGTGCGCGAAACCGGAGGGTTGAGCGAAAAAGATCAAAGTGCGCTCACTTTAGCCGCGCAATACTTAAACTCCGGGATTTTGCCGAATGGATCAAGTTTCGGATTGGTCAACCGGTTGGCCGGTGATTCGTTAAAGCAGAACGGAATGAAAATCATATTGTCTGCAACCTCGCGGTCTGCCCGCAGCATTGCGGAAATTGTCCCCCGTCTTGTGGCAACCTCAATCATTTGCCCTGCTTCAAAGCCCAGGCGGGCAATTTCGCGCGGGTTCATCGCAGCTATTCCCTCGGGCTCAATTTCATTCAGCACCGATGCCCGGCGGGTCATCGAGCCGGTATGCCAGTGTTCCAGCAATCGCCCGGTGGTCAACACCAATGGAAATTCCGCATCCGGCACTTCGTCTGGTGCGAGAAGGTCGGCAGGCACCAGTTTTCCACGCCCATCGGCGGTCGGAAAACCATCGGTAAAGATTACCTCATTACCAAATCCACCCGGTTCATCCACCGGATATGTAATGCAATCTTCAAGGTTCAACCGCTCCCATGTCAGATGATCAAGCGAGCCCATAACCGAGGCCATTTCGCGATAAACATCGCCAACCCCGTCATAGTGCCAATCGCAACCAATCCGATTTGCAAGATCAACAATCAGTTCCCAATCCTGTCGCGCTTCGCCGGGCAGATCAAGTGCCGGGCGGCCGATCTGCACTTGACGGTTGGTATTGGTATAGGTGCCAAGTTTTTCTGCGTGTGCTGATGCGGGCAAAATAACATCCGCATGCCAGCAGGTTTCAGTGAAGAAAATATCCTGCACCACCAGATGATCGAGCTTGGCCAGTGCGGCGCGCGCATGCAGCTGATCGGGATCGGACATGGCCGGGTTTTCACCCATAATATACATGCCTGAAATCTCATCCGCGTGGATCGCATCAATGATTTCCACCACCGTCAAACCGCGTTTCGGATCAAGCGTTTCGCCCCAGAAATTTTCCATTTCGCCACGAATATTTTCCGCTTCAACCGAGCGATAATCAGGAAAGAACATCGGAATTAGCCCCGCATCCGATGCGCCTTGCACATTGTTTTGCCCACGCAAGGGGTGCAGGCCGGTGCCCTCGCGCCCCACCTGCCCGGTTATCAGCGCCAGCGCGATCAGGCATCGGGCATTGTCTGTACCGTGGGTATGTTGGGAAATTCCCATTCCCCAGAAAATTATTGATCGCTCAGAAGTCGCATAGGTACGCGCCACATCGCGCAAGAGCGCCGCCTCAACACCGCAAATCTCGCTCATCGCTTCGGGCGAAAAATCTTTCACCTTGTCGCGAAGCGCTTCAAAACCTGAGACATTGGCCTGAATATATTGCGCGTCATAAAGCTCTTCTTCAATAATCACATGCAAAAGCGCGTTCAACATCGCCACGTCAGAACCGGGGGTAAATTGCAATGAATGGCTGGCAAAGCGCATCAAATCCTGCTTGCGCGGGTCGATGACGATAATCTTTTTGCCGCGCTTGGCCGCCTGCTTAAAGTAAGTCGCAGCGACCGGATGATTGGTGGTCGGACGGCAGCCAATTACCACAATACAATCGGCCTTTTCCGCATCATTAAACGGCGCAGATACAGCCCCGGAACCCACGCCCTCAAGCAACGCCGCCACTGAGGATGCATGACAAAGCCTGGTGCAATGGTCGACATTATTGGTGCCAAAACCCTGCCGCACCAGTTTTTGAAACAGATAGGCTTCTTCATTCGAACCCTTGGCCGAACCAAAGCCCGCCAAGGCCCCACCGCCGCGCGCATCGCGAATATTTTTCAGACCACCGGCAGCAAGCGCAAGCGCTTCTTCCCATGTCGCCTCGCGAAATATGTCCATCATATCGCGCCCGCGCATATCAATGTCCGCATTTTTTGGCGCATCTTCGCGGCGAATAAGCGGCTTGGCCAACCGTTCAGATGACATCGCATAATCATAGCCAAAGCGGCCTTTGACACAGAGACGGCCTTCGTTCGCCGGGCCATCGCGGCCATCAACCTGCACGATCTTGTTGCCTTTCACCCGCACCGTGGTTTGACAACCAACCCCGCAAAACGGGCAGACGGAGGCCACTTCGCGGTCAAATTCCTGTATTGTGCGGGTTTTGGCGTCCGCATTCATTAAGGTTTTTTCGAACAATGCGCCGGTCGGACAGGCTTGCACACATTCCCCGCAGGTGACGCAGGTGGATTGGCCCATCGGGTCAGATAAATCGAATACCGGGCGACTTTCGCCCCCGCGCCCGCCCATGCCCAACACATCGTTGACCTGCACTTCGCGGCAGGCTCGCACGCACAGCCCGCAGGCAATGCAGGCGTCGAGATTAACCGCAATGGCCGGATTGGAAATATCATGATCATCGGCTGCATCTCGTGGTTTCGAACCCAGCCGTTCACTGCCGGAAATGCCAAATTTCTCCGCCCATTGCCAAAAGGATGATTGATTGTCCGGGCTTTGTTCCTGCGCGGGCATATCACTGGCTAAAAGTTCAAATACCATGCGGCGCGATTTATCAGCCCGCTCGCTATCGGTTTGAACCACCATCCCTTCGGCAACCTTGCGCTGGCAGGATGCTGCTAAAACCCGCTCGCCTTCAACCTCCACCATACAGGCCCGGCAATTACCGTCGGCACGATAGCCCGGCTGATCCAAATGGCAAAGATGCGGAATGCGGTTGCCCTCGCGCTTCGCCACCTGCCAAATGGTCTCGTCCGGCGTGGCTGAAACTTCGGCCCCATCGAGGATGAAAGAAATTTTGGCGCTCATTTGAATTCCACTTCAACAAAAGCGTATTTGAAATCATTGGCGTTTATGACATTATGGTGCACGCCTTTTTCACGAAAATAGCTTTGTCCAGCCTTCATTTCTGCCAGCGTTTCTGTGCCGTCCGGCGCTACAATTTTCAAAACGCCATCCAGCATCGGCACCACCACATAGTCATATTCATGGATATGCACCCCGGTCTCGGCACCGGACGCGAACCGCCATTCAGTAACGCGGGTGCGCTCATTATCAATCTGGGTTGTTGATGTGGCCTGTTTCATCACAATTCCTCACGAAAATAAGTCAACAGATGGTTGACCGGGTTAGGTGCCGCCTGCCCCAGCCCACAGATCGAGGCATCGCGCATAACCTGCTCCAGATCGCGGATCGCCCCTTCGTCCAGCGGGGCTTT
>Ga0256839_1004413_pt1 | contig 13746 bp, 16 predicted proteins | sample 354166metaG_FD_185968 | JGI IMG/M metagenome (GOLD analysis project Ga0256839, IMG submission 185968) | Hydrothermal vent microbial communities from Mid Atlantic Ridge, Atlantic Ocean - 354-166 | ecosystem: Environmental > Aquatic > Marine > Hydrothermal vents | place: Atlantic Ocean: Mid... | reverse complement strand
CAGCAGCACCTACGCCCAGCAGCATTTCACCCAGCCCCCGCCCCGCTATACCGAGGCCACCTTGGTAAAACGCATGGAAGAACTGGGCATTGGCCGCCCCTCTACTTACGCTTCGGTGATCACTACGATTCAGGACCGAGACTACGTTCGCAAAGAAAAAAACCGCCTTCATCCGGAGGATAAAGGTCGCCTCGTAACCGCCTTTCTTGAAAGCTATTTCCGAAAATATGTCGGCTATAATTTCACCGCCGCGTTGGAAGATGATCTTGATAAGGTCAGCGCTGGCAAGGAAGACTATAAAGCCCTCCTCGCTCGCTTCTGGGGTGATTTCTCAGCCGCCATCGCCGAAACCGCCGAGTTGCGCATCACCGATGTGCTCGAAAAAATCAACGAGTTTCTAGAGCCGCATCTCTTCCCTGTCACAGCAGAAGACCCAACCCCGCGCATCTGTAAAAACTGCGGCACGGGCAAACTAAGCTTGCGCACCGCCCGCTCCGGCGGTGCCTTCATTGGCTGCTCGAACTACCCCGAATGCCGCTACACCCGCCCCATCGGGGGTGAAAACCCCGGCGGCGATATGGCGGGCCTTGATGGCAAGGTGCTGGGCGTTAACGAAGAAGGCACGCCTGTTACCCTGCGCGCGGGCCGCTTTGGCCCCTATATGCAGCTCGGCGAAGCCACCGAAGAAGAGCCAAAACCCAAGCGCGCCTCGGTGCCAAAAGGCTCGGACCCTGCCGACATGACTCTGGAGCGCGCCCTGCAATTGCTCAGCCTGCCCCGCACCATTGGCGACCACCCTGACGGCGGGGTCGTGACCGCCGCCATTGGCCCCTACGGCCCCTATATCCTCTGGACCAAACCCGCCGAGGAAAAGGGCAAAAAGCCCGCTAAAACCTATGTGAATATCCCCGAGGGCGACGAGATTTTCACCATCGGCATGAACCGCGCGGTAGAGATGATCGCCACCAAGCCGCCGGGACGAGGCCGTGGCCAAGCCGCCGAGCCGATCAAAAGCTTGGGCGACCACCCCGATGGCGGCGAAATGAACATTATGAAGGGCCGCTATGGGCCGTATATCAAGTGGGAAAAGATCAACGCCACCATCCCCAAAGGCACCGAGCCGGAGGATGTGAGCGTGGAGATGGCGGTGGAATTGGTGAATGCCAAAGCCGCCACCAAAGGCAAGAAAAAGCCCGCCAAGAAGAAGGCAGCGGCCAAAAAGAAACCCGCCGCCAAGAAAAAACCTGCTGCAAAGAAAAAGCCGGCTGCCAAGAAGGCTTAGGCCACGGGCAGCCCGTTACTATCGGTCGTGACCGCGCGCAACGCCGCCCCCGAAACCTCGCGCAAGCGGTTGGCAAAGGCCAGCCGCCAATCATGGTCTTCGGGAGCCAGCACCTCGGCCAGCGCCAGCTCGGGCGTCCACGCGTCACATGAGGTCAGGTAAACGGTGGCGTCATTGGCGGTGGCGGCAATAATGGCGTGCTCGGTCATGGAATATCCTTCCGGTATCTATGGTTGCTTTCCTTGGATAATAGGATATTGTTCTAAGAAATTACTATACGCAGGAAATAATAAGGATTATTGCGCAGATTCACACAATAACCCCCGACATTTTTCCAATTTCAGGAGTATTCGCAGAATGGCCTACCCCCTCGACCCCCTCGACAAGAACATCCTTGAGGCCCTGCAAGAGGACGCTTCGGCCTCGCTTGATGAAATCGCCAAAAAAACCGGCTCCTCCAAAACCCCCGTGTGGAACAGGATTCGAAAGCTCCGCGCGGCAGGGGTGATCGAAAAACAAACCGTCATCCTCTCGCCCGATGCGCTGGGGCTGGAGGCCTGCTTCTTTGTGCTGGTGCGTACCTCCGAGCACGAGGCCGACTGGCAAGCCGACTTCCTCAAGGCCCTGCACGCCCGCCCCGAGGTGCTGGAAGCCCATCGGCTGGCTGGCGATATTGACTATATCCTCAAAGTGCGCGTGAAAAATGCCAAGGCCTATGATGCGTTTTATCAAGCCCTGATCGCGCAGGTGAAGGTGTTTAACGTGACCGCACTTTTGTCGATGGAAGAAATAAAGCACACCACAGCATTGCCACTATAGCCAGCGCCCCCAGCCCGCCTCGGCCAGCATTTCCTCTATTTTGGCGGGGGCATCAGCCCGCCGGATATCGGCAGCATTCATCCGCAAATACCAATATAGATATTTCATAAACAACATTTTTTTTGCCTTTACACGAGCAAAGGCTCTGGGCGAATCTTGTGGGGTTTTTATGGTGGGGAAAATATGGTGAAAATCAGATTTAGCGAATAATATAGAGGGCTTACGATGCAGAATCCCCTCAAATGCAGCCGTAGAGTTTTGCGTAACAATATAGGCGCATTGAGCAATAAGCGCCTCCATTGGTTGCTCACGAAGCTCAACATGCGGTAGCGCCAATAGCTGCGCAATCACCGCTTTGTCCTCAGAGCAATACGCCTCTTTTGGGTGTGGTTTTATAATAATTTTCCGCATCGGGTCTTGAGCGCAAATGGTTTGCACCATCTCCGGCACAGATGCATATTGCCAGTGGCGCCGCTTGCCAAGCTGGCCTTGCAGCGGCACCAGCACATAGTCACGCGCACCCACATCTGGCAGTTCAGGGCTTAGATACAGCGCCTGCATCTCCTCGAAAAACGGCGTAACCAGGCCGCCGCCAACGGTAGACGGGTCAAACACCTTATGCGCCATGCGCCCTTGGTAGCGGCTATTGGGCCGCTCCAGGCCCCAAAACGGCTGCAATACTGAAGGCCGCATGTTGAGCGCTCGCGCACCCACGGCGCCATCAATATCAAAAACATGCAAATTCCTATCCAGTTTTGCACGCCAAAGGGCGGCGCGACCAAGGCCCGCCACCCGCATGCCATGCCCCCGCGATGCAAATACCTGCGCGAGCATATTGGCAAAGTGGTGTTGACCACCAGAAATATGCGCCCGCATCTCGGAGGCGGCATGAAAGATCAGGTGTTTTTGCATAAGCGGTTTGGGCTATTTCAAGTCTCTCGGGGCGATGTAGGCCACAAACTTCCCTGTGCCCATTTGCACATCCACCCAGCTTTCCGCCTTAAAATCCAACACCGTCACGGCCCCGCTTGGGTATTTCCGAAAAGCATCATGGGCCGGAGGGGGGTCACGCCGCAAACTGCGCGCAAATTCACCAATGCCAGGCATATGGCCAAGCATAAGCACGGTATTTCCAGTGGCCGCTTGCAGCGCCGCCAGCATCGCCTGCGGGCCAGCCAGATAAAGCGCCTCGTCAAAGCTCACATCGGGGTTGGCGCCCAGCACAGAACCAATGCCCTCCCATGTTTGGGCGCAACGGGTGGCGTTGGAGGAGAGCACCTGATCCGGCACATAGCCTTCATCCTTCAGCCAGTTACCCACCTTCCCCGTCGCCGCATGGCCACGATCGTTCAAGGGGCGAGACTGGTCATCGGCCGCCCCGCTGGACCAGCTGGATTTGGCGTGGCGGATCAGGATCAGTCGCTTCATGTGGTGGCCCTTTCAAGGAAATATCGTGTAAGGCGGCCTTACAGGTATTCTGGTTCAACTATCCGTAAAAACAGATCAAACGGCAACACAATAATTTACTATTCTTAATACATTTACCACACATCTATGTATTACGCAAAAAAATGACAAAAACCTATACATTCAAAGGCACTTAACGTAGTCTTCCTTGGTAAACTTAGCTTAATATTCTAGCAATAGTCGCCAACCGTGGCACAACATTTTGGGGTTTTAATGGCGAATTCTATGGAAAACGACCTGATTTTCGATCTCGGCTTCCACAACGGTTCCGATACACGGTTTTACCTCGGAAAAGGATTTCGCGTTATGGCGCTGGAAGCCAACCCGAAGCTTGTAGAAAAAGGCGAGCAGGAATTTAAGGCCGAAATCGAGGCTGGTCGGTTGGTTATCGTTAACAGAGCACTTTCTGCCCATGCTGAAGCCAGCTCCATTTCATTTTTCGTGAATGACGAAAAAGATGACTGGAGTAGCACAAATGCGGAATGGGCAGCAAAAGGCGGCCATAGTGTGCGGGAAATCAAGGTGCAGTCTATCACGCTGGATGGCCTGATAGAGCAACACGGCCACCCCTATTATATCAAATGCGATATCGAGGGCGAGGATAAATCCTTTATTCAGCAGGTCACGCGGTCAGACAAAAAGCCAAAATACCTCTCGGTTGAAGGGGGTGGACCGTTCTATATTAATTCACTCTCGTCCGCTGGGTATTCCAATTTTCAAATTGTGAACCAATTTTTGCACTTCAAAAAAGCCAGCCCGGAGCCGGCGCTGGAAGGCACATTTTTTGCCACACGGTTTACGGCGGTCATGAGCGGCTTGTTTGGCAAAGAATTGCCAGCCGAGCGCTGGAATTCCGGCCCGGTTACGCTAGATCTATTGGACAGGTTCAAGCAGCTTCGAGCGCTTGATCCAGAACTGGCCCCCGGCTGGATAGACCTGCATGCCAGACTTGATGACTAAATAAGCACATCCGAGCCTAGGCGGAATACACGCGGTAGGGCCGGATATTATGCGCGACGAGCAATGGTCTATAGCTTATCCGTCGGGAGTTTTAGTACCCAAACCAGCTTTTGGGTTTCGTCATCCTGCCAGCGCAGCCCCACTGTCATGCCCTCGTGGCCGCCTTTTGGCTCTGCCGTAAAGGTCCGGAACAGGTGGTCCCAGATCGACACCGAAAAGCCGTAATTGCTATCATGCTCTGCCCGAATGTCAGAGTGGTGAATGCGGTGCATATCAGGAGTTACGATCACGGTGCGGATAATCCGGTCGAGCGCTGTCGGCAGCTTGATATTGGCGTGGTTGAACATCGCGGCACCATTAAGGATAACCTCGAAGATAATCACGGCAATTACAGGCGCGCCCAACAGGTAAACCAGCGCTACTTTGTAAAGCATCGAAAGCGCGATTTCCACGGGGTGGAAGCGGATGGCCGAGGAGACATCAAGGTCACGGTCCGAGTGGTGGACTCGGTGAAAGCGCCACAGAAACGGGATTTTATGGGTGATAAGGTGCTGAAACCACACCGCCCAATCAAGAATGATAATCGCCAGCAAGATTTCAAGCCATACAGGCAGCCCGACCATATTAAACAGCCCCCAGCCATTGCTCGCCGCATTCGCTGCCGCGCCGGTAGCCACGATTACTGGCGTCAGCAGCCCCATGCCTCGAATTACAAAACTGTAGATCACCAGCAATATCCAGTGGGTAGACCAGCGTTTGGCCTGACTCTGCACCCGCGCGCGGCGAGGGAAGAGAAATTCAAGAATGCCAAACAGGGTAAACAAACCTAGAAAGACGCCAAGGCGGAGTGTTGCTTCATTTTCCATAGCGGGAAGATGGAGGTTTGGCAGGTGGTTTTCAAGTCACATTTCCGAGATATATTCGTGATGTTGAATTTATCATCAGGCTTGCGGCCAAAGCAAGCACGGAGCAGCCGGATAGCCCCGTGCGCGCGCCTCCTCGGCGGGTTGAAGTCGTCGGCTGCGCCCTCCTTGGTTCAACCCAACTCGTCGGCGCGGGGCGGCTAGTGCCACCCATGGCCCTTACGGGCTGTGGCCTCGCTTCGCTCGGCGGCGTATTACTCGGCGCTACGGATAATACTACCCGCGCCATGGGGCGTAAACAGCTCTAGCAAGCAAGCGTGCGGCGCGCGGCCATCGAGGATGACCACTGCCCTCACACCGCCTTTGATCGCCTGCAAGGCGGTTTCGGTTTTAGGAATCATGCCGCCCGCGATAATGCCCTCGTCCGTAAGCTTGCGCACGGTTCCGGGGGTTAGCTCGGTGACCACATCGCCATCGGCATCTTTCACACCAGCGACATCGGTGAGCAACAGCAGACGATCCGCATTCAGCGCCGCCGCAATCGCCCCTGCGGCTGTGTCTCCGTTTATGTTGTAGGTCTCGCCATTGCGGCCAGCGCCAATCGGCGCAACCACGGGAATGAAATCTGTGTCCTGAAAGGTTGTAATCACCGAAGGGTCTACCTCTACCGGCTTGCCGACCAGCCCGAGGGCTTCGTCGGCGGCCTCACAGGTGATCAGGTTGGCATCCTTGCCGGAAAGCCCCACCGCCTTGCCGCCTTGTGCGTTTATCGCCGCCACTATGCGCTTGTTGACCGAGCCAGACAGCACCATCTCGACCACATCCATAGTCGCTTCATCGGTCACCCGCTTGCCATTCACAAACTCAGACTTCACGCCGAGCTTATCCAGCATCGCATTAATCATCGGCCCGCCGCCATGCACAATTACCGGATGCACATTGGTTTGCTTCATCAGCACAATGTCCCGCGCAAAGCGCTCCATCGCGGCGTCATCCCCCATAGCATGGCCGCCAAACTTGATCACCACGGTCGCGCCATCATAGCGCTGCAAAAATGGCAACGCCTCTGAAAGCGTGCGGGCGGTGGCGATCCAGTCGCTTTTCATGGCGGATGATTTCTCCATTGATGAGCGCCCCTTTTTGGCTCTTATGAACTCCAGACGATTTAGTGCCGGAACAGGGGCTCGAATTCAAGGAGAATATGGCGCGGGTTCTTCCTTATGATTGGTTTCAATGAGCATGGTGCATCGCCACTCGACTCTACACTCGATAACACCTCTTACATCCAGCCCCGCTGCCTACGCCCTCGCCAAAAGCGCAAATGGTGCACCGCGGCGCGGGCGCGACCTCGCCAAGCAAGCGGGACGTTAACGCGCCGCCACCGAGCGCAGCGAGGCGCGGTTCCGGGGCGTAGCACCGGAAAATGCGAGGGCTGGGTTTGGTCTTTCGGCCTTTGCAGGCCGCCCTTTCATTACATGACTTGGGGCAGTGGTTGTCGCTATAACCGTTCAAGGAGGGTGCGGTCGTGGCAAACCGCGCCCAACCCCTTATTCCATCGTTGCAATCGTGGTGCGCAGCGTATCCAGCCCCCTGCCTTTTTCCGACGAGGTCGCGAGGATCTCGGGATAGGCGGCAGGGTATTTTTGCAGCACAGTGCGGGTTTTTTCCAACACCTTAGAGTAATCGCCTTTGCTAGGCTTATCAACTTTGGTGAGCACTACTTGGAACGTAACCGCCGCGTTGCCGAGCAGTTCCATTATCTCCTCATCCACCGCTTTTGGCCCGTGGCGGCTGTCTATCAGCATAAAAACCCGCCGCAGTGTGGCACGGCCAGAAAGGTAAGCCTTCAGCAAGCGCTGCCATTTTTGCACCACATCCTTGGGCGCATTGGCAAAGCCATAGCCCGGCAGGTCCACCAGATAGTGGCTTTCCAGCAAGGTGAAAAAGTTAATCTCCTGGGTGCGGCCCGGGGTGTTGGAGGTCCGCGCCAAAGCCTTGCGGCCCGTCAGCGCGTTGATCAGGGAAGACTTCCCCACATTTGAGCGGCCAGCAAAGCACACCTCGATGCGGTCTGCGGCGGGCATTCCGTCCATCGCCACCACGCCTTTCAGGAAATCGGTATTGCCGGCAAATAGCTTGCGGCCCCGCTCCAGCGCCATCGGCTCGGGGGTTTCGACAAGGGGGAAAGGCAGGGTCATAGGATATGCGCTCCATCATCAACGTCGACCATGCCGGATTGCACAACTTCGCCGTAAATGCCAAAATCAGTGTGGCCCCAAGCGGCTTCCAGCACCTTAAGGGTGTCTACGTTTTGCAGGCCAGTTGCGGGATCCACCGTGGTCGCCTTGCAGCGCTCTATGCGCTCTTTAATCACGACATGGGCCTCGCCAATGCGAAGGGTCTTGCCGATCCAGTCAAACTCCTCCCATGCCTCCACCCCGTCCAGCCATATGTTGCCGCGAAAGCGCGCAGGGTCCATTGGCAAGCCTGCCTTGGCGGAAAGCTGGGCGAGTGAGGCGAGATTGAGGATGGAGATGGAGGGGAAGGGGCTGTCTGTCATGCCTCGATCAGGCGCAGCCACCAGCGCTTTGGGCCGGGCGCGATTTTCTGGCACAAATTGCGCCACCCATTCAATAAAGCCCGCATGCTCTGCCGAATTTTCGGGGTTAAACCGGAAGGGTGGGTGCTCAGGATGGGTGAGCACCATATCACTGCCCGCCACATATTGGCTGATGGCGATGGCCTGTAGAGCCGGTGATCCTGCCCCACGGATGAAGTTGTTGCACGGCGTCCATGCGGGTGCCGATGTATCAAACGTGCTGGCCTCATGGGCCACGGCCCACAAGCGGTCATTCAGCATGGTTTTGCCCGTTTCCAGCTTAACGGCATCCAGCGCCATACGCCCGATGCCCTTAATTGGGTGGCAAAATATGTGTTTAACCGAGGGCATTGCTACTCGGCCTTATTCTTTTTGAACCCGTTGATGATATTGCCAAACACATCCGGCTTCACGCCCTGCGAGCGCATAATAAAATACTGCTGCAAGAAGGTGATGGTGTTGTTAGCCACCCAGTAAATTACCAGCCCCGAGGCAAAACCGCCAAGCATAAACATGAATACCCATGGCATCCACGCCAGAATCATCGCTTGGGTTTTCTCGGTGGGCGCAGGATTGAGCTTTTGTTGCATCCACATGGTTATGCCCATCAGGATCGGGAATAGACCAATAGAAAGCACTTGAGGTGCCCAAGACACATCATATGGCAATAGGCCAAACAGGTTTAGCCAGCTTGAAGGGTCGGGTGCTGAAAGGTCTTGTATCCAGCCAATAAACGGTGCGTGGCGCATTTCGATGGTCACAAACAGCACCTTGTAGAGCGAAAAGAAAATCGGAATCTGGATGAAAATCGGCAGGCAGCCCGCTGCGGGGTTCACCCCCTCTTTCTTGTAAAACGCCATGGTTTCTTTTTGCAGCGCCTGCTTGTCATCTCCAAAGCGCTCTTTCAGCTTGGCCATTTCAGGCTGAAGCTTTTTCATTTTGGCCATAGAAACCGCAGATTTATACGCCAGTGGAAACAGCAACAGTTTAACAATAAGGGTCAGGCCGATAATGGCGAGGCCCATATTGCCCACAAGCCCGTGCACCCAGCCCAGGAGGCTCTGCATTGGCTTGGTGATGAAATAAAACCAGCCCCAGTCGATCGAATCAATAAAGCGGTCGATATTGCGGTCTTTTTCATAGGCTTTTACAATTTCCACAACTTTGGCCCCCGCAAACAACGAGGTGGTAATCTCGGCAGTGCCGCCAGCGGCCACATCCATGGCGGGCAGGCGCATATCGGCTTGGTAGGTGTTATTGGCGGCGGTGTATTTGGCAACCGAGGTAAAGGCCTCGCCCGCTTGCGGCACCATGGTGGCCATCCAGTATTTGGCGGTAAAACCGATCCAGCCGTTTTCTTGCACATCCACAATTTCAACCGCACCATCCCCCGGCACCACGTCAAAATCGGGCATATCCTTGTATTTAATCTCTTCCAGCTCGCCGTCAGACACCCGCACCAAACCCTCGTGCGACAGATAAAAACCTTCTGTTTCCGGCTCGCCAAAATGGGCAATAATCCCGTAAGGGGCCAAGCGCACATCGGCACCCGAAGTGTTTTCCACGCTCTGCTGGATGTCAAACATATATTGATCATCCACCGAGATCACACGGCGAAAAACAAGCCCCGCGCCATTATCCCATTTCAAGGTAATCGGTGTGGTTTCTGTGAGCGTGGTGCCACTTTCAAGCTCCCATATTGTGTTTGCATTGGGGGTGCCGCCACCATTGCCCGCAGCGGTGCCCGCCCAGCCCCACACCGCATAAAACGGCTCCGCCGTGCCCGCAGGGGCCAACAGCACCACCTTTTCGCTATCATCCCCGAGGTTGACGTCATAATCGGTCAGGTGCAAGTCATCCAGCCGCCCGCCCAACAGCGAGATAGAGCCTGACAGCTTGCCCGTGCGAATATCCACCCGCGCCGCTTCCACCGCCTCAGCGGGTTCGGTGCTGGCGGGTGTGGCCGCGCCGCCGGCCACCACAGGCGGCGTGGTGGTGCCATCTGCCGCCACCGGCGGGGTCAGGGTGCCTTCCGGCAAAGCTTCCAATTGGCTACCAAGATCTGTGGCCGGCTCTTGCGGGAAGAAGATCGTCCACCCGAAAATAACGGCCATACTCAGCACAATCGCCAGTATCATATTTTTATTATTGTTGTCTTCCATAGGAAACACTCCGCTTGGCGGTCAAAATTCTTCAGTTTGGGTTCAACAGGCTGAGGGGGCAAAGGTCAAGCGTTTTTGGCCTTTTTGGGCGGCATGGCGTCATTTCGTTGCAGGGCGGTGAAGTCAAACATGTTTGGGTCGAGCAAATGGCTCGGGTTACCATTTGTAAGTGCCTTGAAAATCACGTTCCGCCGCCCGGGGCTGTTTTGCTCCCAACCATCAAGCAGGCGCTTGATTTGCTGGCGTTGCAGGCCGTCTTGTGAGCCGCATAGATCGCAAGGGATAATCGGGTAATCCATCGCCGCGGCAAACCGTTCGCAATCCACCTCGGCCACATTGATCAGCGGGCGCAAAACGTAAAGATCTTGCTCGTCATTCACCAGTTTCCCTGGCATGGCTGCCAGCTTGCCGCCGTGAAAGAGGTTCATAAAGAAGGTTTCCAGCGCATCATCGCGGTGGTGGCCCAGCACCACCGCCGAGCAGCCCTCCTCGCGCGCGATCCGGTAAAGATTGCCGCGCCGCAGCCGCGAGCACAGGGCGCAAAAGGTCTTGGTATCGGGCACCTTGTCCACCACAATCGAATAGGTATCCTGATACTCGATCCGGTGCGGCACGCCCATTTTTTCCAGAAACTCCGGCAGCACGGTGGCGGGAAAATTCGGCTGCCCCTGATCGAGATTCACCGCCAAAAGCTCCACGGGCAGCAGGCCACGCCATTTCAGCTCTATCAGCGCAGCCAGCAGCGTATAGCTATCCTTGCCGCCGGAAAGGCACACCATCCACTTGGCTCCGCGCTCGACCATTGCGTAGGTTTCCACCGCCTCGCGCACCTGCCGAATAATCCGCTTACGCAGCTTTTTGAAGCTGGTGGTGGAGGGCGCGCCGTAAAACAGCGGGTGAATATCATCTGGTTCGTTGTGCATGGCTGGCAAATACGCATTTTAGGAAGGTTGCGCAAGGGGAGCCGCGCTTGGACGTATTAAATATCTGTGCTATGCTGCGCCAATTCAACTTAAGGGGTTTTAAACGTGGCAGAAAACATTGCTAAGCTGGACCATAAAGTGCAAGCCCTTGTACGCGAGGCGGAAAAGGGGCTAAACAACGTGCAGACTGAAATTAGCCGCGTGCTTCGAAACCTCAACAAAGGGCAAGTTGATAAACACAAAGCTTTGGCCGCCAGCACCAAGCTGATGTCTTTTATGAAAAAATTCATTCCGGTCACCAAAATACAAAACTCGCCCGCCTATGGCCAACTCGCCCCGGCGACCCAGAAGCAGGTGGATTGGATGGACCAGCTTTTAAGCGACCTGCTCGGAACACTGCACAAGCTGAAAGCCGCACAAAAAGATGCGGCAAAAACCCCGAAGAAGAATTTTGCACACCTGATAAAAGCCTCTGAAAAAGCTTATTCAAGCGTGCAGGGGGCACCAAAAGGCGTAGGAACCTTGCTGAAAGAAATTAAAAAGGCAAATGATCCGAGCTATGCCGGCGCGCAAGGGATTGCGATTTTACCCATGGCACTCATCTTATGGATGATCCTCGATATGATTCACAAAAACCTGAAGCGGCGGCCAAAGCTCTAATGCTGATGGTCGCATTTTTCCGGTACAGGGTCATAGCCACTACCGCCCATCGGATTACAGCGCCCCACCCGCTTAGCCGCCATAATGCTACCTTTGATAGCACCGTGTTTTTCAAGGGCGTCCATTGCATAGGCGCTACAAGTGGGCTGGTAGCGGCAACCATGACCAACCCACGGGCTACCGATAACCCGGTAGGCACGCACAGGCAGCGATACGATGTAAGCAAGGGGCGTCATTTTCTTGGCCTCGGGTTATGAATTTTATGCAGAGCGGTTTCCAGATCTCGCAACAGTATGTGATAGGGGCGCATGGCCGTTTCAAGACGCCGCCCGATCAACACATAATCATGGCCCGTTTTTCCATGCACCGGCAGCACCTCGCGTGCAATCTCGCGCAAGCGCCGCTTGGCACGGTTGCGGGCCACAGCATTGCCCACCTTTTTCGAGCAAGTATAGCCGATGCGCATGCCCTCGCCTTCGCGCGCCCGCGCTTGCAGCACAAACCCTGGCATCGCTATGCGCCTTGCCCGCGCCGCCTGCAAAAAATCTGCGCGTTTCTTTATCACGCACAGAGAAACCGCCGGAAGCGCGGCGCGCTCCCCATTCTCGGGTTTCGCGGGCATCTCCGGCGGTGTCATATTAAAATGCCTTTGGCTCTACGCCGACAGGGATTTCCGGCCCTGATTGCGGCGACGGTTCAGGATCTTGCGACCATTTTTGGTGGCCATGCGCGACCGGAACCCGTGGCGGCGCTTACGAACAAGGTTGCTGGGCTGGAAAGTACGTTTCATATCAATGCTCCTGCGGTGGGCGATTCGAGCCTTTGCCCGCGCCTTGAATTCAGAACCCGTGTAATAGGCGCGAAAAATCCGGATGTCAATTCACGCAGGGCAGAAAATGAAACATTTCTCAAGGAAATTCAGTGCAAACTGAAACATTCCTACACAAGCGTTCAAGGCCGCGTGAGGCCCCTATGAATGGCCCCGACAATAGCGCAGATAAGATAAAACGCAATCATACCGGACGCCAACATGGACACCACCGCCCCTTCCCCCTTGAAAAAGAACCTGCCCCTCATAGGCTTTGCCACCGCCGCCGCCCTCGCCTATTGGCAATTCGGCGGTTACCTGAGCTTTCAAACCTTGGCAGACAATCGCGAGACCCTGCTGGCGTGGCGTGATTCGAATTACCTGCTCGCCGCGCTGGCCTATATCGGCCTCTATATCGCCGTGGTCAGCTTTTCCATTCCGGGCGGGGTGTTCCTCTCCCTCAGCGGTGGCTTTATGTTTGGCGTGGTGGCGGGCACGTTGCTCACGGTCATCGGTGCCACCATCGGGGCCACGGCGATATTCCTCGCCGCCCGTACCGGCCTTGGCAATGCGCTTCAGGCCAAGCTAGAGGGCAATGGCGAAAGCCGGATGGCCAAGATGCAGGCCGGGCTGCGCGAAAACGAGATGTCTTATCTTTTTCTCATGCGCCTTGTGCCTGCCGTACCATTCTGGTTTGCCAACCTCGCGCCTGCGTTTCTCGGTGTTAGCCTGCGGACCTATGTTTTTACAACGTTTTTCGGAATTATCCCCGGCACGGCGGTGTATATCTGGGTAGGCTCGGGGCTGGGCGAAGTCTTTGCCCAAGGCGGCACGCCCGACCTTGGCATCATATTCGAGTGGCAAATTCTCGGGCCTATTCTGGCGCTCAGCGCGCTCTCGACCCTACCGATTATCCTTAACAGATTTCGCAAAGCCGGAGTAAGCGCATGAGTGTGATAAACGTAGACCTTTGCGTTATTGGTGGCGGCTCTGGCGGGCTATCGGTGGCCGCAGGTGCTGTGCAAATGGGCGCAAGCGTGGTGCTGCTTGAGGGCGGCAAAATGGGCGGAGATTGCCTGAATTACGGCTGCGTGCCATCCAAAGCCCTGCTGGCGGCGGGCAAACACGCCCATGCCATGACCACCGGCGCGCCCTTTGGCATTACGCCCGTTGAGCCGCAGGTCGATTACGCCGCCGCCAAGC
>Ga0256839_1004412_pt1 | contig 13750 bp, 12 predicted proteins | sample 354166metaG_FD_185968 | JGI IMG/M metagenome (GOLD analysis project Ga0256839, IMG submission 185968) | Hydrothermal vent microbial communities from Mid Atlantic Ridge, Atlantic Ocean - 354-166 | ecosystem: Environmental > Aquatic > Marine > Hydrothermal vents | place: Atlantic Ocean: Mid... | reverse complement strand
CGCAGCGGTTAAAACCCATTTTGATGCTATCAGCGAACCGCCACAAAACTGTGCCTGAAAATTATCTTGTTGATCAGCTTTTGCAACATCTAATAAAGCAACTGTTGATGGCCATGCGTTAGGTAGTGATTTCTCGCCACCAACAATTCGACTAGTTTTCAAAGTTGAGGAAGTTGAACTAGATTTAAACTCTTCAGCAGAAGTTAAACCCAATGTGACTAGTAGCATTGATGCTACAAATAATAATTTTTTCATAAATACTTTATCTCATACAAATTTATATTACTTATCTCATAAGACCACTAAGAAAGCCAAAAGTTTAGAGAATTAATATTTCTATAAACAATTTTGCTGAATATATTGCAACACACTTAATGAAAAATCTTACCCTTTTTACTAAATTACCCTTGGTTCTGGATCTAAAGTTATACCAAATTTATCTTCAATTGACTTTATAATATCTTGTGCTACGGCCCAAATCTCTGCACCCGTTGCATTAGCATGGTTTACAAGTACCAGTGCGTGCATTTCTGAGACACCCGCATCGCCTTTGCGATAAGCTTTCCAACCGCATTGATCTATTAACCAACCTGCCGATGTTTTTATCGATCCATCGACTTGTGGGTATCCTAGCAAGTTTGGATGACTTGCTTTTAAGCTATCCCAGCTCGCTTGTTGCAAAACAGGGTTTTTAAAGAAGCTACCCGCATTGCCAATATTGACAGGGTCAGGTAATTTACTCCTGCGCAAACTGATAATCGCATCGCTGATTCGTTTAGCCGTTGGTTCAACACCTTCTAACACATCACGCACACCTGCATAATCCATCTTCCAGTCTGGTTTTTTAGGCAACGCAAACGTAACCGATGTAATTAATAACTTGTCTAAAGCCTGAGATTTAAAAAAACTCTCGCGATAGCCAAACTGACAAAGTGTTTTATCAAACTCATGTATATTGCCATTCTCTAAATCAACCGCTTGCAATGAATGAAAGTGATCCGCCAGCTCAACACCATAAGCACCAATATTTTGGATAGGCGCTGCCCCGACTGTTCCGGGTATTAACGAGAGATTCTCTAAACCTGCTAAATCTTGCTCAACCAACCAGCGCACAAACTCATGCCAGTTTTCACCGCCTGCGACAGAAACATAGGTGAAATCATCATCCTCTTCGGCAATGTCTTTTCCTGCCAAACAAACCTTTGCAACTAAACCTTCAAAATAATTTTTGAAGAGTAAATTACTACCGTCGCCTAATAATAAAGTGGGCAAATCATTCTGCGTTTTCCATTCAAGCAATGACTCAATATCATCCAAATTATGAATTTCAGTAAATAATGTTGTACTCGCATCGACCCCAAAGGTATTTAAGTCTTTTAATGATGTATTTTTAGTGATTTTCATGACGCGCATTGTACTTTATTTCAATCAGAACAGGTATAATGCACCCTCATTTAAATATTTATCGTGTGGAATATATACAATGTCAGTTTCTAAACAAAAGATAAAAAAAGTTGTACTCGCATACTCAGGCGGGCTAGACACTTCAATCATTATTAAATGGCTAGAAGAAAATTACGGCTGTGAAATCGTCACCTTTACCGCTGATATTGGACAGGGTGAAGAGGTTGAGCCAGCGCGTGCGAAAGCGAAAGCAGCAGGCGTTAAAGAAATTTACATTGAAGATTTAACCGAAGAATTTGTTAAAGATTTTGTTTTTCCAATGTTCCGCGCTAACACGCTTTATGAAGGCGAATATTTACTCGGCACATCAATCGCGCGCCCACTCATCTCAAAGCGTTTAATTGAAATTGCCAACGAAACAGGTGCAGATGCAATCGCTCACGGCGCAACGGGTAAAGGTAACGACCAAATACGTTTTGAACTAGGCGCTTATGCGCTAAAACCAGGTGTTGCAATCATCGCACCTTGGCGCGAATGGGATTTGAACTCACGTGAATCGCTCATGAAATACGCTGAAGAAAATGGCATCGAAATCGATTACCAAAAACAAGGCAAGAAATCGCCTTACTCAATGGATGCAAACCTACTTCATATCTCTTACGAAGGCGATATTTTAGAAGACCCTTGGAATGAAGCAGAAGACGATATGTGGCGCTGGTCGGTATCACCCGAGCAAGCACCTGATGAACCAACTTATATCGAGCTCACTTATGTAAAAGGCGACCCCGTTGCACTAAACGGTGAAGAACTCAGCCCTGCCACCATGCTAAAAACACTGAATGAGATTGGTGGCGCAAATGGTGTTGGTCGTTTAGATATCGTAGAGAATCGCTACGTCGGTATGAAATCACGCGGCTGCTACGAAACACCAGGCGGAACAATCATGTTACAAGGTCACCGTAGTATGGAATCTTTAACCTTAGATCGTGAAGTCGCGCATCTTAAAGATGCACTTATGCCAAAATACGCAGAGCTAATCTATAACGGTTTTTGGTGGAGCCCTGAGCGTAAGATGATGCAGACCATGATTGATGAGTCGCAAGAATATGTAAACGGCACAGTGCGTTTAAAGCTTTACAAAGGCTCAGTAACTTGTGTGGGTAGAAAGTCTGAAAACTCTTTGTTTGATGAAGCAATTGCAACCTTTGAAGACGATGAAGGCTCATATAATCAAGCAGATGCGGAAGGTTTTATTAAGTTGAATGCGCTACGTTTGCGTATTGCCTCTCAAAAAGGGCGTAAGCTACTTTAGCGAACAAATATTATGACTATTTTATTGCCACCCCCCCTCTTTTTCGGTGTTTTGTATTTTCACACTGGATAATAGTCATGGAAAAAAGAATAGAAACACTAGAAATGCTGTCGATGGAACAAGAAAACACGATTGAAACACTTAATCGTGAAGTTCATCGACAGCAACTTTCTATTCAAGCCTTAGAAGTACAAATTCAATATTTAAAAACACAATTAGAATCTATCAACAAAGAAGAGCACCTCAGTCCAGAGGTAGAAGATGAAGCGCCTCCTCCTCATTATTGATGAACAATACTTTTAATAAATAATGGCTACAATTGCGATTACAGCCGATAAAGGCATCCCCAAAAATCAGCTTGAGCAACTTGCTAAGCAAACCGCCCTGCCATTAGCCAATCAACATAATCAAACAGATTACCTCCTACATATCACCACTAATTTTCTTGAGCTACGCAAAACTAATCATCAGCAAAAAAAACCAAAGATTGAATCCATTCATGTGGACTTTGTAAATGGCAAAGCCAACCATAGAAGATTACACGGCGGTGGTAAAGGACAAGACATTGCCAAAGCCATAGGTTTACACAAAATAAAAGACCCAACTGTTTTAGATTTAACCGCTGGCATGGGTGGCGATGCCTTTGTGTTGGCAACACTAGGAGCAGATGTCACTATGATAGAGCGTAACCCTGTTACTCACGCCTTACTTAAGGATGCGTTAAATCGTGCCATGCTGGTCGCTGATAATGAGCTACAAGTCATTATCAGTAGATTAAGACTTAAAAATGAAGATGCTCTTTCAATCTTAAAAAACTTAGAGTCTGACGATTTGCCCAATGTGATCTACATTGACCCAATGTTTCCCACACGTTCAAAATCTGCACAGGTAAAAAAAGAAATGCAATTTTTTCACGACATTGTGGGTTCGGATGCAGACAGCGAAGAGCTATTATTAACCGCGTTAAGCTTAGCTAAAAACCGCATTGTTGTGAAAAGACCAAGACTGGCAGACAAACTTACAGAAGTAATTCAACCTGCCTTTGATATTTCTGGAAAATCTACCCGTTATGATGTTTATTTGCCTTTAGAGACCTCGCACCACGGTAATGATAAAGTAAAATAGTTAAAATCATCATTGCCACAGTTCACGCTTCAATCAGGAATATTTTATCCCGTTTTTTCTCCTCTAACTTACGTATAATTATCCATGTGATATACAAGATCAATAACGTCGCTATATATTTATGCCTTTCCAGCTCTTTGTAATTAATAACTATGAACATTCATCTAAATCTTATAACTGTTTTTCATTATTTTCTCCCATATATAGCCTCCTTCATTTTTGCAAAACAATAATCAATATTTCTGATAGGAATAATTTTTCTTCCATTTATTCGGCTGTTCGTTGGGATATCCATAGTATCTCGAGCCTTGATGAAGCCTGCACAGCCAACCTTTAACAGATTTATAGATTATCCATCCATAAAAGTATTAATGAACATGATTCGTTTGGTAGAATTTCCCGCTAACGGTTACTGCTCATGAAATTATTGCTAACTTATAATCTAAGGTATGCCATAGGTGTATCTCAGTAATATAAAACATCATTTTTAATTGAATCCAGCCTTATGTTTACCTATTATTAGCGGCTATGCCAAAAAACCACACTTTAGAATTAGCATTTCGTTCATTAGTTAATTAATTGAATCAATAAATGCGCCTAGATAAAATCAAAATTGCTGGCTTTAAGTCATTTGTTGATCCAATCACAATTGATTTACGCAGTAACCTGACAGGTATCGTCGGGCCGAATGGCTGTGGAAAATCAAACACGATTGATGCGGTACGCTGGGTGATGGGCGAAAGTTCTGCCAAGCATCTTCGTGGTGCTTCAATGGATGATGTTATCTTCAATGGATCATCTTCACGAAAACCAATTGGCAAAGCACAGATTGAATTAATATTTGATAACTCTGACGGAAGTTTAGGTGGTGAGTACGCAAAATTTTCCGAGATTGGTATCAAACGTGAAATTTCCCGTGATGGGCAATCAAAATATTTTTTAAACGGTACACGCTGTCGTCGCCGTGATATTACTGATATTTTCTTAGGCACAGGTCTTGGCCCTCGCAGTTATGCGATTATCGAGCAAGGTATGATTTCTCGCTTGATTGAAGCAAAACCTGAAGAGTTACGCACCACGTTAGAAGAAGCCGCGGGTGTATCAAAATATAAAGAACGTCGGCGTGAAACCGAAAGGCGTATTAAAAGCACCCGCGAAAATCTAGATCGCTTGACTGATATTCGTGATGAATTAGAGAAAAATATCAGCCACTTAAATAGTCAAGCAAAAGCCGCTGAACGTTTTAAGACATTGAAACATGATGAACGTAAAACCAGTGCCGAATTAATTTTACTTCGTCTTAAGAAAGTACAAGACGATATTACGATTCGTCAAAACGTGATTAATGAAAATGCAACTAAACACCAAGCGCAATTAGCCGAACAACGCTCGCTTGAAAACAAAATTGAATCACAACGTAGCGCGCACACCGAAGCCAACGAAAATTTTAATAAAGTACAGGCGAGCTTCTATCAAGCAGGTTCAGAGATTTCACGTTTAGAACAAACCATTCAATATCAAAAAGAAATGTTAGAACGCCAAAAGCGTGAATTACTACAAGTTGAACAAGAACTAGCAACCGCTAACAGCCATGCTGAGGAAGACAAAAAACAATTAGAATCAGCAAATCAAGAGTTAGTCACGCTTGAACCAAAACTTGAAGCACAACGTGCAGAATTAGATAAAGCTAGCGAAACATTGCACAAGGCTGAAGCGCAACTCTCAACCTGGCAAGAAGCCTGGCACAGTATGCAACAGCGCCTAGCGGAACCAGCACAACAAGCGCAAGTTGAACGCACACGCATGGAGCAGTTTGAGAGCCAGTTACAACACATTGCAGGGCGTTTATTAAAACTCCAAACTGATCAGGGTGTTTTTAATACCGAAGCGCACGAAGCTGAATTAAAGCAACAACAAACTAAACTCAGCGAGCTTAAACAAAAGAGTCAACAAGTTCAGTCCGATTTTGAAGCTGGCAAAGCCAATGTTCAAACACTAGACAACAACAATCAAAGTGTACGCAAAGCGTTAGAAGAAACACGTTCACAATTACAGTCTCTCACGGGACGATTAGCTTCATTAGAAGTTTTGCAACAGGCAGGTTTAAATAAAGACAGTGGTAAAAAGTCTGCAAAAGAACGGGACGCTTGGCTAAATAATCATCAATTAAAAGATGCACCTCGTTTAGCTGAGTCAATAAAAGTAGAATCTGGTTGGGAAAAAGCACTAGAAACTGTACTGGGCGATTTATTGGAATCATTACAATTAGATTCTACCGCTGAGCTTGAAAAAATAATGCAGGATGCTCCTGTTGTTTCAGCTTCATTTATTACTGGCTCGTTATCAAGCGTCAAGCCACCTGCTAACTCATTGGCTGAGAAAGTTAGCGAACCAACATCACTACACGCCCTACTTTCACACATTTATTGTACAGATGATGTTAATAATGCGATCTCTCAAAAGTCCAAGCTAAAAGTGGGAGAAATGCTAATCACACGTGATGGTGTTTTAGTCGGTGAAAACTGGTTGAAGATGCAAGCACAAGATAAAGGCAACCAGCAAGATGGTGTGCTTGCTCGACAAAAAGAAATCGAGAGCACTCAAGCTAATATTGAAGAACTAAAGTCATCACTGATTAAACACGAAGATGCTTTGAATATAGGCAAAGAAAAAAGTGATCAACTAAAAGAACAGCAATCTCAACTTCAAAACAATCTAAATCAGTTACACCGTGAAGAATCACAAGCACAATCTGTGATTTCTAGCACTGAAAATCGGATTCAACAAACATTATCAAATCAAAAACGGGTGATGTTAGAAATCACGGATTTAAAAGCCCGTAAAATACGCGAACAAGAGGCTCATGAAAAAGCCACGCTCTTGCGTAATGCCGCAATGGAATTGCTAGAAACACTCGAAAAAGAAAAAACAGAACTCACAGGCAAAGATGCGCCTTTGCAACAAACCGTGAATGAAATGCGCCAAAAAACACAACAGTTACGCGAGCAAACACAACAAACTCAAGTGCGTGTAGAAACCTTTAAAACCACACGTAATAGTGCGCAGCAACAACTTGATCGTTTTAAAGATCGACTTGAACAACTACAACAACGTAAAAGTAATCTACAAGAACAAAGTAGTGAGCAAGCGAGTGAAGACCCTACAACATTGGCAGAGCAGCTAGAAAAGCAACTCGAACAACGCAAACAAATTGAGATTGAACTTAGTAGCACACGCGATGCCTTACAAAGCATCGATAATACGGTGCGAGAATTAGAGCAAAAACGTCACCTCGCAGAGCAAGAGGTTGAAATCTTGCGCACACTCATCGAAAAGCTAAAATTAGAATGGCAAGAAGTCAGCGTGCGTGAGGAAACCTTGCAAGAGCAATTTGCAGAAACTGAGTTTGACGCTAAAGAATTAAGTGAAGGGATGGATGAAAATGTCACCTTGCAATCACATCAACGTGAGATAGAAGAAATTCAGCGCAAAGTCGCAAGGCTTGGCGCAATCAACCTTGCAGCGATTGATGAATATAAAGTACAAAGCGAGCGTAAAGTCTTCCTTGATGAACAAGATGCTGACTTGGTTGCCGCTTTAGAAACATTAGAAACTGCAATCGCTAAGATTGACCGCGACACACGTAGCTTGTTTAAAGATACGTTTGAGAAAGTTAATGTACGTATTCAAGAAATGTTCCCACAGTTATTTGGTGGAGGTCATGCTCACCTTGAAATGACGGGTGACGATTTACTTACTACGGGCATTTCTATTATGGCGCAACCTCCAGGCAAACGAATTTCAAGTATTCATTTGATGTCAGGTGGTGAAAAAGCACTAACAGCGGTGGCGATGGTATTTGCCATATTTGAACTTAACCCAGCGCCATTTTGTATGCTGGATGAGGTTGACGCACCATTGGATGAGGCTAATATTGGGCGTTTCTGTGCATTGGTTAAGAAGATGTCAGACCGTGTGCAGTTTATCTTTATCACGCATAGTAAAACGACAATGGAGCTTGCAGATAACTTGATTGGTGTAACCATGCGTGAACCTGGGGTTTCTCGTTTAGTTTCTGTAGATGTGAATGAAGCAGAGCGGATGGCAAACGAGTAAACGCTAAACCCTCCCAAGACTAGGGATTAGGGATAGGAACAAAAAAACGGACTTAATTAAAAATGGATATTACAAGCCTTATTATCACCTTCGTCGGAATCATTATTCTTCTAGCGATTTATATTATCAGCCGCATTAGCCGCTCGAAACTTCCCCAAGTAAAAACGACACGATTACCTGATTTAAAAAATGAAGATGGCACACGTTTTACTTCGGTGTTGGATGATATTCCTGCACGAGATGGTAGTACACCAACAACAGCGAAAAAAACAACTTCTGCCCCTGCTGATCAAAATCCAAAAAATACTCAGCCTATTAAAGAAAAACAACATATCTTATTTATATCACCAAACAATGAAACAGGTTTAGATGGAAACCTTGTATCAAAAGTGTTGAAGAAAAATGGTTTACTATTGGGTGATCTGGATATTTATCACTATTTTACTGAAAACAAAACAAGCTTATTTCGTGTTGCCAATGGTGTTGATCCTTGGACACTCACTAAAGAAGACCTACATAATAAAGAACTAGCAGGTTTATCAATCGTTTTACTGACACCTACTGATATTGATGATAACGATGCCATTAAGTTATTTCTTTCTGTATCTCACAAGCTATCACAAGAGATGAATGGTGTACTAAAAAACCAGCTACAGCAAGTATTTACACCTAAAGATGAGGCTGAATTATTAGCTTCTCTATAGTATTTCAATAACCTCACCTCTATCAAATTTTATTACTGCCATAAAGTTAATTATAGATTAAACCTTACCGCTCATCTGTCGTTCAGCTTTAATACTTATAATGCTATCCATACTTTGAATGGCATACAGGAATTAGAAATTCTTATTTGCAAGAATAAACAATAACAAAAGCATGAGTAAAAAAAGGGGCAATAACATGAGATACAATGATCAAACATTAAATCCTACTTTAATTGATAACAATGAAGTGATTCCAAATATTGATGACGTTGAAAAAACTGATGATGATAAAAAAGTAAAAGCACATGTAATCCGTCGCAACGTTGAAGATTATCTTGAACGAAAAGCTTTAGAGCGTAGCCTTAAAGAAGTTTTTGATGACGAATACTTATTAGACTAATAAATATACTCACCGACTTAAATTAAAAATAAAATAAATATATTTTAAAATTCAAACTATACTCGCTTAGAATCCTCTCTATATAGAAAAGAAAGTAGACGAGGCACTCCATTTATTTAGTGAGAACTATTCCATGCCCTCCGATATAAGCGTTTGGGACATATTTTCTATTTTGCTGTTTTTCGCTGCTTGGTACAGTATTGCCTGGGTTGGCAGACACAGAAAAGACAATGAAAAGCTTACCCTCAGTAGTATTTCAAAAAACTACCGCAATCAATGGATGTTGAATCTATTAGAGCGCGATAATCGTATGTCAGATGTTGCTCTAATGGGTAATTTGATGCGTAGCGTTTCCTTCTTTGCATCAACTAGTATTTTAATACTTGCCAGTTTAATTGCCGTTTTTGGTGTAGTAGATGATGCCTTAAGAATATTTCATGATATCCCTTACGCACAACAAGTATCTGCTGCTTTTTGGAAGATTAAACTTTTTCTCATGGTTTTCATCTTTGTTTATATCTTTTTTAAACTAGTATGGTCATTACGACAATTTAACTCCACGGTAATTATGATTGGCGCAGCACCTGATAGTTTCAACACCGATGAAGATCTATTTTCCTATGCTAATAATCTGGGCATCGTGCTCAATCGTTCTTCTCAACATTTTATTGAAGGAATGAGAGGCTTCGAATTTGCACTTGCTGCCATGGCTTGGTTTATTCATCCGTTTATGTTTATCCTCGCAACTATCTTTGTTTCGCTGGTAATTTATCGTCGTGAGTTTGCTTCTCGTACAATGAGAGCCATGATAGATGATGAATGAGATCTTAAAAAAAACTCTAAATAGTAAATATTTGCCCTATTTCATTATGATTTTACCGCCTCTTTTTTGGGCCGGAAATTTCGTGGTAGGCCGAGCTGTCGTCACTGCTCAATTGTCACCCATCACACTCTCGTTTTGGCGTTGGTTTTTAGCAATGTTGATATTGCTACCCTTTGTAATAAAACCAATGTGGCAACAACGCAAGATTATCCAAGCACACTTTGGGAAGATAGTTTTCCTTTCCGTTTTAAGCATTAGTGCTTTTAACTCGCTGGCCTATATTGCTTTGCAATACACCACTGCAACCAACGCTACCCTGCTTAATTCTTTTATTCCGATTTTCATATTAATCATTATGGGAGTTTTTTTTAAAGAGAAAATATCCAACAAACAAATTTTGGGCGTACTTGTTTCATTAATGGGGGTGTTCGTTATACTTACTCGGCTTGATATAAATATAATCAAACACTTAACAATCAACAAAGGCGACCTATGGATGCTCTTAGCTGCACTTGATTGGGCTTTATATTCCATATTTTTAAAATATTTACGCCCAAAAGGTATATCTCCATTACCCTTTTTAGGCATTATGCTCGTGATTGGTACAATTGTTTTAATCCCCGTCTTACTGATTAACCCATTTAACGAGGCTCCCATTGTATGGAATAATGGAATGATCAAAGCACTAGCGTATATCGCTATATTTCCATCCATTTTTGCCTATCTTGCATGGAATTATGGCATGCAAAAATTGGGCGCTGCCACTGGCGGACAATTCATACATCTCATGCCTTTATTTGGCGCATTGATGGCCGTGCTTTTCTTAGGTGAAAGTATCCAGCTCTATCATTTACTCGGTGGAGCCTGTATTGCACTGGGTTTGTGGTTAAGTATTAACCTTAAATCGTAAAATCACGTACAAAACATCGAAAAAGAGGGGGGGGTGGTCAATAAAATATGCCTTTTAACGGCTGTTTTCATAACCACCCCCCCTCTTTTTCGATGTTTTATACGTTGATATTAGTCTTTAAAGTCAAAAGATCCTTCTTACAGGCTATTTGCTATGCCAAATGAGCAATTTAGGATGTTCTCCTACGACTTTAGGACAAGTAATGACGTAATATTCCCTGTCTTTTTATCCAAAGTGACTTTTGCGTGTCGCCCAACAACATAAGCTCCACCACGCACATGAATTTGTTTTACTGAGCCATCATTCAAAGCTAGGGTTAATTTATATATTGTTTTACCGTATTTATCTCTGGCTGCTTCTGCTCCCATATCACCGCCAATATCGGTGGCTATATCTTGAACTAAGTCTGACTTACCATCGGTTAATGCACCTGCAACGAGCATTCCAGCAATTCCAGCAATTCCCCCTAATAGCATTTTACCGGCGGGCGCTTCTTTTTCGGAGAGTTGGATAATATTGGTAATTCTAGCGGTATGATTCGTTACATTTTCAGAAACATCAAGATGACCAGGATTGATTCGAGGGGCGCTGTTAGAGCAACCGCTGATACTCGTGATAACTAATAGGCTCGACAAAGTGATTGTCATTAATTGTGTTTTCATTGTTTGATACCTTTCTTTTGTTATTTAAGACAAAAGAAATTATCAATGAAATGCCAAATACTGTCTGTGAGGATTTTGTTACCTAAATGTAGACTTATGTTATTTGCGAGGTAGTCGCACCTCAAATCGGGCGCCACCTAAATAGGATGACTGAATAGAAACATTTCCATGATGTGCCTTAACGATTTTATCAACAATCGCTAGCCCCAGCCCAAATCCACCTGATGCACGATCTCGACTTGCATCGATACGTGAAAAAGCATCGAAAATATGTTCTCGCTGATCTTCAGGGATTCCTTCTCCATCATCTTCGACAATCAACCAATAGCTATCATCACTTCTTTTAAAAGTCACTTTCACCTTATTCTTAGCGTATCGAAGTGCATTTTGAACGAGATTATCTAGCACACGTGATATTAGTCTTGGCTCAAAGTCGTTGGTTTCATTTTCCTCAATATTTTTCACCACATAACGTAATTCTTTATCTCCCGCTAACGGTATGAGCTTTTCCATGCTACGGCTAATCCAAGGCATTATTTTGACTAAGCTAGGGTTTAGTTGAATGTTATTTTGGTCAAAACGCGCGTAACTCAATAGCTCTTCTAACAATAAATCCAGTTCATCAATATCTTCTGTTATTGCATTTACATAACGTGTTTTATCATCTTTATCGTGACTGGCATTTAACATTTCTAAAGCAAAACGCATTCTTGCTACGGGTGTTCGCAGTTCATGCGATACCGCAGAAGTGAGTTCTTTTTGCGAGTGAATACTTCGCTGAGTATGCTCCGCCATAGTATTAAACGCCTTAGTCACATTCTTTATGGGCGACAATTTTTGTAGGGGAATACGTGTATCGTAGTTTCCTGCACCAAATTCATCTGAAGCCCGTTTTATTTTCATCAGATTTGACCATAGAGGCCAAAGCCAAATAAATAATGTCGTCGCAAAAGATAAACCAAATGCAAAAATAAACAGCAGTGGCATATTACGGACATACCAAGGTATATTAATAGGGCCTATCTGTAATAGCTTTTGACTATTAGGTATTTTTTTCACGAATGTAGCAACATCTGTCCCTTGGGAAATATTGATAGTCTCATCATTTTCCATTGAAGCTTTAATCCGCTTTCTTTTGCTTATGTCTTGTGAGATGCCATCTAAAGTCACTAAGCTAAGTGGCATTCCAAAGTTTACTTGCAGTTCATTTAAAATATTTGGCCATTCACTAGGATCACTAGGCAACAATCTTGATTGTAATAAAACCATCATTCCATTTGAAAATTTACCACTAACAAGCCTTAACAGCAGTCCAGATTCATTGATTGATATATCAGTACCATAATCTAATTCTAGCCTCCATACCTGTGTGGTATTGCCTCTTTTATGATAAAGAATCGTAACGGTATCTAAGTCATCTAAGACCTCTTTCGACTTATTATTGAAAATTTTACTTTCTTCTACTGATACAACCTTGCCTTCATTCAACCTGCGTAAATCACTCTCACTAAGCTTTAATTTGGACTGTTCGAGCAACATAAAACCGTTGCCAAATAAATTCTTATATTCCTTTAAACGAGTATTTGTTTGTTGCTGAGTTAATCCATCAACTGAATCCGTCAGTAACATAAAAGTACCTTTAGATACTTTTTCTTCAATAAGCCTGCCCTCACCTATAACTCCACCGAGATAATCAATGCTGACCATATAAAACAGAAAGACGATAAAAGAAGCTAAAACCATCAAATATAATGATATAAAAAGCTTAGCCATTACTTATTCACTCCAGTAGCTTTCTTCAATTCAAGTTTCACTATCATTATTCCAACCATCAGCAACAAATAAATAGCCCTGCCCTCGCACGGTTTTAATACCTTTGGGTTTTGTTGGATCATCCTGTAGTAGTTTTCGTAAGCGAGAAACCTTAATATCAATCGATCGATCTAAACCATCATATTCAATACCGGTAAGTGTTTCGCTGATTTGATCACGACTTAAAATACTTCCTGCGTTACTGGCTAAAAGCCAGAGTAAATCAAATTCTGTGGTTGTGAATTCAATCAGCTTTTCATCACGAGAAACCGTTCTTGAATTCCGTGTGATTTTCAATGTACCAAACTCAAGCGCTTGTTTTTCAAACTTTCCCTTATCTGCTTCATTCTTTGATATCGATCGTCTTAACAAAGCTCTAATACGCGCCAATAATAAACGCGGTGGAGCAGGTTTAACCACGTAGTCATCCGCACCAATTTCTAGCCCAACTACTTGATCAATATCTTCATCACGTGCGGTGA
>Ga0256839_1004411_pt1 | contig 13752 bp, 9 predicted proteins | sample 354166metaG_FD_185968 | JGI IMG/M metagenome (GOLD analysis project Ga0256839, IMG submission 185968) | Hydrothermal vent microbial communities from Mid Atlantic Ridge, Atlantic Ocean - 354-166 | ecosystem: Environmental > Aquatic > Marine > Hydrothermal vents | place: Atlantic Ocean: Mid... | reverse complement strand
CATCTTTCGCCATGCACTGGTCCTTTCAGATATTGGTGTTTCTGTCTACCGTCGTTGTTTATGCCCTTCTTGGGCTGATAGGCGGCGTCATCGGCGCGGCTCTTTTCAAAAGAAAGTCGGCCACCCAGCACACCTCAACCGAGTCCGATTTCATTTGAGCCCGGACGTGGTCGCCAGGGCCGACGCGCGCGGGGAGGCCCCAGGAGTTCAGCCAGTACCATGGCTTCCCGGACGCCTTTTCGATGTCGGAGGCGTCGAAGCCAGTTCTGTGCCTGGGTAGTCGTGGCAAGGTGATTAGCTTCAGGGCGCAGGGGTTGATCCAGCGCAGGCGAATGCGCGTGAAGCACCCGCTTTTCTTGCGGGGCGGTATCGTCTAATGTGCTTTCCAGGGGATAAAACTCCGGCCCGGGGGGCTGCTCCAGGCTGCGAAATTCTGTTCCGGTCGCTACAGGGCGCGCCTCTCGCTTCTGTTCGGGCGCCGGTCGGCGCATGGGCTCCCTCAGCGCTTCGCGAATTTCTCGCAGCGCTTCTTCGAGGGCCAGGTCGCGTTTTGACGGCGTTGTACGCTCCGGTTGCGGTTTAGCCGGCTGTTTTCGTCGTGCGCCGGCGAGCAACCCGTACGTGATAATGAGCAGCAATAGAATCTCCAGCAAAGTCATCGATCAATGTCGGCAGGTGCTTTTTTTCTTCATACTAACACTGCTGGTTACAGTTGCAACCTCCATGTCGCTGTCGATTCTTAGCACCTTGGCTTCAGGTATTCTGTTCACACTACGATTCAGGCTTATACACAATGAATTGATTCTCGATAATTTCCAGCTTTAATTTTTGGTTTTGAGCGAATTCATCTACAGCCCGTTGCACGCCATTATTCCACCATCCTTTTACGCCATAATCATCTCCTGTAATCCAACCTCCAGGTTTGACTTTTGGATAAGATAGTTCCAGATCCTTCTTCACATATTCGTATAAATGATTTCCATCTATATAAATCCAGTCAAAATAATTGTTGGGAAAGTAATCAGCCGCCACGTCTGAAGGCATTCTATGGATCACAATCCTTCCTGACGCTAATTCTTTTTTGAAGCGCTTACAAACATGATCATAAATAGCATCCATTTCTGCCTGTCCCTTACTTGCTCCGCCATATAGTGCCTGTTGATATGTCGCATCTGACTGATATATCCAGGGATCAATGAGGTGTAACCTTCTGGGTTTTGTAATTTCCAAAATCATTTCTGAAAAGTCTCCTTTATATACCCCTATTTCAGCGCAAATTGATCCCTTAGGCATACGTAGCAGTACCTCCTGTCTTACTGGCACCTTGACGCCAAGAATTTTCTTGAGAATGAGAACAGATCTTCTCCTCATATGTTAGCCAAGATATCCTATTAGTTTATCAACGACTTACCATCAGACCGAGGCGGAGATAACGGCACGCCCATTCCAGATGGTCTGCTCGCGCTTGGGACCGGTAGAGACCAGGCTGATGTTTACTCCCGTGAAGCGCGCGATAAATTCCAGGTATTGCCGGGCCGCTTCGGGCAGGTCCTCCAGGCGGCTGACGCCGGTAATATCTTCCTGCCATCCAGACAGCACTTCGTAAAGAGGCTCGACTTTTTCCAGCGTGTGCGCCTCGCTTGGAAAGCGCTGGCTGATTTTACCATCGTATCGATACCGGGTGCATACGGGCAGCTCGTCAAATCCGGTCAGCACATCCAGCTTCGTGATGGCCAGCTCTGTAAAGCCATTGATCATCGCCGAGTAGCGCAACGCCACCAGGTCGAGCCAGCCACAGCGGCGGGGACGACCGGTTGTCGCTCCGTATTCGTGTCCTACGGTGCGCAGGCGCTCGCCGATTTCATTGTCCTGCTCGGTAGGGAATGGCCCGTTACCCACCCGGGTGCAGTAGGCCTTGACGATCCCGATAATGCGCGTGATGGCGGTAGGCGGAATGCCCAGCCCCGTGCAGCAACCGCCTACGGTTGGATGGCTGGAGGTTACATACGGGTAGGTCCCGAAGTCCACGTCGAGCAGTGATCCCTGCGCGCCTTCGGCCAGGATGTGTTTGCCTTCCCGCAGCGCCTGGTTCAGGTACTCGGCCGTATCGGTCACGTAGGGATCGATGAGCTTATCGAACTCGACATACTCTTCAATGATGGCATCCACGTCGAGCGCTTCGGCCTTATAGACCTCTCGCAGGATGGCGTTTTTTTCTTCGATGGCCAGCTTGAGCTTCTTGCGCAGCACATCCCGGTCGAGCAGATCCACTACGCGGATACCGGTGCGGGCAAACTTGTCCATATAAGCCGGTCCGATTCCGCGTCTGGTCGTGCCGATGGCATCGGCATCGCGAAAACGCTCGCGCGCTTCCTCCAGCTTACGGTGATAGGGCATAATCAGATGGGCATTGTGCGAGATAAGCAGCCGCCCCTCTACCTCGTATCCCAGCGAGCGGATCATACGGATCTCCTCAAGCAGTGCCACTGGATCGAGCACCACGCCATTGCCAATCACACAGGTAACCCCTTCATGAAAGATACCACTGGGCACCAGATGCAGTACAAAGGTTTTATCCCCCCAGCAGATGGTATGGCCTGCATTAGCTCCTCCCTGATAGCGCGCGACAATGTCAACCTCCTGGCTGAGCAGGTCGACTATCTTACCTTTGCCTTCATCACCCCACTGGCTTCCGATGACAACCGTTACCGGCATTGTTACATACCTCTGGTTTTACGTGTAAACATGGTAAAGGCGGCGGTTGCGATCCGCCGCCTTCGTTCCGTGAGGGTGGTTCGTTCCAACCTCAACCTGATGCTTGCTCTACAGGCACAGGTGGATCGGTCTCAAAGCTTTTAACAGCTTCCTCCACCGAATCGTAATGTTTGAACACGGTAATCAGCTTCGTGATTACCAGCAACGACTGAATACGGTCGGCCACGTTTGCCAATCGCAAGTCTCCCCCTGCATTACGCAGCGAAGTCAATGCACTGATGAGCATCCCTAACCCACTGGAGTTCATAAACTTCACTTTCGACAGATCCATGACTACATTTTTCTTCCCCTCTCGAATCAGTTCATGAATCTTTTCGTGGAGCTTAACCCCATCGGGCCCCCCCATCACATTGCCCTTCAGTACAAACACGACGGCATTGTAACGTTCTTCGATAGAGAAATTCATTGCACCTCCTGGTTTAGTTAGCGCGCCGTTGCCAGACGATGTGTGGCCGTTCTTTCCCGCAATTCGACTACCACAGGCGAAGCTACAAATATGGAAGAATATGTACCAATAATAATACCAACCATCAAAGCGAACGAAAATCCCCGCAACACTTCTCCTCCAAATATAAAGAGGATGCCGACAACCAGCAAGGTAGTACCCGAGGTGATAATGGTCCGGCTTAGCGTCGTATTGATGGAGAGATTCACGACCTCGTCAAACGGCTTGGTTTTAAAGAGGTTCATGTACTCGCGGATGCGGTCAAAGACGACCACCGTGTCGTTGAGCGAGTACCCTACGATGGTCAGAAAGGCGGCGATGATCGTCTGGTCGATTTCCAGGGAAAACGGCAGCCAGCCATGGAGAAAAGAGAAGAGCCCGAGCGTGATCAGCACGTCGTGAAACAGGGCGGCCACAGCCCCCAAACTAAAGCGCCATTCGAAGCGAATCAGGATATAGACAAAGATGACAAGCAGTGCGCCTAAGATCGCATAAATGGCGCCGCGCTTCAGGTCTTCTGCAAAACGGGGGCCAACGATGTTCGTCTGCACTACCTCGGGCTGCGTCTCCGGAAAGCGTTCGCGGATGGTCTCCACAATCTGCTGCTGCATTTCAGTGATGTCGCCCTCGGCGGCTACCCGGATCAGGATATCCTCAGCGCCATAGGTTTTCACCTCAGGCTCAGATCCAAGCACAGGCGTCAGTGCTTCGCGGATGGCTGTGGCACCGGGAGCTGTGGCCCCCCGTACGATAAACTCCATCCCTCCTTTAAAGTCAATCCCCAGCTCCAACCCACGCGTTACCAGGGATACCAGACTGAGCAGCATGAGCAGGCCTGAAAAAACGTAGGCCTTCTTTCGATGCTGAATAAAAGGAATATTAACATTCTCAAAGAGCCGCATGACTGTTTCCCGTCAGTTTTTCTTGTCTTCCTGTTTTACCCTACACTGACCATCATCTTCCGCTCCAGCACCAGATAATCGAAGATAATTCGGGTAATCACAATGGCGCTAAAGAGGGAAGCAGCAATCCCCGCCATAAGCGTTACGGCGAAGCCCTGAATGGGCCCCACTCCAAACGAGTATAGAATAGCGCCTGTGAAAAACGTTGTGATATTGGCGTCGAAGATGGCGCTGAACGCTTTCGAATAACCCAGGTCGATGGCCGCTCGCAGCGTCTTGCCCGTGGCCTGCTCCTCACGAATACGCTCAAAGATAAGCACGTTCGCATCGACGGCCATGCCGATCGTCAGCATGATACCGGCAATGCCTGGCAGCGTCAGCGTTGCCTTGAATGCAGCCAGAATGCCCAGAATAAAAATGATGTTGAGCACAAGCGCCAGGTCGGCAATCATGCCTCCCGTACGGTAGTAGAAGATCATAAACAGCGCCACAACCAGTAAGCCGGTAAGCACCGAGCGCAATCCAGCCCGGATGGACGCTTCACCTAAGCTGGGCCCTACCGTACGCTCCTCAATGATCTCCATTGGAGCCGGCAGCGCACCGGATTTCAATACGGTCACGATATCCTGTGCCTCCTCCCGCGAATCCAGGCCCGTAATCGACGAACGGCCACTCGGAATGCGTTCGTTGACGACCGGATAGGAATACACCACGTTGTCCAGTACAATGGCGATGTGCTTTCCTACGTTGGCCCCGGTCAGACGGGCCCAGATGCGGGCTCCCTCTGAGTTCATCGTCATCGACACCTGAGGCCGGTTCAGCTCGTCGAACTCGACACGCGCGTCGGTGATCACTTCACCGGTCAACTCTACTTCTTTACGCACCCCCAGCAGGTAGTAGAGCGGCCGTCCCTGCTCGTCGGTACCTACCGGATTGGCTGTGTAGAGCAACTCAACCCCGGTAGGAAACAGTACCTGCACTTCGGGATTGCGCAGCAAGCGATTCACCGTGGCCGTATCCGGACCGGCCACAATGCCAAATACCACGCCCTGCCCCACCGGCTGCATCACAGCCAGTAACGGATTGCGCGGACGTTCCGGCGACGGTTGCTCACCCAGCAAGGCAGCCAGCGACGTATCAACCGCTGCCGTGTCGGCTGCAGCCGTCGTATCGGACTCGTAGTAGGCAATGATGTCCTGCAGCGCTGCCTGCAGCAGTTGCGGATCGGCCATCAGCCGGAACTCCAGCCGGGCAGTTCCACGAAGCAGCCGCCGCACCCGTTCGGGATCGTCCACGCCCGGGAGCTCGACCACGATCCGCCGGGTCCCCTGCTTCTGAATGGATGGCTCCGTCACACCGTACCGGTCAACACGGTCGCGAATGATTTCAATAGCCCGGTTGACAGCCTCTTCGACCTGTTGCCGTAAGTAAGCAGCAATCTCCTCATTGGACGAGCGCCGCGTAATCCCAGCCTCCGGGTTTCGGAAATAGCGCGACAGTCTTGCGTTAGGATCGCGTTGCTCAAAAGCTTCTACAAATGCATCAATCAGCGACACGTTGCCTGAACGTGCACGTTCACGGGCCACGGCCAACACTTCTTCAAATGTCTCGTCCACCTCGGTGGCCAGCTCACGAATCAATGCATCGACGCGCACCTCAAGCGTTACATGCATCCCTCCCTGCAGATCCAGCCCTAACTTCAGGGCTTTCTCGCGCAAGTTCTGGATCGTTCCGTAATTGGCTTCAATAAAAGCAGCCCGTTCCTCCTCCGACATACGGTTCAGCTTACGCTGCAGCAACGCATACCGAACCGTCGGATACAGGTAATATCCGCAGAGCAGGAGCAAAGCCAGGGTAATGCCTATCTTGAAACCGTTGCGTTTCATCTTTGCCTGTATATGCTTTTGATGGTGATCCTAATAAATTAAGAACGTCCGCACCCGGCGCAGAGCAGCCATACGTATCATCATCCCAGCCGGGATGATCCGTCAGGCCACTATGGCCCCATGGGGAGAACGGCACCAAACAGAAAGGCCCCCGGCGCCATAGCCGGTATATCAATAGCCGGTGGCAGGACCAGCGTCGACAGGCGTTCCCACAGCGTGGGACCACAAACAAGGACGGCCGTGCAAGTCCGCAACAGGCTCAGCCATAAGGACACACTCCCCGTCTGCCACCAGTACAGCCTTAGCAGTGGATCGGCTACCAGACGCGGTACGAACCCCAGAAGCCGCATCAGGACGGCCTCGTCGGGCGCATCAGCGGGCAACCCCAGTGCTGCACGCACCGACGCTCCGCCATCCTGCCGGTTACAGATCTGCAAGAAAGCGTGTACAAAGGCTTCCAGCGAGACCGGCCAGACCGCCAGCGCCTGCTGCACGCCAGCCTCCAGAACAGCCTCGGCCGGCGTGCCCTGAAGTTGCACGCGTAGCCAGGCGGCATACGAAGCGCCCGATGCCGGCCAGAGGGGACGTACCACTCCTGCCAGCAAAGTCAGCGTAAGCCCCAGGCTTACACCGCGCACCACTCCGCTATGCCGCAATCGCTGCATCACTGCCTGCTTTGACCGCCGCCTAATTTACGGCCTGCTATGGCCCGGGTCAACGACCACCCTTGAGCGTTCCGCAAAAACAGCGATGACACATAGCTGTCACCCCTACCGTTGCATTCTGAGGCCACACAATCACCAGCGTTGTCGACGCAATGCCTGGCCGTCCCTATCATATTGCCGAGCTGCTACCGACCGTTCTGGAGCAACTCCAGAACGCCAATGATCAAGCCATGAGGCAGACCTCACGCATGACAGAGGCAGCACGCTCTCGTCCGCTCGTTCAGCGAATCGCAAAGGTAATCTCTACCCGTGCCCGCACCTCAATTTCGCCAGCCGCATAGGCTTCGGGCTCCGGAGCTGCCTCTGCTGTGCGCAACGCCGCCACATTGGCTCGCCAGAGCGGCCGGGGAAACTCCAGGGCCTGTTCCGTGACCCGGATCGGATCGCCCACTTCACGGTTCAGCACAGCAAGCATCTGCCGGGCTTTTTCCTGTGCATTCCGGACGGCCGCCTGCAGAGCCGCCAGCCGCACCGTCTCGCGGTCCGATACCTCATACCGAATCCCCTGTAACCGGTTGGCACCCTGCTGTACCACCCGCGCTACCACTTGAGGCAACTGGTTCAGATCGACCAGCTCCACCCGCAGGACCCGCTGCACTTCGTAGCCCTTTTCCTCCCATCGTCGTTGATCCGGATTGTATTCCCGCACCGGATGCAGGGTTAGCGTCTCCAGATGTAAGTGACGCTCTTCGATCCCCAGCGCCCGCACAGCATTAAGCGCCCGACGCGCAGCCTCGGCATTGCGCTGTCGGGCCCGCTCCGGATCCTGATCCCGCGTAACCACGGCAAAACGCAAAACGGCCCGGTCCGGCAATACCCGAACAATCCCTTCACCTTTCACGGTGATTGTGGGCACGGCCGGTGTCTCCGTCCCCACACGGACTATCTGCGCCCACGCCGCAGACCACCCGGGCCAGAGCAAGCCCAACGCGATTCCCACTATGTAGCGCATTCCGCCCTCCATCTGGTTTGTTTAGTCCTGCTCCACAGAGAACGTATAACAGCGAACCATTCGCATCGGGTTACACCAGAACATCCCTTTGGCGTGTCGCTTCTACCCCCTCGATCCTTTCAGATACGAACCATTTTTCCCCCGTCGGCCGCGCCTGTTCTATACGCGCTCTGGTGCAGCGTCCCCTATCTGTAACTAAAACCATCATTAACGGAGCTTGCCATGCGACGCCTGCTTTCCTTGATCCTGCTGGTAACGACCCTCCTGTTGTTGAACGGGTGTGAACTGTTGCCTCCAGTCTTCTGAGCTCAGGGCATCAGCCGTCCCAGCAAACGTGGGAAGGGGATGACCTCCCGCACGTGGCGCACCCCGCAGATCCAGGCCAGTGTCCGTTCGAGTCCGAGCCCGAAGCCACTGTGCGGTACCGAGCCATAGCGCCGCAGATCCAGGTACCACTCGAACGCCTCGCGCGGCAAGTGGTGCGCTTCGATCTGAGCTTCGAGAAACGCCAGATCGTCGGCCCGCTGCCCTCCTCCGATGATCTCGCCATAGCCTTCCGGAGCGAGCACGTCCATCCCCAGGGCCAGCCGTTCGTCTTCTGGATCGCGCTTCATGTAAAACGCCTTGATGGCCGCCGGAAAGCGATGGACAATGATCGGGCGATCGAAGTGCCAGGTCAGCACCGTCTCATCGCTGTTGCCAAAATCATTCCCCCACAGAAAGTTGCGGGCTGACTCTTTCCACTGGGGCAGATTTTCCAGTTCTTTTTCGATCTCATCCAGCCGCTGATTGATTTCGATCTCGCGGGCGTCTATGCGCCGCTTTTCGGCTTTTTTGGCCTGGCCATAGCGGCGTCGATTTTCGGCCCGTTCAGCTTCAAGCTGTTGCCGTTCTTCCTTCAGTGCTTCAATACGGGCGTCGATCATTCGGGCCGTCTCATCGCTTCGAAGGAGTTCCACGGCTTCCGAATAGGTTAGCCGCGGAAACGGCGGCTGCACCCGCTCCAGCGCTGCCACGTCACGCCCCAGCACCTCCAGCTCGGTGCGGCAGTGACGCAGCACCTCCTGCACGAGATGCACTACCAGCTCCTCAGCCAGTGCCATGTTCATTTCCAGATCGTAGAAAGCCATCTCCGGCTCAATCATCCAGAACTCGGTCAGGTGCCGGCGTGTCTTGGACTTTTCTGCGCGAAACGTGGGCCCGAAGGTGTACACTTTCCCGAAGGCCAGGGCCATCGCCTCGGCGTAGAGTTGCCCGCTCTGGCTCAGGTAGGCCCGATCGCCAAAATAGTCGATTTCAAACAGCGTGGTAGTTCCTTCCACCGCATTGCCCGTCAGGATCGGCGCGTCCAACTGCAGAAAGCCTCGCGCCTGAAAGAATTCATGAATGGCCTGGACAACCCGGTTGCGAATGCGCATGATGGCCCACGGCCGACGGCTGCGCAGCCACAGATGCCGATGATCCATTAAAAATTCGATCCCGTGCGGCTTCGGCGTGATCGGATAGTTTTCCGAGGGGCTGATGCGCTGCACGCGCGCGACCTGCACCTCATGGCCGCCGATCTGGCGTTCGTCGCGCACGACGGTGCCCACCACCTCCAGCGCACACTCCTGGGTAGCGGCCTCGGCCGCTTCCCAGGAGGCCGTATCCACCTGATCCTGGGCCACCACACACTGGACCAGCCCGGTCCCATCACGCAAGATCAAAAAGTGCAGCCCTTTGGAGCTTCGTTTATTGTAGAGCCATCCTTTGAGCGTAACGGTCTGCCCCACATAACGAGGCAGCTCTTCAATGTATTGAAATGGCCGCTCCATCGTCTCAGTACAAGCGCTGGTGAATAGCTCGCACAACGCCGCGCTTATACGCCCCAGCCTTGTAAAAGTCGTCCTTCTCGGATGTAGCCAGAACGCTCTGGCTATTCCTGCGCGAAAAGCGCATAAATCAAAGTAGTAAAGGATAATGATTCAAAAAAAAATTGATTAGTATTTTTTTTGTGCTTGAGGTAGCAGGGTGATCGTCTACTTCAGGTGCTACGTTCTGCGAAATATCCGTTTCGTACAGTTACCAGACGAATGTATATTGTCTGAGTGGGATCTCAGCATCTGTCCGTCGGTCGCCTCTCTGCCTCATCCGCTTTAAAGCCTCCCGGTTGAACGTCTGGTAAACGTCCGGCAAAGCCATGGGTGCACTGCTTCGTAACGCCATGACCCTTCCGGCCTTTTTCCTCGGGATCGGACTGTTGCTAACCCCTTCCTTCCTCTGGGCGCAGACGAGCCAGTTATTTCGAAAAGCTGCCGAGCAACTGCAGGAAGACATCGACACCTCTTCATTTACAGTCTATGCAGGCCCCGGCCATACGGCAATTCTGGCCCTGCTGCAGGAACGCACGCTCAACGCTTCAGGCGATACGCGCCTGGGCGTCCTCTATCTGGCCCGTCATGACGCCCAAGGCAACGTCCTGTGGCCCACCGACAACCTGCCGCCGGGATGGTATCGCGTAGTTCTGCGCCGCCAGCCCGACAGTACCTACACCGTGCTCCTGGAAGATGCCGAAGGCCGACAAGCAAGCTTTCCGGCCAGCCTGCAGGCCACCGTTCCCCCCAGTCTGGACGACGCAGCCCTGCAGGTAGGGCTGACTTCCTATGGGGATGGAATGGATTTCTGGGCGCGACTCAGTGACCGGCAGCTGGTACATTTTACCATCCCATGGGCACAGACTTCTCAAGCAGCCCCCGAGGCAGACGCTGTGGAGACGGTCACCCGCCAGGCCCTGCTACAGGCTTTGCAGGAGCTCCGTCAGTTGGGAGGACAACTGGACAGCAGCCGCGTCGTGATAGCCTCTACCGACAACGTCGTGCTGGCCGGTGCACTGGAGCAGGGGGTTGAATCGTTTTCCGAAGCGGAGCTGCAAAATGGGGTTTCTTTTGCCGTGTTCATTGCGGCGCGCAAGCATCCCCTGCGTCCCCGGGGAGAAGCGGTCCGTTTTACTTTGCAGCAGGTCGACAGCCTGCGCTATGTGCTGCACCGTATTGACGCCGTCGGCAAGACGATTGCCAGTGACACGTTAACCGCCCAGGCGCTCTCCCGTCCGCTGGCGCAGGCATTGCATTTTGCCTTAGCAGTGGGTCGTCCCCCCGAGGTCTGTCTGGGCCTTCCCCGGAACCAGCAGCTATGCTTTCTGTGGCCGCTGACGGCGGCAATCCCGACCGACGTAGCCGCCGTACCGGGCGATGGGTCTGTCATTTTGACCTGGTCGGCCGCTAAAGGCGCCCTCTCTTACAATGTATATCTGGCGGCCGAGCCGGGGGTTACGAAAGACAACTGGCAGCAGAAGGCCGCAGGGCGGAAGCTGGAAGCGGTCGAATCCCCTCTGGTAATTACGGGCCTGGAAAATGACCGGACCTATTACTTCGTGGTAACGGCCGTGGGCGTGCGGGACGAGTCGCGCGAATCGGCCGAAGTGTCGGCCACGCCAGTAGCTTCGCCCTATGCAGCGCCAGGCCCGCGCTCCCGGATAGGCAACGAGCCCGACTCGGTACGCCTGGGTCTGCCCATTCAGGGCCAGACCCTGGTCGAGCATGATGGCGCTGTAGCGATCATTATCGCGCCACAGGAGCTGACAATGGAGCCGGGCGAAACGCGCACGCTGGGCGTGTGGGTCGAAGACGCCGAAGGTAATCGCTTTGCTGGAAGTGCCGATTATCTGAACGTAGTAACGGCCGGGGAGGGCTGGACCGTTCATTGGATCGCGCCGGGCAATCTGGAAGTGCAGGCACCCGCGGGCAACGCCATCCAGGACAGCATTCTGGTACTTGAGGTACGCTCCCAGCTATTTCCCGACAGTACCTACTATGTGGGGCAAGCACTGGTGCGTCTGGTAGCGTTTAAGCCCGACGTCCTCGTCATTCCGGAAGAGCTGGTCATCTGGCCCATTAGCTATCCATTGCGTGTCGAAGAGCAAAGACAAAGACAAAACCTTTTTACGCCCAATCAATGGGCACAGGTCAATGTGCTGCTGGACAACCCCCCGGGTCTGTTAGTAGGAGGCATTCTGAAAGAAGATTCTACGCATCAATACCAGGTAGGCCAGCTAATTGTAAGCAAAGGAGAAGGATTCAGTTACGGCGGACGAATTGAGCAAATTGTGGCACGCAACGGTGCCTACGTCCTGGTAGGCGTCCGACTTCTCCCCTTAGAAGAAATTTATACTCATTATCCATTTCCTGATATCAGCCAGATTATCCGACAGGGCCTGACTCCTATCAATCCAAACGAGGTCTATTTCCTTCCTTCTACGGAGCAAATTCAGGAATCATCGTTGAACAAAATGTTACAGCAAGATGAAAATAAAGACAAACCCAGATGCAAACCCAAGATCAAGCCAAAGTTGGCCGCTACCAAAGATTATAAAATCGGATTAGATATTGCTGGGTCTGTAGTATGTTCATACGAAGGCAGATCTGGAAAATTAGAAATTTCTTTCTCCGGGGGAATTGCTGTTGGACTTAACTATAATACATGGTACAGCAGTGATGCTTTTTCAATTCTTAAGAATCTATTATGGAATCGGGATTTGAGGGCCGTTGCTAATCTACTCGAAACACGTAACTTATCTATTGTCTTAATCCCCAAAGTCGAAGGCGAAGTAAAGTATATCATTAAAACCCAGCGAGATAATTTAGAAATTCAAGGCATTACATATCTCATACCCATTCCCGGCATGAGCGTGAGATTCTGGGGTTACTGGTCCGGTATTGGTGTATCCTTCAGCTTTGGCAGGTCTAACGTAACCGGGGAATTGGCTGCAACAACAACGCCTGAATTAGAAATACTTTCTATCAAGGCAGGATTTCATCCTAAATTCAATTTCCATGTAGGAAGAGCATTATACAGAATATTAGGAGAAACAGGCGAATCTATTTTAACTTTTGACCCTAAATTCTATGTTAATTTAAAGCTATTAGACATAGCTGAAATAGGATCTAAGTATAATTTTGATTATTATGAAACAAAGGTTAAATTTATTCCATTTACCCTTGGTCCTATATTAGGTGTGTTATATATTGAATCCATTGGGGAATTAAAAACCAGGTATGCATCTATAGGTCTTGGAATAAATCCATACGCCTCCTTGACCCCATTAGGTGTCACATTGACTGGCGCTATTGAAGGATCGGACGCTACCAAAAGAAAAAGTAGAATCTCTGCACAAGTAGGTGGTGAGGTGCGACTTCTGGCTGAGGGACAGATTCTGGATCGATTAGGTATCAAAGCAAATCTACAGTTGTGGAACACTGTGCTCTGGGAACAAATCATCGGCAATGTTGAACTCTCTGATTTCAAGGTCATAAGAGAGCAGAACCTTGTCTCGGGTAAACTGGGGGGATATGCCGACTGGGTGCGTGACGTGGCACTTTATCGCACGACGCAATCTCCCAGCAAAAATCGCCCTCCTGTTCTGACAGGCAGCGACTTTATCTTCCTGGGTCAGGGCACTCTACAACAGGGAGCATTTCAGTTCAACTATGACGCCTCCAAATTAGATTGCGGCAAGGAAGATGGCGGCAACGCCTATCTGGTTTCCTTTACACAGGTCCCCTTCCTCAATCTATTCAATATTCCTTTAGGCTACTCCTACCTGAGGGAAGTGGACCTCTGTAACCCGGAATTCCGCCTTGATCCTGCGGAGCTTGAGTTCGTCGGCCAGAAAGGCGACCGGCTTCAGAAAATCACGCGCGCCATCGCCAAAGACGCCGGCACGGTCACCGTCTCGGTCTCCAACGTACAAGGACCTTTCACCATCACCCCCACCCAGACCACCATCAATCCGCCAGATTCGGCCGTCACGCTCACCGTCCAGACCGAATGCACCGAAAATCGCCTGGGCCAGCGCCTCACCGGCAGCGCTACAGTCACCTTTGCCAACAACGAAAAACAGGTTTCCCGTACCCTCTCGCTGTCGCTCTCCTGCAACGACGACAATCCTGAGGAAAATCCGCCCATTACAGGCGACCGTCCGCCAGCCCGCGGCGGTAGCTGGGGCGATCCCCACATTACGACCTTCGAC
>Ga0256839_1004410_pt1 | contig 13756 bp, 10 predicted proteins | sample 354166metaG_FD_185968 | JGI IMG/M metagenome (GOLD analysis project Ga0256839, IMG submission 185968) | Hydrothermal vent microbial communities from Mid Atlantic Ridge, Atlantic Ocean - 354-166 | ecosystem: Environmental > Aquatic > Marine > Hydrothermal vents | place: Atlantic Ocean: Mid... | reverse complement strand
GGCAGGCGCCGGCTCGGTGTTGCGGCACTTGGCAAGGGCCGGGCCATTCCCTGCGTGCCGCGCCTTGATCCAGCGCCTGCCTGAAACGCTGAACACGATATATATTGTTGCCGGGTTAATAATAGTATACTGTGCGCCCCCGGTCCCATGAGCGCAAGAAAGCACACTCACTGCAACCGGTCGCTGGCGCAGCGCCTGGAGGGTCGCATCGACCGCTGCCTTGGAAGCGACCGCCCGCGACTGCGACGGCGCCTTGCCGGCCTGCGCCGGCGCCGTGTCCCGCCCCGGGATCCAGCGTGGGAACGGCTCGCGCGCGACATCGACGCCTCGGAGGCAGTCGTGCAAGGTCGGGCGGCGGCGGCCATGGCACTGCATTTTCCGCCCGAGCTGCCCATCACGATGCATTGCGACGAAATCGCGGCAGCGCTGGCAGCGCATCAGGTCGTCATCGTCTGCGGGGAAACCGGTTCCGGCAAGACCACCCAGCTGCCCAAGCTCTGTCTTTCCCGGGGACGGGGTGCCGCCGGGCTCATCGGCCACACCCAGCCACGGCGCATTGCCGCCCGCAGCGTGGCGATGCGCATTGCCGAGGAACTGGGTCCTGACGGCGCCGGCTGGGTGGGTTACAAGGTGCGTTTCCATGACCGCACCCTTCCCGATGCCCGGATCAAGCTCATGACAGACGGCATCCTGCTGGCAGAGATACAGCACGACCGGCTGCTGGAAAGTTACGACACGCTCATCATCGACGAGGCGCACGAACGCAGCCTGAACATCGACTTTCTCCTTGGCTACCTGAAACAGATCCTGCCGCGCCGCCCCGACCTCAAGGTCATCATCACTTCCGCGACCATCGACCCCCAGCGTTTCGCCCGTCATTTCGACGCCCCGGTGATCGAGGTCTCCGGGCGCGGCTACCCCGTGGAGATACGCTACCGCCCACCGGAGGAAGACAGCGACGGCGACCTCCAGACCGCCATTCTCAAGGCCGTCGACGAACTGGCGCGGGAGGGGCCGGGAGACATGCTCGTGTTTCTCAGCGGCGAACGTGACATCCGGGATACCGCCGAGGCCCTGCGCAAGCATCATCCCCCCGGCACGGAAATCCTGCCTCTCTATGCACGCCTGAGCGCCGCGGAGCAGGACCGCGTCTTCCGCCCCCATGCGGGACGGCGTATCGTGCTGGCAACCAACGTCGCGGAGACCTCCCTGACGGTACCCGGTATCCGTTACGTGATCGATACGGGGCTGGCGCGCATCAGCCGTTACAGCCATCGTAACAAGGTCCTGCGCCTGCCCGTCGAGAAGATCTCCCAGGCGGCCGCCAGTCAGCGCGCCGGTCGTTGCGGCCGGATTGCGCCGGGCATCTGCATCCGTCTCTACAGTGAATCGGATTTTCTTGCGCGGGAACCCTATACGCCGCCCGAGATCCGGCGCACCAACCTGGCCAGCGTCATCCTCAGGATGAAACGCCTGGAGCTGGGACGCGTCGAAGACTTCCCTTTCATGGACCCCCCCGACGGCCGTTTCGTGCGCGATGCCTACCGCCTGCTGCGGGAACTCCAGGCGCTGGATGAAAGCGACGGGCTGACAGCACTGGGCCGCAGGCTCGCCGACCTGCCGGTGGATCCCCGCCTGGGACGCATGATCCTGGCGGGCGCAGAGCAGCGCTGCCTGCGGGAGATCCTCATCATCGTCAGTGCCCTGTCCATCCAGGATCCGCGGGAACGCCCCGTGGACAGGCGTACCGAAGCCGATGCCGCACACGCCCGGTTTCAAGACCGGCGCTCGGACTTTCTCGGCTGGCTCAAGCTCTGGGAAGTGGTGCAGGACCGGTGGCGCCACCTTTCCAACAGGCAGTTCAGGCGTTTCTGCCAGACCCATTTCCTGTCCTACCGGCGCCTGAGAGAATGGCGCGACATCCATCAGCAACTCGTGCAGCAGGTGCGCAGCATGGGTCTGGCCTTCAACGACACGGCACCTGAGTATGCCGCGCTGCACCGCGCCATCCTCAGCGGATTGTTGGGCCAGGTGGCCGTCCGGGAAGAGGGCGACGAGTACCGGGGGGTTCGTGAGACACGCCTGCGCCTCTTTCCTGGCGCGGCACCCGCCAGCGCGCCGCCGCAATGGATCATGGCAGGCGAACTGCTGGAGACCTCGCGCCTGTATGCCCTCAACGTTGCCCGCATCGAGCCCCGCTGGATCGAGGAGGTGGGCGCACACCTGGTGCGGCGCCAATACGACAATCCTCACTGGCATCGTCGCCGCGGCCAGGTGATGGCCTTCGAGACGGTCACCTTCCACGGCCTGGTCCTCGTCAGCCGTCGTCGCATACCCTATGGCCGGATCGATCCCGAAACCGCCCATGAGATTTTTATCCAGGCGCTCGCGGCAGGCGAGGTCGACGGGCAGGCCGCCTTTGCGCGCAACAATCAAGCCTTGCTGGAAGCCTTCCAGAAAGAGGAAAACAAGCTGCGCCGCCGTGAACAGTCGGACGCAAGGGATCTGCTGGCGGGTTTCTACCGGCAACGGCTGCCCGCCGACATCTGCGATGCGCGTGCCTTTGCACGGTGGCGGCGCCGGGCCGAGGCCAGGGATCCGACCATTCTGCATGCGCCCCGCGAGCTGTTCATGTCCGCGTTGAAGGCGAGGGCGGACGAGACGCGTTTTCCCGATGTGCTGCGCCTGGATGGCTTGATGCTCCCGCTGGAATACCGCTTCGATCCCGGTCGGGCCTGCGACGGCGTAACGCTCGTCATTCCCCTGGCGGCGCTGCGGCGCGTGACGCAGGTACGCTGCGAATGGCTGGTGCCCGGCCTGCTGGAGGAGAAAATCCTCGCCCTCATCAAGTCGCTTCCCAAATCACTGCGTCGCCACTTCGTGCCGGCCGCGGATTACGCGCGGGCCTGTACTGAGGCGCTTGGTACTGGAAAAACGACCGGAAACATGGCCCTGACGCAGGCACTGGCCCAACAGCTCGAACGCATGACCGGTGTCCGGGTGCCCCCGGAGGCGTGGCGCATGGAACGGCTCGCGCCGCACCTGCGCATGCATTTTCGGCTGGTGGATGAAAACGGCCATGTCCTGGCCGAGGGCGACGACCTGGATGTGCTGCAGGCACAATGGGCCGGGCGGGTATGCGATGCCTTCGAACGGGCAGGGGGATCGGAATTCGAGCGTTGCGGCATCACCACCTGGGATTTCGGTGTCCTGCCCGAACGCCTGACCCTGCAGCGCAATGGCTTCAGTCTGGAGGCCTTCCCCGCCTTGACAGACGAGGGACAGGCAGCGGCGCTGCGGCTCTTCGACACGCCACAGGAGGCAGAGCGGCACCATCGTGAAGGCGTCCTGCGCCTGCTCATGCTGACCTTGTCGTCCGAGCGCCGGGCAGTCGAGGCAGCCGTGGACGCCCGCAAGCCCCTGGGACTGCGATATACCGCGCTGAAGTCCGGCCCCGAACCCGGCGCGGACCTGCGCAGCGAAATCCTGAAGAGCGTTTTTGCCCAATCTTTTCCCCTGGGGGGCGAAGCCGTGCGCGATGCCGCAGCCTTCGAGCGACTGGCGGCGGCGGGGCGGGGCAAGGTGGTGAGCCAGGCTGAGCGTCTTCTGGCGCTGCTCGATGAGATCCTCGAAAGATTCCAGAGACTGCACAAAACCTTGCAACGCCCCCTGCCGCCGGCCTGGCTGCCTTCCGTCAGTGACATGCGCAGCCAGCTCGACGAGCTGGTCTGGCCGGGATTCATTTCGGCAACTCCCATGCGCCACCTGCAGCAGTATCCACGCTACCTGAAAGCCCTGGCGCTTCGCCTGCGCAAGCTGGAGGAACAGCCGGCCCGGGATCTTGCGCGGGTACGGAGAATCCGTCCGGACTGGGAGGCCTACCTGTCCCGCCAGCCTCATCGCCACCGGCGCCAGCAGGATGAGGCACGCTGGCACTTCGAGGAACGCCGCATCGCCCTCTTTACCCAGGAACTGGCCGTGGCTTCCAGGCATGAACCCTGAAACACCCCGTTCTTCCCCCTGTGGGTGACAATGGCCGTCTGTCGATGTAAGACGCAATAATTAAAGAAAATTCTTTATTCACCGATTACTAAGACAATCGATAGTAAAGCGGCCTTCAGCGGGTGGTCGGGTGGCCAGTCGCAAGGCGCGGTGGCGCAGCCATAGCACGCCTATGGCAAGTCGCCGCAACACCGCGAATGAGCGGTCGGCGGGGGAGTGGCGGCCGTGCCGTGCCTGGTGTGCAGGCAGATCGGCACGAACCTGTACGTGGGCATTTCCCTCAAGGGACATTCCGGCCGCAATCTTATAAGAAACGATATCGTTGGAGGCTCCAACCTCATGCAGCCCGAGGATCTTGTCAAAGGTTCCATCAAACTGGTTTCCCTGCCCGAGGTTTTCATCAAGATCAATGAGATGGTGGACGATCCCAGCGCATCGGCCGTGGATGTGGGGCGGGTCATCAGTCAGGATCCGGCGCTCACGGCGCGCCTGCTCAAGATCGCCAACAGCCCCCTGTACGGATTTCCCGCCCGGATCGACAGCATATCACGGGCCATCACCATCATCGGCCTGCGTGGCATCCGCGATCTGGTGCTGGCGACCGCTTCGGTACGCATGTTTTCCCGCCTTGCCAGCGACTTTCTGGACATGGACAATTTCTGGCATCACAGCGTCTACTGCGGCGTGATCGCCCGCCAGCTCGCCGGCCGCTGCAATGCCCTCCATGTGGAACCGTTCTTCATCGGCGGCCTGTTACACGATGTCGGGCAATTGATCATCCTCAACAAGTTGCCCGAGATGGCGCGGGAGGCCCACCTGCGGGCACGGGACAGCGGCCTGCCGCTTGCCCAGATGGAGCGCGAGGTCATGGGGTTTGACCATGCCCAGGTGGGCGTGGAACTGCTGCGGCGCTGGCGCCTGCCGGCCAATATCCTGGACGCCGTCGGTTTCCATCATGATCCTGGCAAGGCCGAATCCTGCCCCGTGAACGCCGCCGTCGTCCATATTGCCAACCATGTCGCCGGCCGGCACCATCCCCTGGCCGTCAGGGAAGACAGCCACGGGGGGGCCTCACCCACGGCCGGCACACTGGACGCCGGCAGCTGGGCGCAAGCCGGGCTCGACGCAGCGGTTCTGGAGGAAGTCATGGAGGAGGCGGACATCCAGTTCCAAGCCATGCTGGCGCTGCTGCTCCATCGGGCAGCCTGATCCGCTGGGCCATCCCCCCAGGAAAATTTCACCCATCAAAATTCACTCACCAGGCGACAAACGCCCTCTGCCGGGACTATACTTTTCCCAACATCGTGGGAGGTTGTGCCGGCCGTGTGTTGTGCTGCCTGGATCCGTTACTGTCACGCCCTTGCCCTGGCCGGCCTGCTGGCCATGTCCCTTTCCACCCTGGCGGCCACACCCGATGCGGGAGACAAGCCCCTCGTCCTGCCTCCTGCGGCGGGCCGTCTCCTCGTGGCCACCCCGGCGATGCGCGGCAACTATTTCCGGGAAAGCGTGATCCTGCTGACTGCCCACGGTCGCATGGGCAGTGTGGGGGTGATCCTCAACCGGCCAACGGTATTGCGTCTCTCCGATCTGCTGCCGCGACGTGGCGGCAGCCTGACTCTCTTCGAGGGCGGCCCCGTCCACCCCCACCTGCTTTCGCTGCTGGTGCTGGTGCCGGAACAGGGATTTCATCAGGTCGGAAACACGGCGGGGCTGAGCTTCGTTTTCGGCACACAACAGGTGCTGGACAGGCTGCCCGTCCTGCGTCACGGCTGGCGTTACCGGGTCTACAGCGGCTACAGTGGCTGGGCACCGGGGCAACTGATGTCCGAGATCCGGCGAGGGGCCTGGTACGTGGTGGAGGGCGACAGCGCCCAGGTCTTCGATATCCATCCCGATCTGTTGTGGGTACGCCTGATGCGCCGCGTGTTCCCGCTGCGTTGACGGGCTATTATTGTAGCGTTACCTGTATGCATGCTATGGATAGCCGGCAGGGAGCGGAGTGAAACGCGGCATGGATTGTCTTTCTCCCTCGCTGCCGGCCCTCAGTCAACAATGTAAGTCATGGGTGGTCGGGGCTTTTTGGATTCGGTTGGCGTTTGTATTTCCAGGTAACACCTGTTATTTCGGGCACAGCGAGAAATGACAAGAAAGTGAGGTCGGAATGAACCTCTTTGTCATTCCGAGCGCAGCGAGGAATCTTGGAAAGGCAACGGGACAAGATTTCTCCCTTCGGTCGAAATGACAGAAGAGAGGTCGAAATGACAGGGGAGAGATCGAAATGGCAAGGAAGAGAGGTCGAGATGACGGGTGATTGGTTGCAATGACAAAGCGTTGTGGTGGTAATGGCAAGGAAGTGCGGCGGGAGTGACATCATCCCTGTCATTTCGAGCGCAGCGGGAAATGACAGTATCCCTGTCATTTCGAGCGCAGCGAGAAATCTTGGGGGTCAGTGGGACAGGATTTCTCCCTTTGGTTGAAATGACAAAGAGTCGAAATGACACTGCTTCGTCATTCCGAGCACAGCGAGGAATCCAAAACCGCCGGCACAAGATTTCTCCCTTCGGTCGAAATGACAGAGAAGAAAGGTCGGAATGACAGAGAAGAAAGGTCGGAATGACAGAGAAGAAAGGTCGAAATGGACAGGAGTGGAGTCAGCCCTGAGGTACGGTCAAATGACAAGGAGATGCCGGCCCTCGGGACTGCATTCTGACCGCTCGACGACGCCAGTCATATACTATTAACCCGGCAACAATATATATCGTGTTCAGCGTTTCAGGCAGGCGCTGGATCAAGGCGCGGCACGCAGGGAATGGCCCGGCCCTTGCCAAGTGCCGCAACACCGAGCCGGGACGCCTGGGCCGCTCTGAAGGTTGCTTTACTATCGATTGTCTTAGTAATGCAAGGGGCAGGATTCTGGCAACAAACGGGGAAACAGGGAACTGAGATCATGCAACGCGACCTGGTAAAACAACTGCTCTACGACATGCTCCTGGCGCGCCATTTCGAACAGGCCGCGGCGGAGCAGTATCAGCAAGGCAGGATCGGCGGTTTTCTTCATCTCTATCCCGGCGAGGAGGCCGTTGCCGTGGGTTCCCTGCGGGCCGCCGATCCGGGCGATTACGTGGTGACCACCTATCGTGAGCATGTCCATGCGCTGGTGAGGGGCACGCCGCCCGAGGCCGTCATGGCGGAACTGTTCGGCCGCAGCGGGGGCTGCTGTGGCGGTTACGGCGGCTCCATGCATCTTTTCGATGCACAGCGCCGCTTCCTTGGTGGCTATGCCATCGTCGGCGAGACCTTTCCCGTCGCCATCGGCGCGGCCTATTGGCTGGCCATGAACGAAGAACCGGATTGCGTGCTGTGCTACTTTGGCGACGGTGCGGTAAACCAGGGCACTTTTCACGAATCCCTCAACATGGCCGCCCTGTGGCGCCTGCCGGTCCTGTTCATCTGCGAGAACAACCATTACCAGATCGGCACCGAGATTCATCGCCACTCCGCGGTGGTGGAAGTCCACAAGCGTGCCTGTGCTTACGCCATGGAGGGTCGGCGCGTCGATGGCATGGATGTGCTGGCCGTCTACAAGGCCACCCGCGAGGCCCTGCACCATGTCCGCAATGGCAATGGCCCCTATCTCCTCGAATGCGACACCTATCGTTACCGCGGACACTCCATGGCGGATGCGGATGCCTATCGCAGTGCCATGGAAGTGGCCGAACTCAAGGGACGTGACCCCATCAGTCTCCTGCGCAAGAGAATCCGGGAAGAGGGCTGGCTGGACAGCGACGAATGTGCGGCGCTGGACGCGGCGGCCCGCCGCGTCGTAGCGGACGCCGTCAGTTTTGCCGAACAGAGTCCTCCACCGGAGGATCTCCATGCCCATGTCCATGCACGCCCCCTTGATCTCTACAGCGGTGCGGCACGATGAAGAGGACAAGAAACGAAAACATGGGACATATCGAGCCGGTCACGCCGCGGCCGGAGCTGAAGATGTGGGAGGCCTTGAACCTGGCATTGGACAGGGCCATGGCGGAGGACGATGCCGTCTTCATCCTGGGAGAAGACGTCGGCCTGTATGGCGGGAGCTACCGTGTGACCCAGGGGCTGTATGCCAAATACGGGGAATGGCGCGTGCGGGATGCCCCTATCTCTGAGAACAGCTTCACCGGCCTGGGCGTGGGCGCCGCGCTGGTGGGCGGTCGGCCGGTCATCGAGATCATGACCGTCAACTTCGCCTACCTGGCCCTGGATGCCATCATCAACATGGCGGCCAAGATCCGCTACATGTCCGGCGGCCAGTTTCGTGTGCCGCTGGTGGTACGCATGCCCGGCGGGGTGGCCCGGCAGCTGGCCGCCCAGCATTCCCAGCGCATCGAACATGCCCTGCTCAATGTGCCGGGTCTCAGGATCGTCTGCCCCGCCACACCCCAGGATGCCTATTGGCAACTGCGCCAGGCCATTCATGAAGACGACCCCATCATCTTCATGGAGCACGAATTGCTCTATTTCGACAGCGGTCCCTTTGATCCCGGTGCAGCGCCGCCACCCCTGCACAGCGGCCGTATCCTGCGCGACGGCAAAGATGTCACGCTCGTTGCCTGGTCTCGCATGAGTCGACTGGCATTGACGGCTGCCGAGGAACTTGGGGAGGAGGGTATCGAGGCGGAAGTGATCGACCTGCGCAGTCTCCGGCCCCTGGATCTCCCTCTGTTGCTGGAATCCCTGCGCCGGACCCATCGTGTGCTGGTGGTGGAGGAGGACTGCCTGTTCGGCGGAGCCGGGGCGGAGATTGCTGCCACCCTGGGGGAGAGGGGTTTCTATGAACTGGAAACGCCCGTGGGCAGGCTGGCGGGCGCCGATGTGCCCACGCCCTACAACGACCGCCTGGAAGCCGAATCCATTCCCCAGGTGAGCACCATCAAGGCCAGGATCAGGGACTTGCTCAAGGCCTGAGAAGGAAAACCTTCGCAGGGAGGTTTGTTCCTGTGGAAGGACGGGCGCAGGAATCCCGCCCCGGCGGGAAGTTTTACGGCCATCCCCCTCTGGGCCTCATCTGCTTCCAAATTTGCATCCAGAATCTTATTTTCAGCATCCGGAAAATGGAGGTGAGGGAAGACCAGAAAGCGGGAATTTATTGACAAACAAGGGAAGAATACGCAGGATTATTCTTCAGTCATGCCGGAAGCGAAGGGTATTTCAGCCACTGGCGGGTGACTCCCCGGATCAGATGAGGTACATGCGGGTGGGGAATATACAGGCCTACGGTGATGGTGCCTCATGGCCGTAAAAACGTACCACGACATCATCGACGCCTTGTCTTGCGCTGCTACCGTGGAGGACATTCACGAGGCGTGTTCCGAATTCTGCCGGCTCTATGATTTCGACAACTTCATCTACGGGGCCCGCATCCCGACTTCCCTGAGCAAGCCTTATTTCATCTATATCAGCGGCTATCCCAAGGCCTGGCGTGAAATCTACAACAGCGAGGGTTACCAGCGCATCGACCCGACTGTCATACACTGCGCGACACATATCACCCCTGTCACCTGGGAGCGCCTGTTCCGGCAGAGCAGGGAAGACCGCAGGATCCGCGAATTCTTCGGCGAGGCAAGCCAGTTCGGTCTGGTCAGCGGTGTGAGTTTCCCCGTCCACAGCGGCCGCGGCGAGAGCGCCATGCTGAGTCTGTCCAGCGCCGAGGCACGCCAGCGCGCCGCACGCAAGATCCAGGAGGCGACCCCCTTCGGACAGATGTTCACGGCCTACCTGCACGAGGCGGTGCGGCGGGTATTCTCCCAGGAGATACTGCCCTTGACCAATGTCCGTCTCACCGAGCGTGAAAAGCAGTGCCTCCTGTGGTGTGCGGAAGGGAAAACCACCTGGGAGACCGCCCGCATCCTGGGTATCTCCGAGCGCACGGTGCTCTACCATATCCGCAATGCATCGGAAAAGCTCAATGTCACCAACCGGTCCCATGCCATTGCCCGCGCCATTGCCATGGGACTGATCACGCCCGAATATTCCTGAGATTCTCCATCATTTCAGATGCCTGGCCTACGCCCCAGGGCGGCGCCGATCTTGCGTCCGACCACACAGCATGAACCATGCCAGATTCTTGACCACAACTGCCCCCGCTCTGTCACTCGTGAAATATATTCTTAATACTCAAATGCTTATGATGACCCTGTAAGATCCTACAGTTATACCGCGGGCCTGAATCATTTTTACTGCCCTCTCCAGCCAGCAACACAAGGAGGGCAGTGAAGATGACGGAGATTATCGTAGGAAGGATCCACGACCGCGGTTTCGACAAGCAACTTGCCCAGGGCATGTTCTGTCTGCGTCACGAGATTTTTCACCAGCGCCTGGGCTGGGAGGTGGAAAGCCACGACGGCATGGAAAGGGACCGCTATGACGGGCTTGACCCGACATACATGGTGGCTTATGAGGACGATCGTCGTGTCTCGGGCTGCTGGCGCCTTTTGCCCACAACCGGTCCCTACATGCTCCGGGACACATTCCCCCAGCTTCTGCAGGGTGAGGCGCCCCCCAGCGACCCTGCCATCTGGGAGTTGAGCCGGTTTGCCGTTCGAGCCGGCCAGGAGTCCGCCTGCGCCCAGGCCAGCCTCAATGGCATCACCTTCGCCATGTTGCGCGCCGCCTATGAATTTGCGGTGCTCAACCGGATACGCAGCTATGTGACGGTCACCAGTGTCGCCCTGGAACGCCTGATGCTGCGGGCAGGCATCCCCCTCAGGCGCTTTGCCGATCGCAAGGCCCGGCGGGTGGGCAGGGTACTGACGGTCGCCTGCTGGATCGACATCGACGGCCGCCTGCAGCAGGCCCTCTGTCAGCCGGCAGGTCGGGCAGCGGCCGGCCGGAAGCTGCGCGAAGTGGCATGAAAGTCCTGCTCGTCGGCAATCGGAGGCGCCTGACGACATTGCTCAATGTGCTGGAGAACGGTTCCCAAGGTATCACCCATCTCGCGGATGGCGCCCAGGCCATCGCCGAATTGAGCCAAGGAATCAGGCATTACAACTGGATCATATGGGAGGATCAGGCGTTGCAGGGAGGTGGTAAGGACATCGCCGCCGCTGTCCGTGGGATGGGTTCTTATTCACAGTCGTACTCTGAGCTCGGGGAGGCGCCGCACCTGCACTCAGAGCCGGCGCTGGCAGATCGATCACGCTGCTGCGGCGTTGAGTGGACCGACAAGGGCATATTGCAGCTGTATTGCTGTCTTCAGCAGAAGCCGCCCGTCGATGCGTCGTCCGCCAATTGCGATACCCTCGCCGGCTTTGTCTTTGAATACCATGCGCCTTGCAGGAAATGACCAGGAAGAATGACGAAAGAGGATTTCCATGAGAACCAGCCCGAAACGCAGCCTGCTTCTGGTGGACGACAGTCCCGTGGTGCTGAAGGCTCTGCAGCAGCAACTGGAGAACGAAGGATATGAAATACTGACAGCCTGCAACGCCCGCGAGGCGCTGGACATCCTGTCGAAACACGTGATCGGCGTAGTCGTGACCGACCAGGAAATGCCGGGCATGCCCGGCACGGAGTTGTTGCACAGGATCAGAAAGAGCCACCCCCAGACAGTACGAATCCTGCTCACCGCCAGCTCCGACATCACGGCTGTCACTCATGCGGTCAACGAAGGGGCGGTTTACAAATACTTTACCAAGCCCTGGAAACCGGAAAAATTGCTATCTGATCTGCGCGAGGCATTCCACTTCCACGAACTGCTGCTGGAGAAAGAGCAACTGGACCGTGAAATGCGGCGCACCAATATGGAACTGCGGCAGATCAACGAGGCCCTGCAGAAACGTCTTTCAAACCAAAGCAGACAGCTGGTCAAGGCATCACAGTATGATCCTGTCACCAATCTGCCCAACCGCCTGCTGCTGACCGATCGGCTCAAGCAGGCCATTGTCAGGGCCCGCAGCGAAAACACCATGATATCCATTTTCGTCATCGGCCTGGACCGCTTCGTCCTCATCAACGAGACACTGGGCCAGGCAGCAGGTGATCAACTGCTCCACGCGGTGGCGGAGCGCCTGACTGCCTGTGTCAGGGAGCGCGATACGGTCGCCCGTTTCGGCGGTGATGAATTCATCATCATGATGACGGGCCTGCGATCGATAGAGGAAGTCAATGCCATGCTGGATATCGCAAGGCCTGCCCTGGCAGAACCCTTTTCATTGCGTGATGACAGCGAGATCTTCATATCTGCAAGCATCGGCATCTCGATCTATCCCTATGACGGCGCCAACGATGAGGAACTCATCAAGCATGCCTACACCGCCATGCATCATGCCAAGCAACTGGGTGAGGGCAACTACAAGTTCTACACCGAGGAAATGAATGTGGCGGCCATCGAGTGGCTGAAACTGGAAAACGACCTCCGCCATGCCTTGCGACGCAATGAGTTCCACCTCCATTACCAGCCCCAGTACACCATCGCTGGCGACCGCGTGGCGAGCATCGAGGCCCTGATCCGCTGGCAGCACCCGCAGCGTGGACTCATCAGTCCTGCGGAGTTCCTGCCCATCCTTGAAAAGACCGGGCTGATCATACCCGTGGGTGAATGGGTCTTCCGGGAATCCTGCCGCCAGTTCCTGGAATGGCGGCGGAACGGCCTGGATATCGGTGCCATATCCATCAATCTCTCGGTACGCCAGTTCAACAGCGCTTCCCTGCTCGCCATGATGGACGATACGATCAGGGAACTGGGCCTGGATACACGCCGTTTCGAAGTGCGCCTGGAGGTCACCGAGCACATGGTCATAGAGGACTTCGAGACCACGCTCAAGCTGCTCCAGCAGATCAGGGACAGGGGCTTTCACATTGCCGTGGATGATTTCGGTACCGGCTATGCCTCTCTGCACTACCTGACACGATTCCCCGTCAGTTCCCTGAAAATCGACCGTAGTTTCATCAGCCGCCTGGGGAGCAGTGAGAACGATGCCAACCTGGTGCGGGCGATCATCGCCATGGCCCGGAGCCTGGGCCTGCGCGTGACGGCAGAAGGCGTGGAGACACAGGAACAACTGGCGTTTCTCCGTGATCACCAGTGTGACGAGGTGCAGGGTTATCTGCTCAGTCCACCGTGCCCTGCGGGCGAGATTCCGCAACTGTTGGGAAGTGATCTGAGCCGGGTGCAGCATCAGAATTGAAGCGACTTTCTTGTTGTCATTTTTCAGCTCGTTCTCCACCCATTCCGGCAGGCCTTCCTTTGTCATTTCTATTTACTTTCCTTCCGTTCATCACATTCCTGTCATTTCGACCGAAGGGAGAAAGCCTGTGCCGGTGGCTTCAGATTCCTCGCTGCGCTCGGAATGACGAAGAAGTGTCATTTCGCCCACACCCCCCCTTGTCATTTCGACCACCCCCCTTGTCATTTCGACCGAAGGGAGAAATCTTGTTCCACTGACACCAAGATTTCTCGCTACGCTCGAAATGACAGGGTAAACCCAAAATGATGGCGTACGCTCGGCATGAGAGGGTGGGCTCGACATGCCAAACGCACGTGGTGGACGCCATGTTGCCTTCTCAGCCATACCGCCTTGTCCTTCAGTCTTTCCATTTCGACAGAAGGGAGAGATTTCCCCGGTGGGCGGCGAGACACTGGCAGAGATGCCTCCACTCTGTCATTTCGACCGAAGGGAGAAATCTTGTTCCACTGTCTCCAAGATTCCTCGCTGCGCTCGGAATGACGAAGAAGTGTCATTTCGCCCACACCCCCCCTTGTCATTTC
>Ga0256839_1004409_pt1 | contig 13757 bp, 12 predicted proteins | sample 354166metaG_FD_185968 | JGI IMG/M metagenome (GOLD analysis project Ga0256839, IMG submission 185968) | Hydrothermal vent microbial communities from Mid Atlantic Ridge, Atlantic Ocean - 354-166 | ecosystem: Environmental > Aquatic > Marine > Hydrothermal vents | place: Atlantic Ocean: Mid... | reverse complement strand
CGTGGTGTAAAACTCAAACGAAACTTTATGCAAACCCTTGCTCTTGGTGAAGAGTCCAGTGAAGTAGCAGAAGTGTTAAGCAATACATCCAATCTCTATGCCGAAGAGAATGATGACAAACTCAAAATACTACTTAGCTTACTCAACCCTTTCATGATGCTTATGATTGGTGGATTTGTTGGGATTATTATCGCAGCTATGATGTTACCTATTTTTACCATGACACAAGGACTCAACTAACATGACAAAATATATACTTTTCCCCTTACTCTCTTTACGCCTTCTCTATGCAGACTTTACAGGAGGAGAGCTTTCCTTAGGCATTTTTAATCATACCCCCAGCGGACAAGCGTCGTATACTCTCCCATTAACTAATGGCCCCACTACAGCAGACTTGGAAGAGACCTTGGGCTGGAGCAATGCACAAGATTTGGTTTTTAAAGGCTATATAGAACATCCTGCACCATTCCTCCCTAATGTAAAACTTGGATATACCCAACTTTCTCATGATGGGACACAAAATGTGACATTGTTTAACTGGGGTGATATCATCGATTTTACAGGAACCCTAGAAAGTGCTCTGAGCATCAATATGACAGATATTACACTCTATTATGAACTGTTAGATAACTGGGTAGAAATTGATGCTGGTTTGACCGCACGCTATCTTTCTGGTGACATTGACAACACTACTCGTCTACAAAAAGCGAAAGTAAACTTTTCTTTATGGGTGCCTATGTTTTATGCCAAAACCCGTTTTAATCTTCCAACCACGGATGATATTTCCCTGCAGGCCGAACTCAATGCTATAAGCTACAGTGATATCACCCTTTATGACTATGAAATCTCTGCACGCTATACCTTTATGATGGGGCTTGGTTTGGAAGCTGGATACAAAGTCATACATATTGATAGTGACGATTTAAATTCTGGTCTGAAATCAGATATGGATTTTAAAGGTTTTTATGGCGCTATTGTCTGGGATTTTTAATGGCAAAACAAAGATTTAGAGATATCAAACAAGGCAAGAAGATATCTAAGCCAACAACTATCAGTTCACAACACCCCTATGCAAAAGCCTCTAGCAAGATAAAAGCTTTTCTCACAGACTCTTTTATGCTTGTCATGCCCATTATGTACATCGTCTTTTACCTGATAATGGACGGCAGAGAAGGTTTTGCGCAAGCCAAGTTACAAGGATGGTTGTATATCTTAGTCCCTTTGGTCATTGTCCAAACATTATTTATGATAAAAACAGCACAGACACCTGGATACCGTGCGTATAATCTTCAAATCATTGATGACAAAACAGGAGAAAAACCCACCCCCATTATCATACTCTTGAGAAATAGCTGTGCTGTCTTCTCCTTTTTTTCATTTTTTGGATGGTTTATGATGTTTTTTAGGAAAGATGCCAAAACACTGCATGATCTTTTAACACGTACAGCAGTTATAGATAAACCATGACAAAAAAGCCTTCGATTATTTCTCCCTTTACCCTTCTTTTGGGAGCATACTATTTTTTCTATTTTGCACTTGTTGGTATTTATATTATATTCATGCCCAAAGTATTGCTTGAACTTGGGTACAGTCCCTTTGATGTAGGTATCATATATGCTGCAGCACCTTTTATGCGTTTTTTACTCCCTTTTGTCTTCCGTCATTGGATTGCCTTAACTCCTAGTGTATATATCATAGCACTCATATTTACCGTGCTTGGCAGTATTCTATTTCTTGGAACCATATCACAATTTTGGCTCTATTTATTGGCTAACCTTCTCTTTGGTGCTGCTATGGGTATCTCTTTGCCTTATGTAGAAACCATTGCATTAAGTGCCTTGTCCGGAAGTCAATACGGGAAAGTCAGGCTTTGGGGATCTTTGGGTTTTATGGGTATTGCCTTATGGCTAGGAAAGGTACTGACCACACCTCAAGAAGCACTCTACTACCTTTGTGGCACAGCAGTGTTAACACTTGTTTTTGGTGCTTCTCTGGTAAAACATGACCATGTTCCCCATGCCATTGCAGACGACGACATCACATTTTCTCTTCAAAAATACTGGGCATTTTGGATTTCTATATTTTTGATGCAAGTTGGTTTTGGCGGTTTTTACAACTTTTTTACCATTTATGAAACTTCTTACGGGATATCGCTTGAGATGATTTCATGGATGTGGAGTTTTGGCGTCATATGTGAAATTATAATGCTTTATTTCCAAGGTCCCTTACTACAAAGAAATTTACTCAATATTTTGCAATTTGCAACACTGGTCACTGCCTTCCGTTGGATCTTACTTTATCTGTATCCAGATTCTGTTGTCATAACTTTTGCCTCACAGTCCTTGCATGCAGTTAGCTTTGCACTGTACCATACCGCTGCGATTACCTATGTTTTTTCACTCTACACCCAAAAAAAACTTGCACAGCAGTTTTTTTTGGGTATTGCTTTTGGCTTAGGTGGCTCAGTGGGTGCCATCCTTGCAGGACAAATCTATGGAGAATTTCTTTTTTTAGTAGAATCCATCATCACATTTATGGCATTTATGGTACTTTTAATACACCAAAAACGTAAAAAAGAGATCGCATGAAATATACTATTCCCGCTGTTATTTTTGCCGGTGGAAGAAGTTCTCGTATGGGTACGGATAAAGCCCTACTTCCTTTTGCTGGGTACACGTCGCTCAGTGAATTTCAATACAATAAAGTATCCCAATGGTTTAAGACGGTGTATCTCTCATCAAAATCCAACAAGTTTAATTTTAACTGCCCTATCCTAAAAGACATCTATAAAGAAAGCTCCCCTCTAGTCGGCATAGCGTCTATTTTTCAAATACTTAAAACAGATGCTGTTTTCATCTTAAGCGTTGATGCACCTCTAGTCAACAGGTATGTCATCGACAAATTATGGGAAGCCTATACTCATGATACACATGCAAATACATCTGCCATCATTGCTCAAAGCCCTAATGGTTTACAACCTTTGTGTGGCATCTATAAACGTTCAATTTTACCTTTTGTACTGCAGAATATTTCGCTAAACAAGCACCGCCTCAGCAGTTTACTTCGGGATACCCCTAGCAAAACAGTCTTCTTTGAAGACGATACCCCTTTTACAAATCTAAATACACAAGAGGAGTATCAAAAACTGCTTACCTCTCACACTTTATTCACACATCAAAAAGACTCTTAGCCTATCATTTTACTCATAAGTTGTTTTGCAAAATAAACATATTTTTCAAACAAAGCACTGTGATATTTGTCTTTATGATATATCATTAAAAAGTCTCTCTTGCAATCAAAATTTTTCACATTTACTTGAAAAAGCTTTCCTTCTTCTAGCTCTCTTTCCACAGATATTTTTGAAATACATGTCAAACATTCTCTATTTTTTAAAATACCTTTGATAGACTCGGTATGCCCAAGTTCTAAAAAGATATTGAGATTATCTACTTTTTCTTTAATATAATCCAAAAAAACTTCTCTTGTCCCAGATCCTTCTTCTCTCAGAACCCAACGCATTTGTGCCAGTTCATCTATGAAAACTGGTTTTGAGCCTGCTATTTCCTTGTTTTCAGTAATGACAATCAGCTCATCGATACCTATTTGTTCTTTAATGATATCTGCACCTGATACAAAACCTTCCACAAAACCTATGTCGATCAGCCCTTCTTGCACCATGCTCGCAATCTCTTGGGTGTTTCCCTCTTTAAGTGTTATCTTGACATCAGGATATGCCGTCATGTAGGAACAGATAATCGCAGGCATCAGATAATCAACAATCGTTGTGCTGGCACCCACACGTATAATCCCTTTATTTTCAGAGTTTTGAAACTCATGTTCTATATCTGAAAGTTTTTTGTATATTGGCTTTATCTCCTTATGAAAGGCCCGTCCTACTTCATTAAGCACTAATTTTTTATTAATTCTATCAAAGACGGGTCGTCCAAGTATACTCTCTAGCTCTTTTATGGACATAGATATAGCAGATTGACTTAAGTTCATACTTTTTGCTACATTTGTAAGGTGCCCTTCACTGACTACATTCAGGAAAATTTCCATCTGTCTTAGTGTTAATCTCATCTTTACTCTTTTAATTCATTTTTAATGATTATTATAAACAATAAAATTTATTTGTTTATTGTATCAATATTATAGTATAGTTTTACAAAAATTATCAATATACTTGAAGATTATAGGGAATACATACATGACATTTTTAGAACAACCATACAAAGGTACACTCAATGGCATACTGCTGGTTGCTATCTTTGCTGCAGCTGCCACCTTTATTGCATCTCTCTCTCCCATCCAATCACTAGGACTTTCTCCACTTGTTATAGGTATTGTTATGGGTATATTTTATGCCAATACTTTACACAACCAAATGCCTAAAGCATGGCAAAGTGGTGTTACCTTTTCTGCCAAAAAAATCTTACGTTTTGCCATTGTCTTTTATGGGTTTAGAATCACCTTTCAACAAATAGCTGAAGTAGGGATGGATGGGTTTTTAGTGTCACTTATTATGCTTACAAGTACCCTGATATTAGGTTCATGGCTAGGATATAAAGTATTTGGCATGGAAAAAGATACCTCCATCCTTACTGCTTCTGGTGCAGCGGTATGTGGTGCAGCTGCTGTACTTGCAACAGAGCCTGTACTCAAAGCACAAGAACATAAAACCGCCATAGCCGTTTCAATGGTTGTTCTTTTTGGTACTATCTCTATGTTCCTATACCCTGTACTTTACACCAGTATATTTGAAAATGCAACTGGGTTCTTACATATGACCGCCAGAGAATTTGGTATCTATGTAGGAGGAACTATTCATGAAGTAGCCCAAGTCGTTGCTGTACCTGCATCCATCCCAAATGCAGCTGTAGAGATGGCAAATGATGCAGTAATTGTCAAAATGACACGTGTGATTATGATAGCACCCATGCTGATATTTTTAGGGCTGTACTTGTCCTATACTTCAAGAAAAGAAGACGAACAAAAAGATACAAAAATGCAACTTGTTATTCCATGGTTTGCAGTCTACTTCATCGCTGTTTCAGGGTTTAATTCCTTACAACTTCTCCCCCTGTATATTGTAGATCTCATTAACGAAATAGATACCTTTTTATTGACGATGGCAATGACTGCCTTAGGTATGGGCACAATATTCTCAAAATTTAAAGGCTTAGGTTTAGCTCCTCTCTACACGGCATCAGCTATTTTTGTATGGCTAGTCGTAGGTGGTTTTATAGTCACCAAACTCATATGTGCATAATGATCCGTTGGACCATTATGCCATACAAACTATTTGCGTCTTCTGTAACTTAGCGCCTCCAGCATATCTTTTTTTTCTATTTTCATATGTGCATTGATATCTGCAATGGTTCTAGCTATTTTTTTTACCGAAGCAATACTTCTGTGAGAAAGTCCAAACTTTCCTATCGCACTTTCAAGTATCTTCTTTGCATCATCTTCAAGCAGACAATACAGTTCTATCTCCTCTTCTAAGAGTTTCCCATTCAAATGTTTTTGTTTACGCTTTTTTTGCCTTTTAAATGCTTCTATCACTACCTGATGCATGGCTTCAGAACTTACATCACTTTTATCATCCTTGTTTACCTCTTGCATCACCACAAAAAGATCTATACGGTCTAAAAATGGGTCTGAAAGTTTATTTTGATACCGCTTTATTTCTACTTCAGAACAACGACAAGACTTTATTTTAGATAAAAGGTTTCCACAAGGACAGGGGTTTTGTGCAGCCACGAACATAATATCTGCTTCATATACAATCTTTGCATTTACTCTTGCGATATGTACCTTTTTATCTTGTAAGGGTTCTCGCATCGCCTCTAAAACTTGTTTAGAAAAATGGGGAATCTCATCAAAAAAAAGTATCCCCTTAGAAGCCAAAGCTACTTCTCCTATTTTCGCTTGTCCAGAACCACCACCAAATATAGAAGCTGAGGTTGCTGTATGATGTGGCGCACGCATAGGTCGAATAGCTTTAAAGTTTGGCTTTTGACCATCTAGGAATTGATGTTTGGCAATAGCCAGTAACTCTTCCTCTTCTACAGGGGGAAGGATATCTTTTATACGTTTGGCTATCATGCTTTTTCCGCATCCAGGATTTCCTTCCATAAATATATTGTGCATGCCCGCAGCTGCGATCAGGGCAGCACGTTTGGCTATCATCTGCCCTTTAACATCAGAAAAATTATTTTCATACTGTTTTTCATAGTAATACAATGTCTCATCTACTTTACATAATGTAGCATCATATTCAAATGTATTAACATTGGAGGCGAACTCCCCCTTTTGAAACAAATGTATCGCTTCATTCAATGTTTCCACTGCCATAAACTCTACCCCTGAAATATGGTTTAGGTAGGTAATAGCTTCTCGTGGAACAATCGCTCTTTTAATCTTTCCTTGCTCTTTAAGGGATAAAATTAGTGGGAAAATCATAGAAGAACTTTTCACTCTTCCATCCAGTCCTAATTCACCAAATACAAAAAGCCCCTCTTGTGAAAAACTTTTTTTATTTAAGGCAACCAAAAGAGCCAAAGACAAATCAAAATGTGTCCCATTTTTTTTAATATCACTTGGAGAAAGGTTGACGGTGATTTTAAGAGGAGGAAACACAAATTCATTGGTCAAAAGAGCAGACTTTACACGTTCTTTTGCTTCTTGTATATCATTTGAAGCCAAACCAACAACTGAAAACCCGGGCAAGCCTTTGGTAAAAGTCGCTTCAACTTCTATCACCTTTGCATCCACCCCCTCCAAGGTAGCACAAGTAAGCCTATTGACAATAGCCTCTTTTTTGGGTTTTTGTTTTATCTGAACTATACTGTCATGCTGTGGGGTGTTGGGTGGAGTACCACTATCTACTTTTGCATTCATACTAACAGTGTGACATATATTTAAAACAAAACTTTAAAATATGTCAAATTGTCATATTTTTAAAAAAGACAACCTTACAAATAACCACGTTTATTTTATGCGTTTTTTCCACTCTTTTTCAAATTTTTTACGCTTCATATAAGAAAGTTTTTCTATAAATACTTTTCCATCTAAGTGATCTATTTCATGCTGTATAGCAATAGCTAAAAATGCATCATTGTCTAGAGTATGCTTCTGCCCATCTCTATCAAAATAGTCTACTTTGACATGTTTAGCACGCTCTATATCTTCATAAACACCTGGTACAGAGAGGCATCCCTCTTGAAATTTTTCAGAACCATCTTGTTCTGTGATGACAGGGTTAATCATCTCCAAAGTATTTTCTTTGGGTTGATCATGCTCCCCATCTTCACCTTCCAAAGGAATGTTGATAATCAAAGCACGAAGGTCAACACCTACTTGAATCGCTGCTAACCCTACACCATTTTTGGCACGCATTGTATCATACATGTCATCTAGCAAATCATGCAATGCCCCATCAAACGATTTCACTTCTTTCGAGATAAGCTTAAGTCTCTTATCTGGGTAAACAACTATCTCTCTTACCATACGAATTCCTAAGTAAAACTTTTAGTCAATACTTTGTCAATCAAGCCATATTCAACAGCTTCTTGCGATGACATAAAGTTGTCTCGTTCTGTATCTTTTTCTATTTGCTTTGCTTTTTTACCCGTTTTTTCTGCAAGGATTTTATTAAGGGTATCTTTAAGTCTCTGAATCTCTTGTGCCTGTATCTGAATATCTGTTGATTGCCCCTGTGCCCCACCTGAAGGCTGGTGAATCATAATACGTGCATTTGGGAGTGCATACCGTTTACCTGGTGTTCCACAAGCCAATAAAAATGCTCCCATAGAAGCTGCTTGACCCATACAAATAGTCACAATGTCTGGCTTAATGTAGTTCATGGTATCAAACATAGAAAGTCCAGAAGTAATCACTCCACCTGGAGAATTGATATAAAAATAGATATCTTTATCTGGGTCTTGTGCTTCTAGAAATAAAAGTTGTGCCACGATAGTAGATGCCACTTGGTCATTCACCTCTCCACTCAACATGATAATACGGTCTTTTAGTAATCGTGAATAAATATCGTACGATCTTTCACCTCTGCCTGTTTGTTCTACAACATATGGAATATAGCTCATTTCTCACCTTTAATAATATATAGTTAAATAGATTTTATATCTGCTCAAATATACATTAGATTAGTTAACAAGTAGCTATCATGCTACTTGTCTATAAATTTATTTTTCTAAACCTAACATTTTACCAAAGAGTTTATCTTCAATCATCCCCATTTTAACAGCTGGGAGTAGGTTGTTGTCCTGATAATATGAAATCATTTTTTGTGGATCTTGCCCAGACATCATCGCTTCATAGTAAATAGCCTGAGATACTTCTTGATCTTCAACATTGACTTCTTCTTTTTTCGCTAAAGCATCCACAATAAATGTCGCCTTCACCGAAGCAATAGCTTCATCTTTTACAGAGTCTCGCAGTTTGTTGATTTCTTTTTCATTGTCTTTGACTTTTGCCAATTCGTCTTCGCTCATTGCTTGTGCTTTTGCATTCACTTTTGCATCAATTTCTTGTTCAACAATGTTGTTTGGAAGTGCAAAATCAAACTTCTTTACCAATGCTTCAATCAATTGTGGTTTTAACTCATCATTGTATATTTTAGACAATGCAGCCGTCTCTATTTGTGCTTCTACTTTTTCTGTAAGTGTGTCAAGTGTTGCTTTTTCGTCATTTAAAAGTTTTTGTGCCAATGCATCATCTATTTGCGCTTCTGCTTGCTCTTGAATCTCATGAAGTGTCACTTTGAACGTTGCTTCTTTACCTGCAAGGTCAGCTGATTGATACTCTTTAGGAAATGTAACTGTCACATCTTTCTCTTCTTCATACTTCATACCAATAATTTGATCTTCAAATCCAGGAATAAACTGCGCTGAACCTATCTTAAGATTAAACTTCTCTGCCTTACCACCATCAAAAGCTACGCCATCCACAAAACCTTCAAAATCTATGACAACCATATCGCCATCTTTAACCATACGTTTTCTTTTGATTTTTGTATATGGCGCTTGATTTTTTGCCATCTCTTCAAGTTTCTTGTTTACTTCTTTTTGGTCTACTGCTGGTTTCTCGTAAGAAGGAACTGCTTCCATATATCCATCTAAATCAAATGTAGGCCGTACAGAAATCTCTACCTCAACCTCTATACCTGAATCAGTTTTGTCATATTTTTTAAATGCGGGTTGCCCTATAATATCAGACGGATTAATTTTGGCTTCTTTGGTTCCAGCATCAATAAGCTCTCTCAATGCTTCACCTTCTGCATCTTGAATCAACTTATCACCATGTAGTTTTTTGACTACATGTGCAGGTACTTTACCTTTTCTAAAGCCATCTACTTTCATCTCTTTACCAGCTTGTTTTGCCAGTTTATCAACATTTTCTTCAATCACTTTGCTGTCAAGGGTACCACTTACAAGTACATTTGCATCATCTATTTTCTTTACAGTCACTTTCACTACGTTCCTTTACGTTTATAATATAATTGCGTGATTTTAGCGAAATTTTGATAAAAAGGTTATTTTATAGTAGTATAAGTATCTAAGTCATCTAAAAGGATACCTGCAAATGTTACAATTTTTAGACAATTTTTTAACCTCAGGACATCACTTTACTGAAAATGAAAACCTACAAAAATTCCGCTTTTCCTTGCTTAATTCTCTGCTACTTATTGCTGCTCTTTTTACCCTTTTAAACTATTTAGTTTCACGGTTTCATTTAATCACTTTTAGTCCTCTTTATGAAAATATTTTATTGGGATATGCAATTATGACACTCGGTGCTATCTATCTCTTACGTAAAAAAAACTTTTATATTTTTGTAGTCAATCTTACCCTTGTAAGTACACTTGCTCTCTTTTATTTTGCTCTTCTTACCGCAGTACAAGATGAATTAAGATTAATTTGGTTTTTTCTCGTTGTTTTTGCCAGCTTTATTTTTATTGGCAAAAAATATGGTCTTCTTTTAATGTTATTCATTTTATCTAGCATTTTTATTATCAATAACTATCATGATCTAGGCTACTCTAAACTAGCACTTTTTACATTTTTTAACGCATTTCTTATTTTTACTGCTTTTTCGTATTTCTTTTTAGAAAAAATTGAAAAAGATTCTGTAGAATTTCTTTCATTAAATGATAAACTCAGAAAAAATGTCTCAAATGAAGTACAACAACGCCAAAAACAAGAACGAATGCTCCTACAACAATGTCGTCTTGCCAGTATGGGAGAGATGATAGACTCTATCGCACACCAATGGAGACAACCCCTCATGAATATCAATGCCATTTTAATGAATATGGATAGAGCCATTGAACTGAAAACAAAACCTGACAGCTATTTAGAAGATAAAATAGATGAAGTCATTACCCTCACTACACATATGTCTCAAACCATTGAAGACTTTAGAGCATTACTTAAAACAGATAAACAAAAAACACATTTTTTTATTGATGCATCTATCAATAAAGCCCTTGAGATTTTTGAAGGTCCCCTAAAAGATATAAACGTCCAAATGAAAGAAAATAAAAAACTCACTTTCTATGGCTATAACAATGAACTTATTCAAGTCATTATTATCTTACTTAGTAATGCTATAGACGCACTCAAAACATATCAAAACCACGTAAAAAACATATGGATAGACATAGAAATCACTGAACATAATCTTAGTATCACAATTGAGGACAATGCAGGAGGCATTGAAAAAAAATATATAGATAAAATTTTTGACCCTTATTTTACAACCAAAGACGCCACAGGAGGCACAGGGATGGGATTATATATTTCCAAAATCATTATTGAACAAAATATGCATGGTTCTTTAAGCGTTATCAATACAAAAAAAGGTGCAAAATTTATTATACTTATACCTAAATAATAATTTTTCACAATTGGTTACACTTTTATGCCATACTCAAATATAATCTAGCAATATAAAGGATCAAGCATGCTAAGTATACTACAAAACCATTCTATACTTTACGTGGAAGATGAGCCAGAAATACAAGCCAATATTACAGAATACCTGGAAAGTTATTTCGACACTGTCTTCGTAGCATCCGATGGAAAAGAAGGTTTGATTCTATATGAAAAATACCATCCTGATGTACTGCTTTTAGACATAAACCTTCCTTTTCTTTCTGGACTCGAATTAGCCCAAAATGTCAGACAAAAAGACCAAGTCGTTAAAATAGTCATGCTGACTGCTCATACTGAAAAAGAAAAGCTTCTTGCAGCCACTGAGCTTAAACTCACCAAATACCTCATTAAACCCATAGCACCTAAGCTGTTTAAAGAAACGATGAAGCTTTTAGCAGAAGAACTCAAACTCAACCCCTCTCGCTTCGTCAACCTATCTGCTACTTGTGTATGGAACAAAGAACAAGAAGTACTTCGCATAAACGATATACATGTTACCCTCACAGAAAAAGAACTCCGTCTACTGAAATACCTAATCCAAAATAAGGGTACTTCCGTATCTTATGAAGATATTATGATTTCGGTATGGGAAGATGCTTTTGATAAAGAGATCTCCAAGGACTCCATCAAAAACCAAATCTCTCATCTAAGAAAAAAACTACCTGATGTTTGTATAGATGCTGTATATGGCAAAGGATATGTACTTAAATAAATCTCTTTTGATCGATGTCTCCATTTTTCACGATTCGTTACACTTTTTTGTCATACTTTTATCAAGAGGTGCCAAACGAAGGTTAAACTATTGATGAATGAAAAGGAAAATCTTATGAAGTTACCATATTCGGAGCCAGATCCCGCAGGATCTGAGCGTGCGCGTATTGCCAAAAATATAAGAGATTTAGCTACAGAGATATCACGATTACAGCCACAAGCATTGTCAAAAAGTAATCATGAAGAATCTGATCACCCAAACTTATATCCTGCGAACTTTACCAAGGGGTTATTGCACAATAAATGGGGTTTGTTACAACACCCTCAAGATTATCATAACCTTGTTGAGGCAATCAATTCTGCTGACCGTACCTTGTTTGAGAAGCATGTCGTTTCAGCTAAAATGCATGATGTACGCTATTACTGCACTAGAAAAAATCCTGTCAAAATGACTGATAAGTCTTGCCCAAATTGCGGTGACGGAAAAAATACAAAAGAGTTTAAATGGAGAGCATGGGAAAGTCCTCGTGCTGGACACGTGTATGAGCTAGAGGGTCCTGATGCTGGAGCGGTGGGGATGCCTCCTGCTCCTCGAGTAGGCTCTAGTGAGCTTAGTGCAGAGATGGCAGAAGTGTACAGCCTTGCCTTACTGCGTGATGTGCCATTTACAACTATTTGTGATGGAGGCAGTGAACAACTCTGCAAGGAACACTACAAAACAGGAAAATCTATTTTATCTTCTAGTCAAATTGTAGACTTGCTAAATAAAATGCCATTTTACTCAGGCAAGAATCGTAGTTCTTCCACGCCATGCAACAGTGATAGCATTTCTGGGTTGAACCGTTTTGAAGCTAACAGACGCTATGCTCGTACCCTGTCCCATGATGGGAGTCTTACGACAGAAAATGTATTTAGAGGCTCAACTGCTGGGGCACATGAGGGACCTTATCTCTCACAATTTATGCTTATCGGTGTAAACTCACGTACGGGAGCTGGTGGTGGTGCATCTAGTTTTCCTGGCATATCATCCACTTTTGATTTGCAAGATGGCTTCATCACTTATGGAACACTCTCCATAGATCAGCGTACCATCACACATAAAAACTGTTTAGACTATATGACAGACTGGTGTAGCTGGCTTGACGTACAAAATGGTGCCAATACCAAAGGCATTGACCTCTTTGAAGAAAAACGTCGCTTTATTACTACTCCTAGAGATTTGGCAACCTATGTTCACTATGATGAACTCTATGAAGCCTACCTTAATGCTTGTCTCATCTTACTTTCAACAGGAGCAAAACACTCAAAAGGATTCCCTGAACCTAGCGTTTCTGGCAACAGAGATGCTTTTGCAACTTTTGGAGGACCTCATATATTGTCTCTACTTACAGAAGTCTCTTCTAGATGTCTAAAAGCAGTCCGTCGTCAAAAGTTTAATTATCATAGACGTGCTAGACCTGAAGCAATGGGAGGAAGGTTTACACTCACGTGTCTAGGTGAAGGTCATCTACTTGATTGTGCCGAAGATGCATTTCAAAAATCTTTCGATGAAATTCCGAAAAAACTTAAAGATGCCATCATTCAACACAATAAAGAACAAAATGCAATGAGCGCAAAAGCTCTCGAATGTGAAGCAAGCAAATGTAAAACAGTAACGCCTAATACATTTGATAAATGTAACCTTTTACTTCCTATGGCATTCCCTGAAGGCTCACCTATGCACCCAGCATATGGAGCAGGACATGCAACAGTTGCAGGCGGGTGTATCACTATGCTAAAAGCATTTTTTGAAATGTTTGAAGATAACGATAGCAATATCGAAAGAAAACTATTAGATTCTAATTGTAAACCTATCTGTTTTGTACCTAATTCTGACGGTTCTAAGCTAGTCAAAGATAAAAAATTTAAAGGTGCCCTTACTATTCAAGGAGAGCTAGATAAACTTGCTGCAAATATTTCTATAGGACGAAACATGGCTGGGGTGCATTATTATTCTGATTATTATGACTCTCTTCGTATGGGAGAGCGTGTAGCTGTCGGTATTTTGATGCAACAAGCACCAACGTATGGTGACTATATGGAAACCACTTT
>Ga0256839_1004408_pt1 | contig 13757 bp, 16 predicted proteins | sample 354166metaG_FD_185968 | JGI IMG/M metagenome (GOLD analysis project Ga0256839, IMG submission 185968) | Hydrothermal vent microbial communities from Mid Atlantic Ridge, Atlantic Ocean - 354-166 | ecosystem: Environmental > Aquatic > Marine > Hydrothermal vents | place: Atlantic Ocean: Mid... | reverse complement strand
GGCTGTCTATTGGCTATTAAGCCAGCAAGAGCGTACTGAGAAACATTTACATTCCTCATAGAGAAATATAATGACATCCATTGTTCATGTTCCACGTGTTGCCAGTGCTATACAGCTCAAGCAATCACCTTTATTTGCTGCTTTGCCTGAAGCATTGATACAAGAAATAGCACAGCACTTTCATTTAGTCCAATGGGAAAAAGGAGATTATATTAACCCTGGCAACTTGATGACGCAGTTTTACTTTTTGCAGGCAGGGCAGTTGGAAATGAAGCGCAATAACCCTGATACCGGGCGGGAAGTGACATTGGATATGCTTTATCCCGGTGATAGTTTTGATATTACGACCTTGCTCGATGGTAAGCCGCATGATGTTATTTTAGAGCCCATTACACCGTCAATACAGTTGATTTCTGTGCCTATTGCGATGATGCGGAAATGGATATGGACTTATCCGGAGCTAAACCAGCAATTTTTACCTTATCTTGCGCATAAAATGCGTGAGCAAGAAGATAGAGCGAGTAGTTTTGTGTTACATGATGTGACTACGCGTTTAAGTCGCCTGATATTAAAGCATATTAATCGGATTCAGCACTATACCGGCAAAAAAGAGGACGCTCAGAAAACGCACCTTATCAATGGGCTTTCGGATGATGCCTTGGCGCGTATGGTGGGCTCTGTACGGCAAGTGGTCAATAAGCAATTGCAATATTGGCGATCGCAAGGCGTGATTGATAAAAAACGTAATCAATTGATTATTAAAGATTTGGATGCTATTTATAAAGAGGCAAATCTTTTGCACTCTAATATGCAATCAAAAAAGCCCTAGGACTGAAAACTTTATAACTCCCGAAACCGGCAAAAAGACAAGTCAGTTTCGGGGGATAAAGTCCTTAGGCCTTAGCGTTGTAAATAAGAGACTTGTTGGCGCAGTTGCTTTATTTCGTCTAATAATTCGAGTGCCAAAGCCGCCCCCGCTAGGTTAACACCCAAGTCTCTTTGCAGGCGCAGTGCGGCTTGCGCTCTTAATACACTGGTATTGCTAAACTGCCAGTGTGAATAACTTACAGACGTATCGACCGGATCTATGACTCCCAATTCAACCATATGCAAAATGCTTTCTGCAGAGAGTGAGCAATAGCGGCATAGCTTAGCAATAGAAAGGTAGTCGCTTTCTTCGACAATAATCCCGACTTCTGATTTAATGATTTCACTCTGCATGATTACTCTCCCAGTCCCAATTTTTTTCGCGGGTTAAAATGACTGCTTTTCTGCTGTAAAGCCTCATATAAGCTTTTTTCTTCTGCACTTAAGGTATCAGGTAAGACAATCATTAAGGTCACATAAAAATCACCCGGTTGCTTTGCCGGAATGCCGCGTCCTTTTAAGCGCATTTTTTTACCGCTGGAAGTCTGCGCAGGAATTTTTAAATCAATCGCACCACTCGGTGTCGGTATGGTAATTTTTCCGCCCAGTGCCGCTTCCCACGGACTAATGGGAACTTCTAGTGAAACATCTGCCCCCTCCACTTTATAAATCGAATGTGGATTGAACTCTATTTCCAGGTATAAATCTCCCGCTGAACCGCCGCCGATACCTGGGCTGCCTTGCCCTTTGAGGCGTATATTTTGTCCTGCTTTCACGCCTTTGGGAATTTTGACATTTAAGCTACGTGGCTTGACCTGCGGCCGTCCGTCATCTCCCATAACCGTGCTGCGTAGCGATAAACCGCGTGATGCACCTTGATACGCATCTTCGAGGTCAATAAACACTTTGGCATGACTATCTTCACCGCGCATTTGATATTGTCCTCCTGCGGGGCGGGATTGAAAGCCACCTGCATGCCCGAATAAACTTTCAAAAAAATCACTAAAGCCTGCCGCCCCTGCAGAGCCGCCTGTATAGCTATCGCCATGAAATTCAAACCCGGCATCCCAATCAGGAGGCGGCTGAAAGCCTTGTTGTCCTGCTTGCCAATTAGCACCTAGTTGGTCATAAGCAGTACGTTTTTCAGGGTCTTTTAAGACTTCATAAGCCTCGCCTAATTCTTTAAAACGCTCCTCTGCATCGCTTTCTTTGCTGACATCCGGGTGATATTTACGTGCCAGTTTGCGGTATGCGCGTTTTATTTCATTCTGGGAAGCATCTTTGGCAACACCCATTATTTTGTAATAATCTTTATATTCCATAGTGCCTCTCTTTATATAAAGTAAAAACGGCATTAGCCGCGAACGAAGTTAATTCATTCGCGGCCAACATCGCTCCCATTTGCCTTATTATTTAATTTCAATTTTACGCCGACGTTGATGTGGTTTTTTGTGCAGTTCAATTTTTAATATACCTCTATCATAACTGGCTTTTGCCGCATCCGCATCGACTTCATACTCTAATGGAATAGAGCGACTAAAGCGACCATACGCACATTCTAGTATACGATAATTTCCCTCTGTTTTTTCTTGTTGAAATTGCTTTTCGCCACTAATGGTTAAGATGTTGTCGACGATATTAATATCAAAATCCTCGTTGGCCAGCCCCGGCACTTCGAGCTTAACAATCACCTTATCCGCATCATCATACACATCGGCACTCATCAAGCCCCAGCGAGGGCTGGAAGCAGGGACTTTATCGGCTTTTTCTTTATCATCGCTGGAAATAAATTGCGTTAACGCATTTCCTGCATTATTAATTAAATGATTCCAGCCTTGGCTAAGCGTTTCCCAAGTTCGGGATAAGCCGTTGGTTAAATGATTCATTTTTAACATTTTACACCTCCTCTTTTTAAGCAACTGTAATGTTGATTTTCTTCGGTTGATGTTTTTCCAGTCTGGGGATGGATAGCTTGAGCGCACCATGTTCTAATTGTGCTTCTATCTTGCTGCTATCGAGTTCATCACCTAAGGTAAAACGTCTTTCATAAACATTGGCTCGCACATCCATATAAGTGGGTTGCATATTTTCTGCTGTCGTTAAATCAATTTGTCCTTTAATGCTTAAAATATCTTGATCGACATCAATATCCAGCGTGCTTTTACTCACGCCCGGCAAATCGACATATAACACAACGCCTTCTTTGGATTCATAAATATCGGTTGCAGGTGTTAATGTCGCTACTTTTTCTGCACTGCGTTTTGCCACATTTTTTTCTGTATTCATTTTATTGCCCTCCATTATTGTGCTGAGATTTTAATTTGACGCGCTTGTTTTTCGGCACGTTTAGCAATGCTAATATGCAATACGCCATCTTTATAAACCGCCTGCGTTGAGTCTGTATCAACTGTTTCAGGCAAAGTAATAACGCGTTTAAATGCCCCCGAAAAACGCTCTTGCCGGTAATGATGTTGCTGTTCATCGCCTGTATCAGGGAGTTTGCGCGTGCCCGATACGCTCAACATATTTTTTTCAATAATCAACTCAATATCATCAGGGTTCATACCAGCTATAAATAAATAGACATCAACACTTTTATCCGTAGTGCTAATATTAATCGGTGGATAGGCTGGAGCAGAACCTGCCAATGACCGATAGACCTCCGGGTAAAATAAACTGTCCATTTCATTATCCAGCATGGAAAATGGGAACCGTAACATATTAGATATCATGAGTATTCTCCTCTTGTTTGTGAGTACCTATGTAACAACTTTAGGGGCTGAATCTTATTGAATTCTTGTCCCTTAACTGTTTTGACGCTGGTAGAATAAGCAAAAAGAGAACTTTGTTCTGTCACTTAGGTGACAGAATGCATGATTTTATTTAGGACTGATTGCTTATGAATAAACAAAGCCTGCATGGTATCAATATGCCTTATATCAGATTTGCCAAAGAGCAGGAGGCAGAGCGGGTTATATTAGAAGGGCAATGGACTTTGCGCCTGCTGGTGGAATCGTCCGGTTTACGTAAAGCATTAAAAAAATTAGGCCGTGCTAAGGACAAGCAATGGGACATCAGTCAGGTGGAGCGTTTAGATAGTTCTGCGGCTTTTTTTCTTTGGGATGCTTGGGGAAAGCAACTGCCGGATAAACTGACGATACGCGCAGAACATCAGCCATTATTTAATCGTTGGCAACACCGTACCGTACCGGAGCCGCATAAAATGCTCCCTGATATGTCTATAATATGGTATTTCTGGCAGGCAATACTGTTAGGGTTTTATCAGCATATCAGCGCATGGCTGACTTTATTGGGTCGCTTAGTGCTGGATATGGCTTATTTATGCACGCATCCTCGTGCCACGCCCTTTAAAGAAATCTCCTTAAATATTTATAAAGCCGGTGTCAGTGCTTTGGGTATTACGGCACTGGTGGGTATGTTGGTTGGTGTGTCGATGAGCTATTTATCTTCATTGCAATTGCAACGCTTTGGTGCCGAAATCTATATTATTGATTTACTAGGTTTAAGTATTATCCGCGAATTAGGACCGATGTTGGCGGCCATTATTATTGCAGGGCGTTCCGGGTCTGCGATGACGGCTGAAATTGGTATTATGCGCGTGACGCAAGAGTTGGACGCGCTTTTAGCCCTCGGGGTGTCGCATTCAATGCGTTTAGTGTTACCTAAAGTAGTGGCATTATCGCTAGTGATGCCTTTGCTGATTGTCTGGACGGATGTGATTGCGTTAATAGGAGGAATGGTGTCCGCTGAATTGGCATTAGATATTAGTTACCAGCAATTTATAGAGCAATTACCCAAATCAGTCCCTGTGGTGAATGTTTATATTGGTTTGGTCAAAGGTATGGTGTTTGGCATGATGATTGCCATGATTGCGTGTCACTTTGGTTTCTTAATTAAGCCGAATACGGAGAGTCTCGGTCAAGAAACCACGCATGCGGTGGTTGCCAGTATCACCGCCGTTATCATGGTAGATACCGTTTTTTCCATTGTGTTTAGAAATGTTGGCTTCCCATGAAAAATCAATACACGGTAGAGTTAGAGCATATTTGGACTTACTTTGGTGAGCAATTAATTCACCAAGATATTAATTTATGTCTGGGTGAAGGCGAAATACTTGGCTTGGTTGGGGCTTCAGGCAGTGGTAAAACCACGATGATGCGTGAGATAATCGGCCTGGATATACCGACAAAAGGGCAGGTAAAGGTACTCGGGGAGGTGGTACAGAAAGCCTGTACCATCGAATGCAGAAAACGGCGCAATCAAACAGGGGTATTATTTCAAAATGGCGCGTTGTTTAGTGCTTTGAATGTCTATGAAAATATCGCTTTTCCTTTGTGGGAGTTAGGCTGCACCGATGAAAATTTGGTCAAGCAAATGGTCTGCATGAAATTATCCATGGTGGGTCTAAGCTCAAAAGATGCAATGCGTAGCCCCGCTGAGCTATCCGGCGGCATGGTGAAACGTGTTGCACTGGCTCGCGCTCTGATTTTAGAACCGGAACTTTTATTATTGGATGAACCGACTTCCGGATTAGACCCCATTGCCAGTGAAGATTTTGTTATCTTATTGCAAAAATTGCATCAGGAATTGAATTTTACTGTTTTTATGGTAACGCATGATTTACATATTTTACGAGATTTATGCACTAAAGTGGCGGTATTGGCCGACCATCAATTGATTGCCTTTGATACTTTGGATAAGGTACTAAGCTACCAACATCCTTTTATTAAACTTTTTTTTCATAATCATCGTGCCGAGCGAATTTTTAAAGCACTGGAGGCAGAACATGGGTAAAGATAGCTTTGCATTGGCAACCGGTTTATTTATGGCGATTTTGATTGCAGGTATTGTCATGCTGAGTATATGGCTAGGGGGAGTACAGCACCAAGTCAAAACGTATATTGCTGAAACACGCGCATCCGTTACCGGCTTAAAAGTCGGATCAACGGTGTATTATCGTGGTATTGAAGCGGGTAAAGTCAGTGATATTCGCTTTGACCCCGAGAACCCCTTATTGATTATCGTTACCCTAAAAATTGATCAAGACATTGCCTTTACGCGGGGTGTGTATGCTGCATTAGAAATGAAAGGCGTGACCGGCTTAACGCAAATCGCGCTAAAAGATAATGGTGATGACCCCGCACCGTTTCCTAGTGGGCAACGTATTTTAATTAAACCTTCACTGATTGAGCGTTTATCCGTTTCGGGTGAATCCATGGTTAAACAAACCCAAGAATTGATGACGCGCTTAAATCATTTGTTAAGCGATAAAAATACGCAATATATAGAGCAAATTTTGCGTAATGTTGATATGGCAACGCAGAAATTTAATTTATTGCAGGACACGGCCGACAACACCTTAGAGCAGCTACCGGCATTAACCGCAGAGGCGCATCAATCTTTAATAAAAATCAATCAACTGGCTGATGAATATACGCAATTAAGCCAGCAATTGAACCAAGAAATTGGTACTTTATCCCAGCAATCGCTGGCATTGCTACAGACCGGTACGGCTGTGGGTCAGCAATTACTACAAACCACCTTACCGAAAGCTAATTTGTTAATTATGCAATTACAAGCGACAACGCGGCGTTTTGATCGTGTCGGAACGATGATAGAAAAAGATCCGCAAATGTTCTTATTTGGGGCAGAACCGTTACAAATCGCGCCGGGTGAGCCGGGGTTTAAGGAAGCACAATGAAACGATTGATATATAGAATAGTCTTATTGCTGGCGGGATTGATTACCGCTTGTAGTAGTCCGCAACAAGTTATGCCGACCAGTCATGACCTCGGCACCATTGCCTTATCGGATGCCGGCATGTCGATAACGGTCAATGCACCTGTCTGGCTGTGGAATGCGCGCATACGCTATCGCTTATTATATAAAGATGCAACAGCAATAGCGTATTACAATCAAGACCGCTGGGAAGCGCCGGTACCCGCTTTATTAGAGCGTCGTTTAATCGTACCGACAAACGCGCAAGTGTCACGCTTAATCGTAGAGCTTACGCAATTTGAACAGCAATTTAAGGCATTACAGGATGCTCGAGTGGTGATGGCACTGACTGTCAGTGCGATTTCCAATAATGACCATGTGCTTGCCACACGCACCTTTACGTTAGCACAGCAGACAGAATCGGCCGATGCCAAGGGGGCAATTAAAGGCTTTGTCGCTTTAACAGAACAAGCCAATCAGGCGATAGCATTTTGGTTGCAGTCGCTTGCTGATAAGTGAAATCGCTCAATTATCTTGACTACCCTATCAACAATCTCTTTTTCGGATACTAAAAATAACATGAGTTTTTCACTCGAATACGCGCTTTATGCCAAATCGCTGGTGGGTCTTTTGGCTATCGTTAACCCTATGGGTGCGATTCCTATTTTTCTTTCCTTATGCGTGGGGCGGAGTGCGGCGGAATGTAAACAGGTTGCGCGTACCAGTGCCATCTCGGTTGCTTTGGTATTGCTGACGGCCAGTTGGGCGGGCGATATTGTGCTCAGTTTTTTTGGTATCGGCATTCCTGCATTCCGTACCAGCGGCGGTTTGTTGATTTTATTGATGGCAATTTCGATGATGCATGCTAAGCAAAGCCATGCGCGGCGTACACCAGAAGAAGCAGATGAAGCCGATGGCAAAGAATGTATTGCTGTTGTACCGCTAGCCATTCCTTTAATGTCCGGCCCTGGTGCGATTAGCTTGGTGATTGTCGATGCGCACCAAGCGGCGAATTGGGTCGAGCGATTTGTTTTAAGTGCAGGGATTGTCTTGGTCGCCTTTTTAGTGTGGTTGGCGTTGAGTCTGGCAAGCCCTATTGGTGAGAAGTTGGGTATTACGGGCTTAAATATTGCAACGAGGATTATGGGCTTATTGCTGGCAGCTATTGGCATACAAATGCTCACCTCCGGTTTAATTGAATTATTGCCGGGGCTTGCCTAAACAAAGGGAGTTGTCTTGCTCAAATAATTAATGGGTTTATATTTGCTTATATGCGGATAAACAAATATAATTTTATGTTATTAATTATTCTTTTATATGTGGCTTATAAAATGAACCCGGAAATATTGGCAGGTCTTTTTAAAGCACTTTCTGAACCGGTACGTATTCGTATTCTGGCTATTTTGTTGGCAAAAGGGGAATTGTGTGTTTGTGATTTAGTCGATACATTGGCTTTATCGCAAAGTGTTATTTCCCGACATTTAGCTTATTTACGCAATAATGATATGGTGACGGCGCGGCGCGAAGGGGTTTGGATGTATTATCAATTAACTGAGTATGCTCAAGCTGAATTATTGCCATTGTTACAGTTTATTGAAAACAGCGTTGCCGAAAGCTCTGTAGTGCAAGCAGATTTAGATAATTTGCCTCGTGCTAAGCATTGTTAAAGCGAAAATGGCAGGGTGTTGTGCCATGCGTTTTGTATTGATAGCTTTTAGAACTGAGGATGAAATAAAACCGAAACCGGCGTAGGTTTTTGGTTCAGTTTTAAGGCGTGAAAGCTTCTTTTATATATTTGTTTAAACGTATATACGTTAAGAGAGAATTATGACAATTAGAATAGGAATTAATGGTTTTGGGCGTATGGGGCGTTTGGCTTTGCGTGCCGCATGGGATTGGCCGGAATTTGAGATTGTGCATATTAATGAAGTGGCGGGTAGTGTCGAAACAGCGGCGCATTTATTGAATTTTGATTCAGTGCATGGGCGTTGGCAACATACCGCTGATTTTGCTGAGAATCATTTAATGATTAATAATAAAGTGGTGAGTTATAGCCAAAATACTGATATTACCGCAACAGCTTGGACAGAGCGTGGAGTTGATATTGTTGTTGAATGCACGGGGAAATTTAAGTCTAAGCAGAGTTTAGCGGCTTATTTGCAACAAGGTGTTAAAAAGGTGGTGGTGTCGGCTCCTGTTAAAGGTGAGGGGGTTTTAAATATTATTATGGGAGTCAATGATTACCTTTATGACCCCAAATTGCACGATATTGTGACGGCAGCTTCTTGTACGACGAATTGTATCGCACCCGTGGTTAAGGTCATGCACGCTAGTTTTGGTATTAGGCATGGCAGTATTACGACTTTGCATGATATTACCAATACACAAAGCATATTAGATGAGCATCATACCGATTTACGCCGTGCCAGAGCCAGTGGATTGTCACTTATTCCAACGACTACAGGCTCGGCAACGGCGATTACGGAAATTTTTCCTGAATTGCAGGGGAAATTAAATGGTATTGCAGTAAGGGTACCGTTAGCGAATGCTTCTTTAACGGATTGTGTGTTTGAGTTAGAGCGTACTGTCAGTGTTGAGGAAGTCAATGCGGTGTTACAAGCTGCGGCGATAGATGAGTTACAAGGTATTTTAGGTTATGAAACTAAGCCTTTGGTATCGGCTGATTATACCAATAATACTCACTCCGGCATTGTGGATGCACTCTCAACGAGAGTGATCAATGGGACACAAGTTAAGTTATTAGTTTGGTATGACAATGAAATAGCTTATGTGCATCGCATGATGGAGTTGGTTAAAAAACTAGCGAGTGCTGGTAAAACAGCTCTTCAATAACAGGAAAAATGATGCATGCAGCCTTACAGCAATATTGGGTAGTGACCTTCAGTTATTGGGCGTTTACCTTAACTGATGGTGCACTACGTATGTTGGTTATTTTATATTTCCATCAACTCGGTTATAGCCCCTTAGAAGTGGCGGGTTTGTTTTTATTGTATGAATTTTGTGGAGTAATAACCAATTTGGTTGGTGGCTGGTTTGCCGCACATGTAGGGGTCAATAGTACGCTGCACATTGGAATGGCTTTGCAGATGATTGCCTTAGCGATGTTATTGGTTGATGCTGAGCAACTTAGTGTGATTTATGTCATGTTTGCGCAGGCTGTATCAGGTATTGCTAAAGACCTGAATAAAATGAGTGCCAAAAGTAGTATTAAATTATTACTGCCGAAAGATGAGCAGGGCAAACTGTTTAAGTGGGTTGCTTTATTAACAGGCTCTAAAAATACGCTAAAGGGTGTTGGCTTTTTTATGGGGGCATTATTGCTATCTACCGTTGGTTTTAGAGGAGCTATTGCGGCCATGATAGCTGGCTTAGCGTTGGTTTTGGGCATAAGCTACTTATTATTGCAACAAGATTTAGGGAAGGCGGCATATAAGCCAAAATTTACAGAACTTTTTTCGAAAAGTAGCGCGGTGAATTATTTATCGGCCGCCCGTTTTTTCTTATTTGGCTCTCGGGATATTTGGTTTGTGATTGCATTGCCTGTTTTTTTGCAAGATCAGTTGCATTGGGAATCGACGCAAGTCGGTACTTTATTGGCATTGTGGGTCATAGGTTATGGATTTGTACAGTCTGCGGCTCCCATTATTACTCGAGTGCGCCATAATGCTGACCCTGATGGTCACACTGCCATTTTGTGGGCGTTATTGTTGGCAATGATGCCGATTGCCATGGTTTTGTTATTGTTGCAAGATAACGAGGGGGTTGAATGGATTTTAATCATTGGCCTGATTGGTTTTGGCTTTGTCTTTGCCATTAATTCGGCAGTACATTCTTACTTGATTATTGCGTATGCGCAAGAAGATGGCGTTTCATTAGATGTTGGTTTTTATTATATGGCAAATGCATTAGGGCGTTTGGTGGGGACGCTTTTATCCGGCTGGGTTTATCAAGTCTCTGGATTGGTGGCCTGTCTGGTATTGTCGAGTGTCTTTATTCTCGCCGCTGCGTTTCTTTCTTTGTTGTTGCCCAAGCAATGTGTGTAAATTGTCAGAGCTGAGAATTTTATTGTTATATTTTAAGGTCATTGATTTATGTCAGGTGCACTCGCTATATTTGTTAAAACGCCGGGCTTGTCGCCGGTAAAAACACGTTTGGCGGCAACGCTTGGCCAAATGTCTGCCGAAAATTTTCATTTAGCGGCTGCCCAATCTGTTACGGCAGTTGCAAAGGATTTGATGCGCCAATGTTCTCTGCAAGGTTATTATGCTGTTGCGGAAAGCCACGGTTTACATCATTGCTATTGGCAAAGTTTGCCCTGTTTATGGCAGGGCGAAGGCGGCTTAGGCGAGAGGATGGCACATATCTATCAAACACTTTTAAAGAAGCATGATTTTGTGATTTTGGTGGGCGCGGATATTCCACAAATGACGGCAACTGAGTTGCTCATTGCGGTGAGATGGCTGGAAGTGCCGAAATCTCAGCATTTTGCTTTTGGGCCTAGTGTTGATGGTGGCTTTTGGGCGTTTGGCGGTAACGCGGCCTTGCCTAAAACATTATGGACGGATGTTGTTTACAGTGCGCCACAAACGGGTGCGCATTTTTTACAAAAAATTGCACCACTAGGTGCGGTAAAGACTTTGGCGACATTATGTGATGTTGATAGCGCCTTGGATTTACATGCATTGCGTACTGCCTTAATGGATTTACCAGCCCCCCTCCCTGAGCAATCTGCATTGCTAGACTTTGTGCAGGCTTTACCCGTTGCCGTTTTTGCAGAGCCGAGTAAAGAAGGCTAAGGACTGAGAATTTTATAAATCCTGCGCTCTCAGTCCTTTGGCGTTAAAAATTATCGCGCTTTTTACTCCAAAATTTCGATACTGCGATAAAACCGGTTTACAATGCAGTGATGAAAAAGATTGCATGTTTAGGTAATGTGCTACCGCAAATTTTACTGGCGGCTATTTATTTTAGTCTTGCCGTGATTGCGCTTGAATTTGCGGTTATTAAAGGCAATGCCACCCTCATTTGGCCTGCTTCCGGCCTTGCTTTGGCAACTCTTATTCGCTTGGGAGCGCAGTATGCCATCGGTATTTTTATAGGGGCAATCGCTGCCGGCATTTATGCGGGAGATATGCCGATTATCTGGTGGATGACAGCGACAGGTAATGTGCTGGAGCCTTTGTTGGCTCTCTTTATTTTGCGTTATTTGCCCTTTTCAAAAAATATCTATCATTATTATGAGTACCTTTCTTTGCTTTATGCAGGGATGGCGGGGGCGATAGTCAGCGCCTTGCTTGGGGTGACATCATTACTGTTGGCAGGCTTTATTCCTTTAGAGCAATTCGTTGATACTCTATTGCATTGGTGGGCGGCTGATGCGTTGGGTATTGCCGTTGTAACGCCTTTTTTATTATTGTTTGACTGCTATCAAGTTAAGCACTTATTGCAAAAAAAAGCGATTGAAGCTGGCTTATTAAGCATCTGCTCATTATTAACAGCTTTTAGTGTTCTAGCGGGTTGGCAGAGTGCTTTATTGATGCCTGCCTTGAGTGATTATATCTTAATTATTCCGTTAATCTGGGCAGCAATCCGTTTTGGCCAAACCATTAGTTCACTGATTGTTGCCGAATATTTTATAGTCGGCATCTATGGCTTATTAATACACCAAGGCCTGTTTATAGGGAGCGATGCCGAGCCTGATTTGCCATTTTTTTGTGCCTATTTTACTTTGGTATCACTCGCTACCATGTTAATCGCTTATGTTGCCAATGAGCGCAATATTTTGTATCAAGCCATTAATATCAGCCAGGCTGAAACCTATATTTTTTGTGAAGAGGATATTCATTTTCAATTTGTTAATCAGTGCGCTCTTGATAACCAAGGGCTTTCATTATTTAGTGCCCTTAAATTAACGCCGCTTGACTTGCAGATGTTTGCCTCTGAGCAGCAGTTGCGCGAGATGTTGCAACCTCTGCGCGGGAATGCGGTGACTGCGGTTGATTTTGAAACGACACTACAACGTGCAGATGGTTCTTTCTATCCGGTTGAAGTACATATTCAGCGGGTTGAGTATAGTAACCGCCATTGTTATTTGGTATCAGCAATGGATATTAAAGAGCGTTTAGAGAAAGAAAATTATTTGACCTTAGGTAATTATGTTTGCGAGCTGTCGCCGCAGGCCATTATGATTACGGATAAGCATAATCAAATTATTAGAGTCAATGCCGCTTTTAGCGCGATTACAGGTTACTCAGCACAAACAGCCATAGGCAAAACTCCCGGTTTATTAAGTTCAGGTTGGCATGATTGCGAGTTTTATCAGAGTTTATGGCAGACAGTACAAACGGCTGGAGAGTGGTCAGGAGAAATTTATAATCGCCGTGCCAATGGTGAACTGTATTGGCAAAATATCACCATTAAAGTGTTGCATAATCCTGATGGAAGTGTTGAAAATTATATTGCGATGTTTACTGATATTACACAAGAGCGTGCTAAGGCTTTACAGCTTAAGCACCTTGCTGAGCATGATGTATTAACTGACTTGCCGAATAAAAGTTTATTACACCAGTCGTTTCAGCATGCGGTGGCTACTGCAAAACGGCAGGGTACAAAATTGGGCGTGTTGTTTATCGATTTGAATGATTTTAAGCCTATTAATGACCAATATGGCCACCCTTATGGGGATGCTGTATTACAAATTCTAGCAGCCAGAATGCAAGCCTATATTCGAGAAACGGATGTCATCGCGCGTGTGGGTGGCGATGAGTTTGTGATATTAATGACCAATATTGAAACTAAAGAGGCTTGCCAAATACTGAGTACTAAGATTAAAAGTGTCGTCGTAGAGCCTATCATAGTTGAAGGGATTTCTTTGCACGTGTCTGCAAGTATTGGCATGGCCATTTACCCTGAGCAGGGTGAGCACTTAGAGGCTTTGTTGAGTGCGGCGGATATGGCCATGTATGCGGATAAACAGCAAATGAAAACGGCATCATCTTGATTGCAAGATTAGCTTGAGTTGCGTGTTTGCATTAACTCGGCATATTCATCGGGTGCCAAAATTTGTCGTAGGTCGATAAAACTGCCGCTGGGATAGTTTTTAAGATGCGGAAGGGCGGTTAATATGCGAC
>Ga0256839_1004407_pt1 | contig 13759 bp, 9 predicted proteins | sample 354166metaG_FD_185968 | JGI IMG/M metagenome (GOLD analysis project Ga0256839, IMG submission 185968) | Hydrothermal vent microbial communities from Mid Atlantic Ridge, Atlantic Ocean - 354-166 | ecosystem: Environmental > Aquatic > Marine > Hydrothermal vents | place: Atlantic Ocean: Mid... | reverse complement strand
GTGTCGAGCAGTACCTGATCGACACCTCCCAGACAGACAACGGCCGGTCCTCGAGCCGGCACGGCGATACCGGTCGGATCCCCCGTGCCAGCCCCCGTCTCCCCTAGCGCCAACAGGTACCATTGCCGAATGGGATGGGTGGAGTGTGATGCAAGGTCGCCGTGGTGGTCAGTCCTTGGTGCCGAAGGCTCGCCGATTCCCAGTTCACTCCACTCGATGCCGCGCACAAAATTATTGATGACGGCGCCCCAGAAGATGCGGTTCCGCTGGGTGGGCATATCGGGCTGCAACAACTGATGGGTCAACAGCAGCCACTCACGCTCCCGAGCGACGGCGAGGTCCCCGATCGCATGCCCCTCGATCGATCGCAACCGCACCTGGCCGCCACGACTCCACGGGACGACCGCCAGCTTTCCGCCGAAGCCGTCGGCGACCACCACATCCTGGCCATCGGGAGCGAACACGGCGGCGCGCGGAGCAAACGGCAACTCGACCGTCTTCCAGAGCTGCCACCGCCCGTCATACTGCCGGTAAAGCGTCACGCAGCGGGACCAGCGGGAAGTGACGGCGAGTCGGTCCCGGAGGTCTGTGGCGACCCGCAACGGATCGCGCGGCGTCTCAAGTTCGGCCAACTGAAAGGGAACTCCCTGACGCACCTCGAGCAGTACCACCGAAGACCGGCCGTTGCACACCACGGCGAAGCGGTTCGGTCGGCCCGCCAAAGCCATGACGTCGGTCGGTCGGTTCCCAATCGAGAACTCGCCCAACCTCGTCCCACGAATCACGTCGAAGAGGGTAATGCTGTCGCTGTCTCGGTTGGCCGTGAGCAGCACGGCTCCATTGCCGGCGACCGCTACGGGACGGCGAAAACGGGGCTGGTCGGAAAGTTGCCGGAACGGGTGATCGGCGTCCGCCGGCGACGGGACCAGGGCGACGGCGAACCACGAAATCGCGAGCCATCGCTTGGCGGCCGGCCAAACCCAACCATAATGGAAGTAGCCAAGCGGCGAAGGTGTGCATCGACCTGCCAAGGATCTCCTCCTGCGAAACCGAGCCGTTGGAAACGGGGTACGCTCCCCGGTTTCTCTGTAGTTGATTCCCATTGTCTGTCCGTTTCAGTCTAGTTGTAGGGAGGCCCCCATGAAACGCTGGCTGATCGTGCTGCTAATGACCGCGGTCGTGGGGGGTGGTGTGGCCGCCGGTTACCGTCCGGCGATGGAGTACTGGAAGAGGCGCAACGCGCCGAAATGGAAGACGGAGAAGGTCGACCGGGGCGACGTCATCTTCGAAGTGAATGCGACGGGGACTGTCAAGCCGGTCCTGCAGGTCGTCGTCGGCTCGTTCGTCTCCGGACCGATCAAGGAATGTCTGGTCGACTTCAACGACGAAGTGAAGGCCGGCGATTTGCTGGCGGTGGTCGACCGACGGTTGTTCCAGGCCAATGTGGCTCGCGACGAGGCCACGCTGGCGACCCGAGAAGCCGATGTGGCCCGAGTCAAGGCCGAGCTGCAACGGGCCATCAACGACGAGCGGCGAGCCCGGAAACTGCGGGAGATCAACAAGGACTATCTTTCCGACACGGAGATGGACCAGTACCGCTTCGGTCGCCAGGCCCTGGAAGCCCAATTGAAAGTAGCCGAGAAGGCTGTCGAATCGGCCAAAGCCACTCTGGAAAACTCTCTAGCCAACCTGAACTACTGCGAGATCCGTTCGCCCGTCGATGGAATCATCGTCGATCGCAAGATCGATCCTGGGCAGACTTTGGCCGCCGCCTTCCAAACACCGGAACTGTTCATCGTGGCTCCCGATCTGCGCAAGAAGGTCCACATTTTCGCGCAGGTCGACGAGAGCGACATCGGGAGAATCCGGGACGCGGCCAAACGGAAACAGCCCGTCCGCTTCCAGGTCGACGCCTATCCCGACGAGATCTTCGACGGCACGATTGAACAAATCCGGCTCAGTTCGGCAGAAACCCAGAATGTGGTCACCTATCCGGTCGTCGTCGCGGCGAGCAACAGTGAGCTCAAGCTGCTGCCCGGCATGACGGCCACTTTGTCGTTTCAGATCCAGCACAAGCAGAACGTGCTGCGCGTTCCCAACTCGGCACTCCGCTTCTACCCGGAAAAGGAATGGGTCCGCGAACAAGATCGGGAGTTGCTCGAAGGAAAGAACGCTCAGGACAACAGCGACGAACGCGAAGATGACTCGAGTCGGTTTTCCGTTTCCGAGCGCGTCGAAGCCTATCGCAAGCGGCACCGTCGCCACGTGTGGGTGAAAGACGGGCTGTTTCTCAAGGCGGTCGAGGTGATCACCGGTATCAACGACCACCGCTATACGGAAATCGTTTCGGGCCGATTGAGGCCGGGCGACGAACTGGTCGTCGGCAAGGAATAGCACCGATGGGATTCTGGCTGACTGTCAAGATCGCCGTGCGGGCTCTGAAAAAGAACCGCATGCGAGCCTCACTCACGGTGCTGGGCGTGGTGATCGGCATCGCGTCGGTCACCACCATGGTCTCGGTGGGACAGAGCGCGGGCGAGCTGATTCAGAACGAGTTTCGCGCACTGGGAACCAATGTGATCGTGGTGGTTCCCGGCGCCCGCCGTCGCCGCGGCATCCGCCAGGGCGTCATGAATACGCTCACAGCCAAAGACAGCGACGCCATCGCCGTCGAATGCGATTCGGTGTTGGCTTCCAGCCCCATCGTAGGGACGGCCGGTCAGGTGATCTACGGCAACACCAATTGGAATCCCAAGGAGATGTTCGGCGTGGGCGCCGACTACCTGCTGGTGCGCAATTGGCCGCTCTCGCGAGGCGGCTTCTTCACCGACCGCGACATCGCATCCGCGTCCAAAGTCTGCGTGATCGGCCGCACGCTGGTGGCCAAGCTGTTCCAGACGACGAATCCGATCGGCCAGACCATTCGTATCCGCAACATCCCGTTCCGCGTCATCGGCGTGCTCGAGGCCAAGGGCGCCAATCTGGTGGGCGAGGATCAGGACGATATCGTGTTGATGCCTTACACCACCGTCCGCAAACGACTCAATGGTTCCAATTTCGATGACGTCCATGCCATCGTCGTCTCCGCTCGCTCCATGGCCAAGATGAAGCAAGCCGAGACCGACATCCGCAACCTGCTGGCCGATCGTCACCGCATCCCGCCGGGGAGTCCGCTCGACTTTCGCGTGCAAAACACCACGGAAATCGCCAACGTGCTGGGCATCATCACCGGTACCATGACCGCCATGTTGGCGGCCATCGCCGGAATCTCGTTGATCGTGGGCGGAGTCGGCATCATGAACATCATGCTGGTGTCGGTGACCGAACGGACGCGCGAAATCGGCATCCGCATGGCTGTGGGAGCTCGGGGCCGAGACATCTTGTGGCAGTTTCTCGTCGAGGCGGTGATCCTCTCGTGTGCCGGCGGCCTGGTCGGGCTGGCTCTGGGAATCGGAGCATCGGTCGGCATCACCACGGCCATCAACCGCATCTCCTCCGGCAGCGACTGGCCGATCGTCATCTCGGTTCCCGCCGCGGCGATCGCCATCTTGTTCTCCGCCGCGGTCGGTGTCGGCTTCGGGTTCTTCCCGGCACTCCGCGCCAGCCGACTCGATCCGATCGTAGCACTGCGCTATGAATAGCTGGGCGGCCCTCGGCCACACCAACAAAAAAACCCTGCCGCCCCATGGGAACGGCAGGGTGGATGAGGTTGTATCCGGTCACCGTCAGGCGACAGCTTAGCGAGCCAGCCCCACGGAGAATGCCACACCCATCAGGCTGATGTCTTCCGTGTCACCGAAGCTCACGCCACTCCAATAGTCGGTCTCCACGGCGGCTCGGCCGAAGAGATACGTGGTACCGCTGAGGACGCGGCGATACTCGGCCCCCAGTTGCAATTCGGTGATGAAGAACGTGCCGTCCGCGAACGTCGGGGGGGTTCCGACCGCGATGCTGTCGTCCGTCATCATCACCGAGCCGCGAGCGATCCCGAAGACGTACCAGTTGCAGGTCACTTGACGGTACAGCTCGACTCCCAACACGAGACCGTAAGACTCGTCGTAGTCGAGACCGCCGCCGCCGAGTCCGTATTGCTCGCGGTACTGGGCGAACCGGAAACCACCGGAGAACAACCCTTCCCACTTCGAACCGAGTGTGAAGGTGTCGGTCAACTCGAGATCGAGCGTCATCATGTTCAGGTCGTCAATGAAAGACGTAGCTGGATTGTTGGACGTCGCGTCGAACTCGAACCAGCGGACGCGGAAGCCCATTCCGCCCGATCCCTGCCATCCCAGCCAAATGCGAGGAGTGGCTTCCGCATCGTAGTCCAAAGCACCACCTTCGGATTGTCGCGCCCGCAGAAGAGCCAATTCGAAACCAGCGACCAGTCCCGGGGTCCGGCATTCGGTGTAGTCCTCTTCACAGGGCACTTCGCAACTGTCGCCGCTGCGATAGCGAGCCAATTCGGCTTCTACTTCAGCCAGTCGTTCGCTCAAACTGGCGAACTGAGCTTCCGTAGCATTGACGGTCGGCAGGCCGAGTACGGCCGCCATCAACAGGCACCAAGTAGTCGTAAACCACCGCATGAGTGTTCCCTCCAAACGAATTCTGATTCTGTCGGCCACAGTGCCCCAACGAAGCCATTGCCTCAAAGACTCTGTGCAATCGGATTGTCTCAGACGCTTCCGCAACGGGGCGCGCCAAACCGTGGCAGGCTACGACAACCTACCGCTTCTGTGGGTAGATCGGAGCGATCCATCGGAAAAGGCGAGTGTTTTCGCGGGCCGACCTAGAGTCTGCCCGATCCGAAGGGTCTTCGCCGTCCCGCCGCCTTGCTCAAGTCGCCCAATTCCTCAGCGAGGGCGAACTTCCTCCGGAGCTTCGCCCGGCTGGAGTTCGTACAAACGCCCCAATTCCCGGTCCCAAGGCTCCGGAGACTCGCCGAACCTCGGCTGTGGCTCGCTGGGATGGAGGCTGTGAGGATAAAGGCGACCGTGCCCGAGACGCCCTAACGGCCCCAACATCCGCTCCGTCTCCTCGAAGAACCGGATGCCGTGGCTCTCCAGAATCGTGCCGCTCTCCCGCTCCAGGTTGGCCAGCTCGATGTTGTACGTCGCCAGCGCCCGTGCTTCGGACGAGACGGCGTTCCCGAAATCGGCGATGGCCTGGAGGACGTTCAGCAAGATAGTCCGTCCGGCCAGATACTCGGCTCGCTGAATCAACAGGTTTTCTCGAGCCGCCTTGCGCGTCTCTTGAAAGGCCACATACTGGGCGTAGGCGCTTGAGATCCGTCGCAGTTGTCCGGCCAGAGACTGGGTCATGTTGTGCAGTCCTTGCTGCAAAAACGCCTGATCTTTGATGAGAATCAGCTCCTGCCTGCGCAGACCGGCGCGCTCCTGACGAAGCCCCAGCGGTACCGAGAAATTGACGGCGATGGTCCAGTCCGTGTACTGCCCGTTCGCGGTGCGGAGCCGCGTTCCCACCGGCATCGTTCCCTCCAGGCCGTTCCAGCGATACAGCGCCACGGCATCCAGTCGCGGCAATGCCTGATTGCGACTCTGGATCAGCAACTGACGATCGGCTTCGATCACCAGTTTCAATTCCACGATGTCGGGACGGCGGTTCTCGGCGATCTCCACCAAACGCTCCCAGTGAAAGGAAATAGGCGTGTCGACCGGATGCGTCGAGGGCACCAGTCGGAAATCTCCCGGAGGCGGCAGGTTCATGATGGCGCGCAAAGCGGCTTCACGGTCGAGCAGGTTGGCTTGAGCCACAATCAAGCTGGCCTTGAAGTTGGCGAGCGCCAAACGAGCCTGAGCCAGATCGCCGGCGTCGCCGAATCCCGACTCCTTGCGGGCCTGCGTGTAGCGAACCGCCTCGGCCGCCTGCTCCACCTGCTTCTGCCGGGCCAGCACGTCGACGCGAGCAGCCGCCAGGTCCCAGTAGGCGTTGATCACGCCCCGCACGCTCTCCTGCACCGCGTCCTTCAGTTGAAAAAACGAGCGCTGGGTATCGATCCGCGCCAACACGATCTGGACCTGGTTCACCGCCGTGCCTCCCCCCTGCAACAGCGGCTGCGTGTACTGAAGTTCCGCCGAGGACCGACTCTGGGGATTCAGAGGAAATGTCCCCGGTTGAAACCTCTGCGGGGTGGCTCGAGCTATCAGTCGAGCCACACCGCCCAGCGACGTCTTCTTGGAAAGGTCGAGAAACAAGTCGTAATCGTCGGTGCGCGAACCTACGATCAGACTGCGCAGCGGATCGCCGGGATCGACGACCGCGCTGGGACTTTCGAAACGACGGAATTGCTGGTCGATCCGCAATTGGGGATCGAACGCCGCCTGAGCCTGATCGATGGCGGCCGTGGCGATGGCCGGATCGTAAATGGTCACGGCGGCTCGAGCCGATCCGAAATTCGACAGCAGCCGCACGACGTCCATGTTGAGCAAAGTCGTCTGCAGGCAGGCGTCGAGGCTGAACAGTCGTTCGCCCTGCTGAACCTGCGGTCGCTCCACCGTCGCCGGAGGCACTCCCGGATCTCGGCCGGACGGCGGCAATGGTGACGGATCCCGATAGGGAATCGACCGCACTTCGGGGTAGATCGCCGGCGGCAAGCGGCGTTGGCCCCAAGCCGCGCAAGGACACAGCGCCCCAAGGATGGCGATGCCGACAACCGTCATCTTCGCGAGATTCATTCTCATCGTAACTGTGAGAATCGGTCTCGCCGACGCTGCAATCGAGTCATTCGTCGCCGTCGTTCGCCGGAACACTCTGAGCCAGGAACGGCTGTGACCGTTGTAGCGATTGTATGGCTTCTTCGGGATCGGTGGTGTCGATGACGATGCGTCCGTCGCGGAGCACGATATTGCGCTGGGCTTGGCGAGCCACCCACGGATCGTGGGTCACCAGAATCACGGTGATCTGCTGCTCCTCATTGAGCTCCCGAAACAACTCGATCACTTCCGCGCTCGTGCGGGAATCCAGATTACCGGTCGGCTCGTCCCCCATCAGAATGGACGGCTCGTTGGCCAAAGCTCGAGCAATCGCCACGCGCTGCTGCTGGCCTCCGGAAAGCTGACCGGGATGGTGATCGAGCCGGTCCCCCAAACCGACCTTCTCCAACAACATCTTGGCTTGCTCGTGCCGCTGGCGGTTGGTCATCCCTTTTCGGTAGAGCAGCGGCAGCTCGACGTTTTCCAAGGCCGAAGTTCGATGGAGCAAGTTGAAGTTTTGAAAAACGAAACCGACCTGCCGATTGCGAATCCGCGCCCGCTTGTCACGACTCATCTGCCCGACTTCGATTCCATCCAGCCGGTAGCTGCCGCGCGTGGGTCGATCGAGACACCCCAACACATTCATCAGTGTCGACTTGCCCGATCCCGACGGCCCCACCAAGGCCACATATTCGCCTCGCGCAATTTGCAGATCGACTTCGCGCAACGCCTCGACCTGGACTTCCCCCAAATCATAGACCTTCCAGATGTCGTGCAATTCGATCAGCGGCATGGAAGAAGAGACGCTCACATCAAGAAACTCGGACGTTAGGGAAACTGGTACCGTGGATTGTCCGGATCGAAGTCTCGGTCGGTCAAACCGACATTGAGCTTGACATTGAGATAGGTGTACTCTTCCTGCAGACGTGGCGAACCACCCGGCTTCTCGGGCCATTCATAAGCCTCGTATCGTACGGGGATTTGCAACTCGTCGTCGATGTAAATTCTGGCCACGTTGAATCGGAAGTACTTGCGGCGGACGGGGTGCCGCACTTCGATCTTCGTGCAGGAACGCCCATTGATTTTGGCTCGCTTATAGAAGTCGACCTCGCACTCGCCATACCGGCGGTCCTGCCGGGCGACTTCCAACAGCCGCACCACCAGATTCCGAATTCCGATCTCCGTGACCGGGTATCGGTTGCCCCGCATCGCCAAGAATCCGTCCGGCTTCAGACTGATCCGTCCGACCAAGAAGTAAGTGGCTGAACCGGGGGGCTCGTGAGCCATCAGTTTATTGTCGTTCCAGCCACGAACGTAGATCACTTCGCGTCCCTTGAGTTCCTTGGGCTTGAGGAACTTGAGATACACGCTGAACGGCACAACCACCTTGCCGCCCCGCTTCTGCTGGTGTCGAATCTTGGTGAAAATGAACTGCTGCTCGCCTACCTTGTCGCCGATGCGCTCCCGCTTGACCAGGGTGGCCGTGTAGTCCCGGATTTCGCTATCGATCCGCTTCAGTCCCTGCTCGGCCAATTCGATCGCCGGATCGAGCGGATGCCGCTTCTCCGCGGTCTTTTGCGGCGGGGCCGCTTGAAGCAGACCCGCCCCACCCCACAGCGCGGCAACCAACAGGAAAAGGGGGGCTCGAGCAAGAATAGTCGCCGCGACACCGCCGGGCTCCACCTTGCATAGACGGCCGGCCATGGTTCGTTTCCATTCCATTCTCTCCAACTCCTCTACTGGGCAGCCCCCTCGCGTGAGCCCTGCTATTGTAGGAGCCGGATGGGAACCGGGCCAGTGCGCGACCGGAGCCGGCTCAACGAGCCGACCAGTAGGGAACCGCTTCATCGGCCAAGACTTCGACCGGTTGCCTCAGCACCTGCTTTCCCACTCGCAGTTGGACAAAATAGGTTCCCGGCGCGACCGGCCGTGCGAATCGACGCCCCGCTTGTCTTCGCAAATCCCAATGGACTCGGTGGAATCCCGCGTCGGTCGGTCCCTTGACGGCGGCGACCTTCTCCCACGACGCATCGACAATACTCAGCTCGAAGTCCTCCGGTTTCACGGCCGACTTCAACCAATAGGAGATGATAGCGCCGTACGGTGGATTGGGCGCCAACACGCGGCGGTCACCCGAGATTTGCTGGGTCGCCACAAACCGATACGCCACCGCTTCACGCAAGGAAAACAACTGTACCACGTCCTCTTCTTTCCGCTTGTCGATTTCCTGCAACGGCGTAATGTCGTCGATCACGAAGATGCCGCGACCATGCGTACCGGCGATCAAGTCCCGATCCCGAGGATGCACCAGCAGGTCATGAACGGGTGCGCGAGGAATCCCTTGATCGAGCATCCGCCAGCGTCGCCCCCTGTTCAACGATACATAGACGCCGAATTCCGTTCCCACATAGAGAACGCGGCCATTGCGAGGATCCTCGCGGACGACATTGACGGGCCCTTCAGGCAGATCGCCCACGATGCTCCGCCAGTGCCTTCCCCCGTCGCTCGTCATGAACACGAACGGCCGAAAGTCATCCTCCCGATACCCGGTGAACGAGACGTATGCCGTCTGCCGATCGAAGTGGGAGAGTTCCACTCGAGAACACCACCAGTTGTGAGGCTTGAGTGGAAACGCGTCACTCACGTTGCGCCAGGTCTTGCCTCCGTCATCGGTCCAGTGAACCAATCCGTCGTCGGTTCCAACCAGCAGAATATCCGGATCCAACGGCGACTCGGCGATGGTGGTGATCGTGCAGTGCGGAACGTTGCCGGAGATCTTTGCGGGGTCCGCCGTCGTCAAGTCGGGACTGATCACGTCCCAGTCGTCGCCCCGGTTTCTCGAACGAAACAGCTTGTTACCGGCAAAATAGAGCGTGTAACGGTTGTGCCGCGACAATAGGATGGGCGACATCCAGTTGTAGCGGTCCGGGAGTCCGTCGGGATCGCTCTGCGGCGGACGAATGGACGTTCGCTCTCCCGTGCGACGGTCGAGTCGATAGAGCATGCCGAACTGCCACTCGCCAAAGACGATGTAAGGCTCGACCGGATCGATCTGAGCGTAAAAACCATCGCCGCCACCGACCCGATGCCACTCGAATCGCCCGATGCCTCGACGATTGCGGGAACGGCTGGGCCCGGCATAGGTGCCGTTGTCCTGCAACCCCCCGTAGATCAAGTAGGGGCGCTGCATATCGACGCCGATGGCATAGAACTGGGCGATCGACAAGTTGTAGACGTAGTCCCACGACTGGCCCCGATCATAGCTGATATGAAATCCGCCATCGTTTCCCAGCATCAAATGGTTCGGGTTGTCGGGGTTGATCCACAAGGCATGATGGTCCACGTGGACCGACCGGGCCAGGTCGTTGCGCCAGGTCACCCCGCCGTCGTCGGAAACGAACAGCGGCACACCGAGCAAATAGACGCGGTCGGCGTCTTCCGGATCGACGCGAATCTGGCCGTAGTAGTAAGGCGGCTCGCCACTCACCGGCTTTTCATTCCTCAACTCCCAAGTCGCTCCCCCGTCGGTCGAGCGAAACACCAATCCGCCTCGCTGCCGCTTGACTTTCTTGGCGATCGTCAACGACAACACGCGACTCTTTCCCTCCCGCTTCAGCACGGCCAGCACCGAATCCCCCTGCTTGAGCCGATCGAGGATTCCGGCCAGCACTAATTCACTGACCACTTTCTGGCCGGCCAACTCGACCAACTGGTCCCCCACGCGGATGCCGACCCGGCTCGCCATGCCGCGAGACTTCACGTAGGACACGAATGCGTCACGCTTCTTGAACGCGACTCGGAATCCCCATGGTGTCGCCACGCCCTTGGCCGATCGGGAACCTTCGTCTTCCTCCCCTTCGTCGGTCGCCCCTTCCTCGTCGGTCTCCACCGGATTCTGATCCGATACGCAGGCATACATGATGTCGGGATCGCCGGGAAAGAACGCCAATCCGATGCGTCCCACCTCCCCCGTCGGCAACGGCTCGCCGACGCGCTGCCACGAGCGCCCTCCGTCGGTCGAGCGATAGATGGCCGAACCCGGCCCCGCACCGTCGAAATGCCAGGCCCGGCGGATCCGCTGATAGGCAGCCGCCACGACCACATTCGGCCGCTTGGGATGAACCAACACGTCGACGACGCCGACGGCGGGCCCGAGATCGAGCACCTTCTTCCAACTCTTGCCGCCGTTGGTCGTCTTGTACAATCCTCGCTCGGCGTTTTCCGTATAGAGATGTCCCAGCGCGGCCACGTAGACCACATTCGAATTGCGGGGATCGACGACGATGCGACCGATGTGATGCGTCTCCTTCAGACCCATGTTGGTCCACGTCTTGCCGCCATCGGTCGATTTATAGATGCCGTCGCCCCAATACGAACTGCGTTGATTGTTCGCCTCGCCGGTTCCCAGCCAAATCGTCCTGGGATCGCGAGGATCCAGAGCGATGTCGCCGATCGAAATCGTTCCCTCCCTATCGAAAACGCACTCCCAGGTCGTGCCGTTGTCTTCGGTCTTCCACAGCCCCCCCGATGCCGAGGCGGCATAGATGGTGGCCGGGTTGCCTCGCTCGACCGCGATGTCGACGATCCGTCCGCCGGTAGCCGTGGGACCGATTTCACGCCATTTCAAGCCGGCGATCAGCGCATCCGTCTCGTCCGCGACAACGAGCCGACCATGCCAGACTCCGCCCCCAGCCAACAGCCCCAGCAAGACCCAACATGCCACTTTCCACCGGTGATACATCGACAGCGCTCCCACAAGTTGACTCGTTCCCGCGTGAATCCCTGGCCCCCGTGCCGTAGTTTCTTCATGGTCACCAGTGTAATCACGCCGCCGGCGGCCGTCCAAATCTCCCTCTTTTCGTCCCCACGGTCTCCCACACCCCACCCCTAGGGCCCCCGCCTTTCTCCGTCGCCGCTCCTCTGCCAACATGGCCACTCGCTTCCCACGGACGGGGTTTCTATGCGGGGCGAAGTGGATCCAGTCCGAGGCGATGGCCCCCGCGTTTTTGGACGGAACGCAGCGGCGGCCGCGGTCGCGGCTCGGTCGCCGTTGCCCCCCGAGTTGGCTTCACGTTTTCGACACCTTTGGTTTCCAGGGAGGATGCACGTATGGGAATTGTGAGAATCGCGATCGTAGTGGTGCTGGCCGCAAGTCACACACTTGTGGCACAGACGCCGGAATCGGCCGAAGTCAGCATGGCCGAGCAGATGCTGCAACGCAACAACGAGTTGCGAGCATCCGTGGGATTGCCAGCGCACCGGCTCTCCGCGGAACTGACCAAGGCAGCGCAGGATCACGCCGAGTACATGGCGAGGACGGGAGCGTTCAGTCACTACGTCAACGGTGGACCCTCCGACCGCGCAGCGCGCCACGGCTATCAGGGAAGCGTGCGAGAAAACATCGCCATGGGTTATGCCACCGTGCATGCCGCCTTCAGTGGATGGCAGAGCAGTGGAGGCCACTGGGCTTCCATCGTCAGCGGCACTACCGACGCCGGTTTCGGTTACGCGGTCAGCCCCGGTGGCACACCCTATTGGGTCGGCGTCTACGGCTACCCGTCGCAACGCGTCCTCAAGCCGGTTGTGAATGACGAGACGGAAGCGGACGAGTCTGAAGCAACGAAAACGGATGATGACGAAGATGCGTCGGTCACCGAATACGAAAGCGATTCCAGCAACTACCATTACAGCTCATCGTCTCGACGCCGAAGGGTGCGTATCTTCGGTCGCCGCCGACGTTAGGTCACGAAAGGCGGGAGGCCCGAGGCTGTAGGCCTGTAGGGATGGTGGTGACGACCGAAAAACGCGGTGACGCGCGCAGGTGTCACCGTGTCCGACGTTGCGCCCGGCAACAAAAAGGCCCGCCACGGTTTGCGCGGCGGGCCTTTCCTATTTCCAGCCCCACGACGGCACTTCGACAGGCTACTTCTTCTTCGCGACCTTGAATGCCTTATCGAACGCCTTGTCGTTGAACAATGTCGCTACCTTGTCGTCCGCTCCCTCCGCCTTGCCTTTGCAGCGTTTGCAGCAGAACTTCACGGTGACACCATTCACGGTGACTTCCGTACCATCCTTGATCTTGCCGCCGGAGAACGGGCACTTGGCCTGCTTCGCCTGACCGGTGGCCACCAACTGCAGGTTCGCCTTGGCCGCGTGCTTGGCCGTATCCTTCTTGAACGCCTTCAGGCAGTTGCCACAGCAAAAGCAGACCTTACCGCCCTTGTAATCGGTGGTGCACTTGGGGTTGGCCTTCTTGCCCGACACGGGACACTTCACGCCACTGTCGGCGGCATAGACCACGCTCGAGATAACAAACAACGCCATCACCAACAAACTCTTCTTCCACATGGCTCCTCGGTCCTCTCATAAAAAACAGACACAAACAAAAACCTGTTCAGGCCATCCCCACACCCCTCGTCACCCTACTTGCGCGTCCGGGCGAAATCAAGAGCCCGTTGCGCGTCGCGGGGCCGGCCAGACGACCGCATCGGCCCCCGCCGGGAAAGACGGCCGCCACGCGAATTCCTTACAAGAACGGGCAAGATCCCGCAGCCGACGGCAACTATCCTGGCAATCGTATCCGTTGGCGACTCCGGCCACAGCCGCCGTCGGCAGAAGCTCGACATCGTCGGGCCGCTCCATGGCAAGACTCGATGCCGCCGGCCGAACCGAGCCGAAACCGCGCCGCGGCGGAAGGTCTTGGAACAAGTTCGAAAACTGCGTCATCCACACAAAACAGGAGAAACAGGTATGCTTCCCATCCCTCGAATCGCATGGCTCGCTTGCACCCTCGCCGTACTGGCCCTCATGGCGGCAACGTCCATCGCCGAAGATCCACCCGCCCCCAAGAAGCCGGCGGCGAAAACGGCCCGGCAACCGAAGGACGCGTCCGGCAAGAAAACAGCCCAACAAATCGGCCCCGAGAAAAGGCAACTCAAGATCGTCGCCTCCCCCAAGCCCGCACAGCAAAAAAACACCGGGCAGCGGCCCCCCATTCGAGTCGAGCTCCGCAGGGCCGGTTCCGGCCGGCAGGTGCCGGCTGGAGCCAA
>Ga0256839_1004406_pt1 | contig 13765 bp, 13 predicted proteins | sample 354166metaG_FD_185968 | JGI IMG/M metagenome (GOLD analysis project Ga0256839, IMG submission 185968) | Hydrothermal vent microbial communities from Mid Atlantic Ridge, Atlantic Ocean - 354-166 | ecosystem: Environmental > Aquatic > Marine > Hydrothermal vents | place: Atlantic Ocean: Mid... | reverse complement strand
TTCAAGGAATTTTTCCCGCCCCATAACACAAGCTTGAAAGGAAAGGCAAGACAGGAGGCGCGCAGCGCCGACTTAGCGACCAAGGGGGAGCGCAGCCCCTAGCGGCGCCTGAGCGGAATCCAAAAAGAAGAAACTCAAGCGCCGCCCCGGAAGGCTAAAACGACGGGCAGGCGGGCCGCACGCAAAGCGGGGAAAAATCCGCCGATAAGGCCTATGGCAAGCGCCAATATTATGCCGCTTTTAAAAAGATCAGCGCTCATATGGAAAGAAAAGACGACTTGGGTAAAATTGCCGCCTAAGGTTGAGGTGGTTAAGCCATCCATGAATATATAGGCGGCGAGCGTGCCAACAACGCCGCCAATGACCGACAATATCAATGATTCCGTTAACGTCCCGAAAAAGGCTGAAATATTGCTAAAGCCGATGGCGCGCAGGGTGGCGATTTCGCGCTCTCTATCCGCAACCGAGGTATACATTGTATTCAGTGCGCCGGCCAAAGCCCCAAGGCTCATGACAATACTTAATATCCAGCCGAGATTAACCATGCCATTGAGCGCTTCGCCCTGTTCTTTAAAATAATCAATTTCCGTCTGCACATCCAGAATAAGGCGCGGGTCTTGCTTGACGGCCTCCAGCATGCCCTCAATATTTCCCGGCTCTTCCAGAAGGACGCGGATGGTTTGAAAGCTGTTGCCGCGCCGGAACTGGCTTTGCAAGGTGCGTGCATCGGCCCATAATTCGCTTTCAAAGGCAGAGCCGCCTGTGCTGAAGATACCAACGACGGTCCATTCCGATTTGCCGAATTTCACGGTTGTGCCCAGGTCAAAACCGGAAAATTCCCTTAAAATCGCGGTTCCGACAATAATCTCATTGCGGCCCGGTTCAAACATGCGGCCTTCGATTATTTTAACATTGCCGCGCAGGTCAACACCGGCTTTCGCGATCCCGCGCATGGGCAGATTGGCTTTTGTCTGTGTCGTGCGCTTTATGCCGTCTACCACCACATATAATTCTGCGGAATAAATCGGTTTCCCGTCCGCATTCTTTGCGATACCCGGCGCTGTTGTAATGATGTTCACCACGTCATTTGACAGGACGCTGTTGAGCTCTGATTTAGAGCCGCTTCGGGTAACGATGGCCGTCTTGTCGCTGCCGGCACTCTCCAGTGTTTTCTTGAAACCATTGGACATGGACAGAAAAGACAGCAAAACCGCCACAACAACGGAAATCGCAAGCGTCGCGGCGAATGACATCCATAACCGCTTGGGCAGACTGCGGATATTCATCATGATTACCGTAAATATCTGAGAAAAGATGCTGCTCATTTTAAATCCTTTTTACCGGCGGCTTAACGCGGTGATAATGTTTAATCGAAGCGCATTTACGGCGGGAATTATGCCGGTTATCAAGCCAAGAAAGACCATAATCGCAACAGCCTTAAGGATAATATCATTTGACAGAATTAAATCCGGCAGGGGAAATTGCGGCGCATTATTCAAAAATCCAAGGAAATAGGTTGCGGTGAATAATCCGGCAATGCCGCCAAGAAAAATCAGCATGAATGATTCCATCAAGACCATCTTGAATATTCTCAAGGAAGAAAACCCAAGGGTTTTCATAACCCCGATTTCATTTGTCCGTTCCCGAATGGCCAGTGCCATTGAAAAGCCGACAATAACCAGAATAATAAAAAAGGAAGCGAAAACCACAGAAGACAAGATCAAGCCAATATTACCAAGCTGGGCGATAAAGCTTTGGTTAAAGGCCTTTTCAGGAACTGTTTCGGTTTCAAAGGGGGTGTTGGCGAACATGTCATCGATCGCCTTTATCACCTGCTCATTAAGTTTGGGGTCAAGGGTTTTAATGCCCATCCATCCGATAAAATTACCGCCAAAAGACTGGGTTTCGTTGAAATATTTATAATGAATATAAACGCTATTGGTATCAGCCTGCGGGTATTTAGCCGTGTAAATTCCCTCTATATCGAAGGCCCAGGATGATGAGCCATCCTGCTTGGAAAAAATATTTGAATGTAACGGGATCCGGTCACCAACCTTCCAGCCATATAGATCAGCAACCGCCTTGCCCACAAGGATACCCTGTTGATTTTTTTGCCAATTATCATACCGTTCTTCATCGATCGCTATATCATCGCCGTAAACGGCAAGAAGTGTCGCCGGATCAACGGCAAAGGTCATCACCTGCTGGCGCGGTTCTTTATAATAACCGCCAAACCAGTTAAATTGGGCAACGGCCTCTATCCCTTCAACCGTTTGCACTTTACGCACATAAGAAATGGGCAAAGGCTGGGTAAAATTGATTTTATTGACAGAAATCAGACGATTATCGGCGGACAGCTCAACGCCCGCATTTAACGCGCTGTCAAAGGCTGTTAACGCGCCAAACATAAGAAAGGCAATGAATATAGCAAAAAACGTGAGAAAGAATCTGAGTTTTTTTCGGGTCAGGTTTTTATAGACCAGATAAAGATCACTCATGTGGTCAGTTCCTTCTCAACGAATTCCCCCTTATCCAGATGAAGCGTCCGTTTTGCATAGGTTGCCGCAGAAGGATCATGGGTCACCATAAGGATGGTTTTGCCAAAGTCACGATTAAGAAGCTGTAGCATAGACAGAATTTCATCGGCGGTTTTACGGTCCAGATCACCCGTAGGCTCATCACATAATATGAGTTTCGGGTCAGAAACAATGGCGCGGGCAATGGCGACGCGTTGCTGTTGTCCGCCGGACATTTCACTGGTCATATGTTTTGCACGGTCAGAAAGGCCAACCAATTCCATGGCGGCAGCGACGCGTTCCTTACGTTGTTTCGAAGATAAATTGGTCAGCAGCAGCGGTAATTCCACATTGCGTTCCGCATTGAGCATGGGCATGAGGTTATAAAACTGGAAAATAAAGCCAATATTGCCCGCGCGCCATTTTGCCAACTGGCTTTCCGACAGATTATCCACACGGGAACCGTTAAACCAGATCTCGCCGCTTGTTGGTTTATCAACACCGCCAAGCAAATTCAAAAGGGTTGTTTTTCCGGAACCTGATGGCCCCATGATGGCCAGAAATTCCCCCTCTTTAATCGACATATTAAGATTGTCAAAAATGGTTATTTTTTCTTTACCCTTAACGAATTCTTTTGAAACGCCCCGAAGGTCATATAATATTTTATCCGTCATTCGTCTAGATCCCTAATTTATCTTTTTAACCAAGATACTTATTCTTTTAAAAAGGCTACTTTAACGCCCATATCCGGTAATATGCGCGTATCTTTAACTTTTATGCCAATACGAACGCGAACGGTTGCCTTGGCCCGGTCTGCTGTTGGAATGACCGCAATAACAATGGCCGGAATTGTCCAGTCCGAATAGGCATCCAGATGGGCCTCGACTTTTTGCCCCTCGAAAACCCTGCCGATGAAGGCCTCATTAACATCCACTTCAATTTCCAGTGAATCCATATCAACGATAGTACATATTCCGGTTCGGGTAAAGCCGCCGCCGGCTGATGACGGGGCCACGATCTCACCGGGCTGGGCGTTCTTGACCGTTACAACGCCGGCAAAGGGGGCTCTTATGGTATGATTATCAAGGCGTTCCTGTTGCCGTTCAACTTCAAGCTCTGCCACCCTGATTTCAGCCCGCGCCGTATTAAGGTCGGCGGTTAAGCTTTCCTTGTTGGCCCGCGCGCTGCTTACGTCAGCCTCAGAGGAGAAATTTTTCGAGCTAAGTTCAATAGAGCGTTTTAAAACACGCCTGGCCTCTGCCAGATTTGCTTTTATGCGGGCCACCCTCGATTTGGTGGCGGTTAATTGGGCCAGAGCGTAATTCACATCCACAGTTGCCACCGCGTTATCAAGCTGTGCCAATATCTGCCCTTTTTTGACGGACATGCCTTCTTCTACATTCACGGCGGTGATCAGCCCCATGACCTCGGCCGATACTGTGGCCATACGCCGCGCCGTGATATAACCGGAGGCGTTCAATATCTTGTCAGATTTGCGGGCGGCCCTGTCTGCCGGTTTCTTCGCAGCGGGGGAGGCGGTTGTTACTTTCTTCATGGATTGCACAGGTTTGGACGCCGCGCCGGCCTGATTCTGGACATCATCGCCGCCGCGCCAGATCCAGACAATGCCGCCGCCCACGATAAAAGAAAATAACATCATCACTGTTAAAAAAAGCACAGATGTTTTGCTTGAGCTTTCTTTTTCGGAACGGTCAATTTTTAATTTATTCAGAAGTTCGCTCTTGTCGTTCATGATCTCCCCTTAAAATATTTTGCCTGTCACTTCACGCTTTTTAATTTTTCATCCAGACGCAAAGCGTGTTTCATAACATGGAAGATATAATTCTGTTCTACCACGCCGTGAAAGAGATAGCCTCCCGGCCCATCAGCATAAATGGCCACATCTTCGCCGCCGTGCCGTTCATAGCCGGTTGGCACGAGGGCCTGCTGTAAATAATTTTGGGCTTCAGTATCCACATGGCTCAAGTCTGAACGGGGCTGGCCTACTATTGCGCCCCCGCCATTATAATAGCCAAGTGTGGTATAGGGGCTGCCGTCTTTTGCCACCGCCGGATGGCTCTTGGCGATACCTTTTTTGTCATTTTCAACAACCTTGCCCAGAATGGGGTTGCCGCGTGTGACATCGCCGGTCATGACAAAGCCGTGGGAATGGTCGGCGGTCACGATGATCAAGGTATCCTGACCATTTGTCATGTCCTTGGCGACTTGCACCGCCTCAGCCAGGGCCACACTGTCATGGAGCGCGCGATAGGCATTGCCGGCATGATGGGCGTGATCAATACGGGCGCCTTCGATATAGAGGAAATATCCTTCTGACTTTCCCTGCAACTTTTCTATGGCTTTTTTGGTCATATCAGCAAGAGATGGCTCCCCGCCCTTATCCAGATGCCGGTCTGTTTCAAATTGCATATGGCTGGCATTAAACAGGCCCAGAATTGGGCCGTCCTTCTTGATATCCAGCTGATCAAAGCCCGCTTCGTTCCAGACATATTGCCCGTTTTGATGAAGGTTTTTCCATTCTTCGATCAGGTTGCGGTTATCTTTTCTTTTGCCTTTTTCACCTTCGCCGTCGGTGACAGAGCTGGGCAGGAAATTTCGGCGCCCGCCGCCAAAGGCAATTTCAATGCCGTTACCAGCGGAGAAATTGACAAATTGCCGGGCAATATCTATGCAGCCGTATTTCTGTTCAGCTTTAGGGATATCGCTCATTGTTTCCCAATAGCGGCTTGGGCTGTGGGCATAGGCAGCGGCGGGGGTTGCATGGGTCAGGCGGGCATTGGTGACAATTCCTGTATTGACTCCGACCTTTTCAGATAACTCAAGAAAGCTTTCCAGATGATTCCCCTGGGTTGATTGGCAATCCCCCTGAACGGCATTCTGATTAACGCTGATCACATTGGACCTGGTTTTCGTGCCTGACAGGAAGGCAGAGGCCGTTCCGGCGGAATCCGGTATCTGGCGATTGGTGTTATAGGTTTTTGAAAGTGCCGTATAGGGGAATGTCTCCCATGAAAGAATATTTTCTTCGCCGGCCATACCCTTAAGCTGCCCTTCCAGAATACGGGCCGCCGTTACTGTGCTGACCCCCATCCCGTCGCCAATGAAAAGAATGATATTTCTGGCGGGCGCTGTGTTGGGCTTTCTGGCTAATTTCCGGGACAGGGTTTTTTGGGCTTCTATGAAATAGCTGTCCGTGGCTTGAGGCTCCCCCCCGGCCCAAACAGAGGCCGGGAAAAACGCCATCTGTGATAGGGCAAGAATAAATCCGCCGCCCACGATAGAAAATTTATTCATATATTTTATCATAACAAGATTTTTACTTTCCGCTGTTTTCAATATGCCGGATATTTATATCGCCATCTTTGGCAATTTTTTCATATGGCCACCGATACCCTAAACGGATGAGGTCATTTAGTCGAAACATTTTTTGTGATTTCAGCTAAATTCAGCCCAATAGTCTGCGCCATTTCTGATACCGTTGCAGGGCCTTGAAATAATGTTCAGAATCAGCGGGAATTATGGCCAAAATCTGCCGGGCGCTTGCCCAGGAAGGCGTCGATTCCCTCCTTTGCATCATGATGAAGCAAATTGCTGACCATCACGCCGCAGGTATATTCATAGGCATCGGCCAGGGACATTTCAGCTTGTTGATAAAAGGCCTCTTTGCCTGTTTTAAGGGTTGACGCACTCTTGCGGCATAGTTTCTGGCAATAATCATTCACGGCGCTATCCAATTCATCAGCCGGGACAATCTGATTTATCAAGCCATATGACAAGGCCGCTTGCGCATCAATAGCATCGCCCAATAATAACATCTCCATGGCCTGCTTGCGGTTCAGGTTGCGGCTTAGGGCAACCATGGGCGTTGAACAGAATAAACCAATATTGACCCCGGGGGTACAAAAGCGGCTATTGTCGGTGGCAACGGCCAAATCGCAACTGGCCACAAGTTGACAGCCCGCGGCGGTGGCCATGCCCTGAACCTTGGCGATAACGGGTCTTGGGTGGTTAACAATCGCCTGCATAACCTTTGCACAAAGCCGCATTATTTTCTGGAAAAAAGCTTTGCCGCCATCCTCATCCTTATGATGTTCATTGAGTTCTTTGAGGTTGTGGCCGGCACAAAAAACCGGCCCGGCGGCAGCGATGACAATGACTCTGACCTGTTGATCATCATAGGATGCCAACAGTTGCTTCAGCAGCGCATTCAGCATTTCTTCGCTTAAGGAATTACGGTGACTTGCCTGATTCAGCGTAAGCGTAAGCACATGATCGGCAAGGTCACAAAGCAGATATTTTGATGAGGGCATATCACTTCACCGTCAGCACTTCATAGGCGGTGCTGACTTGTTGGAATTTGATGGCGGCGTCGCTGTCGCCAAGATTGGTGTCGGGGTGATAGAGCTTGGCCATGCGGCGGTAGGCGGCTTTAATTTCTGCCGGGGTGGCATCATCGTCCAGATCAAGAATGATCAAGGCATCGGACCTGCGCCGATCCTTGCCATAAGTTTCCGCACTTCCCATATCATAGGCCCCGCTTGAGGCATAGCCGCGTGCGGTACGCATTTCTTCCTGGGCGCGCTTAAAGGCCTCTTCCTTGCTCATACCTTCAAAATAATTCCATTTGCTGTTGAATTCGGTGATATGGGCCTCGCAAAATTGCCATTTATCCCGGCTGTCCGGCGATTTTGGTGCGGGGAATTCGCCTTTGTTATCACAGCCGTCATGATCGCACATACGCACCTGTATGGTGTCGCGCGAAGACTCATAGCCATTCCAGCGGGGAAAAGTTGATGCTTTTGATTTTCTCATGAATATATCTTCATCCTATTAAACCAGATTTATAGGCCAAATTTATAAGCCATATTTAAAATAACGGCATATTATAGAGAAAAAATCTGGTGAATAAAGCCTGACTTATAAAATCGGGCCGGCGGCTTTCACATTATCATCCACATGATCTTCATATTCGGTGAAGTTTTTCCGGAAGAGATCAACCAGATGGGCGGCCTGCGCGTCATAGGCCTTGCCGTCTGCCCAAGTACCGCGCGGGTCAAGAACATTGCCATCAACGCCTGCGCAGCTTAAGGGAATTTCAAAGCCGAAATTGGGGTCAATGCGAAAGTCACCTTTATCCAGCGTGCCGTCAAGCGCGCCGCGCAGGAGGGCGCGGGTATATTTGATGGGCATGCGGCTGCCGACACCGTAAACGCCGCCGGTCCAGCCGGTATTCACCAGCCAGCAGGTCACTTCATGCTGGGCAATTTTTTCACGCAGAAGATTACCATAAACCGACGGATGGCGCGGCATGAACGGGGCGCCAAAACAGGTGGAAAAAGCTGCCACAGGTTCCTTGCCGAGGCCTTTTTCTGTGCCGGCAACTTTCGCGGTATAGCCCGACAGGAAGTGATACATGGCTTGTTCTGGCGTCAGGCGTGCAATGGGCGGCATGACGCCAAAGGCATCGGCGGTCAGCATAATGATATTTTTCGGGTGGTCGCCAACCCCGCCTTCGGTGGTATTGGGAATTGAAGTGATGGGGTAAGCCGCGCGGGTATTCTCCGCCTTGGAGCCGTCATCAAGGTCAAGTTCCCGCGTATCGGGATCAATAACCACATTTTCCAGAACCGTTCCGAACATGCCGGTAGTGGCATAGATTTCAGGCTCGGCTTCCTTGGACAAGCGGATTACCTTGGCATAACAGCCGCCCTCAAAATTAAAGACCGATGTATCAGACCAGCCATGCTCGTCATCCCCGATCAGGCTGCGCTCAGGATCAGCGGAAAGGGTAGTTTTTCCGGTGCCGGAAAGACCAAAGAAAATGGCCGTGTCGCCGTCCTTGCCAATATTGGCCGAACAATGCATGGGCATAATTCCCTTTGCCGGCAGCAGGTAATTAAGGATCGAAAAGACCGATTTTTTCATTTCTCCGGCATAAGATGTTCCGGCAATGAGTACCAGTTTCTTTGCCAGATTAAGGGTAATGACCGTTTCGCTGTTTGTCCCAACCTCTGCGGGGTTTACTTTTAACTCGGGCGCATGAAGTATGGTGAAGTCCGGCGCAAAACCAGCTAAATCAGCCCCGTCAGGCCGCACCAGAAGATTGCGAATGAACAGGCTGTGCCAGGGGCTTGGGCTGATGGCACGAACAGAAATCCGGCAGGTGGGATCCGTGCCGCCGTAAAGATCCTGAACATAAAGATCACGCTCATTCAAATAGGCGAGGATCTGGCCGTGGATTTTATCAAAATTTTCTTCCGAGATAGGGACATTGACCTTACCCCACCAGATATCATCCTTGGTGGTCTCTTCTTTGACCATGAATTTGTCATTGGCAGAGCGGCCCGTATGGACGCCGGTTTCAACAACAAGAGCGCCGCCCTTGCCGACCAGCCCCAGATTTTTCTTGATGCTGTGTTCGTAAAGAATTTCCGCACCCATATTCCAGAATATATTTTCATCACTTGAAATGCCGTGCTGATCAAGCTTCGATGAGCTGATATATTTACCAATATTATTCATTTTAGACACAGTCCTTAAATTTTTATATTTCTCAATTCTGCCTTAGTTGATCCGTAAGGTCAGCGGAGAAATTAACGCCATAATTTCTTATGGGCTGTTTTTGAAACATGATGAGGGAATCGCCCATATGAGAATTGAAATCAAGTATCAATCGCAAAAAATTCCCATGATTTTGGTAAGGCTTTGAAATCTATGTATATTATTTTAACATATCGTGAGAAGTATCTTTCTGTAAATGCTTACCATGGGAAAGAAATCATGCTAATCTTTAATGAGATTCGCTAATAATAGAGGAAAAAAACCTAAATGGCGCCGAAAATAACACTGGTTGATGATGACCAAAATATTCTGACCTCCGTATGTATGGCTCTGGAAGCCGAAGGTTTTGATGTGACGACCTACCCTGACGGGGCGGCCGCACTGGACGGCTTCTCGAAAAATCTGCCCGATCTTGCCGTGCTGGATATTAAAATGCCCAGAATGGACGGTATGGAGCTTTTGCGCAGATTGCGGGAGAAGCATGATTTCCCCGTTATCTTTCTCACGTCCAAGGACGATGAAATAGATGAAATGCTGGGCCTGAAAATGGGCGCGGATGATTATATTACCAAGCCGTTTTCCCAGCGATTGTTAATTGAACGGATCAAAACCATCCTGAGGCGGGTTGATGCGGTTCGAAAAACCAACCTGAAGTCCGGTCAGAATTCTGAAGCATCCGCAGGTGATGAGGCCGGCGTTCTTATTCGCGGACGGTTGCTGCTTGATCCTTTGCGCCATATCTGCCAATGGGACGGCAATGATGTTAAGCTGACGGTGACAGAATTTTTGATTTTAGAAGCCCTCGGCCATCGGCCGGGTCACGTAAAAAGCCGGGATCAACTGATGGACATTGCCTATAATGATGATGTTTATGTGGATGACAGAACGATAGACAGCCATATTAAACGGCTGCGTAAAAAATTTCGCAATATAGACCCTGAATTTGACGGTATCGAAACATTATATGGTGTCGGATACAGATATAGTGAAAGCTGAAAAACTTTCAAACTTAAACGAGAATGAAACCCCGGAAGAGGGTCGGCGGAAAAATCTTCTGCGGCCCAAACGCCGTGTGTCGCCGCTTACGGTTCGCATATTGGCGGTAAATCTTATCGCGCTTGGGTTCTTGGCCGGCGGCATATTATATATTGACCAATATCAGGAGACCATGGTTCAGTCGCGCATCAATGCGCTGATTAAGGATGCCGAAGTTATGGCGGGCGCATTGGGCGAGGCCGCAACGGCTGAGGCCGACAGAACGGAACTGCGCTTAAAGCCTGCGGAACAGATCATCGTACGTGTGGTTGGCGTGACCAATAATCGCACACGCCTGTTTGGGCTGGAAGGTAATTTATTGCTGGACAGCCGGGATCTTGCGGTTGATCAGTCTGTGGTTATTGACGAGCTGCCGCAATATGTGGGTTTGACGGCTTTTCTGGATCAGGTATCAGAAACGATCACCCTGCTATTGGACAGTTTGCATCGCCGAAAGGATCTGGAGTCATACCATGAGGTTAAAACGCAGGTGGCGGATCATTACCCCGAAGTTGAAAGGGCGCTTGAAGGGGATATGGGATTTAGAATCAGGCGCTTGTCGGATCGTACCGAGATTATAACTGTTGCTGTTCCGGTTCAGCGATTTCGCCGGGTTCTCGGGGCCTTGCTTTTGTCGGCGGATACGCGGGATATTAACGCGGCGGTTCAACAGACGAGGATTACCTTTTTAAAATTCTTTGGTATCGTGCTGTTGGTGACTTTGCTCTTGTCCATATTTTTGGCCAGAACCATCGTTCGCCCCATTTTGCGCTTGGCCAGATCCGCCGACCGCATTAGTGCCGGCACCCATACCGGCGCCGATATTCCCGATTATTCCAGCCGCAACGATGAGATCGGGGACCTGTCCCGATCCCTGAAAGACATGACCTTGGCTCTGGCGCGGCAAATTGACGCCGTGGCGGCGTTTGCCGCTGATGTATCCCACGAATTGAAAAACCCCTTAACATCGCTTCGAAGTGCGGTGGAGACTTTATCGCTGGCCAAAAATGAGACCGCCAAGAAAAAACTTCTTGGTATTATCGCAGATGATGTGGGACGGCTTGATCGTCTGATCAGTGATATTTCCAATGTTTCCAGACTGGATGCCGAAATGTCCCGGAGCCAAATGGGTGAAGTGAACTTGAAAACTTTGCTGGAAACCTTGGTTGATATGTATAATTCATCACATGGCGACAAAATTCCCGCCCTGCATCTGGATTTGGACAGCCAGAAGAATGCCCGTAAGAAAAAATCGGCGAAAGCCTATTGTGTCTCTGGTCTGGAAGGGCAGCTTGGGCAGTTATTTCGTAACCTGATTGATAATGCCATCTCTTTTTCAAAAAAGGATGGCACTATCTGGATCAGGCTCAGTCATCAAAAAAACATGGTGCAAGTGGTGATTGAAGATGAGGGGCAGGGTATTCCTGAAGATAAACTGGAAGATATTTTTGACAGATTCTATTCGGAACGCCCAAGCGCAGAAGCCTTTGGCAAACATTCCGGATTAGGGCTCAGCATCTGCAAGAAAATTGTTGAGGCGCATGAAGGGGTCATTGTTGCGCAGAACCGCCAAACCGGCGGCGCGCAATTTACGGTTCAGCTACGTCATATATCCCTTAAATCTGAGGCTTCGACATGATATTAGTCCATGGCACCGGCATTTTTATTGACGGGAAGGGCGTCCTGATTAAAGGGGTGTCCAGAGCGGGAAAATCCGATTTGGCGCTCAGGCTAATGGGCCAAGGCGCCGAATTGGTCGGGGATGATTATGTTGAAGTCTCCCGGATGGGGCAGGACCGCGTGGTTATGCAGGCACCGGAGACAATCGCGGGTAAAATTGAGGTGCGCAATATTGGCATATTAAATGTCCCTTTTCGGCATATGGCGAGAATCGATCTGGTGGTGGAGCTGGTTTTGGATATTGCCAGTCTGGAACGTTTGCCGCAGCAGAAAGTCACGCGGCTGGACGGGGCAGAAATCCCCTGTCTGGATTTCTATGCTTTTGAGGCCTCTGCTCCTGAAAAACTGCGTTCGGCCCTTAAAATACTATCTCAAAGCGTTGAAACATTGTCTCGGGAATGACGATTTTCACCTAGAAATATTGACTCCAATGGATTCTTGGCCTTTAATTTAGCCCTTCGTCAGGGAATTTAAGGACATATGGATACATTTGAGGACAAGCCATTAAAATTATATTTGATCACCGGCATGTCGGGGGCGGGGAAATCTTCTGCGCTGAAAATTCTGGAAGATTTGAACTATGAAGCCATAGACAACCTGCCGGTAACATTATTGTCCAATGTGCTGGAACTGGTTCTTGCCGATTATGAGAATGATGACCACCCGGCATTGGTCATTGGTATTGACGCGCGAACCCGGAATTTCCAGCAGGATAAAATATTGGAAAATCTGGCGGATCTTAAATCCCGCGACAATATAGATCTTCAAATATTGTATTTTGACAGCAGCGATGAGATATTGGTCAAGCGTTTTTCGGAAACGCGGCGCAAGCATCCGCTGGCCAAAGACCGCCAGGTCATTGATGGCATCACTCAGGAGCGCCAGTTGATGCAGGCCATTCGCGCAGAAGCGGATTATATATTTGATACATCAGACATGGGCGGACAGGATTTACGTCAGACATTAACCCAAAAATTTGAACGCCAGCATAGCGGTGATATGAATATTGTGATTAGTTCCTTCGCCTATCCAAAAGGGCTGCCCAGAAATGCTGATCTGGTATTTGACGTACGTTTTTTGCGCAACCCCCATTATGTGGATAAGTTAAAATCCTTGACCGGTCTGGACAGTAAAATTCAGAAATATGTGGAACAGGACAAAAGATTTGCGGATTTTTACGGCAAAATAAGCGACTTGATTTTATTCTTGTTGCCTGAGTATAAGAAAGAAGGCAAATCTTACCTAAAGATTTCTTTTGGCTGTACGGGCGGTTGGCATCGCTCCGTATGTGTGGCGGAAAAAATAGCCAAACAGTTGAACAAGGGTGGCTTTAAAGTAAATATCTATCACCGGGAATTGGTGCTGAGGGGCATATAATCCCGCATAAACAGGATAAAAGAAATGATTGGTATGGTAGTTGTGACTCATGGCCGGCTTGCAGAGGAGTTTATTTCTGCAATGGAACATGTGGTTGGCCCTCAAAAGGCGGTACGGGCCATATGCATTGGACCAGATGATGATATGGAACAACGAAGGCAAGATATTCTGGATGCGGTCAAGGATGTCGATCAGGACTCCGGCGTTATCCTCTTGACTGATATGTTCGGCGGCACCCCGTCAAATCTGGCTATTTCAATAATGGAGAATGCCAATGTGGAGGTGATCGCCGGGATCAATCTGCCCATGCTGATCAAGCTGGCAAGCGTCCGTTCGGTATGCACCATGGAAGAAGCCATTCAGGCCGCGCAGGATTCTGGCCGTAAATATATCAACATCGCGTCCCACGTGTTATCCGGGGATAATATGTGAGTGATAATAGTTCCCGGGCTGACCAGAATTCCGTCATGATTAGAAAAGTGCAAATTCAGAATAAACGCGGCCTTCATGCAAGGGCTTCCGCTAAATTTGTCGGCGTGGCCAGCGAATTTGATACGGAAATTCTGGTGTCGAAG
>Ga0256839_1004405_pt1 | contig 13767 bp, 15 predicted proteins | sample 354166metaG_FD_185968 | JGI IMG/M metagenome (GOLD analysis project Ga0256839, IMG submission 185968) | Hydrothermal vent microbial communities from Mid Atlantic Ridge, Atlantic Ocean - 354-166 | ecosystem: Environmental > Aquatic > Marine > Hydrothermal vents | place: Atlantic Ocean: Mid... | reverse complement strand
AAGTCATAGTACTTCTACCAAACTTCTTTTTTTTCATCTTGGCTAGATTGCCAATATTTTCGGGCATGTCTAAGTTTGACATATGTTCCACGATGACCATCTCACAGACCTCTGCTTCTATGGTTTCTATGAGGGCTATGGTTTTCTCATAGATGTCATCCATACCATCACGGGTAGAAAATGGTGGGTCGAAGTAGAAGTAGGTTTTTTCTTTAGACCTTTTTACCATGTCATAGACTATAGAAAATTTCTCAAAACTGTCTCCATAAAACAAGTGACATTTAGAAGGGTCGATTCGTTTTACATTGCCTTCTAGACAATGAAAGGCTGTTTTATTATACTCTATAAAGTAGCATTGTCCTGCCCCACGGCTCAATGCCTCTAACCCTATAGAGCCTGAGCCAGAAAAGACTTCTACAAAGTTTTTATCTATGATATCAAACTGTAGTGTGTTGAAGAGTGATTCTTTGAGTATACCTTTTGAGCTTCTAGTGGTAAAAATGTCGGGTATTTCTATCTTTTTGCCCTTATATGTGCCTGCGGAGATAGTTGTGGCAAATATTTTAATGCGTTCTTTTTTAATTTTTTCTTTCATGATTAATTTTATCCTAATCTTTGTTTTGTCTAACGCTTGTTTTGGTTGAAAATGTCTGCTATATTAATAGTGTTTTCTTGAGTATTTACCTTGTAAACTATAGTGTAGCCTTTAAAAATCATATCTCTTATATTTTCATTTTCAAAATAGATAGATTTTCTACATTTATATGGAAAATTTGGTATATTTTTTATCTGCTTAAAAAGTTCTTTTTTAAATTTTTTGGAAGCTGAAATTTTGTCTTTTGAGATATGCTTAAAGATTATTTCAAAATTGTTTTCAAATTCTTTATCAAGCTTAATTTGCATATTTTTCTTCAAGTTCTTTTTCTAGCTTATCCATTCTAACCTCAAAATCTTCAAAATTAGTTAACTTTGATGGGGCTTTATCCATTATCTTTTGTAATTTCTTTTGTCTTTCATAAAAATATGGGTCAAGTTCTAGATTTTTATTTTTTATAACTTGGATACTATCTTTAAATTGCTCAAGAGCATTCATGACTTCTGATACTAAATCATCTTTGACTTTTATTGTTAGTGTTTGCATGATTATCTCCAATGCTTTTATCTTTAAGACAATTATAGCATATTCTTGCATGTTTTATTTTTCTAATCCTGCTTAAGTGCGAGTAAACCTTCGGTGTTGTCAGAACATATCAAAGGCATAGCCTCTTTAATTTCTTCTTCCGACCAGTCCCACCACTTTAGTTTGAGTAGACTCACGATGCTCACTTCATCAAAACGATACCTAATGACTTGTGCAGGATTACCACCTACCACTGCGTATGGTGGCACATCTTTAGCTACTACTGCACGAGCAGCCACTATAGCACCAGAACCTACACTTACTCCAGCCATTATCATCGCTTCTGAGCCTATCCATACGTCATGACCTATAGTGGTATCTCCAGCCTTTGCATAAGCATTTACAGAGGCTTTAAATATATTGGCTTGAAAGTAAAAAGGAAAGGTACTCACCCAGTCCATATGGTGACCTTGATTGCCAGCCATCATAAACACAGCACCAGAACCAATGGAACAGTACTTTCCTATGATGAGCTTGTCTACATCTTTTCGTTTTTTGTCCAAGTAGCGTACACAGTCTTGAAATGGGTGTTTGTGGTGGTAACCAGAGTAGTAGCTAAAGATTCCTACGTTGATGTTGGGGTGTTTTACTGTTTCACAGAGGAGTTGTGAGCTAAACTCGTTTTCAAAGTAGTTTTTCATAGTGTGGAGTTTACAGTATTTTTGATTATATATTTCTTCTATATATTTAAGAGAAAAAAGTCATATCATTTTGATTTAGTCGGGAATAATTTCCCGACCATGAGGTCGGGGTTGTTGATTGAAAAATTCTCATTATTTGGTTGAAAATTTAAACATTTTTTCCATTGCGATGGCTTCATCTCTACCATATACGATGATGTCACAATCTACTACTATCTCACTAGCATCTATTTTATCTGGATAATCCACAAAATTTAGTATATGTTTAATGGCATTAATCCTAGCCTTTTTCTTGTCATCACTCTTGACTATGGTCCATGGTGCAGCGTCTGTATGTGTGGCACTTAGCATCATAAATTTGGCAAGTGAATATTCATCCCAAAGACGCTGTGACTCTTTGTCTACAGGTGACAACTTGTATTGTTTGAGTGGGTCAGTCTCTCTTGCTTTAAAACGTTTTGCTTGTTCTTTTTTTGAGACGGAGAAGTAAAATTTGAAAATTTGAATATCTTCATCCACTATCATTTTTTCGAATTTTGGTGCATCTTTTAGAAACTTGTGATGTTCTCTTTCTGTACAAAATCCCATCACTGGTTCTACCATGGAACGGTTATACCAAGAACGGTCAAAAAGCACCATTTCTCCAGCTGCTGGTAAATGGGTTACATAACGCTGAAAGTACCATTGTGATGACTCTTTATCACTTGGTTTTTCAAGAGCAACAACCCTCGCACCCCTTGGGTTAAGGTGTTCGGTTATGCGTTTTATAGTTCCGCCTTTACCAGCTGCGTCACGTCCTTCAAAAATCATAAGGATTTTAAGCCCTGTATCTTTGACATGATTTTGAAGTTTTAGTAGTTCAACCTGAAGTTTAATAAGTTCTGATTCATAGTCAATTTTTTCTTGCTTAACCCAAATTTTGACTTTACTAGCTGTAGATTTTTCTTTAGACTTTATATCTTTTGTCTTTTTGTCTTTTTTTAGTTCATCTTCTAAAGTACTTTTCACAACTTTATTTTCTTTTCTTTCTTCTTCTTTTGTTTTTTTTGCCATATTTTTACCTTATCCTGTAAATTTTCCACTTTTGGCACGTTGTGCCTCCATGATTTCCATCTCTCTTGCCCCAGATATTGCCACTTCTGATAGAAGTGAATAGTCTAAACTTTCGTCTCTTCCTTCATAATCAACTGAATTTAAAATGACTTTTAATGCTTCAAGCCTTGCTTGTTGCTTGTTATTTGAACGTATAACAGTCCATGGTGCAGTATGTGAATGGGTTTGTTTTATCATTTTATATTTTGTATTTGTGAAGTCATCCCAGCGTTCTTGTGCTTGCATGTCGATTTCACTAAGTTTCCATTGACGAAGTGGGTCAGTTTTTCGTCTTTCAAAACGTGCAGCTTGTTCCGCTTTAGTAACAGAAAAGTAGAGCTTTACCATAATAGTCCCTTGTCGTGCTAGGTCTTTTTCAAAGCCCTTTACCCCTTTCATAAAGTCATCGTATTCTTTTTGAGTACAGAAATCAAATACAGATTCCACCATGGCACGGTTATACCAGCTTCTGTCAAAAAGGACTATTTCACCACCTTTTGGGAAGTGTTGTATGTACTTCTGGTAGAACCACTGTGTTCTTTGTTCTTCTGTAGGTTTGCCAAGGGCCACGACACGATAATGCTTCTCATTCATATAGCGAGTTACTCGTCGTATAGTGCCACCTTTACCTGCCGCGTCACGTCCTTCAAATAAAATAATCATTTTTTGACCTGTTGCTTCTAAATGATTTTGTAATTTTATGAGTTCTGCTTGGTACGGTTTGAGTGCTTGTTCATCCATATATTTACGTGTGGCTTTATTTTCTATAATTTCTTTCTTCTTTTTCTTCTTTTTGGCTTTGAGAAAGGTACGAACCAATTTATTTAATGTGACACTTTTTCCATTGATATCAAAACAAACATCATCTTCAATGGTGACATCTAATGCTTCCATCTCGTCCAGAGTATCCATCATTTTAGAAGTTTCTATTAACGCTTTTTTTTCTGATTCTTCATTTTCATCCATCGTATTGACTCCTTATTGATAGTATAAGAGAATACTAACAAGAAAAAATGTAAGAAAAAGGGAATCACTAAAATAGTTTTATGTGAGAGGTATATTTATAGTGAAGCATGCACCATTATTAACATTATTAACATTGATGTGACCCATACCTTTTTTATCTAAGATAAGTTTAGACATGTAAAGTCCTAAGCCACTACCACCTTTTTTCTGTTTGGTAGAAAAGTAGATATCGAAAATCTTATCTATAAAGACACTATCTATACCACCTGCATTGTCTTGTATCGTGATGATGATTTGATTTTCGTTGCTAAACACTTTTATTTTAATTTTAGGTGAAGGTACCTCTCTTTCTATCAAGACATCCTTGGCATTGTCTAGTATATTTAAAATGACTTGAGAAAATTCACTAGCATAGCCTTTTATAAGAGGGATATCTTTTTGACTAGTCACTTCTAAAGATATATGATAATACGTCAAAGATGCTTCTATAATATGAATGGCATTTTGGACATAACGAGGGACATCAAAGTACTCTTCTGTCTGATTTGGCTCAAAAAAATGACGAAAATCATCAATGGTTTGAGACATATACTTTATGAGTGCATTTCCTTTTTCTATGTGTTCACTCATAACTTTAGGATTCAGCTCTTTATGGGCATAAGAGGCATCTAGGTTCATAAATATACCACCTAGTTGAGAAAGAGGTTGTCTCCATTGGTGGGCAATGTGACCTATCATCTCTCCCATGGTGGCTAGTTTTGACTGTTGCATGAGGAGATATTCATTTTCTAGACGTTTTTCTAAGCGTTTGTCCATCTGGGCTTTGAGATGTAAAGTATATATATCTTCCCCCAAATACTCAAAGAGCTTCTCTTGTAACATAACACCTGCAAACTTATTCTCTCCATCTATTAGCACGATGCGACGTATGTTATGTTTTAAAAATAGATTCAGTGCAAACTCTATAGGGTTGTCTTCTTTAGCAGTGATAAGTAACTGTGTAGCATAATGGTAGATACTTAAATGTAAATCTATTTTTTCTCCTAAAGCATTGATAATGTCACTTTGGGTGAGCATCGCTACAGGAAAATCATCTTTAAGTAGTACCACAGAGCCATTGCCATTTTGATTCATCTTAGATATAGCTTCTTTGAGGGAAGCTTCATAGTCTATGTAAAAGTTTTTAACTTCTGCGATATGTTTGAGTTTTGTCATAGAGTCAAACTCCTTTTAAACTTATAGCCTAAACCACTCACATTGTGTAGTACGGACACTTGAAGTTTTTTTCTTAAGTTTCGTATTTGGCTACGTATGGCATCACGGCTCATAGGTTCATCTTGCCAGATACTTTGTTCTAAATAATCATAACGAAGTACTTCACCCTCATGAGAGATAAAGAGTTCTAAAAGTGCTACTTCTTTATGGCGTAAAGTGATAGAAGTATTGTTATGAACAATATGTGCCAAGTTTTTATTATAGATATAACCACCACCTAAGTCAATGTTCTGATGTGTTTCTAACTCCTGCCAACACTTTTCTAGGGCTTTTACGATGTCATCATTGGTCATGGGCTTGACCAAGTAACGTGTGAGACCTAGCTCAATAGCTTGTAGCATAAAATCTTTGTCGGTATAGGCTGTAGAGATGAGTATACGAGTCTTGGTATCAGTTTTACGTATGTGTGTAGCAAGCTCTACCCCAGACATACCACCTAGGTTAATATCTAACAGCAATATGTCTGGCTTGTATTTTGTATAGAGTACCAGTCCTTCTTCGGCAGAGTCACAGGTATAGACTTCTTTACAATAGCGTTTTAAAAAGGATGTAATGTACTCACGTATTGCATGCTCGTCCTCTACATAGAGGACACTATACGACTGCATTTTGTTTGCAAATGCTTTATGGTTCATAACGTATAGTCCACTATTTTAACTTCAAAGTAGTTTACCAAGTTTAGAAGTTAACAATGGTTTTAAGCGTATTAATGAGCTTTGATTTTTCTTTAACATCTCTACGCTCTTTACCAGGTTCTGTACTAGTAATAATAGTACGCCCAGTGACTAGCTTAGAGCCATTTTTCTTTCGTATACCCCAATAGGTATGCATAATGACAGGTTCACCTTTGTACTGACCCAAATAAAGTACTATATGACCTGGTACATAGAGCAGTGAGCGAAAGGGTTCAGCTTCTTGGATAATTTTCTTTTTCTTTGCAGACTTTTTTAAGCCTTTGATATATATAGAGTTTCCATCTTTAGCTTGCTTAGAAGAGTTACGACGCAAGAAAATACCAAATACACCTAAAAAATCTCTAGTTGTCGCTGAGCAGTCACGACATTCATTACGTCCACCCCAACCATAGGGTTCTCCATAAAACTCTTTTGCAAGCAAGGCAACATTTTTGGCATTAAAAGCTAGGGGTTTTTTTGCTATTACTTTTGGGTTAAGAACGGATACTTTTTCTATGCGTGCTTGACCTTTTGCATTACGTTTGGCTACAAGGTAGTGCTTTTTATCTTTTGAGAGAGGAAAGAGCGAACCCAATTTTACAAAAGAGACAGCTTTCTTTGCCTCATCATAGAGTCGTAGATTATCTTTGATGGTCATCGCATAAGAGCCATTTCTAAATTTCTTTCTAAAGTCTTTTGAGACTAACGCTATGTCTTTTGCTTTGACCCAACCAAAAGCATAAGAACCACGCACAAAAGCCCAGTGCTTATCTTTTGAAAAGTGAGAGACAAAAAGGGGTACATTGATGTGATGTGCAGAGTTTTGATTGTAGTCAAAAGGGAAGCCTTCTCCTGTGCGTTTTGGGTCTCTGTAAAAGGTGTTTGTCGTTGGGAGTGCTTTGACATCTGTTCTTCGGACAGTGATGGCTTTATATTTTTTACTATTAAATTTAGACATATTTGCATTTCGTATCCAACCTTCGTAGATAGAAGCAGGTATAACGCGTCCATTCTCCCTGTATATAGGCTTTCTACGTACAAAACGTGTCTCCCAACCGAAGTCTTTTTTAGAGATAGATATAGTGCTTAAATCCCAAGGTTTGAAGTACTTTTTATTATATTTTTTATCTAAACTTTTCTGATGAGACTTAGAAAAAGGTTTAATCTGTTTGGCATAAAAAGCAGGGTCTTGGGGTATACGTTTCATATCTGCTACAGAGTTTTTAGGCATGCGGTCTATGCTAGACTTTGCTCGCTTGCTTTCTTTGAGAGTATAGGTTGCATTTAGGTTTGAGAATGTCAATGTTAAAATAGTCAGTATAAGAGTCATTTTATATAGCATGGTTAATTCTTTTTTATATCTATCATAGTATTTTTTCTTAAATAGAGGCTTATAATAATGATAGAGATTTTTCTATTTCTAAAAAAAGAGGACGGTTCTTATTGTCAAGTGTTAAACACCTTTCTTTAACAGTGTTTAATTGTGACGCTAATGCTTGGTTTGACTTGTCTGCTTGAGAAAGTAGAAGTAGTTCTTCTGTTAAATATCCAAATGCACGTACTTCTAAGCGTTCTAAGGCTTGTTTGATGTTCTTTTCTTTAGGTTCATAATAAGAAGCACCACCAAAATCACCCAATATACTATTGGCTTCAACATCTATCATAATATTATGTGCATAAAAATCACCATGCATGATACCACGTTCATGCATATGTACAGCAGCACTTACAATACCTTTAAGTATTTTTAGAACTTGAGGAAGTGTGAAGTGTAAGTCATCACGGTAAACATCTCTCGAGCAACTTTCAAAGGTAGGAGGCAAGCCTAAATTATAAAAAGAGGAAGGTATAAGCTCTAACATAAGGACATCTTTACCTTCAGGATGACCTGTTACACGGGCTAGTACATCTACTAAGTGTGGGTGTTGCCCCATTGATATATTGATATCCATCTCTTCTTGGGGTAAGCCATCTGAAGTGATATCACCTTTAAACACTTTGATAGCAACTTCTTTACTGCCCACTATGGCTTTAGATATAAGACCCGAAGCTCCTTCTCCTAAAACTTCTTTTATCTTGAGACTTTCCCATGTTATTTCTTTTAAAGGTGTATCACAAGAAGGATGTTTAGCACAAAAAGGGTTACCTCCATAAGCGAGCCACGAGAGTTTAGGTAAACTAAGTAGCATACTTGGTAGTGTTTCTAGTTTGTTTACAGCTATGCGTAACAACTCTAGGTTATGACACTTTGACATACTTTGAGGTAGTGCAGTAAGTTGGTTACCTGAGAGCATACATTTTTGAAGTAGTGAGAGGTTACCTATGGAGTCTGGTAATTTTTCTAAGGCATTGTCTGTGAGTATGAGCCAACGCGTTGTTAGGGGCAGGGCATTTTCGGATAAAGTTCTTATTTGGTTATTTCGAAACCCTATCATAGAGAGTTTAGGGCATGTTGCAAGTATAGTAGGCACTTCTTCAAAGAGGTTGTTAGACAAAAAAAGTATTTTGAGGTTTTTTAATTTCCCGAAGTCATCTGGTAGTGTTTTTAGTTGATTATCAGTCATATCTAAGACTTCTAATGTCTCAGACAATGTAAATATCTCTCTAGGAAATTCTTCTAACCCACAGGCTAATTTGAGCCTTGTACTGCCTTCAAGTTGTCCTGCTTTGAGTTGTTCTAGTGTTTTCATGCTGCTATTGTATCTCAATGTTCCCTTTGGTAAGTTTTGCTAGAATGGCTACTACTTTTAAAAATGGACAAAGAATGACTAAATTCAAAAAATGGATAGTACTTACGGTAACGTTGGTACTGTTTTATTATATCTTTATCGTCAATATATTTGTAACGCTTACTGTACTAGCTTCTTTATATGTGGCATTTAGACTTTACAAAATATATGCTAGAGCACAACTAAATAAGTTATCAGATTCAAAGGAGTTATTCAGAGAGAGTGAATTGGGACATTTTATTGCACTTGTAGCAAAGGTGGCTAAGGCTGATGGGCGTGTCAGTGAACTAGAAGCACAGCTTATTAGTATGATGTTTGATGATATCTCTAAGATTTTTATAGAAAAAGAAAAAACAAGAGGGCTATTAAAAGAAATTTTTAACGAAGAAAAGCAAAGTGTTGATGATACTAAAGAGGTAGCACAGTCATTAGGCAATCTCATCGGACGAAGCCGCTTAAAACGCAGACAGTTTATAGAGTTTTTAATCCAACTTGCCTTTGTAGACGATGGTCTTAGTGCTGATGAAGACAAGGTCTTACGTATCATCGTAGCCGAACTACATATAGAACTTAGCGAATATGAAGCGATGCTGCATAAATTTGAAAATATGAAAAAAGGTCAAACCCAGTCCATGAGTATGGATGAAGCCTATGCATTGTTAGGTGTGAATGCAAGTGATGACATGAACAGTATTAAAAAGACCTATAGAACTCTTGTAAGAGAGTACCATCCAGACATCATGATATCACAAGAGAAAGATGCCGCTTATATCGAAGAAGCAACGGCTAAAATGCAGGAAATTAATCAGGCTTATCAGGTTATAAAAGAGGCTAGGAAATAGGAGATGTTAAAATCACTATGTATAGCTCACACCCAGCCCATAGGTATCTGAAAGCGTAATCTCACTTTCATCAAACACAACATCTGTTTCCACAGGATGAGAAGCCAAAAGACTCACAGCATCAAGGTCAAGCATGGTAATGATGTCCGCTTTAGCAGAAGCCACATGTACACCAGCAGCCACAGATATGGGACCTTCTAGCATACAGCCTATCATGCACTTGACTCCATACTCTTTTGAGAGGTCTGCGAGTTTTAATGCTTGACTTATGCCTGCTGTTTTAGCTAGCTTAATGTTCACATAGTCTATAGCTTGCATTTCTAAGAGTTTTCGTGCATCATTCACAGAGAAAATGCTTTCATCTGCAAGTAGGGGAGTTTGTACTCTCTCTTTAATGTACTTAAATCCTTCAAAGTCATCTGCAGCTATAGGTTGTTCTATAAACTCTGCGATGATGTTTTTTTTCTCCAAAGCGTGAAGAAGTTCTACAGATTCTTTTGCTGTCCAACCTTGATTTGCATCGAGTCTTAGTTTGATATTTCTACCTAATGCTTTATAAATCTCCGTCACACGTTCTACATCTTTTTTTGGATCATCACCTATCTTTATCTTCAAGGTATCATAGCCAAGAGTAACAGCTTTATGACAATCTGATATCATACTTTCTATCTTACCCATACTAATTGTTATATCTGTTTTAAATACGGTATTTGTACCGCCCAACATACGGTATAGTGGGAGATTAGAAGCTTTTGCCTTTAAGTCATAGAGGGCTATTTCAAGTGCAGATTTTGCAGTAGTATTTTTTAATATTAGATTATGTATATTTTTTAATATAATATCAAACTCTTCTATTTCTCTGTTGAGTATATGAGGCTTAATGTATTCTATAGTTGCTCTAATAGAGCCCATCGTCTCTCCCGTTATTTGTGGAGTAGGTGCACCTTCTCCATAACCAAAAGTGCCATCATCACACTCTATAATGACAACTAAATCTTCTAATGTATCTACACGTCGCAATGAAGTAATAAAAGGGGTTTTGAGTGGAGCACTAAGAAGCTTAGTATAAATATTTATAATTTTCATTTATCTAAACTTGTATTTTTAGAACTATGAAACCTATGAAACAAGGAGGGGGAGTGCCTCATGTGTTTATAGAGTTTTTAAAACAAGCTTCCGTACCATTGTTGATACGGTGATGTCATCAAGTTCTGCGAGGTTTTCAAGTTTCTGCATCTCTTCTATAGTCAGATATACGGCAATACGTTGGTCCCTTTTAGGTTTAGTCGATTTTGGACGCCCACGTGGTACTGTAGCATGACCTCCATCTTCTATTGTCTTCTTATCTTTTGTGATAAGTTTGTTTATGTCAAATTCCATATTCTTCTACCTCGTCAACTTTTTTTAGCCATTTTATTATTTTCGCATAATCTTGAAAGACACCCTTATATTGACTTTTAGTTAGTCCACTCTCACCATAGAGCTCAGTTATGGTTTTTCCAGAGTGTATACTGTTAGTGATGATTTCACTTTCTCTTAAATGTATGATGTCTTTTCCTAAACCTTCAAGTGCTTGAAGGGATTGTTTGTACTTTTCTAATTTACTTTGTTTTACTCTATTAATGATAATAAGTATATTATCACAATATCTATGAACTTCCATCACTGTGTTGATAGTTCTTTTAATAGAATTTATATCTAAAGTGGTTGGCACAACTATAGCATGGCTTCCTTTAAAAATGTCTATAATCCCTGGGTCAATGTATCCACCAAGGTCATAAACAACATCATGTTCAATGAGTTCAACTTTATCCATGATTTTTGCTTTGTTTGGGTATATCTCTTCAATGACAGAATCATCATTTGAAAGAAGAGGGTAGTTCAAGTCTTTGGCAATGGAAAAGGCCAAAGAGGTTTTTCCTGTCCCACCTTTTTTATTGAAAAATGTTATAACGTTATGCATAAAAATCCTTAGTAATAATGAGGTTGGTAATGATATCATTACTTAACTTTAAGTAATAATATATAGCATATAAGATATTAATTAAGTATTAGTTAGCATATTATAATATTATTTAAAAAATAACTAATATTATAGGTATATAGTGGGGTATGTGACTAAATAAGAATGCTTAAATAGTTTATTTAAATTTAATTAGTTATTAATTAGCATTAAGAATATCTAATTAATATTAGAAATAATTTCTAAAATCTTCCCGACCATCAAGCCTGCAAATGTACCGAGTATATACCCCATCATTGCCATAAGCACACCTATGGGGATGAGTGCTTTAGAGTAGGCAGAAGCTAGTATAGGAGCTGAAGCTACTCCTCCTATGTTAGCTAGTGAAGCAACACCCAGTGAAAATAGGTCTAGCTTGAAGAGTTTAGCAAAGATGACCATAATGACTAGATGAATAGCGATGATGACAAACCCTGCGAAGATGTAAAGTGGAGCCTCGGCGAGTTCAGCAAAGTTGGCACGGCTTGCAATGAGTGCTACTATGAGATAGAGCATGATATTGGCGAGTTCAGAGGAGCCTGATATTTTTGCTAAAGGTGTCATGGCAAACAAAATACCTGAGAATGTAGAGATAATGACTATCCATGTAGTGTGTGTAAGAAAATCTGTAGTGGGAAGAAAGGAAGCAGTATATTGTGCTAACGCAGAAATAAAAAGTGAAAAAGCCAATAAGAAAAAAAGTGAAGCAAAATCCATAGGCTTTTTACTCTCTTCTTTTAAGGCTAGTCTTGCACCTACCTCATCAATCACTGAGGTATCTGCTTTGCTCCATGCGTTAAACCTTTTAGAAAAAGGTACAAGAGCTAAGAGTATCATGACCCAGATGGCGTAGTCTATAGAGTCTATGAGTAGGGTGTAGCCCATAGCAGTATCGGGTAAGTCTAATGCCCCTTGTATGGCTACCATGTTTGCCGTCCCACCCATCCATGAGCCTGAGAGTGCCGCGAAAGCTTTCCAAGTCGTATCAATGGATTCTTGCCCAAAGGAAGTATGTAAGAGGGAAAACATCCCAATGAAACCTAGGGCTATACTGGTGCTTGCTAGTAAAAAAGTAAGTATCATCTTCTTGCCAAGTTTAAATATCTCTCGCATATCAGCTAGAAGTAGCATGAGAAATATCATTGCAGGGAGTAGATTTGACTTTACAGACTTATAAGTGGCCGTAACAGACTCTGTTTTTTCCCACAGCCCAAAGGTAGAGGCTAACATCACTACAAAGTAGATGATGACGATGGCTGGGAGGTATGCAAAGAGTTTGTGTTGAGATTTATTTTCTGTATAGACGATACTTGCAGCTATCATCATGAGTGCTATTAGGTAGGTAAAGCCATTTTCTATCATTGTGTATTCCTAATGTGCATTTAATTACTATAGTATTTAAGTAGACCAAGCCCTAAAGCACGTATTTCTTTATATTTATGAAAGTGAAATGTGTTGTACTTTTTTGTTTCTGGTTCGAGTAATAGTATATTTTTTGCACTATTCTTCATATGTATTTGGCTTTGATTGTAGATAAGAAGACGCATAGACTTTTCAAACATTTCTAGTACATTGGAAGTTTTAAAAAAATTGTCTGGTAATTCTTTTTCAAAAGCATTTTTACCTAGAACATCCACCGCTAGTACATGATGATGTGTTGCTTCATTTACACCTAAGTTTTCGCACAAAAAGCCATCGCCATAAATGTCACCTTGAATGCTATGCTCATTAAATATACCAGGTATTGCCATAGTTGCCAAGATGGCGTCTTTTATGTAGATGTCATCATTTTCATCAAAAACACGTTTATGTCCATTTTTAAGATTGGTTGCAATGAGTTTAAGAGGAATGATAGTTTCATTCATTTTTTTATCTCCAAAGAGTGTATGAAAAATAGATTCTATTTTACTGTTATCTATGATGGCATTACCAGAAAAGGAGAATTTTATCCATTTAGATACAGAAGAAAAAGACTTAATTTCTTTGTATATTTCAGATTCACTCATACCTAAAGACAGACACGCAGCGATTATTCCACCCATGCTAGTGCCTACTATTTCAGATGGAAAAAGTTGTAATTTTTCTAAGTCATGCAGTACCCCCAAATGTGCAATGCCCAAAGCACCACCACCAGAGAGCACAAGAGAAAAGGGCTTATTTTTCAGTGTATGTATCATGGCGTATATTGTAGCATATAAATGTTCTTTATTATTCTTATTATGTATTAGTGTAACTGATATTGTAGATTACACCAACATGGTATCCACTTAAAGAAGATGGATATAATATTTCCAAGATTTCTTAAACCACTAAAAAGTCAAGGAGAATAACATGTTGGCGAGTAATATTTTAACGTATAGTGACTT
>Ga0256839_1004404_pt1 | contig 13768 bp, 15 predicted proteins | sample 354166metaG_FD_185968 | JGI IMG/M metagenome (GOLD analysis project Ga0256839, IMG submission 185968) | Hydrothermal vent microbial communities from Mid Atlantic Ridge, Atlantic Ocean - 354-166 | ecosystem: Environmental > Aquatic > Marine > Hydrothermal vents | place: Atlantic Ocean: Mid... | reverse complement strand
AGATCATGGTCCAAGCCGGCACCGCCATGCTCGCCCAGGCCAACGCCATCCCCCAAAACGTCCTCACCCTCCTCCGATAGGAACCAGGACCCAACCCAGCGGAGGGGCCCAACCCGGGCCCCTCCGCTCGCGCGCGGCCACCGTCCGCAAAGGTCCCATGAGGGGAACGAGGCGGGCCCGGATGCGATGACGATCGAGGCGCGAGAGAAGCTCAGGCGACGGTGACGTCCGCCTCGGCGAGGACGGCGTGGGCGGCCCGGTGGGGCGCCACCAGCCGGTCACGGACCGGATCGGGATCGAGCTCGCCCCGAACGAGGCGGCAGAAGGTCCGGAGCTGCAGGGTGAGGGGCTCCCCCTCTTGGCGGACGAAGGGGATGTCGATCACCGTCTCCGCCTGGTAACCGACCCGGTCGAGGGTCGAGCCGTGGGTGACGTGACGGTAGAGGGTCAACGTCCTCCGCAGGAGATCGACCTCCATGAGCACCGTCGGGGTGACGATGCGCATCTCCCGGACCTTCCGCTGGCCCACCCGGCTGGACGACGCCGTCGCCACCGCGCCGTCCGCCATCACCAGGGTGCAGTCGGCGATCTCCTCCATCCCGTCGTGGTCGGGCCGCCAGGTCGCCCCCGAGACCCGCCGGACCTCGCCCGCACCCCCGAGGTGGAGGATCAGGTCGAGGTCGTGGATGAGCAGGTCGTACACCACCCCGGTGGAGATCCTCGGGTTCGGTGGGGAATGGCGTACGGCGACGAGATGGCGGAGCGGACCGTGGATCTCGAGATGCTCTCGAGCGGCGACCACCACCGGGTTGAAACGCTCCACGAACCCGGCCATGAGGGGGACGTGGGAGCGACGCGACATCTCGACGAGCATCGCCACCGAGTCCGGGTCGGTGGCGACCGGCTTCTCGACGAGGACGGGACGACCGGCGGCGATCACCTCGAGGGCCACACCCACATGGGTCTCCGGTGGGGTGGCGACGATGATCCCGTCGGCGTCGAGGGCGGCGGCGAGGTCCGTGTTCCAGGCCGCGCCGTACCGTTCGGCGAGGCGACGGGCCCGCCCGGGCTCCGTGTCCACGACGCAGGCAAGCTCCACTCCCGGTTCGGTGGCGACGACCCGGGCGTGGTTGGCCCCCATCGCCCCCGCTCCGACCAGAGCGAGCCGAACGGGTTGCATCAGTCGGCTCCGACCGGAACGGCCATCCCCTTCGCCTCGAGGCGGGAGATCAGCTCCGCCCGTTCGACCCCGTCGAGGAGATGCAGATGGGCGGCGAGGTCGTCGACGAGGTCTTGGCGGCCCGCCGCGGCCGCCGCCAGCATGCCCGCGGTGACCGCTTCGGCGGCCGATCCGCCCTCGGCCAGGTAGGCGTGGCACAGCTCGGCGGTCTGCTCGCCTCCCAACCGGGCGAGGGACGGCCGGACCCACCTCCCGGTGGAATCCCCGAGGATGAGGACGAACAGGGGACGGATGCCGTCGGGATGGGCGAGGAGGGCGTCGACGAGGACCTCCCACTCGGTGAAGGCCTCGGGTGCCCTCCCGAGCAGCCAGCGAGCCTCGGCGTAGGCGGCGTCGAGGTCCCCCGTCTCGACGAGCGCCCAGATCAGACGGTTGGAGAACAGATGCTCGTTCGCCTCGACGACGTACTGGGGTCGCACCGACTCGGAGCGGCGGCGATGCCAGGCCGCCTCCATCAGGGCGTCGGGTCGGTCGAGACGGCGAGCGGCCTCGGCGACCACCGCGGCGGCGCTGTCGTCGGCGGGCACCAGGTCGAGCGCTTCGCGGGCAAGGCGGAGGGCCTGCTCGTCCTGGCCCAGATCGAGGTGGGAGAGGGCCTGCATCCCCTTGACGAAGGCGACCACGGCGCGATCCGCGTACTCGAAGTCGTCCCCGAGATCGTCGAGGACCGCCAGAACCTCGGCGGGTTCCCCTCCCGCCAGCCGCAACGACCGGGCGTACTCGATCGCCGTCTTCGCGTTCGCCGTCTCCTCATACTGACTGCGGGCGATCGCCAGGTTCCGGGCCTTCTTGTCCCGCGCCTGGATGAACTCCTGCTGATAGCCGAAGTGGGCGACCGCGAGGAGATCGAGGTTGCCTCCCGACAGGGGCTCGAGGGTGTCGGCGTCGACGGGGATCTCGTGCAGGGCCCCGTGGTACTTCGTCCCCTCGGCACGGAAGATCCGCACCGAGCGGATCACCGACGAGACCTCTCGGCCGTCGGAGACGGCGTGGTTGCGAACCTCACAGGCGAACGCCTCGTACTCGTGACGGTAGGTGGCGAGGTACCGCCGAAGGAGAACCGGGTCGTCACATTCCACCCGTTCGTCGGCGTCGAGGATGAGGACGTAGTGGGCGTCCCGGCACCGTTCGAGGGCCTGGGTCCGCGCCCAGCCGAAGTCGTCCCTCCAGGGGATGCGACCGACGTTCGCCCCGTGGGCCTCGGCGATCCGCACCGTCTCGTCTTCCGAGCCGGTGTCGCAGATCTCGATCCGGTCGACCAGGCCGGCCACGGAGTCGAGACATCCTCCGAGCGTGGCCTCCTCGTCTCGGACGATCATGCTGGCCACGAGAAGGGGACGCCCGTCGGGTCCTTCGGGGGGGAGCAGCCTGGTGGCGCAGGTTCCGTCGTGGGCGACGACGACGCCGGCGGCGGTGACCCGGAGGTCCGGGTCGGCCACCGAGACGCGGGGGTCGACCACGGCGACCGACGCCAAGGCGACCATGTCGCCCTTCTCGGCGACGACGGCGGCGGGCCGGAACCGATGAACGCTGCGGGTCGCGACCCGGTGGCTCTCCTCCCGTACCCGTTCGGCGGCCCGACGAAGGGGAGGGAGCGTCCCCGCGAAATGGTCGGTCCCGACGTCGTTGGAGTGGGCGACGACGAGGCCCCCTCGGCGGCCCAGCTCTTCCAGCATCGCCGCCGCGGCCTCCCGCGTGACGAGGACGTCGTCGTGGACGAGCAGCACGGGACCCTCGACTTCGTCCAGCGCCATGAGGAGACCCTTCGTCCCCAACTCCCCGATGAGCTCCACTCCGGGGAGGTCGAGTCGACGGATCCCCGTCTCGGAGGCGGCGACCACCCGGATGGGGTCGACGTCGGAGATGCGGCGCGCCCGTTTGACGGCGGCCAGCGTCGCGCGGCTGGGCCCATAGGAGAGGATGACGACGTTCATGGTGTGTCGTGTCGGCAGCCGGGCCGGGGACTTGCGCCTTCTCCCCCCGTGGAGCGCAGCGGAACGGGGGGAGTCCCCGAGCGAAGCGAAGGGGGAGGGGGGGCCTTCACGCCCGCTGTCTCCGCGCCGCGAGGCGCGCACTGCCCCACCCCCTCCCCCCCACGCCTCACGGCGTGGGGTACTCCCCCCTCGGGGAGGGGGAAGAACCCGGAGGCGGGGACGGGAGGGGCGGGCGACCGCTTATCCGCCCGGAAGGGACGCCGACCAGGAACAGCGGAAGTGCGAGTGACACGGACGTCGCCCGCATCGGCACACCGCAGACAACAAGGAGGTTCACCACATGTCTCTGCGGATCAACAACAACGTTGCGGCGATCAACTCGTACCGCAACCTGGCGTTCTCCAACGTCCAGCTCGGCAAGTCCCTCGAGAAACTCTCCTCGGGCTTCCGGATCAACCGGGCCGCCGACGACGCCTCCGGCCTCGTCAAGTCCGAATCCCTCCGGGCCGAGATCCGCGGCAGCCAGGCCGCCATCCGCAACGCCCAGGACGGCGTCTCCTTCGTCCAGACCGCCGAAGGAGCCCTCTCCGAGGTCCACGCCATCCTCCAGCGGATGCGCGAACTCGCCGTCGACGCCGCCAACACGGCCACCACCGACGGCACCGCCCAACAGGAAGAGGTCAAACAGCTCCTCGCCGAGCTCGACTCCATCGGCAGCCGCACCACCTTCGCCGGCAACAAGGTGTTCCAGGACTACTCGACACCGGCCACCGCCGCCCTGACCTTCCAGATCGGCGCCAACGCCGGGGACACCCTCACCCTGAGCGACGACCTCACCCTGGCGAGCAACGACGTCTTCAGCGTCGACCTGTCGGCCATCGATCTGTCCTCGGACGCCTCCGGAGCCATCACCGCCATCGACAGCGCCATCGCCTCGGTGTCCACCGTCCGGTCCAAACTGGGCGCCACCCAGAACCGGCTCGAACACACCATCAACAACCTGAGCGTCGCCGTCGAGAACCTCACGGCATCCGAATCCCGGATCCGTGACACCGACATGGCCCGCGAGATGGCCGTCTTCACCAAGAACCAGATCATGGTCCAAGCCGGCACCGCCATGCTCGCCCAGGCCAACGCCATCCCCCAAAACGTCCTCACCCTCCTCCGATAGGAACCAGGACCCAACCCAGCGGAGGGGCCCAACCCGGGCCCCTCCGCACCCCGAACCCCCAGCGACCTGACCGGACCCGACGAACCGAGAGAGCCAGAGCCGAATGACCCTCCCCCTCTTCAGCATCGGTGGCCTCGCCTCGGGGCTCGACACGAACAACATCGTCAGCCAGCTCATCCAGATCGAGCGGATCCCCATCAACCAGCTCGAGTACCGCAAAGCCTTCTACCAGGAGCGCCAGCAGGCCTGGGACTCCATCGCCACCCGCATCTCCGCCCTCCGGGAGCAGGAGCAGAAGCTCGACACGGCAGACGACTGGAAGGCCTTCTCGCTGGCGTCGTCCTCCAACCCCGACGCCGTCGGCGTCACCGTGACCGGCACCCCGGCGACGGGGACCACCTCGTTCACCGTGGACCAGCTCGCCGCCGCCCACCAGGTCGCCGCCACCGGCACCTTCGCCGCGTCGACCGATCTGGTCGGCGCCGGGACCTTCACCCTCACCGTCGGAGGCACCAACTACGACATCACGACCACGTCGACGACGACGATCGGCGAGCTCGTCGATCAGATCAACGGCCTCGACGTCGGCGTCTCCGCCACGTTGCTCCAGGTCACCTCGGGCCAGAACCGTCTCGTCCTCACCTCCGAGACCACCGGTCAGGCCTCCGCCTTCACGGTCACGGCCGACCAGGCCTCCCTCGGCACCTTCGACGTCGTCCAGCAGGGCCAGGACGCCCAGCTCACGATCGGCAGCGGCGCCGGGGCGATCACCGTCAACCGTTCCTCCAACGTGATCGGCGACCTGATCGCCGGGGTCGAGCTGACCCTCTCCGCCACCACCACCGCACCGGTCACCGTCGGCGTCGAGCGGGACCTGGATGCCGCCGTCGAAGCCGTCCGCGGGCTGGTCGACGAGCTCAACTCGACCCTCTCCCTCCTCGACGACCTCACCGCCTACAACGTCGAGACCAACCAGAGCGGTCCCCTCACCGGCGACTCGTCGGCGCGCGACCTCGAGCTGTCGCTCCGCTCGAAGCTCACCGGGGTGGTACCGGGACTGTCGGGCACGTACACCTTCGCGTCCTCCGTCGGGATCTCCATCGACCGGACCGGCACGTTCGTCTTCGACGAGACCAAGTTTCGGGCCGCCCTGGACGACGACTTCGACGCCGTCTCCGCCCTCTTCGCTCGGATCGCGTCGCCGACCGACTCCCGGGTGGCGGTCGTCTCCGTGGCCGACTCCTCCCTCGACGGAACCCACGCCGTACAGATCACCCAGGCGGCCACCCTGGCGTCGGTGACGGGAAGCTCGTATGTGGCGCCGACCGCCGACGAGACCTTCGACATCACGTCGGGCACCAAGACCGCCACGGTCACCATCCTCGCCGGGTCCGACCTGACGACGGCGGTCCAGGCGATCAACGACGCCCTCGCCGCCGCCGGCATCACCACCGTCGTCGCCTCCTCCTCGGGAGGGGCGATCAAACTGGACGAGACCCGCTACGGATCAGCCTTCTCCTTCACGGTGGCGGCGAACTCCTTCGGTCTCGCCGGCACCTTCACCGGGACCGACGTGGCCGGCACGATCGGGGGGATCGCCGCCACCGGCACCGGCCGGGCCCTGCGGGGCACCGGCACCCTCGACGGCCTCACCCTCACCATCTCCGCCACCGCCGCCGAGGTGTCCGCCGCCGGCGGCACCCTCGACCTGGGGACCGTCTCCATCACGTCGGGGCTCGCTCCCCGCTTCGACGAGTACCTGGAGACGGTCGAAGGGCTCGACGGGATGATCGACCGGGCCCGGGACCGTTGGGCAGCCCAGATCGACCTCATCGACGACCGGATCGAAGCCCTCGAGGACCGCATCGTGCGTCGAGAGGAGATCCTCCGCCGCCAGTTCACCGCCCTGGAGACCGCCCTGTCGCGCCTCACCGCCATGAGCCAGTCCCTCGGCGCCGCGCTGTCGGGCCTCACGCAACCACCGCAACAGTGAGCTTGATTTCGCCATGACACGGACGACGGGCAAGCCATGGGAGGCAGGATGAACCCGCTACTCACATACCAGCAGCACTCGGTAGAGACGGCCGCACCCGGCCATCTCATCGTCATGCTGTACGACGCGCTGCTCGCAGCCGTCGACACGGCCGGGGCCGCCATGAGCCGGGAACGGCCCGACGTGGAGCTGGCCCACGAGCGCCTCACCCGGGCCCAGGACATCGTGGCCGAGCTCCTCGGATGCCTCGACCCGGCGGGAGGTTCCATCACGTCCTCCCTCGCCGACCTCTACGAGTTCTGCCACCACCAACTCGTCGAGGCCAACCTCCGCAAGGTGCCCGAACCCCTCGATCCCGTCCGGGAGGTCATCTCGGACCTGCGGGAAGCCTGGGTCCAGATCGTGAACGGACCCGTGGAGGCGAGCGCATGATGACCTGGGGCGAGGCCGCCGGACGCCTCCGCCGCGACCTCGACGCCGCCCGGGCCACCCTGGAAGAGGGCGTCTGGATCGGGCCCGACGGCCCCCTCCCGCTCGAGCTTCCCTCGGATCCTCCCGACGCGGCGACCCACGCCGAGCTTCTCGAGCTCCTCGCCGAGGCACACCGGATCGAGGCCGAGCTGGATCGTCGGCGGGCGGAGATCAGAGCCGAGCTGGAACGCATGGGCAGGGTTCGAGGTGCCGGACGCGCCTACCTCGCCCAGCAGGCGGTGCTCGGGCGCATGGCCTGATCCCACTTCGGCCGCGCCGTCGTCGACACGGCAGCACCTCGGGACCGCTCCCCTCCCCGGCCTCTCCGGCCCACGTCGACGCCGGAGCCTCACGTTCCTTAACCACGTACCCCAGAGGCCGACCGGTACCGACGACAACCGAGACCACGGAAGACCGAATGCGGCAAGGAAGGACCCGCCAGTCCTTCCTTGTCTTCGTATGAGGAGCGAGATGATCACCAACGACGACCTGACCACCCGAGCCATCGAATGGGCGCTGCGTGGGCTGGACCGTCGGGCGGATGTGATCGCCGACAACATCGCCAACGCCGAAGTCCCGAATTTCCGGGCTTCGCGAGTCGAGTTCGAGTCGCAGCTCCGCGCCGCCCTCGAAGCCGGTCGGATCACCCGGATGCCCGAGCCGACGTTGCAGGCGACGACCGACCCGGCGGACCTGAAGGGCAACAACGTTCGTATCGAGGACGAGCTGGTCGGCCTCATCGAGACCAACCTGCGACGCCAGGCCATGGTCGAGGCCTTCAACTACAAGGTCGGCCTGTACCGCCTGGCGATCGGAGGGCGCCGATGAGCGTCTTCCGCTCCCTCGACATCGCCGCCTCCGGCGCCCGGATGAGCCGCACGTGGCTCGACGCGATCGCCCACAACATCGCCAACGTCAACACCGTCCGCCCCCCCGACGAAGAGCCCTTCCGAGCCAAACTCGTCGTGGCCCGCGCCGTGGACGGGGCCGACGGCGTCGGCGACGGCGTCGCCGTCGTCGGCATCGAGGAGGCGCCCGGTGACCCGGCCCTCGTCTACGACCCCACCCACCCCTACGCCGACGAGAACGGGTTCGTACGTCGCCCGGTGGTGGACCTGGCGGGCCAGATGGCGGACCTCATGGCCGCCCAACGCTCATACCAGGCGAACCTGTCGGTGGTGCGTTCGAGCCGGGAGGCCTACGAGGCCGCCCTCAGGATCGGGAGGTGACGATGGTCGCGCCGATCGCAGGAACAGGTGGAATCTCCGGGATCGGAGGAGTCACCCCGTCGCAGACGCCGGAACGGACCCAACCGGGATTCGCCGAGAAGGTCGGCGGGGCCCTCGAATCGGTGTCCGAGGCGGAGCGTCAGGCCGACGCCCTCGCCCAGGACGTCGCCGCCGGTGGGGAGACGAGCGTCCACGAGCTGATGGTCGCCACCACCAAGGCGACCCTCAGCGTCGAGCTCCTGGTGGAGCTGCGGAACAAGGCCATCGAGGCCTACCAGGAAGTGATGAGGATGCAGGTGTGACCCCATGGCGATCGTGAACTCTCTCCGTCGGATGTTCTCCGAGCTGACCATCGCCCAGCGGGCCGGCGTCGCCGCCGCCGGCATCGTCGTGCTGCTGGCCGCCGTCGCCTTCGTGAGCTGGGTGTCGACCCCGAGCTACACCGTCCTGTACTCGAACATCGACGAGGCCCAGCTCGCCCAGGTGATCGACGCCCTCGAGGCCGATTCGGTCCCCTACAAGCTGGAGGCCGGCGGCCGTCGGGTCCTGGTCCCCCGCAACCAGGTGTACAAGGTGCGGGCGTCGTTGGCGTCGTCCGGCATCCAGGGAGCGGTGGTGCCGAAGGGCTACGAGCTCCTCGACGAGCAGGGGCTCTCGGTCTCCGACTTCCGTCAACGGGTCGACTACCAGCGCGCCCTCGAAGGCGAGCTCGCCCGCACCCTCGGCGCCCTGGAGACGGTGCGGTCCGCCACGGTCCGTCTGGTGATCCCCGAAGAGGCCCTGTTCGCCGAGAATCAGAAGCCGGTGCAGGCTTCGGTCCTCATCGACCCGGCAGGTCCGGTCTCCCAAGGCGACGTCGATGCCATCACCTACCTCGTCGCGTCCTCGGTGGAGGGCCTCGAGCCGGATCAGGTCACGGTCGCCACCACCGACGGTGAGGTGCTCGCCGCCGCCGGGGTGGAGGGCTCCCCCGGAGTCGGCAACAGCCAGCTCCGCATGACCCGTGAGTTCGAGACCACGGTCGCCGGCGACGTCCAGGCGATGCTCGCCAGCCTCCTCGGCCCCGGACGGTCCTCGGTGGTGGTGCGCGCCGTGCTGAACTTCGACGAGAAGACGGTCGAGGCCGAGACCTACACGCCGGAGTCCGCGACCCCGCTGCGGGAGCAGCTCATCGACGAGACGATGACCGGTGCAGGCGCTCCCGCCGTCGGGACCGTGGGCGTCGACGGGTCGCCGCTCCCCGCCAACGGCGACGGCAGCTACGAATACCGACGGAACGAACAGACCCGGGAGTACGGAATCGACCGGGTCGTCACCCGCAGCATCCAGGCCCCCGGCACGATCGAGCGGCTCTCGGTCGCGGTCGTCGTCGACGACGGGTCCCTGACGGGGAGCCCCGCCCCCGACACCGCCGAGATCGAGAACCTGGTCGCCGCCGCGATCGGCCTCGACCCTGCCCGCGGGGACACCATCGAGGTGTCGGCCGCCGCCTTCCCGACGCCGGCGGTGGAGACGGCGGATCCCCAGGCGGCAGACGCCCAGTCCTCGTCCATCATGGACCTGATCCCGAATGTGGCCGGGGCCCTGGTGCTCCTCCTCGTCGGCCTGGCGCTGTTCCTCCAGAGCCGAGGCGGCAAGCACGAGGTGCAGGTCGCGGCCTGGAGTCCCGATGCCCTGCCCGGCGGCGACCAGAACGACCTGGCCCTCGACGACATGGCCACCGACGTCCTCGCCCTCGTCGACCGCCAGCCCGAGGAGATCGCCACCCTCCTCCGGAGCTGGCTCGCCGACAACCGCGAGACCGTGAGGAGCTGAGATGGCGGTGAGCATCGAACCTCGGCAACGGGCAGCGGCCCTCATCCTCGCCATCGGGTCGACGCGGGCGGGTTCGATCCTCCAGCACCTCTCCCGCGAAGAGGTCGAGATGCTCGCCGACGAGATGGCCCGCCTGGGGACGGTAGGACGTCCCGAACGGTTGGCGATGGTGAAGGAGTCCCTCCGCCAACTGCTGTCCCACGATCCCGAGGCGGAGGCCGAGGTGATCCGGGCACAGGCACGTCTCCTCCCGTCGGGTTCCGAGCAGGTCGACCTGGGTCCCTTCGCCTTCCTCGAGCAAGCGGACCTGAACGACACGGTCCAGCTCCTCCGCAACGAGCACCCTCAGACGATCGCCGTCGTCCTCGCCCATCAACGCCCGGAACGGGCGGCGAAGGTGCTGGAGCAGATGGACGACGATCTGGCCCTCGAGGTCAGCCAGCGGATCGCCACCCTCGGACCCACCCCTCCGGACGTGCTACGTCGAGTCAGGGAGGTGCTGGCAGAGCGACTCCAGGAGTCCGCCGACGACGCCCCCGCCGAGGTGGACGGAGCGAAGGAGCTGGCCTCCATCCTCAACAACATCGAACGCGACTTCGAGGAGACGATCCTGGAGCGACTGGCGACGATCGATCCGGAACTGGCCGAGAAGGTGCGATCCCTCATGTTCGTCTTCGAGGACGTGGCCACCCTGGACGACCGCACGATCCAGAAGATCCTCCAGAGCGTCCAGACCCAGACTCTGGCCCTGGCGCTCAAGGGAGCCTCCGAGGAGGTGAAGGACGCCATCCTCCGCAACCTCTCCGAACGCGCCCGCGAGGCCCTGGTCGAGGAGATGGACCTGATGGGCGCCGTCCGCAAGCAGGAGGTCATGGAAGCCCGCAATCAGATCGTCGCCGAGATCCGCGGCCTCGAAGCGGCCGGGCAGATCGTCATCAGCCGCGGCGAGGAAGGAGAGATGATTGAGTAGCGTCCTCCGCCAGCCGTCCCTGTCCGACCGTCCCCTGCCCCTCGGAGGGATCGAGGCGCTCACCGCCGACCCGGTGGTGGCCGCCGAGATCGAGGCCGCCTACCGGCGCGGCACCGAGGACGGGCGGGCCCGGGCCCTCGAGGAGGAGTCGGCGCGACTCGCCGCCCTGACGGCGGAGGCGCATGACGCGCTCCGGGCCGCCGTCGAGGACGCTCGGCGGCGACTCGCAGCCGCGGTCGAAGATTCGGCGGCCGCGGTGCTGCGCATCGCGCTCGACGTCGCCGAGACGATCGTCGGGTCGCTCGAACCCGCCACGGTCGAGGCCCTGACCGACCGGATCCTCGAAGCGCTCGATGCCATCGACGACGAGGACCTGTCGGTCGCCGTCCACCCCGACCGACTCGACGTCGTCGCCGCGGGTCTCGCCGAGGTCCCGGGCGTCTCGATCCAGCCGGATCCGAGCCTCGGCCCGGGCGAGGCGAAGCTCCGGGGACGCTGGGCCAGGGCCGACCTCACCATCGCCGCCGCCTTCCGCAACCTTCGGGAGACCCTCGATGCTCGACCTTGACCACGCCTACGTCGCCGAGGGTTCGCTGGCCACGGTGACGGGCAACGAGCTGGAGATCAAAGGCCTCCGCCTCCGTCTCGGCGACACCGTGGCGATCCGGTCGCCCCACGGCGAGCGGGTCGCCGAGGTGGTCGAGCTGCACCCTGGAGGCGCGACGGCCCTGGTGCTCGGCAGCACGGCGGGGCTGGGACGCGGTGACCGGGTGGTCCGGATGCGGACCGCCCCCGGGGCGGTCGTCGGCCCAGAGCTCGTCGGACGGGTGTTCGACGGCCTCGGTCGTCCCCTCGACGACGGCCCCCTCCCCACCGGCGAGGCGGTCGCCCTCGACCAGGAGGCACCCTCCGCCCTGTCCCGCCACCGCATCGACCGTCCCATCGCCACCGGTATCCGGGTGGTGGACACCCTGTGCACCGTCGGCCGGGGCCAACGGATCGGGATCTTCGGCGGCTCCGGAGTCGGGAAGTCCACCCTCCTGGGCATGGTCGCCAAGGGCACCGACGCCGACGTCAACGTCGTCGCCCTCGTCGGCGAGCGCGGGCGTGAGGTTCGCGAGTTCGTCGAGGACGAGCTCGGCGCCGAGGGGATGCAGCGGTCGGTGGTGATCGTGGCGACCTCCGATCAGCCCGCCCTGGTGCGCGTCCGGGCCGCGCTCTTGGCGATGCGGACCGCCGAGTGGTTCGCCGACCAGGGGCGGGAGGTCCTCCTCATGGTCGACTCCCTCACCCGCCTGGCGATGGCCCAGCGGGAGGTCGGCCTCGCGGCCGGGGAGCCCCCCACGGCCCGGGGTTACACGCCGTCGGTGTTCTCCCTGCTGCCCCGCTACCTGGAGCGGTCCGGTCCCCGGTCCCGGGGGAGCATCACCGGAATCTTCACCGTGCTCGTCGACGGGGACGACATGAACGACCCGATCGCCGACGCCACCCGCGCCATCCTCGACGGACATCTGGTCCTCGACCGGAAGCTGGCCGTGCAGGGTCGGTACCCGGCGGTGGATCCCCTCGGCTCGCTGAGCCGTCTCGCCGCCAAGCTGTGGACGGCGGAGCAGGAACGGGTCGTCACCGCCGTCCGGTCCGCCCTCGCCGCCGCCGCCGAGGTGCAGGAGCTCGTCGAGGTCGGCGCCTACGTCCCCGGCACCAATCCCCGAGCCGACAAGGGCCTCGCCGCCACCCCCCACCTCGTCGACTTCTTCCGTCAACGGCCACACGAGATCGACGATTTCGACGCCACCTGGCGTGCCCTCACCGATCTTGCGCTGCAGATGGAGCTGATATGAGGAGCCTGCGTACGCTGATCCGCCTTCGCACCATCCGGGAACGCCAAGCCCGGTCCGATCTCGCCTCGGCGAACGAGGCGAGCCGAATCGCCGTCGACGAGCTGGCCACACGGCGACGGCGATATGAGGAGACGGCGCGCTACGCCACCCAGGAGGCGGCGGACCCCCGGGAGCTGCAGGCCAAGGCGTTGGCCGGGCACCGCAGCCTCGAACAGGTCGCCGAGGCCGGCGCCGACCTGGCCCGGACCGAGCAGCGGGTCGCCGCCGCCCAGGGGTCGTGGCGCCGCGCCTCCCAGGAGCTCGACTCGGTCGAGGAGCTCGACGCCCGCCGCCGCCAGGAGCTCGCCTACTACGCCCGCCGCACCTCGGAACGGGTGATGGACGAGATGATGGCGCTCCGGTCGAGGAGGCGACCGTGATCGCCGACGTCATGGCCCGCATCGGGGCGATCGAGGCTCGCATCGCCTCGCTCCGGCCACCCGTCCCCTTCCCGGACCTTCTGCCCCCGGCTCGGACGGACGGACCCGCGGAGGCTCCTGCCGACCCTCCGACGACGACGGCAGCCGCCCTCCCCGCCGAGGCCCACCGTTGGCGTCCGGCGATCTTCCGGGCGGCACGCGCCGCCGGGATCGACCCGGCGCTCCTCACGGCGGTGGTGTGGACCGAATCCGGATTCAAGGCCGATGCCGTCTCACCCGCCGGGGCAATCGGCCTCGCCCAGCTCATGCCCGGCACCGCCGACCAGCTCGGCGTCGACCCCTACGACCCCTACCAGAACCTGGAGGGCGGCGCCCGGTTTCTCCGCACGATGATCGACCGTTTCGGTCGACTCGACCTCGCCCTCGCCGCCTACAACGCCGGTCCGGCTCGGGTCGCCCGTCTGTACACCGGCGGTCCGGGGGTTCCGATCGCCCAGGACTACGTCGCCACCGTCATCGACCGTTACCGGACCCTTGGAGGTTCACGATGAACATCCCGCTGCTGCCCGCCACCATCGCCACCCTCGGCGAGGCCTCCACCGACGCCCCCGCCGAGGCCGCCACGACCACCGCCGAGGCCGCCTTCGGAGACCTGTTCGCGGCCCTCGTCGGATCCCCCCCTCCC
>Ga0256839_1004403_pt1 | contig 13771 bp, 10 predicted proteins | sample 354166metaG_FD_185968 | JGI IMG/M metagenome (GOLD analysis project Ga0256839, IMG submission 185968) | Hydrothermal vent microbial communities from Mid Atlantic Ridge, Atlantic Ocean - 354-166 | ecosystem: Environmental > Aquatic > Marine > Hydrothermal vents | place: Atlantic Ocean: Mid... | reverse complement strand
TCACAACACCATTATCCGCGTCTTGGGCACCCATTCAAGCCACGACCAGGAAACCCAACAACCCCGCTGACCAGCATTCCGGCTCCAGCGCCTGAAGGCGGGAAATCAAGGATTCCATCATCAAGGATGTAACGATAACCTCGGGTGATCGGGCAGAAGCGGTGACGAGATCAGCCGGCGAAAAAAGCGGTTCATCGGAAATGAATACCAGCATGTCTTCCCATCCCGGCGGACCGTTTTCCCATAGATTGTCGATCGGGAAGAAGGGGGGGCCGGGAAAAGGAACATTGGCCGGCGCTGCGGTTTTTGCGATTCGGGGGGGCACTAGCCCATTGGGTGTGAGCAGATAAACCGTTCCGCTGGTGCCGATATTTAGAATCGAGACATAACCCGCGCGGGCTGTTTGCAGAGTGAAATGGATGCGACTTCCGATGGGGAGGGCATCTATGCGGTTGCTCGCAAGGTTACGGCTGGTAAAGTCATGTTTGATCAAGGCAACTTCGTTTCCGCAAGAAGCCACTTTTTCCCGGCCAATGGCAAGAAGCTGCTCGCGCGGTGTTGCATGCCCTGTAATATCAAGGGTGCTGGCCGAAACCCCGGCTGTGTGCTCGGCCAGTCTTTTGAAGTCCTCTATGCCCTCGGTGGCGGCCTGTTTCAGAATACCGGTGGTATCGGCAATTTCTTTCTGGGCGGCTTTCAGCTTTTCCATAGTTTCGCTGGCTAGTGTAGCAGCCTCTGCACTGGCTTTGGCCAGGGCTTCCGCTTCGGCCTGGTTCTTCTGGATTTGCGCAATTTCGAATTCTATTTCCGCGCGCCGTTTTTCGGCTTCGAGCTTTGCAATGGCCGACATTTCTCGGGCGGTAACAAGTGCGGCTTGATGCTCCAGCCTGGTAATTTCTGCACGCGCCTGCTGCTCTATTCCAGTCAGCGTGGCGTCGGCCTTTATGCGGTCCAGCGATTGTTGTAATTCTATCTCCGCCCGCTCCCGCTCCTTATTGACAATTTTCTGCCGATGCATGGCTGCCTGCGCGGCTTCCATCAGCTCTTTTTGTTTGGTGCATTCCAGCATCCGTTCGGCAAGCGGGGATTCATAGGCTGCACTATCCACACGAATAAGGGTGATCCAGTCCAGTCCGATCCAGCGCGGCAGCATTTCCTGCCACCAGCGCAGGGCGTTCACATTGTCGATTTTGAGATCGTGGTAGCTTTCGGCCCGGATTGCGTCCCGGACCCAGTCTGAAAGCCGGTTCACCAGATAGGCCTCCAGTGCGGGCAATGTGATTGTATCTTGTGCCGCAAGAAGGGGCAGAGCGAATTCGCGTAAAAATAGCCGGTCATCTTTAATGTCCCATGTGGTGGTCAGGGTCAGATCCAGCTGATGGGTATTTGAATCGTTTAATTCGGGAAAGGCCAGACGTGCGCCGATTTGCCCGTTTTGCAGACCCACCAGCAGATCATTATGCGAAAGTTTCGGCAGCTGGTCTGTCGGGCGCTTCTGAACGAGGCTGAGCATGCCGTTTCCGCTGGTCGAGGCTAGAAAAATGCTTTTTGACGGCGCTTCCATGAAGGCGCGTAGGCGGCCTTTGCCAAAGCTCAACCCCGGACTTTCGACAAAACGTTCGGCGACAAGATGGGTCATTCTTCCTCCAGTTTGATGGCAAAGGATAAAATTTTAATATTATATAGCAGCGATACCGAGGCCGTGGCCAGCAACATCCCCAAGAGCCAAAGGCCCGAAAGGCCTGTGCCAATAATGATATAGGCGGCGATGGTGCTGAGGAGTGTATATACAGCCAGGACAAAAGCATTGGAGGCGTTGGAGTTTTTGCGCGCAGCAATGCGGATAAAGGTAATGGTAACGATTGGCAAAACCAGCATGATCATGAGCCAGACCAGGCCGTTTTGCAAATAGCTGCTTTGCCAGAAAACTGTGGCGGAATCCGGCAGTGCGGGCGCTATCCAGGCGCTGGAAATTTCACGTTTGAGACTTGCCGTGTAAAGGATCTCGCCTGTGGCGCTGACGAGTGTATATTCGATTTCGGCCTTGGTGCCTCCAGCGTAGCTTTCAAAACTGGTTACTCTCCCGATGATAGCGGCATCCAGGCCGGCTATGTTTGCAGTTTCGGCTGCGGTAACAGGTGCATTATGGGCGGGCTGGCGCATGTTCAAGACTTTGCGTAGCCGATAGGGCAGGGGCGGGCCGAGCAAATCAAATGTGCCGCGCTGCTCCAGAACCAGACTCAGGGTTTCGGAGATATAATCGGTGGGGTCATTTTCAAAATGCACCAACACTGCCGATACAACCGCGCCCTTGTTGGCCTGTAGATCCTCGGCAATTTCAACCACCATCTTTTCGGCCAGCTCCTGGCGAAGCGGGCCAAGCTCGGGCTTGTGCGGCCCGATATAGGGCCAACTGAACCAGAGAAAAATGGTCATGACTGTGATGAGCAGGAGCTTGGAAAAGAGGGCGTCAATCATGGGTTATGCCTCCTCGGCAGCGCTTTGAAGCCGGTCTATTCGCGCATGCCATTCCGCTTTGGCTTTTTGCATTTCTGCGAGGTTGCCAAGAATTTTCAAAGCAAGAGGGGCACCAAGATCGGCAGCACGCTGGAAGTGTTCCAGTGCCCGCTCGGGCAGGCGCGTGCTGAAGCGACCTGTCGCGTTACAAAACCCTAGCTCCAATTCGGCTTCGGCACAATTTTCTTTTGCGGCTATTTTGAGCAGGTCAAGGCCATATCCCGCATATATGCTGGGCTTGGCATCCGGGCGGAGTGCCTCAAAGGATTTGCGTAATTTCACACCGGCAAGACACATGCGGCCAATAGCCATTTTAGCCACAGGAAGCCCCTGCTTTTTAGCGCTATCGTAATATGCAAAGGCTTTGCGCAGGTTGGCTTGTGTGCAGGGGTTTTTCTGCTCAAACATTTCCCCCAGTTTATACATTGACCCGGTATGGTTCTTTTTTGCGGCCCGTTTGAAATACCGGGCGGCTTTGGAAGGGCTTTTTCGTCCGGAAACACCCTCAAGATACAAACAGCCGAGTTGATAGAGTGCGTCAGGGTCTCCTGTTTTGATTTGTGCTTCCAGTTGTAGCCGCTTTTCCTCAAACACCGGTGCAGGGGTTCCAGCAGGAGAAAATTGAATGCTGCCGGAGGCGAGTTTCCCGCCAAACCACTGGTGCTTGCAAGCGCTACATTCAAGTTTAATGTCCTCATCCGGAAGGATTGAAGCCTCGAATTCATATGTTGCGTTACAATACGGGCAGGAAAGCCGCACTTTTTCTGATGATTTATGAATTGGCTGTGGCGTGCCGGAAGGAGGTATGCCAGTATCTGGCCAATGGCCCTTCCATTCCGGCATTTTGCCTATTTCCAGCCATTCGTCCATGCCGACTGTCCAGCAAAGGGTCGTGGCATGGACCTGTGCCTGTGTGATCATGCCTTGGATTTCGTCTTTTGTGAAAGGTCCTCGAGTGCTGTCGTTTTCCGAAATCCAGATGGTGCCTGCGGGGCTGGCAGGCGAGAGACGGGGCTTGATGGGAGGCGGGATGACGGGTGCGGATATATCATCGCGAAACAGTACAAATTCACCGCCTTCCTCGCTGCGCGCGCCAAAGAGATGGCCGAGGCGGGGGGTTTGCTTGGCATTCTGGGATACGCCGCCTTTCACGCGATCATGCAGATCGGCCGGAAACAGGTAGGGCGCGGTGTTTTCCCGCAGCGTTTTCAGCAGGTAATAGGCAAAAACCGAATGACCGTCAAAGCCGTCATCCGATACCGGCTCCAGCCCGCCGCTTGTCAGGGCCTGCCGGCTGTTTTTGGCGAGGGCCTGCTGCATATAGGCATCGTTTTTGCCTATGCTTTGCGGGGCTTCGCGGTGCTTGAAAAAATCACCCGAAAAGCAGGAATCCGATATCACCAGCACATGCCGCGCGGCCAGGCGGGCCAGATAGGCCTTGATGGTTTCATTCAGGATCGAGCCATGCAGGGTGTCTTTGCGGGCATCCACCGGCGCCCACGCCCCCATTTCCGAAAAGCTGTCAACGCTGCCATGACCGGCAAAATAGATCAGCAGCGAATCTGCCTCCCCCAGCGATTTCTCACCTTTTTCGCCATAAGCTCGGAAGGCACGGTCGATATTTTCGGCCGTGGCGGCTTCGTTCCAAAGCTCGGTCACGCAGCTTTTGGCAAAGCCGTAATGGAGAGTCAGCACATCACGGAGGGCTTTGGCATCGTTAACGGCGGTTTTGAGTGGGTTGAAATGGATGTATTCATCTATGCCGATCACCAGCAAATGATACTCACCCCGTCCCGCGCTGCAGGTGGGCTGAACTGGAGGTGAGGAGCGGGTATCGCGGGTCATTTTTCAGATCCTGTTGGGGGCTGGATTCGAAGGCGAGAAATAAGCTTCCGGTTTAATCCAATCTGATGTTTTGGTTTCATTTGCCGCATCATTAATCCGTGATTGCGGCACTCGCTTGGCCTGTGGGGTATTCTGGGTTGCTGGGGCGGGGAGATGCGCAAGAGCAATGCCGTCGCCGCCTTTCATTACCAAAGGCCATGACATCATGGCGCACAAAGGAAGGCGAGCCAGCGGCGGGGCGGTGTCAATTCCGATGAGCAAGGCGTAGCACCTCATGGCGATTCCTATAGTTACTTGATAGCAGTAGATACTAAATCATATTAATCGTCAACAAAATATGTATATTAATGCCATCTACCAATAACTGGTATAAACTGCTAGACAAAGACATCAATGTATGTATAGTGATAATAAGCGATGACACGGGTTGCGGATTGCACTATTGATTAACAATAGCCCGGAAGGGGGCAAAAGCAACCACAGGAAGAAGCAATGTCTAGCAAGGATGACAGCGTCATGGGGATTGAGGGTTTGGCAAAGTATCTGAACTTGTCGAAATCAACGGTATACAAGCTGGCCCAGGAAGGCTCTTTGCCGAGTCAGAAGGTGGGAAAGCATTGGCGGTTTCGGCAGGAGACCGTAAACCGCTGGCTTGATGGTGAGCTGGCGGGCAAGTCGACGGCGGAGGTGCTGCGCCCTGCGCAAGCGCCAGAGCCGACGGTAGCAGAATCTGCAGGAGGACGCTTGCTCGATAGCTTTGACAGCCACCTCACCAAGGCTCAAGTTGAGAAGCTCAAGGGGCGCTGGATTGAAACGGTTGGCCAGTTTTTCTCGATTGCATCAACGCAGGCGGGCGCAACGGGCCTAGCGGCCCTGCTGGGCATGTCGGATGCGGAATTTGCGCCATGGCTGGCGGCTTTTGAAAAAGATATTTTGTCGGACAAGGGTGTCGCAATAAGAGATGAAGGTGGTAGTGGGTGAAAATATCTGGGTTCACATCGCTATCTGCACCCGGCGTTGGCCTGCTTTCTGATGTTCAGAAGGCTGTATTGGCCTCGTTATGGGTCGATAATGTAGAGGAGGCGGTGAGCTTCGTTGCTGCTGCTGAGTATGCGAATGTGGAATCGGAGGTTTTGGTGTCGATACGGGCCGCGTTGGCGCCGTTTATGCTGGCATTGCCTGAGGAGGAGCTTGCGCGATGGGGGGGGGTGCCGCATCCGCCAACGCTCGGGTGTCGTGTGGAGCCGGAGACGATGGCTGCCTATGCAGCAACAGGCCGCGTGACGGCGGGGCGAGCCTCCGGCAGGGTGTCCGGGGCGCCGCTGCCGGTCAGTGTGCGGCTGATGGACCGGCTGGGACCGGTCAAGGCGCAGGGGGAGCGCGGCACCTGTGTGGCGTTTGCACTGGTTGGGTTGCGCGAGTATTTGCTGGAAGAGCCGGTCCGGCTTAGCGAGCAGCATATGTATTGGGGTTGCAAGCAGCGCGACGGCTTTGAGGACGAGGCTGGCTCAACCATTCACGATGGTCTGTCCGCGCTGCGGGCTTTTGGCGTCTGCCCTGAAGCGGACTGGCCCTATAGTGATGCGGTGATTGTGCATAATGAGTCCCATGGGCCGGTGCCCGCTCAGGCTGCAAAAGCAGCGAAGGGCTTCCGGATGCAGCATACCACGGCCGTCTCTCGCAGTAATGTGGTTGATATAAAGCAGGTTTTGGCCGGAGTTGATGCGCAAGAAGGTATGCCGGTGGCCATATCGGTTCTGGTTTTCAACAGCTGGCTGCATTCCCACGCCACACAGCAAACCGGAAAAATAACCATGCCATTGCCCGGAGAAGAGCCGCAAGGCGGCCATGCGATGCTCGTGGTCGGGTATCAGGAAGACACATCTGCCCCCGGCGGGGGTTATTTGATTTTGCGCAATAGCTGGTCAAGCGAGTGGGCGGGCCATTCGCCCGAAGCGCCGGGCCATGCGGTAATGCCCTATAGCTATTTTGAGAGGTTTGCGATGGAAGCCTATGCCGGGGAGGTGCGGGCGGCCGCTGCCCCGCAAGTGCTTGCAGAAAAGGGGCTGCAATTTCTGACTTTGGAGGAGGACGCGCGTGACAAATACGGCAAGCTTTTGCGTGCGGGTTGCAAGGTTGTGGTCGACCCGCGAGATGCGGGCAGCTTTTTGAAGGCATCCCCGGCGAATATTGCTGAATTTTCTCCTCATGCCAATGCTAACTAAAACGGAGTCCTTATGAAATCGCTCATTGATCTAATTCGGAAATTGCTCAGGCTCGGGCCTGCAAACCCAGCGCAAGCCAGCCTCGAAAAGCTAGAACTGATCAAGCAGAGCAATATGGATAGCCTGGAGGCGCTGAAGGACCAGATCCGCGATCTGGTGGCGCGGATTGGCCAGAAAAAGGCCGAGCTTGATGACGCCAAGATCCCCGCGCTTCGCAATACGATCGAGCGTGAAATCGGCGAGCTTTTGAATGAAGTGGAGCGGCTCAGCACCCGCGAGGATTATATTGTCCGCAATATCACACGTATTTCCAAGCTGGTAGAGAAGCTCCTGCAAAATCAGATTTCGCGGGAGCAGGGTGTATCTGAAGGCATAATAGAAGATACCACCCTTGATACCGAAGAAGTGTTGGCCAGTATGGAGGAGGAAGACAGGGCCATGGAGCAGCTGGAAAGCCGCAGATACAGGCCGCTGGATACTTCTGAGGCCGAACCGGTGCGCGAGGCGGAGATTTCACTCGAGGACCGGTTGCGCGAAATCGGTATTGGGGAGGGCGTAGTAACGCCCAGGAAAAAGCCGGATTTGGACGTCGAAGAATAGGCAATATACATTGCGTAACGGGAGGATAATGAAATGGCATTTAGTAAAATTTTCAAAAGTCAGAAAGATCGGGTCCGGGAAGAAAAACGCAAGATTCTCCGCGCCACGAACCAGTTGCAACGGGGCATTGACCAATGTAATCGAAAGGCCGATTTTTTCAGGGCTGAAATGGAAAAAGCCGTAAAGCTTGCAAAGAAATACGCGGCTGAGGGCAATCGTGATATGGCCCGGAGTATTGCTAACAAAATCAGGTCTCACAAAATTCGCATTGCGAAAGTGGAAATGAATGCCGCTGTGATGGATAAGCGCAAGCTGCAGGTGGATATGGCGGGCACCCAAAAGGAATTTACCGAAGCCATCAAACAGTTGAACGAACTGGTTAAATTAGACCCGAATGCCTTTATGGATGTTGTGGATGCTGAAGCAGAGTTGGCCGAGGACCAAAACGAAATCGATATGTTATGGGAGCAGCTCTACACGCAAGACATGGCAGAGGTGGAATTTGCCGGCGGGCCGATTGAAAGTGTTGACGATATTCTGAGCAATCTGGAGGCAGAGGTCAGTTCGGAAATTGGCGGAATTGTGTCCGAGACCGGACAGCGTGACCGGGAGGCGCAGCTTGGCAAGATCAATGCCGGTATAGAAAATATCGAAAAGCTGATGGAGAAAAACAAGTGACTTTGTTGACCGACAAAAAGGCCGAGCAGGAAAAGCTTGCCGAAATCGCGTTGCAAGGCAAGGATTTCGCGGCAGCTTTCTTGCATACTGCACATGCGGCTAAGCTGGCATACAAGCTGGCCGCCGCAACGGAGGGGGTTGTTTCCCAAGCCTATATAAAAAATGGTGGAAGGCTGGCCGCGGCGGCTGGGAAACTGCAGAAAGCCAGTAAAAACCAGCAGGCCGAGCAGGAGAAAACACTGGAGGGGACGGATAAAGGTGCGGTGCAAACCAGCCAGTGGCAGATGACCGGAAAGCCGGATATACACCTTGATGATGTAGCGGGGTTGACGGAAGTGAAGGCCGCTTTGCAACAGGATGCAATTTTGCCTTTCGAGTATCCCGAAGTTTATGAGCGCTACAAGCTGGCCGGCGGCGGCGGGGTGCTTATGTATGGTCCGCCTGGCACGGGCAAAACCTTTATTGCCAAGGCGGTAGCCGGGGAGCTAAAGGCTGCGTTTTTCTCCGTGGATCCTTCGCAGATCAAGGGAAAATATGTGGGCGAGACCGAAAAGAACATGCGCGCCCTTTTTGAAGCGGCGCGGCAGCATGAGCGGTCGGTTATTTTCTTTGATGAGGTGCATTCGCTTTTGCCCAAGCAGCGTGGCACCGGAGTAAATGCCGTCACGATGTTTTTAACCATGATGGACGGGATCACCAGTGATAGCGGTAAAACCATTTTGCTGGTTCTCGGGGCGACGAACCATCCGGATATGATGGACCCTGCCGCTTTGCGCTCCGGACGCTTTAGCAAGCATATATATGTGGGGCTGCCCGATATCGAGGCCCGGGAGTCCATCGCGAAATATTGCTTTCGGGATGTGCCATTGGCCGACGAGTTCCCATTTGCGGAGGCGGCCGCACGCATGCAGGGGTTTAGCGGGGCCGATGTGGCAGCGGTTTGTAAGAAAACAAAAGCGGCTGTGGCTATGAGGGATATAAGGGAATCCGCCAATGGCAGGGTATCCGGCGAGGATTTTTTCGAGGCAATATCGGATTTTACACCAACGGTAACCGAAAAAGATGTGGCTAAATTCAATAAGTGGCGCGGCAAAAGCTAAGTGCGGAAAGCTGTGAGTAACGGGTATTTATATGGATGAAGATGACAAAACACGAGGCGATGACCCGGGGATTGTAGATCCCGAAAATGAGGTGCCGGCCAATTCGGAGGACCCCGCACAAGCCGATGAGACCCCGACCGATGATGTTTTGGAGGGAGACTCGCCTGAAGTCGGGGCGCTGCTTGAGGATGCGCAGGACGATGGATTTGATGATGAATATATGGAAGATGAATCCTGGGAAGATGATTCATATTGGGATTTTGACAGGCTTTCTGCCGATATCGACCAGTTTGCCGGGCGCTCGGAGTGGAGTCTGAATTTGGAGCCAAGCCCGGCAGACCGGGAAATGTTGGCGCGCATTATATCCGGGACAGGTCTTTGTATTGTGCCCGATATGCATGATAAAGAGCGGGAATTGCTGATGAAGTGGCTCTCCAGCATGGCCGAAAGCGCGCAAATATTCTGTGCTCGTCCGCTGGAAGGGGCCAGAACGTCGGAAATGGTGCTGCTCTCGCAAATGGTTGCGTGGCATAATGATCAACTGGGTACGCGCGCGTCTGCCTGCTATGTAGTTGATCCGCACGAGCATCCTATATTCATCAGCGATACCGAAATGGCAAATTTTCTTGCGGAGCTGAAAAAAGCCGGCATTTGCATTTTGCTTTTCTCTCGTGGCAATAGCCACGCAAGCTTGAAAAACAGAGGCGCAACCCTGTGGCGTCCGGATTTTTACAATTATTGGTGGCGCTGCTTTACCGAATCGTTTTTCGAGGCGGAAAGCTCGGATGTGGTTGAAGGCGAGTTTGAGCGTGCGGCGGGGCTTTTGGAAACCAAGCGCCCGAGCTTGCTGGGGCGCGCCCCGACGCGGGCGAAAATATTGCGGTTGCGGCGGTTGATATTGGACTCCCCGGAGATTCCGGATCGGGAGGGTGATCTCGGGGAGGCGATCCAGCAGGTGATGGATGCGTTTGAAACGCGCCCGAGTGCTGATGGCTCCCGCCTGCGCGAAGCCCATAACGAGGTGTTCCGGATTTCACCGGACCAGATGACACAAATGCGCGAGAAAGGCGGGGGCAAGGCGCTTCTGGAGCCTGAAGCCACGGCGCTGTTTGTAGCGTGGAACTGTTTGAAAAACAACGATGGCAAGCCCGTGCAGTTGATGGATTTCGAAGAGATTTTCTCCATCCAGCTTCGGAATATGGAGGCTGAACAAAAAGCTATTATGGCCAATGACGCGCGGGAAAATCCGGGCGGGAAAAACAAAAAAAAGGACCGCCCGAGCTTTAATGCAGGACAATATTTGCGGCATCGTTTATTCGCCAGCCAGGGCGATATGATGCTCGAATATATCGGACTGGACGTAAACTCCTGCCCGGTAAAAGGTAAGCAAATCACGTTTCGCCATCCGGACCTGCTTGACCATCTGGAAGATATTTTCAACCGCCGCCGTGCCAATTATGCGGCCGCCCAGATAGATCGGTTTTTTGTAGATCAGAAAATATGGGAAGACGGGCAAAGCCGGCTCGGAGCTTATGCAAATATGCTTATGGTTCTGAAATTCAGACAATACGGGCCGATCTCGGACCTCAATGTGGCCAAGCGCTGCGTTAATGAAATTTTGAAAGACTTCAAGCCGGGACCGGATGAGGGCCAGAGCCGCAAAGCCGGTAGCAGGTCGGAGGAGAGGCGCCGCTACAAGGTGCTGGAACAACGCTATCTGCGGGTGGTCGAGTTTCTTATGCTCTGGTTTGACGAGCAGCAAAAGCTTGCGCCGGATGCTGTGGAAGAGACGGCCCGCGCCTTCAAGGATTTTGTAACCTTGCTGTCAAAGCAGTTGATGAAGCGCGGGGGATGGCTGGATTTCGTATTTCTGTTTATGCACATTGCGCGGCACCGGCCCGAACTGATTGATGTGTCGGCAATATTACGTATGGTAAACGAGCGTGCGCCTTTTGCGACCAAGTGGGACATCCTCAGCATTGTGGAAACCGAGGCCCGCAAGCAGACTGGCAATGAGCTGCAATATCGGATTTTTCGGTTTTTGGTCTCCGATATTGCCAAAACCGTGGATGACAAGCGGCATCTGGATGTTTTTCGAGATGCGTTCCTTGCGGGGCTGGCGCTCAGGGTTATACCGGCGGGGATGCGGCGGTTAAAAGCTGTGGATTATGAAAAAGGCAGCCTGCAATTATCGGATGCGCTGCTGGAGCAGATCATAACGGCAAAAGATGGAATAATGGATCTCGTTGCGGTTATGACAGCGCCGCGGGTTCGCAACTATTTGCAGCATCTTTTGAACCGGAAACGCAGAAACGAAGTTTTGGACTGGTTTACCTTGCAGGAATTCATGCGTATCGAGGAAATGTGTTATGCGATGCAAATCAAGCCGTTAGAGCGTGCAAAAGACAGTAAACCAGATCAGAAATCCCACGAGGATTTTCATGAAGATCTTTACCGCGCCTATATGGAAGAGGTGCAGGAAATGACCACGCTGGTGGAGGGTCTGCCGGTTCTCAGCCGCGTCAATACGCGCAATACTGGCGGGAGCGCAGTTGGTACGGCACGGGCGCGGGTAGTCAAAATGAAGCGTGGCGGGTCGGATTTGATTATTCCGGTATTACGCAAACATTTTGAAAAATCAAAGCAACTGGACAGCCTGAATAGCCTGAACCTGCTGGTTTTTGTGGAATTGCATGGCGTTTTGCTCAGCGCGGGGCGCACGGAGGTTGCCGGGGAGATACTGAAGGCCCTTAACGTCGCGAAGGCCGCAGCTTCAGGGGTTGAGGAACAGCGCGAGATTCGCGGCTTCAGTAAAGCGTTTGACGCCCGCATTAAGGCGGCAAAGCTTGTTCAGAAACGAGGGTTGGTGGCCATGGTGAAAAATACGCGACACGAATTGAAAACAGGGAAGGTCTCGAAGGAGTATTGCACGGCGTTCGAGGCATATTTGCGAAAAAGATACAGATATATTGACAATTTTACGCTTCGAGGAACAAGCGTCAGGAGGACAGAATGAAGATTGCAGAACCATTGGACCGTCTTATTGCGGCTGTATCTGAAGAAAGCAAAATGGGGCGGAATGAAGTGTGCTTCAAGGTGAACGGTAATAACCGTGGCACGTTAAGTGTGGCACCTCATTTTGCACAAAAAAGGGGATTGCTTTCAGTTTTTACGCGGGCAAAAGGGTCAACGCGTTACATCCGTATTGCCACAGGGCGCACGGTGGATATTCTGGATATGCAGGTGGATTGCCAGGATGTGCAATCTGAAGTTGAGTATAGGATTACACTTCGCTTCGATGCGCAGACACCTGAAAAGGACAACTGGAGCGCTCTGCAAAAAATGGTCGAGGTGTTTGCCGATACCATTCCGGATTTGCTCTCGCGGGATAGAGATGACCCGGATTCCGGGCCTTCTCGCCGTTTCAGAGATGAAATGCACCAATGGTTGGCGACCCGTTACCGCAGTGGCGACCGGATCAAAACTTCCGATGAGTGGCGTCTGGAGCAGGCCTCACAGATAGACGCGTATATAGCGCAAGAATACGGGCTTGATATCAAGGTCAAGCTCACCATCAAAACCCTGTCCCAAAAACGCCTTGGGCCGGTTGAGGCAAAAGTTGATACCAATGCCTGTGATAGCAAGATTGCAATAAGCTTGCCGCTAAAGGTTGGGTGCGAGCTTATGGACGGCAAGAAAGACCTGTTTGAAGCCGTAACTTTTTCTGAACCGGATTTGCAGACGTTGATCGAGCGCCGCGTGGACAGGTTTATTCGGGATCAGGTCACATTGCAGCAATTTCGCTTTGAAAATGCGTGGATTGACGATATGCGCGAGAGCATCGAAAAGGACTTGCAGACCAAAGGGCGCACGATCACCAGCTTTATTGTCGAGCACTCGCCGGCATCGGCCGATTATGAAATGGGGCCGATCAATGTCAAAACCGAGCCGGTTGCGTTTATTCCAGCGGGCTGGGATGAGGGTAACACGATCAACTTCATTTCCAATGCCCAGGTTCACGTTAACAATGCGGCCATCCACGAACCCTTGTATGAAGCCAGTGATTTCAATAAAATGAAGCCCTACCTTCATGATTGGTTCACCAAGGCTCTGAATACTGCAATTCATGATTGCCTACACCGGATACATGACAAAAACGTGGGCTATGCGACTCTGTTGACCGATTGGGACAGCACCTTCCAGAAAAATATCCGGACAATGCTGGAAGGCATGGCAAAAGAGGCCGGACTGGTTGCGGATACGATTATTTCCAATCCCGAACGCCCGGAGGTCAAGCTTCCTCAAGGGGTCTGGATTCATATTCCGGTGGAAAATAGTAAAAGGCAGATGTTCTCGGGTAGCGGGGAGGGGATTGTGGCGAAAAAATTTGCCTCCATGACCCCTTCTATGAATTTCGAGCTAGCTATCGATGCCCATGTGAAAATCAGGAATTTTGCCGATATCAAGGATATCCTGAATCAAACAACCGATGCACTGGCCTATATCAGAGAGCAATTGATAGAACCCGCCGTGCGACATGTGTGCCAGGATACTGACACGGTACGATATTACAGTGCTTTTGAATTTGTGCCCGCTGGCGAGACCGGAATTTCGTTTACGGAAATGGTCGAGCGTAAAGTTCGGGAGGCGCTGATAGCCAAAAATATTCAACTTCTTTCTTTGCGGTTGCGGCGCGCCGATGAACATATTTGGGAGAAATATACCCGCATTACCGGCAATCCGCCACAGCGGGTCGAGTTTTACATCAAACCTTTGGTTCGGGGTGCCGGAATACAGGATGTCTCC
>Ga0256839_1004402_pt1 | contig 13778 bp, 15 predicted proteins | sample 354166metaG_FD_185968 | JGI IMG/M metagenome (GOLD analysis project Ga0256839, IMG submission 185968) | Hydrothermal vent microbial communities from Mid Atlantic Ridge, Atlantic Ocean - 354-166 | ecosystem: Environmental > Aquatic > Marine > Hydrothermal vents | place: Atlantic Ocean: Mid... | reverse complement strand
CTTGGATGTATCCGATACATCAAAAGGTACACCAATTGGTCCAAGCATGGGAAGCGTTTCCCCTTTTTTTCGCTGGGATAGTTGGCGTGTGCCTTCACCAACAATTTTATACAATAAATCAACCGTTCCTTTTTCAGGGTCTGTCAACATAATGGAAATCGGTCTGCGCAGTGATAAAGCGTTTGACACACGAAGATGCACAAATTGCCCAGGTTTGGCTCTTTTGGCTGTTTTGGGCGCAAAAAGGCGTAAAGTACATTGCTCGCCATCATGCGCAACATGGGCTAAAATTTCAGCTTGTTCTTCAAAAATGGTATTGTGGTGCGGCTTCATATAAGTTCGGTATCATAAAAGAAACAACGATTTCGTCCATGAAATCTTGAACTATCAAACACATAATGAATTTTTACATATTCAGAGGTATGCTTCTGCCATGGATTACCCAAACATATGGAAACTGATTAAACGACAATTGGCTACGCAACTACCTCCTGCAAAAATGGGGGCTTGGATTGAGCCTGTGTCTCCAAAGTTTATCGACAATACACTCTACCTATCTGTACCTAGTCAGTTTTTTATTGATGGCTTGAAAGCAGACTGTGAGGCCAACATTCTCAACATATTAGCGTCTTTGAACTTATCCCATATTCAACTCGATTATCAAATTGATACATCTATTGAACTTTTCCCAGAAACACAAAAAAAAGACAATAGCCAAGCCAATATCGACGGGTTTATCGATGAACGCTTTACCTTTGATAACTTTGTCGTTGGGCCAAGTAATGAGTTTTGTCACGCCGCGAGTTTAGCTGTAGCAGAACAACCTGGTGCGCAATACAACCCTTTGTACATTCATGGTGGTGTAGGGCTAGGTAAAACACATTTAATCAATGCCATTGCCAATATGCTCTCTCAAAACAACGGTATCAAAATTGCCTACCGTACAGGTGAACATTTCACCAATGAACTGATTGATGCTATTCGTAGCCAGAAAACCTCATCTTTTCGTGATAAATATAGAAAAGTTGATGTATTGATTATTGATGATATTCAATTTATTGAAGGTAAACAAAGTACCCAAGAAGAGTTTTTTCACACCTTTGATGCCCTGCATAAAGCAAAGAAACAAATTATTTTAACATCTGATCGTGATCCATCCGCGCTTAAACACTTGGTAGAAAGGCTAAGGTCGCGCTTTAATGGTGGGTTGGTTGCTGATATACAACCCCCAAATTTTGAGACACGAATGGCTATTCTTAAAAGTAAAATTGCTTTAGCAGGCGTTGATCTTGATGAAGATATTTGCTTTTTATTGGCCTCAAAAATTACCAGCAATGTGCGTGAGCTGGAAGGTGCTTTAACCCGTTTAACAGCTTATGCCAAACTATCTCGCCAACCTATTACCATGGAGCTTGCCAAAGACAAACTTAAAGACCAACTTCAACTTCAGAGTAAGGTGATTGATGTTGATACCATTCAAAAAACCGTCGCACAATACTACAATATCCGCACCCAGGATATGCGCTCAAAATCAAGAAAAAGAAATATAGCATACCCTCGGCAAATAGCCATGTATCTCAGTAAAGAGCTAACCAAACTATCTATGCCTGAAATCGCTGATAAGTTTGATAAAAAAGATCATACAACCATACTGTATGCTTACAGAAAAATACAAAAAAATTGCCTTAAAAACCCTGAATTGAAACACGAAATCCAGCACCTCATCACACTTCTTAAACAAACTTAAGTAAATCTGTATAATTTGTGAAAAACATCAATATTACTTGTGTATAACTTGTGATTGAATGCAACTTGCACAAAAAAAGACAAAAAATATTTTTTATCCCCAAACTATTCACATCTTGCACCTTATGTTAATCACGATTACGCTTCAGCTAACATACTGTATATAAAAAAATATATTTATTTGTACCACTTATAAACATAGCCTATGACGATGACTATTAAGTAAATAAAGAAAAAAGAGTATATCATCTATGCAAATAACCATACGCCAAAACAATCTTTTTACCCAAATCAACCATTGCCAGCGCATTGTTGAAAAGCGCAACACAAAGCCGATATTATCCAATATCCTTTTTGAGGCATCAGATGGTCAATTAAAGCTTACGGCAACCGACCTTCAAGCAACATTATCCAGCGTAACGCAAGCGGATGTTTCAGCCAATGGTTCATTTACGCTGGATGCCAAAAAAGTGTTTGATATTGTCAAAGAGCTTGCCCCTGAGAAGCCTGTTTTGCTTAAGGTTGATGATAACTTTGTGACCATTCAAAACGGTAAAGTGAAGTTCAGATTGGCAACAATGGATGCCGCAGAGTTTCCTAACGAGCCTGACGATGAATCAGATTTATATGTTGATATTAAAGCATCAGAATTGCATCGCATGATTTCATCCACATCATTTGCCATGTCAACAGATGAGACAAGAAAATATCTTACTGGCAGTTTGTTTGATATATCACAAGAGCATGGCTTGCGCATTGTGGCAACGGATGGTCACAGGTTGGCATTGGCTGAACATTCATTGCCCACGCATAATGGAGCACTATCTTGCATTGTGCCAAGAAAAGCTGTAATGGAAGTCAAACGCTTAACAGAGTCTTATGATGGCATGGTACGCCTTGGTATTGGCAAGCGTCAAGTCAGTGTGGTATTGGATAGCCAACGGTTTACCTCAAAGGTGATTGACGCTAAATATCCAGCGTATGATGATGTGATACCCAAAGATAATCTATATCAGGTTACAGTGGATAAGAAACACCTAGACCAAGCATTGCGCAGGTGTATGGTTGTTGCCAACGAGTTCACCCACGATGTAAGGCTTGTGTTTCAAGGTGGTGTGAATGATGGATGCCTGCTTATTACAGCGCAAAACACGGCAGATGAACAAGCTACAGAAGATATATCTATTGAATATCAAGGCACTGATATTGAAATTGGTTTTAATGCCAAATACATGCGCGATGTGTTGGCAGCTATTCAAACCACGACTGTACGCATGATGATAAAAGATAGCTTATCACCTGTGTTATTCCTTGAGGCAAATCATGATATGACAAGGCATGTTGTGATGCCGATGAGGATTTAAGATGGTATTATAGCTATTTGTCTGCATAATACTGCGCAAGAAGATCAATTTCTCGGTTTATTTTTTTACTTATTAGGGAGTGTATATGTCTGTTAAACATCCAGTTATTTCGGTTACTGGCTCTTCAGGGGCTGGAACAAGTACAGCAAAAGTTGCTTTGGAGCACATTTTTCATCGCGAGAATGTGACACCTGCGATTGTTGAAGGTGATTGTTTTCATAAATATGATCGTGTTACCTTTAAGGAAAAAGCAAAGGAATTTGAAGCACAAGGAAAGCGGTTGAGTCACTTTTCTGATGAAGCAAACCTTTTTGATAAAATTGCAGAGTTGTTTAAGTCTTATGGTGAAACAGGTAAAGGTATGGCACGCACCTATGTTCACGATGATGAAGAGGCAAAAATTTATGGTGTTGAAGCTGGAAAGTTTACGGATTGGCGTGAAATAGGCGAAGGCTCTGACCTTTTGTTTTATGAAGGTTTGCATGGTGGTGTTGAGGAAGTTCGTCCATATGCAGACTTAATGGTAGGTATTGTTCCTGTTGTAAACCTTGAATGGATTCAAAAGATTCACCGCGATACTGAAATGCGTGGCTATTCATCTGAAGCTGTTGTGGATAATATTTTATCTCGCATGCATGATTATGTTCATTTTATTACACCACAATTTAGTCACACGGATATTAACTTCCAGCGTGTGCCTTTGGTGGATACATCCAATCCATTTATTGCACGGGATGTGCCAACACCAGATGAAAGCCTGATGGTGATTCGTATTCGTAAGCCTGAGCGGTGGGGTATCGATTTCCCATATTTGTTGTCCATGCTAAACCACTCTTTTATGTCAAGAAGAAACACTTTGGTTGTTCCTTCCAGTAAGATGTTACTGGCCATGGAATTGATTTTTTCGCCCATCATCCACGATATGTTGGAGAAGCGCAAATCAGCCTAAAGTTGATTGTTTTAAGTGTTTTAGGGTAGCTTTAGTAGCTACCCTTTTTTTGTTTTTCTTTCAATATATGGTATGTGTACTACAAAGTAACACCAGTATATACTTTAATTAACATTCTAAACAAAAAAATATAGTGAATTTAATTTACTTTTGTAGCCTACTGCCATGAAATCAAAGAATGATATGTTTCACATGAAACACCCTGACGGTCCTGTTGATGTTTTGGTTGTAGGAGCTGGTCATGCGGGGTGTGAAGCTGCCGCATCAGCAGCTCGGCGTGGTGCCAGGGTTCGTCTTATTACGCAAAATCTTGATACCATTGCTAAAATGTCGTGCAATCCTGCGATTGGTGGGGTTGGTAAAGGGCATTTGGTTAAAGAAATTGATGCTTTGGGTGGCTTGATGGGTGTTGCGGCAGATGTATCAGCGCTTCAGTATCGAATTCTGAATCAACGTAAAGGTCCTGCTGTTCAAGCAACGCGTGCACAATGTGATAGGCGTTTGTATCATATTGCCATACGCCATATGCTTGATCAACAAGATAACCTGAATCTTTACCAAGGTTCTATCAATGATCTTATTTTTAATCCAGATGGATCTATTCGGGGTGTTTTGGATAATTTTGGTGTTGCACACTACGCAGCTGCGGTAATTTTGACCACAGGAACTTTTTTGAAAGGGGTGATTCATATTGGTGACCAACAGTTTTCTGCGGGTCGTTTGGGTGATGCTGCTATTCAAGGTTTAACCCAAGAATTATACCAAAAAGAGTTAAAACTGGGTCGTTTAAAGACAGGTACACCACCACGATTAGATAAACGCACGATTGATTGGAATGCTTTAGAGCAACAGCCGGGTGATACAACAGCTATACCTTTTTCACTGCGTCATGATCAAGTCAGGCAAGATCAGGAAAACTGTACTATTGCACGAACCAATGAAAAGACGCATGAAATTATCAGGGAAAATCTTGATAGATCACCCATGTATTCAGGTCAAATAGAGAGTAAGGGTCCTCGTTATTGCCCTAGCATTGAAGATAAAGTTGTTCGTTTTGCAGATAAAAGTAGCCATCAGATATTTTTAGAGCCTGAAGGTGATGATCATGCGGAAGTTTACCCCAATGGTATTTCTACATCTTTACCTATTGATGTGCAGTGGAAGTTTTTGCGATCGATTCAAGGGTTGGAGCAGGTGGACATCATTCGTCCAGGCTATGCAATTGAATATGATTATGTTGATCCCACGGAGTTGAAAACAACATTGGAATGTAAAAAAGTTCCTGGCTTGTTTCATGCTGGACAAATCAATGGTACAACAGGTTATGAAGAAGCTGGTGCGCAAGGTTTGGTGGCAGGTGTTAATGCTGCTGCTAAAGCTTTGGGGTTGGAGGTTTGGGTACCAACACGATCTGAGTCATATATTGGCGTGATGATTGATGACTTGGTGAATAAAGGTGTGAGTGAGCCTTATCGAATGTTTACATCTCGTGCTGAGTTTCGTTTGCAGCTTCGAGAGGATAATGCGGATATTCGTTTGGGTAAGGCTGCGTTGCGTTTGCATTTATTAACACAAGAGTTGGAAAAGAAGCTTGAATTGCGTTTGCAAGTGCTTAGTGAAGCTGAAAAGGTTATCCAACAATTAAAGATAGGGTCTGGGAAGATTTGGCAAGATAAACTTAAAGCTCAAGGTCTTCCTGTACCTAAGCAAGCTATGTCTGTATCTGCATATTGCCATCGTAGTGATGTCGATACCAACAAGGTTTTGGATTTATTGGATTTGAGTGCATTAAGACCAAGAGATGTTGTTTCTATCAAGGCTATGCTTCATTATGATGGTTATTTGGATAAACAGAAGCAGGAGGTAGATAAGTTTTCCAACCTGGAGTCTATCACATTGCCCAAAAGTATGGACTATAGTCAGGTGATGGGGTTGAGTAATGAGGTGCGGCAGAAATTACAAGCTCATCAACCTTTGAACTTGGGTCAGGCATCAAGGATTTCAGGTGTAACACCTGCGGCTATCAGTAGCCTAATGATATGGCTTAAAAGCGAGGAGAAGAAAAGGAAGCAAGGGAATGGATAACCTCCAGGAACTATACTGCGATGAAGTGATGAAATTTAGAAAAGTATTGAATCTTACATCGGTTAAAGATAAACATACTTTTCACCATACTTTTATTAAACCATCTGTTTATCTTGCAAGATGGATACCAGATAAAGCTGTGGTATTGGATATTGGTAGTGGTATGGGTATTCCTGGAATACCACTTATGATTCATCGCCCTGATATTCAGGGTATTTTGGTTGAGCGACGCATGAAGCGGGCAGAGTTTATCCGCCATGTTATACGAAAACTAAAGCTTCATGGTGTAGTATATGATGCTGATATTAAAGATTTACCACCATTGGGGGCAACGGTGTGTACAGCGCGAGCTGTCTCGAAAGTGAGTGTATTAATAGACTTATGTAATAAACATATGATTGATGGTGGGCTGGCTATTTTCCCTGTGCCTCACGATGCAACACTTCCAAAGCTTGAAGGGTGGGTTCTTCAAGATGATGTTTCCCAGCAAAATCAACAACGCATCGTTTGTTATCGGAAGGCTAATACAAAAAACGGAGGTGTTTCACGTGAAACATAACAACCTTGGACCTGTGTTTGCTATTGCCAACCAGAAAGGTGGAGTGGGCAAGACAACAACAAGTATCAATCTGGCTGCATCGTTGGCTGCTTTAGATAAACGCGTGTTGGTATTGGATTTGGATCCGCAAGGAAACACAACATCGGGGTTGGGTATAGATAAAGATGATGTCCAAACTGGTATGTACAATCTGTTGATAGGTGAGCATGGTTTGGAAGAGGCTATTGTGGAAACTGAATGTGAAGGTTTGTATCTTGTACCCGCAACTATGGACTTGTCGGGTGCAGAAGTTGAGCTGGTTAATCAAGAGCGTCGAGAACACATGTTGTTCGAGAGTTTGTATCAGTATCAAGGGAAAGTGTTTGATTATGTGATGATTGATTGTCCACCAGCTTTGAATATGCTAACCATCAATGCACTTACAGCTTCGGACAGGGTATTGATTACATTACAAACAGAGTTTTACGCTATGGAAGGTCTTAGTCAGTTGATGGATACGATTCGTCGGGTTCGTGCAAACCTTAACCATCAGCTTGAGGTTGAAGGTATTGTTCTTACCATGGTTGATCGAAGAAACAATTTATCTCAACAGGTAGAAAAAGATGTTCGTGAATATTTTGGGGCACAAGTTTATGAATCTGTGATACCTCGCAATGTTCGACTTTCGGAAGCACCGAGTTACGGTGTGCCTGTCATGTACCATGACTTACGATCCAAAGGGGCGCAAGCTTATTTACAAATGGCACAGGAGTTAATACAGCGCGAAGCGATTGCACTGTAAGGAGGGGGACATGAAAAAGCCACAAAAAAGACAAGCGTTGGGTAGAGGTTTAGAAGCTTTGCTGGGAGATAAACCCACACCTGAAGTGTTGGCGCAAGCAACATTAATCCCTATTGCTAAAATCAAGCCCAATCCATACCAACCACGCTCACACTTTGATAAGGATGGCTTAATGGCTTTAACCGCATCTATTCGTCGTGATGGTGTGTTGATGCCTGTGTTGATTCGACCGCAAGGGGATGGTTATGAGCTTATTGCGGGTGAACGACGATGGCGCGCAGCCCAAGCAGCAAAGCTTAAGGAAATACCTGCTGTTGTTCGCCATGTGGATAATTTGCAAGCACTAGAGCTGGCAATTGTTGAAAATGAACAACGCAATGATTTGACAGCCATAGAGTCTGCGCGCGCATACCGTCGTTTAATGGATGAGTTTCATTATACGCAGCAACAAGTTGCAGATAGCGTTGGTGCATCCCGCACGCAGGTTGCAAACCTGATTCGACTGTTGCAACTCCCAGACGCTATTCAACAAATGGTGGAGCAACGCAAATTAAGTATGGGACAGGTCAGACCCCTGGTAGGTTTGGATAACCAGGTAGCGATGAAATTAGCATTACTTTGCCTTGAAAAGGGTTGGAGTGCACGCCAGATGGAGCGAGAAGCGAAAAGGGCTGCAACAACACAAAAAACAACAGGCAAAAAGTGCAAGGAAGTTGAAGTTATGGCACTTGAAGAAGAGTTAACACGCACAATAGGCACCCCTGTTTCCTTGTTAAAGAAAAAAGATGGATCAGGAACGCTAACCTTACACTTTCAAAACAAGCAAGACCTCTACAACTTACTAAAACGGTTGCGTTAATGATATATGCGTAAATATATGAAAGTGGTTACATTAAGCCTGTTCGCTTTGTGTGGAATCCCATTACTATTACTTGCAGCGGTACAAGAAAAGTCAATACCTAAAGAGACGCTAACCCAACAAGAGTGGTTGGTAGCTGATACAGCTTTTTTACAACCTAAAGCCGTAGCGGAATATGTTCAAGCAGGTGATACAGCAGGTGTTGTGTTGAAGCGGCTCGGTTTTTCAGCTATTGAGGTTGTCAACATCATACAAGCGGCAGCAACAGTTTATCCACTAAAAAAAATTCATATTGGACATAAGTTTACACGAGAAACCATTCAGCATGCTACATGGGTGACATATCAAATTGACGCAGAATCATCATTACAGCTTGTGTTTGAAAAAGGTAAGGGGTGGCAAGCTGAAATTAAAAAATATCAACTTGATTCGCGCATTGAAGTTGTATCTGCAACCATTGAAGAAAGTTTGTTTTTGGATGCTGCTAAAGCAGGACTCGCGGATAGGCTGATTCTAAAACTTGTGGACATGTTTGCTTGGGATATTGATTTTGCACGCGATTTGCGCAAGGGCGACTCCTTTACGGTGATGTTTGAAGAAAGCTATGATAGGGATGGCAGGCAAGTGGATTATACAATATTGGCCGCATCCTTTACCAACCGCGGGCGTGTTTTCACAGGTATTCTCTATGTGAACAAGCAAGGTGTGGCTGAATACTATAATGATCAAGGTCATAATTTACGTAAAACCTACCTTAAGTCACCAGTTAAATACTCCCGGATTTCATCGCGTTTTCGCGCGTCAAGAAAACATCCTGTCCTTGGTTATACCAGAGCGCATAGGGGGGTGGATTATGCTGCCAAAACAGGAACACCAGTTCGAGCTATTGGTGATGGCAAGGTCATTTATAAAGGTTGGAAAGGTGGGTACGGAAGGTTGATTGAAATTCGCCATCACAATGGCATTCATAGTACCGCCTATGCGCATCTTAGCCGCTATGCCAAGCGCATACAAAAAGGTACTTATGTTCAGCAGGGTCAAGTGATTGGCTATGTTGGGATGAGTGGTTTGGCAACAGGACCGCACTTACATTTTGAATTTCGCTTAAGAGGAAGAGCTATCAATCCATTACGAATAAAGCATACCCCTGCAGCGCCTGTCAACAAAGATGAATTGAGCGCGTTTCGTTTACAAGCCAAAAAAATGCTGCATATGATGTCTGAGTTTGACCAGACAGATCATTGGGGATAAGTTGTGAATATGGATCAACACATTGCAACGGAGTGGTTAGAGCAAGCTGCTGAAGTATTGGATATAGAAATCGCGGCACTGAATGAACAAAAGCAAGCACTAGGGCAAGATTTTGTGGCTGCGGCAAACCTGATTGTAAACCTTAAGGGTAAGCTTGTTGTTATTGGTATGGGCAAGTCAGGCATTATTGCGCGAAAAATAGCGGCAACTTTTGCATCAACTGGAACACCAGCTTTTTTTGTGCATGCTGCTGAAGCACAGCATGGTGATTTGGGGATGATTACGGCGGATGATGCGGTGTTGGCACTATCCCATAGTGGTGAAACTGATGAAGTATGTGGCTTGTTGCCCACGATAAAGCGATTGGGTGCACCTATTATTGCCATGACGGGTAAAACCACATCAACACTTGCAAAACATGCTGATCACATGTTGCACATCCCCGTAGTCAAAGAGGCGTGTCCCATGAATTTGGCACCCACAGCTTCAACAACGGCAACACTTGCGCTTGGTGATGCCTTGGCAGTGGTGGTATTAAAGCATCGTGGTATTCAGCCTGAAGATTTTGCTAGGGTTCATCCCGCGGGAAGCTTGGGAAGACGCTTGCTTACAGTTGCAGATATTATGCACAAAGGTGATAACATTCCTATGGTGACACCAGATACAAGCTTGGCGGATGCTATTTATACCATGAGCAGCTTTCGTTTTGGTATTACTGGTGTTGGCAGCCAAGGTAAACTAGAAGGTTGCCTTACAGATGGTGACTTGCGGCGTATTTTGCAACAGGGATATATTGATATGGCAATTGCAGTAGCCACTGTGATGCACAAAAACCCATACATGATCAAGCAAACACACTTAGCAAGTCAAGCTGTGCGTATGATGGAAGAGAAGAAAATTACAGTTTTGTTTGTTTGCGATGAAACAGGAAGCCTTTCAGGTATTGTCCATTTGCATGACTTATTACAAGCAGGTATATCATGAATAGTTATCAAACATTTCCTCTGGATGTTGCCAAAGGTATCAAAATGTTGGTTTTGGATGTGGATGGTGTCCTCACAGAAGGGCATGTCACCATGACCGATAGCGGTGATGAAATTAAGAACTTTAATGTTCGTGATGGACATGGCATTAAAATGTTGCAGCGAGTAGGGATTAAGGTTGCCATTTTAACGGGACGCAAGTCGAAAGTGGTTGCGCACCGTGCCGCCGACTTGAGCATTCAATATCTGATTCAGGGTAGTTTACGCAAAGCTGATGGCTTGAAAGATTTATGTGAACAAGCGGGTATTTCTCCTGAATATTGTGCTTATATGGGCGATGATGTGATTGATTTACCTGCGATGCGGCAGTGCCGCCTTGCAACTTCTCCTGCTAACGCGCATCAAAGTGTGCGTAATAAGGCTATGTGGGTTTCAGCATACCCGGGTGGTGGTGGGGCTGTGCGTCAGTTGTGTGAAGGTTTGATTTTAGCCAATGGTGGTTGGAATGATATTATTCAACAAGCATATGGTGTTATGCCTGAAGATTGTGGCTGGAGATAAGCGTTGCACGCCGTACACCCACTAACCATCGTTAAATGGTTTTTTTTCGTGTTAAGTGTGGCAAGTGTTTTATATGCTGGGTTGTTGCTTGTGTTGTCAGAGCCGAATATTAAGCAAGCCACGGATTTAGCCGCGCTACAAGCAGGGGTCAAAGTGGTAAACCCTGATATGACAGAATACGATGGTGAGCAACAGGTATGGCGGTTGAAAGCAAAAATAGCGGAAGAACATGGTGATGTGGTGAAGCTGGATAGTCCACACCTAACAATGCTACTGGATACAGGTCAAACCATGCCTGTTCGGGCAGCTTATGGCGAGTATCATCAAAAGAAGCAGGTTATTTTTCTTCAGGGTAGTGTTGTTGTGCGCTATCAAGAGTGGGACTTAAGCAGTGAAGAGATGTTTTATCGCCAAAAAACAGGTGAACTAATTGCACCTAAAGATTTTGTTTTGCAGCAAGAAGGCATGGTAGTAACAGGCAGGGATTTACATATTTTTCGCCATGATGGCAAGGTTCAGGTGCTGCAGGGAGTACATATGAATATTGATGAGTTGCCATGAAGTATATCTTGTTGTTGTGTATCTTGATACCTCATGTTGCGTTTGCAGCATCCATGACGGTGGACGCAGACCGCTTTGAGCTTGTGCAAGGTGAGCAACAAGCTGATTTTTTTGGGCATGTTGTGATTAAACGAGAAGGTATAATACTTAAAGCGGATAAAGTGCGTGTTTGGTATCAAGAAGATAAAAAAACAGAAAAAAAAGTGTTAAGACGGGCAGAAGCGGAAGGAAATGTAAAGATTGATACACTTGATAGCCACGGCAAATCAGATTATGCGCAATTTACAGCGGCATCAAACATTTTGGTGATGAAAGGTAATGCACGCATGACTTCCAAGCAGGGAACCGTGGAAGGTGAACATATCACCTACAATACCAAAACCAAAGATACCAAAGTGGTGGGTGGTGATTCAGGCAAGCAAGTGCGCTTCACCTTTGATGAGGGTGTGCATGAGTGAGCCTATAAACACAGGCCGTGCGCACCTTAAAGCATCCAACCTGAAAAAAGTTTATGGTCATAAAACTGTGGTTCATGATGTGAGTTTGGAAGTGTTTTCTGGGGAATGTGTGGGCTTGCTGGGTGCCAATGGCGCGGGGAAAACAACCAGCTTCTACATGGTATGTGGGCTTGTTGAAGCTGATGCTGGCGATGTAACCTTGGATGGTGAATCATTGGTGAATATGCCCATGTATATGCGAGCCCGCAAAGGCATTGGCTATTTGCCGCAAGAAGCCAGCGTGTTTCGTAAACTTACTGTACGCGAGAACTTGTTAGCCATTTTTGAAACATTGAACATACCTAAAGAACAAATGCATGAAGAATTGGATGCACTGTTGGCTGATTTTGGGCTTGAAGAAGTGCAAGAGCAAAAGGCATACACTTTATCGGGTGGTCAGCGGCGGCGCACAGAAATTGCCCGTTGCTTGGTGACCAAGCCCAAGTTTGTGCTGCTGGATGAGCCGTTTGCGGGTGTTGACCCCATTGCTGTGGAAGATATTCAGGGCATTATTCAAGATTTGCGTGATAAAGGTTATGGTATTTTGATTACCGACCATAATGTGCGCGAAACCCTAAGTATTTGTGATAGAGCGTATTTGATGACGGCAGGTGAGATTTTAGTGCAAGGTTCGGCAGAAGAGATTGTAAACAATAAAGATGCGCGCCGCTTATATTTCGGCGAAAGCTTTAGCTTGTAAGGGGGTACACATGACCAAACAGAAACATAGCCCCATCATTATCGCCATGACAGGTGCATCGGGCGCACCGTATGCCTTGCGTTTGATAGAGCGATTAGCTAGGCAAGAGATTCAATTGCACTTGTTGATTTCCGATGCGGCACGGGTGGTGTTGGATAAAGAATCTGGTTTTAAGTTGACCGCAAACCTTGATGATATGGCACAAGAGGTTGCTGATTTTGTGGGTGTGGATGCCAAGTATTTAACCTGCTGGGGCAATAAAGATTGGATGTCACCTGTGGCATCAGGTTCGGCGGATATGCAGGATATGGTGGTTGTGCCGTGCTCTATGGGTTCGCTGGCTCGAATCGCGACAGGTGCATCAAGCAATTTGATTGAGCGGGCAACCGATGTGATGATGAAAGAGCGCAAGAATCTGATTCTTGTACCGCGTGAAACACCCCTATCTGAAATTCATTTGGGGCATATGTATAACCTATCCAAAATGGGTGTACGCATCATTCCAGCCATGCCTGGATTTTATCATGCGCCAAAAACAATTGATGATTTGGTGGATTTTATGGTGGATAGGATTATGGATCATTTGGGTGTGGATGATGGTAGTAATATTCGTTGGGGAACAGGAGAGTAATATGGCAGTCGATGCAAAAGTATTGGATGATATTTCAGAGAAAATCGCATCAGGTATCAAGATGCTTGGTGGCGTAAAAATGGGTGCTGAAGCCCAAATTCAAAATATCGTTGAAGGTGCACTGGCACATTTTGATGTGGTGACGCATGAGCGTATGGAAGTGCAGGAAGCCATGCTGAAAAAAGCTCGAGAAGACTTGCAAAAGATGGAAGAGCGTATCGCCAAACTTGAAGAGCAGCTTAAAGGTTAAA
>Ga0256839_1004401_pt1 | contig 13783 bp, 12 predicted proteins | sample 354166metaG_FD_185968 | JGI IMG/M metagenome (GOLD analysis project Ga0256839, IMG submission 185968) | Hydrothermal vent microbial communities from Mid Atlantic Ridge, Atlantic Ocean - 354-166 | ecosystem: Environmental > Aquatic > Marine > Hydrothermal vents | place: Atlantic Ocean: Mid... | reverse complement strand
ATCCCCCCCCCACTGTATCAAAAACTAAATCAACACCTTTGCCACCCGTGATAGCATTAACCCGCGCCGACACATCTTCCTGCGTATAAATAATAACCTCATCCGCCCCCCAAGATTTTACCTGCTCAGCCTTCTTATCGTTACTGACTGTGGTAATGACCCGCGCACCTTTTATCTTTGCCAACTGAATGGCAACATGCCCTACCCCTCCGGCGCCGGCATGAATCAATACTGTTTCACCCGCTTGCAATGCGCCACGCTCAAACAGTGCTCCCCATGCAGTAATTAAAACCAATGGCGCAGCAGCCGCTGTAACAAAAGAAGACTTTGTTGGCATAAGTGCTAACCAACGCGCATTTATCACCGTATATTCGGCATAATTGCCTTGCTCAGCCCCTAAACCACCATGACAAGCCCATACCTTATCTCCTACGCGAAACGAAGTCACATCACGGCCTACTGCAATCACTTCTCCTGCCATATCACAACCTAACACGGCCGGCAGTTGTTCCGGAAAAAACATGGCCAGTTTGCGCACTTTAGTATCAATAGGATTGACACCGGCCGCCATTATTTTTATTTTTACTTGATTAGGCTGATTGATTTCAGGCTCAGGCAATGCTTGCACTTGTAAAACCTCGGCATCACCTGCCCTTACCATAACGACTGCTTGCATGATTTCACTACTCATTTAAATTAAAAAATGCCACATAAGGCACTTGAGACTGAAAAATTTTACCCCCGAAACTGACTTGTCTTTTTGTTCCGCTTCAAGAGCTATTTCACTCTCAACCCTCAACAAATTCTCACAATATACCGCATATATTTGGGTGATAGATTCAAAACTTTTTCTAATATCACCTTTTTTTCATCAAACTGCAACACCGTCCCTAGTACATATTTTCCCTCTGTCAAAAATAACTCCGCCCCTCTGTCATGCTCTAACAATAATGCGCGCTGATTGATTGGGGATTCGGCTTGCGATAACACCGACACTTTCCCTGCACACATTTCTACAACCGATTTTTGAATTGTCCCCTTAAGCCTGACATCAATACAGTGCACCACACCTAATTTAGGTTGCAACTTTGTATCATAAGCCAAAAACACATCGCCCACCTGTAATTTAACTTGCATTGCCTCTGCCACAAAAAAAGAGGGCTGTTCAGTAGAGACTAGCTTGATGGCACCAAACTGTAACTGAATACGTTCAATATCCTCTTGGCTCAAATCCCATATTTCACTCGCATCAACCCGTTGCAACCCCTTTTTTTTAGGCGGTTTATCATATGTTAAATCTAAATTTGTAAAATTTAGGTTTCTGGGTGAAGGCGGTGGGTTAGCTGTTGACAGACCATAATCCCTGACATGACGCTCAAAAAATTCAAATACTTGTGCAAAACCACTCACAAACACATGTGGCTTAGATAAGGAAAACTTAGAGCCGGCAAGCAATGCCTCATAATAACTAAAATAACGCGTTAATTGTTCATTATTATTATCAAGTGCTCGTTCTGCTTGCAGTAAGTCATAAGCATGAAACAAAACATGCTTTTCAGGTGGCTGTGCCGGTCGTGCATAAACAGGCTGAAAACAATCTACCGCTTGATAGTCCCAACAAAATACCTGCTTAATGGATGATCCAGGTCGTACAAAATCAACTTGTTGGCTATGCTGCGTACAAAATAAAAATAATTGCTGAATCTGTTGTCGCTTAAACCGGTAAGGGCTGGCAATACAAAACAACAAATTACGCTTTAATGCCAAAGCGACCGTGACCACTACACTTAATTCAGGCAACGGCTTGGCAACAGGAACATCTAGTAAATTACTATGCAATGCCAGCTGGTAACACTCACTCATATACTCCCATAGTGCTTTAGACGGCCGTTCATAGCGCAAAGCATAATGCTGTAAAGCAATACCTGTTATTTGCATTCCATAATTGGCATGCATTACTTTTTGAGTTTGCGTGCTGACTTGCTTTGCTAAATGTACATGCAAAAAAGCCAGACACTGTAAAATATGACAACTCATTTGTGCAGTCTTGATTTGCTGCGGCTTAGCAATCAGCATCTTTTGCAAAAAAGATTCTAAATATAATACGGCAGGTGTTAAGCGTACCAGAACAAGTTGTAAAGCAGGAACCTCTATTTTACTATGCTCTCTTTCCAAAATCGTCAGCACAGCCTTTATTTCTTGTCCTGCAACAACAACCCCTGCCGATTTAAAGTGACTCAGCCACTCTGAAATCGATTTGTTATTAAATTGAAAGGGTAAAGAAAAAGGATTTGCCATAACGCCGGTATTTTCATAAAGTCCAAAAACAATGCAAAAGTATAACCGAAATTCGCATAATTTAAGTGCTATTAGATACTAAAAACTGAAAATTTTACCCCTCCCGAAAAATTTTTTGATTAATCGCTTGCTCTAACTGAAACTGTTGCTCAGCAATATTAAAATTGGGCAACTGCCAATTAATACTATCTTTTCCATGCGCTTTCAAGTAGGTATTTGCTTGTGAAAATGGCTTTTGACCGTAAAAGCCACGATGTGCTGATAAAGGCGACGGATGCGGTGCTTTTAGAACCAAATGCTTTTCCGTATTAATAAAAGCCCCCTTTTTCTGCGCATAACTACCCCAGAGAATAAAAACAAGGTGCTCGGCCTGTGCATTCAATTCGGCAATTATTTTATCCGTAAACCGCTCCCAGCCTTTACCTTGATGCGAAGCCGCTCGTGCCTTTTCTACGCTCAACACACTATTTAATAGTAATACGCCTTGCTGTGCCCAATGAATTAAGCAACCATGCTCAGGTTTTTCAATGCCGAGGTCGGCATTTAATTCTTTATAAATATTAACTAATGAAGGGGGAATAGCCACATCCGGGGCAACAGAAAAACATAAACCATGCGCCTGCCCAGAGCCATGGTATGGATCTTGCCCCAAGATGACGACCTTCACCTTATCGAATGGCGTTAAGTTTAGCGCACTAAAGTAATGGCTTGCCCGTGGATAAATAACTTTACCCATCTGCCGCTCATTCTGTAAAAACTGCCGTAATGCGCACATATATTCTAAGCTAAACTCATCCAGCAAACGTAGCTTCCATGATGCTTCAATTTTTACTTGTGTACCAATATCCGAGTTCATAGGCTCTTGAATAATTTAGCAATAAAAAAAACCTGAAACTAATGCAAGACATCAATTTCAGGTTTTATTGAGTATGACCAACTCACTTTAAGGTTTTACATTTCTTGATGTCCTTGTATACCTGTCGCTTTCCCTAACGGTGCTTTAGGTTCTGGCTTAGGCGCATCAACAGGCTCAGCTTTTGCTTTAACCTTTGGCATAGCATTATTATCTTCAGGTTCATCATCTTCAGGTGGGTCTATTTTTTCACCCTTTAATAATTTTTCAATTTGAAATTTATCAATGGTTTCCCAGTCCATCAATGCCTGCGCCATATTATGCAGAATCTCTAAATTATCATTTAAAATATCTTCAGCACGTTTATAATTCCTATCAATAACCAAGCGAATTTCATCATCAATCGTTTGCGCCATCTGCTCCGACATCGGCTTGCTTTGTGTTCCCATATAGCCTTGGTCATCACCATAATCCATAGGCCCCAATTTATCAGACAAGCCCCATTTTGTAACCATATTACGTGCTAATTGGGTTGCACGTTCAATATCATTTGAAGCACCTGTGGTCACTTTATTTTTACCATAAATAATCGCTTCGGCAATACGACCACCAAATAGCCCGGAAATTTGGCTCTCTAGCTTATCTTTACTTGCACTGTATTGGTCTCGCTCAGGTAAGAACATCGTAATCCCCAAAGCTCCCCCACGCGGCATAATACTGACTTTATAAACAGGATCATGCTCAGGAACATTTTGCCCCACAATAGCATGTCCCGCCTCGTGATAAGCCGTCATCAGCAAGTCTTCTTTACGCATTACCATAGAGCGTTTTTCTGCGCCCATTAATAACTTATCTCTGGCACGATCCAAATCTTCCATGGTAACAATACGCTTATTATTACGCGCCGCCAACAATGCCCCTTCATTGACCAAGTTCGCTAACTCAGCCCCTGAAAACCCCGGCGTACCCCGTGCCAAGTCTTTAATATTGACATCCTCAGCTTGAGGAACTTTTTTGATATGTACATTTAAAATTTGCTCGCGACCTTTAATATCCGGCAAACCAACATGTACTTCTCTATCAAAACGTCCTGGTCTTAACAAGGCTTTATCTAATACATCCGAGCGGTTAGTCGCAGCAATGACGATAATACCTTCGTTACCGCTAAACCCATCCATTTCAACCAATAGTTGGTTTAAGGTTTGCTCACGTTCATCATTACCACCGCCACCTGGGCCGGAGCCACCACGTTGCCTCCCAACCGCATCAATTTCATCAATAAAGATAATGCAAGGCGCGCGTTTTTTCGCTTGTTCAAACATATCACGTACTCGCGAAGCACCTACCCCAACAAACATTTCCACAAAATCAGAGCCTGAAATGGAGAAAAAGGGCACACCCGCTTCTCCGGCAATGGCTCTTGCCAGCAAAGTTTTCCCCGTACCCGGTGGGCCGACAAGCAATACACCATGCGGAATAGTGCCACCTACAAATTCATATTTAGAAGGGTCTTTCAAAAAATCGACCATTTCCATAACATCTTCTTTGGCCTCTTCTACCCCTGCAACATCAGCAAAACCCACTTTTATTTGGTCTTCTTCCAATAGTTTTGCACGACTTTTACCCATTCCCATTTGGCCGCCGGCACCACCACCGGCACCACCTTGTTGCTTACGATAAAAGTAAACCCAGACCCCAATCAGTAATAGCATAGGTGCCCAAGAAATAAAAATTTGCATCAACATGGACTGTTTTTCCGGTGTTGCTACACGAATTTTTACACCATACTCAATTAAATCATCAATCAAGTGCGTATCATCCGGATTATAAGTTACGAAAGGCTCACCATTACGCCGTTTTCCCTTAATGGTCTCTCCTGCAATCGTGACTTCTGCAACTGATCCATTTCTAATATCCTGAATAAAATCAGAGTATAGAATGGTATAGTTTTGCTCATAAGTGGGTTGCATTCGCCCCATTATGCTAAAAAACATACTCCCAATCACAACAAACATTGCGATTCTTATAAGAATTTTCATCATCAGTTTTCTCTATATTATGACTATTATTATTTCTTCTTCTTTAAGATTTTTCTGTATTCTACCAGCTGCTTAATGGTATAAATAAATAAAGCACCATGTAAACATACATTACTAAAACCGTAAGGAATATCAACATGCCCATATCACAAAAACTCACTGAAGAACTAAGCATTTTAGCACGTTACAAGCTAACAACGACGCAAGAAGGCATAAAAGTACACCATACTGCGCCGCCCGATACAATCTCAGCCATTAAACGCCTACATGAAAAAGGCTTGGTCACTCAAGACGATGGCGGATATTTAACCGACTTAGGCATTGAAACTGCCGAACACATACAAAAAGCTTTAACCATTTTAACATCTAAATAGAAATAAGATGCATTATTAAATAAGTAACTTATTAGTATATCATTAAACTCAAATAAACGGCTTGCTATCAGTATCCAAAGTTAAGCCGCGTTTATACCTCAAAATAAAAGGATAAAAATGAGACATTTTCTACTCAGCTGTATAGCATTACTTTTTATATCCGGTTGTTCATCACTGACATTGAGCACTGATTATGATGCCACAATCAATTTTGCTGATTTAAAAACCTATAGCTGGCATGCTGAAAATCAACATAACACCTCTAGCCGCCAATATTTAAATAGCATCATGGATCAACGTATTCGTGACACGATAGATAAACAACTGCAGCAAAAATACACCATAACTTCTGCTGAAAAAAGTGATTTTTTAGTTAATTACAGTATTATTGTCGAAGAAAGAGCCGATATACGCACGTATAATAACTACAATGGCTACTACCCTGGGTTCACTTATGGTGCGCGCTACGGAACGTATGGAAGTGGAATGGCGCTAGGCTATAGCACGGGATCTGAAACGCAAGTGACGCATTATAAACAAGGCACCTTAATCATTGACATCATCAACCCTGAAACGGATAAACTAATGTGGCGCGGTGCCGCCGACGGTCGCTTACCGGAAGGGGCTGACCGAGCAGAAAAAGATAGACTTATCCAAAAATATGTCTCTAAAATCTTATCTGATTTTCCGCCTAAATAATAAGCCATTTTTATTATTGCAACCCAAAAATCGTAGCCATTGTCCAACTTACAATGGCTACCAAAGAGCGAATAAAACTTAATTATTCAACAGGTAGACCCGCCGCTTTCCAGTCCGGGAAACCACCCCGATAGTAATACACTTTACGCCACCCCCATGCAACGGCCTTTTTGCTCGCCAAGGCACTACGTTGACACATATCGCCATTACAATAAATCACAACTGGCTGATTTTTATGGACGACCGCCAACAAAGCCTCTTCCGTAAAGTCTAATTGCAAATCCAAATGCACAGCCCATTGAATATGGCTTTTTTGATAATCCGTTGCCCTACGTACATCTATAAAGGTTGCTCCTTGATTCATTAAGGACTTTGCTCTTTTAGTACTCACCGTCACTGCCCCATCGACGGCCAAAGGCGCAGGTGCTTTTGCCCACACACTTTCTATCGTAAAAAAAAGAACGATTAACTTAAATATAATATTAACTCTCATAACACCCTTCTATTAAAAATATTTAATCATGTTAAAACAATAAATTAAAAAACATAAAACCTATTACGCCCCCTTAAACTAAAAAGACTGCTCACTTTCTTATCCTTAACTCAAGTTAATTAGTCAATAATAAAAAAATATTTGCCGCGACTCGATCACCTTAGCGTCGCGGCGATACTTGCCTTTATTTTTTGCCAAACAAACCTTGTAACAGCTTAGGCATTTTAATATTTGATGCACCATAATCCGGCTCAACCGGCACACTTTCCGCATCAGGCGTAATCTCTGTCACCCTTAATGTTTCAGTATTTTCGACAGATTCAAGTGCTTCTTCCGCATCGACTTCGGGCTTCGTCTTGCCAAAAACACCTTTTACTTTGCCGGTAAGTGCTGAATCCGTTATTGCATTAGTCAAGACCTCTGTCGTATCATCTAACGCAGTTTCTGTTTTTTTAGTTTTAGCAAATAAACCTTTCAATTTCCCCGAAATATCTATATTAGATTTATCATAATCAGGGCTGGCAGAACTGATAACTTCTGGCTCTTGTGTCGTTTCTAAAGCTTCAGTATTTGTTGCTTTTTCTATAAGTGCTGCCGTAGTCGCAACGCTTGCCGCTTTTTTAGATTGGCCAAATAACCCCTTAAATTTTCCAGAAATATCTAAGCTAGGTTGTTCATAATCAGGTGTAGTAGATACGTTAGTCTCCGGCTCCTCCAGCACAGACTCAGCAACACTAGCTACATCATTTTGCTCTGCATCAGCATCTGCCGCTGTCACATCAAGTTCGGTTTTTTTAGATTTAGTAAACAGACTTTTAAATTTACCGGCAATATTCAAATTAGATTTTTCATATTCAGGCTCAACAGACTCCTGATCCGGTATCGGCTCAGGCATAGGCTCAACAATAAGGATTTCAGGCGTTTGTTCGCTTACAGGCACTTCTTCCAATTCAGGTACTGTTTGTTCTTCTACGCGACTCTCCTCTACAGTCTGTGACTCTTGTTCCACAGCACGCCCCGTACTCATAAAGCCCTGTTCTTGTTGCTCTTGTTGCAAAACAATTGCCGCATCTCTATCCAGCAAGGTCTCTGTAAGCTCCGCGCTCTCTTCTTCCTCTGCGTCTACTGCCGCAACGTCAACCACATCATGTAGTATCTCTTCTCTATCAACAGGTGCGGCCGCCTCACTATCACTACGGCGTTTATCCAACTCGGTTGTTATAGCAAGCAATTCTTGCTGATGCTTTTCTGCCGCTTCAGCGAGAGCCGTTTGCACTGCCAGCTCTTGTTGCTGCAAATCCTGTTTATATCGCGCAAGCTCCTGTTCTAACTGAGAAAGCTGTTGTACATGCTGATTTACGGTAGACTGCAACTGTTCGATTTGCGCCTCTTTAGCAACAAGTTGCTCTTTTTCTTGTTGAACATCACGTTGCAGAGTCTCTTTCGCCTGTTGCTCAGCCTGTAAGCGATCCGCCAATTGCATTTGAATATTATCTTGCTGTTGCCAAATTAGCTCAGGCTCAGCCTTTTCACCCGCATCAACTAATTGCTCACTCAAATCAAACTGTGTTGCCATGTCTTTGATTTTAGTAATGACATCTTGGTGGCGTGCATCCATTTTTTCTGCAAAGCTAGCCGCCTGTTGTTGCTCTGCCGTGAGCTGCTCTTGCAACGTAAGCAATGTTGCTTTAGATTGTTCTACTTGTTGCTGTGCATCCTCTAATTGGCTTTGCAATGCCTCAGCTTGTTGCTCAATTTTACGCTGGTTTTTATTTAAGAAAAAAATCCGAATACTATAAAACAATACGGTTAATAACCACGCACTGATAACCAGCGTACCTGCATAAATAGGGTTTTCAAGCGTCAATAAATACCAACTAGACAAAAGTTCTTTGACTTCAACTAAATTCATTTGCATAAGCTTATCTCTCAATAAAAGTATTTGTTATTATCATTATTTACATTTAAACAAGGGGATAGAATGACCACCTAAGCGACTATTTCATATGACATTATCTTTTATCTCCCCACTCTGCACGTCATTAGTTGCCCCTAATAATAATCTTGCTATATCAGCCTTCAGCACCCGTTACGGCCAATAAAAAAATCATTAAATATGAATTCTAGCATACAAATAAGGTATATTAGCCGCAATAAAACAATCAAAAAATACGTGAGGTGCTCAATGACAACCCCTAATGATGTGACTCAATTAATCGGCAATACGCCACTGATACCATTAAAGCATATGACAACGCCCGACTCTGCCGTGGTATGGCTTAAAATGGAAGCAAGGAACCCAGGCGGCTCAGTCAAAGACCGTATAGGCTTGGCGATGATAGAGGCAGCAGAACAATCAGGTGCATTACAGGCAGGCGGGACGATTATTGAGCCCACATCAGGAAATACAGGTATTGCTTTAGCAATGATTGCGGCAGCACGGGGCTATCAATGTATTTTGACCATGCCCGACTCAATGTCCGTTGAACGGCGGCAATTATTAGCCTTTTATGGTGCAAAAATCGTCTTAACGCCTGGTGCTGAAGGCATGAGTGGTGCCATCAAACAGGCTCAAGAAATATTGGCTATAACTGAAAATTCATTTATGCCTCAGCAATTTGAAAATCCGGCGAACCCTGAAGCCCACCGCCAAACAACAGCACAAGAGATTTGGTCGGCTAGTGACGGAAAAATTGATGCCTTTGTTTGTGGTGTCGGTACGGGAGGAACTATTACAGGGGTTGCCGATGTAATCAAAAAAAGAAAGTCCAGCCTTAAAGTCGTGGCTGTTGAACCGACTGAATCTCCCGTTATATCGGGTGGACAACATAGCCCGCATAAAATTCAAGGTATCGGTGCAGGATTTATTCCTAAAAACCTTAATACAGATTTATTGGATAGCATCGAATTAGTCAGCACCGAGGAAGCCTTCGCCATGCGCAAACAGTTGGCTGAAAAAGAAGGTATTTTAGCCGGCATATCAACAGGTGCTAGCGTTTGCGCCGCATTAAGAGTCGCCCAAACATTAGGTACCGGAAAATGTGTTGTCACCATGATGCATGATACAGGTGAGCGTTATTTAAGTATGAGTTAATAAAAAAGCATTTAGCCTGTCAATTGCTGTGCATTGATAGGCTAACAATTATGTCTCTGTACAGGACAAAAAATATAAACACTCTGTAAGCAACTGATTTATATAGAGTGGTTATTTTTCTTTATCATTAAAAATTAATGACTTATGTTGATATGAATTTTTTTGTCCTGTACAGAGCAATTATGTTATGTTTTATTGGCTACAGGGCGGTCTTTTTATCTCGGAAAATAATAACTTTTGATTATCGACTAAAATCATTTTATCACCTGAATAAAAAAGGCTTACCTTAACAGGTAAGCAACCATGAAGTTGAATATTTGATTTATTCTCTATTCTTACAATTGACGTACTACCATCTTTAAGCTTCACCGTGACCATATAAAATAAATAAGTACCGCTCATACCTAATTTTGGTAAATTGCGCTCTTTTTTTTCAATATTAGTTATTTCTGCCCATTCGTTTCGGGTGCTTTTTACATTCATTTCGCCTGAATATCTTACATAAACCACCAGAAGAGCGGTTAATGAAAGTGCAAAAATAAAAATAGACAAACGTCTCATGGCTTTTAATTTTTAAACATAGTTTATAGGTGCTCTATCACATAACCTGCTGTTGTCCAACACAGTAAATTAACACTGTCTTTTGTCCATTCTGCCAGTACAAACCGCTGTGCTTTTTGTCCGTCAATATCTAAATCATGCACTGCAGGTCTATGCGTATGACCATGAATTAGACGTGATGCTCGATACTGTCGCATCACGTTAATCACCGTACCGGCATTGACATCCATAATATCTTGAGATTTCTTTTTTTTATGGAAATAACTACGCAAACGATACCAGCGGGCATACAAAATTCTTAAAATAAGTGGTTTGGATAATACATTTTGCTGCCATTCTTGTGTGTGTGATTTTTGGCGAAAGGCTTGGTAAGGTAAATCATCGGTACAGAGTAAATCGCCATGAGTCAGCAAGGTGGGTGTGCCATATAAATCGATCAAGCTATACTCATCTAATAAAACCACCCCTGTTTGCTCACTAAAGCGTTTACCAATTAAAAAATCACGATTACCATGAATATAAAAAACGGGAACTCCCTGCGCCGTTAGTGCTTGTAAGTGTTTTTTAACGCGATTAATAGGTGGACTAAAATCATCATCGCCTATCCAAGTATCAAATAAGTCACCTAAAATATAAAGTGCTTTTGCCTTAGTCGCTCCTGTGTCTAAGAATTGTAAAAATTTCTTGGTCACTTCAGGACGCTCAATCGTTAAATGTAAATCTGAAATAAAAATGGTTGCATTATGCATAGAGGAAGGCAAAGTAAGAAAACGGCTCAATCAATATGAGCCGTTTGACTGATTACGTAATTTTAATTAAATGATTTCAGCTTTTTCGATAACAATGTCGGTTTTAGGCACATCCTGATGCCCGCCACGATTGCCTGTCGGAGCCTCTGCCATTTTATCAATAATATCTAAGCCCTCAATGACTTTACCAAAGACCGCATAGCCCCAGCCATTTTGTGTTGGAGCGGTATGGTTTAAAAAGTCATTATCTTTGTAATTGATAAAAAACTGAGCGGTCGCCGAATCAGGTACTCCGGTCCGCGCCATAGCAATAGTGCCACGATCATTTTTAAGGCCATTATCAGCTTCAATTTTGATGGCATCATGCGTTGGCTTTTGTTCAAAGTCCGTATCAAAGCCACCGCACTGCGCCATAAACCCCGGGATAATACGATGAAAAATAGTGCCATTATAAAAACCTTCTTCTACATAAGTCAGAAAGTTTTTAACCGTAATAGGTGCTTTTTCAGCGTCTAATTCGACAACAAAGTCACCGGCGGTTGTTTGAAATTTAACTGTGTTTAGTGTGTCTGACATATTATTTGTCCGTTCGAAGTGTAAGAAAAAGGTTATTGCATAGTATTGGGCAGCACTTGTGCTTTTTCAATCACAATATTAGTAATCGGTACATTACGGTGCCCCTTGCGACTGCCTGTCGCTTGCTGTGCCATTTTATCAACCACCTCCATACCGGAAATCACTTTACCAAATACAGCATAACCTGAACCGTTCTGAATGGGGTAGTTTAAGCTGTTATTATTAGCATAGTTGATAAAAAATTGTGCGGAAGCAGAATCGGGATGACTCATACGTGCCATAGCAATAGTCGCACGGTCATTTCTTAAGCCATTGTTTGATTCATTTTTAATGGGGGCGCGAGTGACTTTTTTCTGAAAATACCTATCAAAACCACCGCCTTGCGCCATAAACCCCGGAATAATACGGTGAAAAATAGTGCCATCATAATAGCCTGATTTAACATACTGTAAGAAATTATTGACGGTAATAGGTGCTTTTTGGTCATTTAGCTCAATAACAATATCACCTAATGTGGTTTGTAATTTAACGCGTGTTGGCGTTGAGGAAGCTGCAATTTCAGTTGCAAAAGAAGTAGTTGATGTGAATAAAAACAGCAAAAAAACAAATATGGGGCGCATGGAACTCACTATGATTTAAGATAAATTACAAATTCTATGTGTTTTTCTCTTGAAAGAGAAGTGTTAATGCTGGAAAATTGTACGATTAAATGCATGATAATGAGTAATTAAGACACAAGATGCACGCATACTTCTGTCGCTCTCTAATCAAATACTGAAAATAGTTAAAGTTAACAATGTTAAAAATTTATAATACGCTTACGCGATCTAAAGAAGTTTTTACGCCTAGAGTTGCAGGTCAAGTAGGAATGTATGTTTGCGGCATGACCGTTTATGACTACTGTCATATAGGCCATGCACGCGTTATGGTCGTTTTTGATAATGTAGCACGTTATTTACGGTATTCCGGCTATCAATTGACTTATGTGCGTAATATAACGGATATTGATGATAAGATTATTCAGCGTGCGCAAGAAAATGGTGAAGATATTGCTACCTTGACCGAACGCTTTATTGACGCAATGCATGAAGATGAGCGTGCTTTAGCTGTTTTACCACCCGATATAGAGCCTAAAGCAACACAGTCCATGGATGATATTATCGTCATGATTACTGAGCTGTTTGAAAAAGGCATTGCTTATACAGGCACAAATGGCGACGTATTTTATGCGATTGATAAATTTACTGATTACGGGGCTTTATCGGGTAAAAAATTAGATGAATTACAAGCGGGTGAACGCGTTGAAGTCGATCAAGCCAAAAAGAACCCATTTGACTTTGTTTTATGGAAAAAGGCAAAAGTCGGCGAACCCTATTGGAATTCACCTTGGGGACGCGGTAGACCCGGCTGGCATATAGAATGCTCTGCAATGTCCACAAAATGTTTAGGACACCATTTTGATATTCATGGCGGTGGTATGGATTTGCAATTTCCACATCATGAAAATGAAATAGCCCAATCCGAAGGCGCGACCGGCGAGAAATTTGTTAATGTCTGGATGCATAATGGTTTTGTGCGCATTAATGAAGAAAAAATGTCCAAGTCTTTGGGCAATTTTTTTACTGTCAGAGACGTATTAAAGCGTTATCGCGCGGAAGTAGTGCGCTTTTTTGTATTATCCAGCCATTATCGTAGCCCGCTAAATTATTCAGATGAGCATTTAGATGAAGCCGGTACTGCCTTAACGCGTTTATATACTGCTTTACGCGATGTAAACATCAAAACGGGCGTAAAGTCTGATTATACGGAGCGTTTTAAACAAGCAATGGATGATGATTTTAATACACCTGTTGCAGTCGCTGTTTTATTTGATATGGCAAGAGAATTGAATAAATTGAAAACCAATGATACTGAGCTTGCCGCGCAATTAGCGGGTGAGTTAAAAGAACTTTCAGATGTACTCGGAATTTTGCAAGATACCCCTGAAAATTTTTTACAGGCAACTGATGCCGTGCCTGCAGGCGGATTAAACGAGCAAGACATCAAT
>Ga0256839_1004400_pt1 | contig 13783 bp, 8 predicted proteins | sample 354166metaG_FD_185968 | JGI IMG/M metagenome (GOLD analysis project Ga0256839, IMG submission 185968) | Hydrothermal vent microbial communities from Mid Atlantic Ridge, Atlantic Ocean - 354-166 | ecosystem: Environmental > Aquatic > Marine > Hydrothermal vents | place: Atlantic Ocean: Mid... | reverse complement strand
TGATCAGGCAGTCCACGGGCGCGCCGTTGACCTTGAGCGTGGCCTCCACGTCGCGCACGCCCCCGCCGGCGAGGTCGGCCGAGAGCAGGCGCTCGGGCATCTCCACCACCTCGTCGAGCCGCCTGCCCAGCACGGCGCGGGGTGCCACGCCCAGGATGAGCCCCGCCTGTTGGTTGATGTGGGTGATCACGCCGTCGCTGTTCCAACTCAGCACGCCCTCGGAGATGGCGCCGAAGAGGCTGTTCAACTCGGCGAGCCGGCGGTTGGCCTCCTGGAGGTACATGTCGGTCTGGAACTGGTTGGTGATGGCCCTGGCGGCGGCCATGACGATGGCCAGCGTGTGGGGATGGGCCGTCTCGGCACGGCCGGCCATGGCCAGGACGCCGATGATGCGGCCGCGCGCGTCGTGAACCGGGGCGGCCGAGCAGGTGAGCCCGTGGTGGACGTGGAAGAAGTGCTGGGCGCCGGTGACCTGCACGGGCATGGCCTCCACCAGCGCCAGGGCGATGGCGTTGGTGCCCATGAGCCCCTCGCTCCAGTAGACGCCCCGCTCGATGCCCACGTCGGCCAGGGCACGGAGGGCCGGCGGATCGCCCAGCACGTCCACGATGCAGCCCGTGTTGTCGGTGAGCAGGACCGCGTACTCCGAGCCCTCCACGAACTGGTGGATGTCCTCCATGAAGGGACGCGCGACGGCGAGCAGGTCGGCGTAGGTGAGGCAGATGTGGTCCAGCACCACGGGGTTCGCCCTGACGAGGTGGGGGGGCACGCCGGGGTTGAAGCGCAACCGACACCGGCGCCAGGAGCGGCGCACCACAGGGTCAACGGCCAAGGTTTCTGACAAAATCTGCGCCGGTGCAGGTGTGACCGAGTGAACCATTGGTCAATGTTCAGTGATCAGTCATCAGCGATCAGTGCGGGCGTTCCCGCCGGCCGATGCGCCGTTCGGTGCCGGCCAGAATGCGCCTGATGTTGGGGCGCAGGGCCCACGTGATGATGAGCGCCTGGCCCACGCCGTAGAGGGCGAAGGGCATGGGCGCGCGCCCCAGGAACCCCAACACCACAAAAGCGGCGAAGGCCGCCCACGCGGCCGTGAGCGAGCCCACCGAGGCCATGCGGCTGGTGTAGAGGGCCACGAAGCCGAAGAGCGCCGCGGCCACCAGCGCCGTGGGGGAGAGGCCCAGGAGCACGCCCAAGTTGGTCATGGTGCCGGCTCCCCCCCGGAACTTCAGGAAGAGGGACCAGTTGTGCCCCACGACGGCCGCCAGCCCGGCCAGGGCCACGGCAAAGGGCACGTGTGGGTAGAGGGCGCGCGCCACCACCACCACCACTAGCCCTTTCACCGCGTCCGCCGAGGCGGTCAGCAGGCCGGCCTTGGGGCCGGCGGCGCGGTAGACGTTCGTGCCGCCCGTTCGGCCGCTGCCCACCTGGCGAGGATCGACGCCGTAGAGCCGCCCGATGAGCACGCCGCTGGGAATGGAACCCACAAGGTAACCCAACACCACGGCTGTCACGAGGGATGTGAGCACCAATGCCCGACCTCCATGTCTCGGAATCGAAGGTGATGGGGAGGCGCTCCCCACCGGAGGGCACAGTCCACCCGAAGCGTCCCGTGCCGGTGTGCTCAATTATATGTCACTTGTCCCAGGAAGCAACCTGGATTTCGGGCTTCTGCCAAATTGCCAACCCTCCCCTTCTCCAATACAATGGAGGAGGCCCCCCACGACTGCGGGCCCCTTCCCCATGATGAGGCCGTCGTTCAGGAGCATGAAAGCCGTGAGGCAAGGAGACCGGTACTATGTCCGATGTGCACAAGCCCCCCGACTTGGTCGCCCGCGACGACACGCAGCGGGTGCGCGTCTACCTCACGCCCGAGGTGGAGAAGAACTTGGACATGCGCTTGGCCCGCATCGAGGGCCACGTGCGCTCCATCCGCCGCATGTTGGCCGAGCACACTGACTGCGAGACCCTCCTCATCCAGATGAGCGCCGTCAAGGCGGCCATGAACCAGGTCATCGTCAAGACCCTGGAAGGGCACATCGAGACCTGTGTGAGCGCGTGCGCCCAGGACGAGGAGACGTTGGAGGCCCTGGCACGCCTCCGAAAAGCCCTCGCGCTGGTGCTGAAGAATGCCTGATGCACCGCTGACGCCGGCCGACCTCCGGCGATACATCGAGGAACACGCCATCCGGGCCGAGCTCTTCCGGCCCCAGGGCGACACGTCCACAGTCGAGGCGGCCGCCCGCGCCATCGGCTGCGCGCCGGAGCAGGTGATCAAATCGGTGCTCTTCCTCGTGAAGCGGGGGGCGGGCCGCGAGCCGGTCCTGGTATTGGTGGCCGGCACGGCCAAGATCGCCTACCCGGCTTTGGGCCACCTCTTCGGCGTGGGGCGCAAGAAGGTGCGCATGGCCACGCCCGACGAGGTGCTGGCCTTCACCGGCTACCCGGTGGGCGGCGTGCCCCCCTTCGGCCACCCCACCCCGCTGCCCACCTACGCCGACCGCTCCCTGCTGGCCCAAGAGGTGCTCTACGCCGGCGGGGGCGACAACCGCACCATGGTGAAAATCGCCCGTGACGAGCTGTTGCGCGTGACCGGCGCGCAGCTCGTCGAAATTGCCGAGCCGAGGTGACCTATGGCCCAGACAGCGATCACTCACGCCACCGTGATCGTGGACCCCTCCGACCCCACGGCGCCGGTGCTCGAGGACCACGCCGTGCTCGTCGAGGGAGATGCCATCAGGGCCGTGGTGCCCGCCGACGAACTTCCCCCGGAGAGCGCGGAGCATGTCGTGGACGTGGGCGGCCGCCTGGTGTTGCCGGGCTCCATCTGCGCCCACACCCACTTCTACGGCGCCTTCGCGCGGGGCATGGCCCTGCCCGGCCCCGCGCCGGCCTCCTTCCCCGAAATTTTGCGCCGGCTCTGGTGGGCCCTCGACAAGGCCCTCACGCCGGAGGACGTGAAGCTCAGCGCCCTCGTCTACTTGGTGGACGCCATCCGCCACGGCACCACCACCCTGATTGACCACCACGCCAGCCCCAACGCCATCGAGGGCAGCCTCGACCTCATCGGCGAGGCGGTCACCGAGGCCGGCCTGCGCGCCTGCCTCTGCTACGAGGTGAGCGACCGCGACGGCGAGGGGCGGGCGCGCGCCGGGATCGAGGAGAACGTGCGCTGGATTCGCCGCTGCCAGGAGCAGCAGGACCCCCGCCTGGCCGGCACCTTCGGCCTGCACGCCTCCATGACGTTGAGCGACGCCACGCTGGAGCGGGCCGTGGCCGAGGCCCATGCCCTGGGCGTGGGCCTCCACATCCACGCCGCCGAGGGGCCGGCCGACCAAGAGCACTGCCTGGCCACCTACGGCGAGCGCGTTGTCGAGCGCCTCCACCGCCTGGGCGTCCTGGGGCCCTCGACCATCGTGGCCCACGCCATCACCGTGGACGCCTGGGAGATGGGCCTCCTCCGGGAGACGGGCACCTGGGTCAGCCACCAGCCCCGCTCGAACATGAACAACGCCGTGGGCGTGGCCGACATTCCCACCATGCGGCGGGGCGGCGTCAAGGTGGCCCTGGGCAACGACGGCTTCACCCCCGACATGTTCGAGGAGATGAAGGCGGCCTACTTGCTCCACAAGGTCCACCGGAACGACCCGCGCGTCATGGGCGGGGACGAGGTCATGCGCCTGGCCTACGCCAACAACGCCCGGCTGGCCGCGCTCTTCTTCCCTCGCCCCTTGGGCCGGCTGGAGCCCGGCGCCTTCGCCGACCTCATCGTGCTCGACTACCGCCCCCACACGCCGCTCACGCCTGCCAACGTGCCCTGGCACATCGTCTTCGGCGTGCGGGGCAGCCACGTCACCCACACGATGGTAGGAGGGCGCCTTCTCATGGCCGAACGCCGGCTGTTGACCCTGGACGAGGAGGCCATCGCCGCCCGCGCGCGCGAGCGCGCCCCCGAGGTGTGGCGCCGCTTCGAGGCCTACAGCCGCCAGGCCCTGGGGCGCTGAGAAAAAGAATACGCCGCCAGGGAGGGCGCCTGGCGGCGTCGCGGAGGGGAAAAGCGACGGAGATCGGGGGAAGATCTCCACCCCTATAAACGCTCTCCTCCCCTTTTTTGGGTCACGAGTTGACAGCCAAGCGTGATTGTGAGGCCAACACCAACCAAGGGTGCGCGCTCGCCCAAGGGCGCGCAAAAGCATCCGGCAGAGCCAAAGGGGTTCAAACGCCGAGGAAGGGAGGTGGAAGGACAATGGTTGACGAGCCAATTCCCGCGTGGCGCGCCGCCCGCGACCGCAAGGTGGCCGTGATGCTCGACCCCCACGCGCCGGCCTGGCTGCTCAACGAGCAGGTGGACGCCGAGGCCGGCCGCGTGCAGTTCGACATCGTCCACCGGTGGCCCCTCACCGGCGAGTGGGAACGCCGCCACTTCACCTACGAGATCGACGTGGACGTGCTCCACTTCCGGGGCGCCTCGCCCGTCTCGCCGGCCGAGTTGGCCCGCCTGAAGGACGAGGCCCGCTTCCGCGCCCACGAACACGAGCCGTTGTGATTCTTTGTAAACCTATCTGACAGGACTTACGAGTTAGCAATTGAGCGACGGCCACCTTGCCCTGCAACGGAGCAGGGGCAGGTAGGCCACCGGTGATCAGTTCGCGCTGCAAGTCGCGCTGCAAGCGGTCCTTGACCTCACCCAAGGTTTCTTTCGGGTGCAGGCGCAGGCGCTGCAAGATGACGAACGTGATGAGGACGAAAGCCACGTGGCGTACCAATGCTTGATCCACACGACATTGACACGCCGCCAGACCGCTGAACTGTTTGACGTCTCGGAAAAGGGTCTCGATCGACCAGCGGCTTCGCTTCCGCAGCACGATGGTGGTTAGATCACTGTCCAAGTCATTCGTTGCCAGCACCTCGACATTGCCATGACGGTTTCTGGTCACGACCAATCGCAAGGTGCCATACTTGGGCAGGTAGGCCACGATACGGCGGGCCCGCAGTTGCAGGCGTGCGCGCCACTTCAGTTTCAACCATCTTCCCAACGGCGCCACATGTCAGCGGCGGTTGCGGTAATGGACGATGGTGTTCAGGTGGAGTACCCCCACCACTTCAGCCCCAGCCGGCTCACCTTCTTGGTTATCCAGCCGGCGGTGTAGAGGGTGTCGAAGACGATGTATTGGAGTGGGAAGCCCCGCCTGCTAGACCTCCACGATCATCTCCCAAGCCAACTGCAACTTGGTGCGGTACTGCTTAGGTCGGCAGTGCTGTTTCGGATGCCAGAAGCGAAAGGCAACCGGGAGGCGCTAGCATCCGCTGCACCACAGCAGAACGATCACGTGAAAGCCGCGCACCTTGCATTTCTCGCTCGTGGAGCAAGTGCAGCCCACCTACCGGCTCCGTCTGCAGAACGGCTTGCTCACCACCACGTCGTCTACGACTAGGTATCCACTTCCCAGCCGTTTGGCCCAGCCAATGAGGGCCTTCATTACCGCACGGGTGGAGAGCTCGTGGGTGCGCAGCAAGCAGTTGAGGGTATCATGAACACGGGCTGGCAGCCAAGTCAGCAATCCGTGTTCCATTCTGCCATCGGTCCAGCAAGAGCAAGCCCATGATGTAAATGGCCATCAACCCAAACACCAACGGCGAGAGCATTGCTCCCAGACCGAACGTCCTGAGGCTTCGAACCACTTGCTTGAAGAACCACCGAGTGGCAGAAGAGAGCCGGGACGCTATGTGTGGAAACACCTCCCGAGGGGATGGTTTGCCATCCTAATTCTACCTCGGTGATGTCCCTTTTCAAATTGTCAATGTGCTGGATGCTCAACTGCGTAAGTCCTGTAAAGCCAAATTAGTATGCATAACCAGGATGCGCTGGCCCATAGGGGTCACCTTGAAAGATGGAAAAGAGAGGCTGGGATGGAAAACAAATGGTACGCACGTGGGCCAGTTAGTACCATCATATGGCGATGTGCATCCTGGCTCACCACATTCTCGTCCGCACTCAATAGCGGCTTACAAGGGAGCTCCAACTTTCTTTCCTAAGGCCAGTTGCTGGTGGCTTCAGCCTTACTGCTCAAGCGACTAGACTCGCAGGAAGTGATCCAAAGGGTTTGGTTCATTCAGATGCAAAACAACGCCGCATATCGCTCCCATCATCTCACAAACGAAAATGCAGACTTGCCGGCAGTATCCATTAAAGCTCGAGAGTTTATATCTCGGATAGGACGATAGGACATTCTGAGGGGGATTCTATCGTCCGTCAGGGGCATTGATGCCCATAAGGGCAAAACGGGACATCAGGGCAAATCGGCTAGAAGAGCATGCTTCACCCGTAATCCCTCCCATGAGGGCAAATCGGCTGGAAGAACAAACTTCTGTTCTCGTAGACGTAACTCCACCTTGAGCAATCATGGGTGCGAAGAAGGTTGCGAGAAAGATGGTAGATGAAAATATAAACACGGCACCGCGATAGACAAAACGGTTATTGTGCTTCACAGTTTCACCTCCGGAATAAGTCGAGTGTCCAGAATGCTTTCTGATACGGCAGATACTGCCGGCAAGCCTCTACTATTATCTTTTTCTCTATTCTTGTCTTTAAAACAACAGACAAGAATCTACACATACGCAAGACTTCCAAAGCCACCTTGATGAATCAACTTGTTTCTCTCAAATACAAAATGTGATACCATGGTGGCGGCACACAGCGCTGACGAAGGCCATGGTGTCGCAATTTTATCTGAGAATACACGTTTTTTTTGCTGTCCAATAGCGTCATCTTTAGATGACTAGTCAAGCTCCTCTATCTTATATTGAGGACGACTCCTTGCTCAAATTTGGTAATCAGGTAGTCCTGTGACGCGGACATCGCCGTGGCCTCCTGGCACGTGTGGTTTCGCGAGTCGTTCGCAGGCGTCTCGCCCTCTTCAGTTTTCCTGTCCGGGGTTCGTCCGCAGGTGCTCGCAGATGCGGTCCACCCGGTAGCCGGCCCGCTCGCCGGCACACACGAGGTGCTCGGCCACGTGGGCCGTCCGCGCGGCCTCCTCGGGCCACAGGGAGGCCAAGGCCGCGGCCGAGGCCACGGCAGCTTGCTCCAGCGCCTCCTTGTTCACCCACTCCACGCCGCCGTGCTCGTGGAGGTGGAGCCACGTCCACGCTTCGGGGTCGTCCAGCCAGCGGGCCCACAGGGCGGCGGCGACTTCGGCGGGACGCCAGTCACCCTCTCCCCCGTCGGCCACGGGGCCCACGCCTTCAGTGTGGCGCAGGAGGAGATAGGCCAACTGCACGGACCGCTTGGCCTCGCCCTCGTTCAGGGACGAGCACGACGCGAGGCGGGAGGGGACGGCGCGGAACAGGTGCCACCGGCTGATGCGCTCACACGCCAGCCGGCCCGCGTCGTGAGCCGTCCCGTCTGCGCCCAGCCGGCCGACGGGCCGGCTCACGGCCCACAGGTGGAGGCCCGCAGCGAGCACCGGGTGGACCAGCAGCTCGCGGAGCACGGGGTTCACCCCGGCCTCTTCCCACCGGCGGGGCAGGCGGCAGAGGCGCCCCAACAGGGCCAAGGCGGCGGAGCACTCCCGCTCCACCGCATCGCGTGGCCGGGCGCCGACGAAGCGGGCGATCTGCCAGCACGCCTCGGAGAGCTTGTGGGCAAACGCCGAGACCCACTCCTCACACGGCTCGGACGAGGGCGCGAGCTCGCCCCGCTGCCAGGCCGCGTGGAGGGAGGGCCCGTCGAGGAGCTCGGCGAAAACGGCCCGCACGGGCTCCAGCTCCAGCTCGCGCAGGTGGTCGTCCAGGGAGGGCACGCCCCGGCCCCCCAGGCGCTGCGCCAGCCTGGCGTAGTGGCCTTGGTGGTCCCGCACCAGGCGGAAGTCGAAGAAGACGTGGTGCTGGTAGGCGCCCAGCTCCACGTAGAGCCCCCTGTGGCGGAGCTCGCGCCACGGGCGGATGTACTCCAGGCCGGTGACGTGGTCCCGGAAGAGGCAGAAAGTCTGCTCCTCGTCCCCCTCCTCCAGGCCCAGCCCCTCGGCCAGGGTCGTGCGCACCAGGCGGCGGGAGCCGTCGTCCCCCTTGCGGACGAAGGGGACGGAGCGGTGGATCCACCCCCGGGTCTCGGCGAAGGCGTTGTGGTAGACCACCAGGGCCGCCTCGCCGCCGGCGCGGTTGGAGTAGGCGAAGACGTTCTCGTCCACGTGGCCCTCGGGCGTGACCACGTCGTAGAGGCGGAAGTGCTCCACGCCGGCGAAGAGGTGGCGCCGGCGCACCAGGGGGAAGATTTCGCGCTCGTGCCGGCGGACGAGCTCCCCGTCGGGCTCCTCCTCCCAGTAGGCGCGGCGGTACTCCATGCCGTACTTCTCGGCGAAGCCCTCAATTTGGCCGTGGCCGAACATGGGCAGGCCGGGCAGGGTTACCATCATGGTACAAATGCCGAAGTACTTGTCCCCCTTGCCGAACTGGACGACGGCCGGCTCCTCGTCCGGGTTGTTCATGAAATGAACGTAACGTTTGAGGATTTCCGGGTCGAACTCGAGGGTGTTCTTGATGAGCTGGCGGTATTCGGCGTTCTTCTCGTCCCGGAGCATGTGCATGAAGGCGCTGTTGTAGACGCGGTGCATTCCCAGCGTGCGGACGAAGTAGCCCTCCAGCAGCCAGAAGGCCTCGGCCAGGAGGAGGGTGTCGGGCGCCTCGGCGGCCACGCGGTCCACCACCTCTCGCCAGAACTCGCGGGGCATGAGGCGGTCGAACTCGGCCTTGCTCATGCCGTGTTCGGCGCGGGAGGGGATGGCCCCGCCGGCGCCGGGCTCGGGGAACCAGAGGCGCCGGTAGTGGTGCTTGGTGAGGGTCATGGCGGCGTCGAAGCGGATGATGGGGAAGAGGCGCGCCACCCGCAGGATCTGCTCCATGAGGGCCTCGCGCACGTCGGCCCTGAGGTGGTTGAGCTGGGCCGTGTCGTTCCAGGGCATGTTGGTGCCGTCGTTGCCGTGGTAGATGTAGGTCGCCTTGCCCGTGCGCCGGTCCACGCGCTTGAAGACCACGGCCGCGTCGCTGCGGTCGTAGTAGTGGTCCTCCAGGTAGATGCCCACGTCCTCCCGCCAGGAGAGGTCCGGGCCGTTGAAGGTGTAGGCCGGGAAGGGGGGCTCGTCCACGGCGATGAACCACTCGGGGTGGTCCATGACCCAGGGGGAATCGATGCCCATGTGGTTGGGGACCATGTCCCCGGCCAGGCGGATGCCGCGCTGCCAGGCCCGCTCCCGCAGGTTCCAGAAGGCGGCCTCGCCCCCCAGGGCGTCGGCGATGCGGTAGTCGAAGAGGGCGTAGGCCGACGCCTCGGCGTCGGGGTTGCCGCAGAGGTGCTTGATGCGCCGCGAGGCCGGGCTGCGCTCCCACACGCCGATGAGCCAGAGGGCGTTGATGCCCCGGCGGGCCAGGGTGTCCAATTCCTCGTCGGGAATCTGGTCCAGCCGGGCGATGGGCCGGCCGTACTGCTTGGAGAGCTGGTCCAGCCAGACGTAGGTGTTCTTGGCGATCAGGACCACGAGGGGCATCCACTCCCGGTCCGGGGAGAAGGCCTCGGGGTCCTCGCGGAGGGCGTCGTACTCGTAGACGAGGGCCGGGCCGGGGCCGGCGAAGGCCGGCTTGCGCTCCTCGCGGGCCATGTCCAGGGCGAGCGCCGCCCGGCGCAGCCACCCGCCGGCGTGGCGCTCCAGCCACTCCCCCCAGGCGCGGCGCACGTACTCCAACTGGGCGATCACGTCGTGGGGGGCCACGTCGAGGGGGCGGTGGAGGAGCCGCATGAGGGCCACGTCTTCGGGCCCGAAGCGGGGCTGGCCGTCGAAGAAGTCGTGGAGCGCGGCCACGATCTCCCGGTAGGCCGTGGTCGCCGCCAGGTCACTGTCGTCGAAGAGGTCGCGGTACCGGACCAGGCCCGGGTTGTCGTTGGCCAGCCAGACGGTGATGAGCTCCTCCAGCAGGCGCTCGTCGCCACGCTCCCCGCCGGGCGCCGCCGGGGTCTCCCCTCCGGCGAGGGCCTCCTGGGCGAAGCGGGCGAGGGTGGCGGCCACGGCCTCGGCGCCCAGCCGCTCCCGGAGCCACGCGAGGGCCCGCCCCATGACGCCGGGCACGTGGCGGGCGTAGAGCTGGAGCAGGAGGTGGAAGACCTCCTCGAGGAGCGCGGCGGCGTAGAGCTCGCCGGCGCGCGCGGCGCGCTCGGGGCGGCGGAGGGGATCGCGCACCAGGTTGAGCCGGTGGGCCAGCCGGCGCGCGCTCCGGGGATCGGGCAGGAGGACGTGGCCCCACTCGACGGCGAAGGCGTCGTCCAGGGCGTACTGGTGCCAGGCAGTGCGGAACGCGTGAACGCCCCTGGCTCTGCGCACGGCCATTGCTTCTCCTCCCACGTGTGTGGTGTGGCTGTCGTCCGGCGTGCAGGGCTCGGCCCGGTGTGTGCCCATTGTAGCACGCCTCGGCGCGATCCACCAGTGGCCGGGCACGAAAAAACCCGGGGACGTGTGCCCCCGGGGCCGTCGTTCCGCGCGGTGCGTCGGCCTTACCGGCCTGTCTGGGCCCGGGCCGACTCCCACGCGGCGAAGAGGACCGGGATGAGGAGGATGGTGAAGATCAAGTTGGTGCCGGCCGCCGGCAGGAACTCGCCGATGATGGCCGTGGCCGGGCTGTAGCCGTTGACCCAGATGTCGGCCACCGAGGCGAAGCCCATGCCGACGATGACGCCCAGCGCCCCCCAGACCACCGAGGCGGCGATGTCGGGCCGGTTGCGCAGCACCAGGCGCGCGACCACCAGAATGGCCACCAGCAGGATGAGGAGCACCGGCGCCCACTGGCCGGCCGTGGTGCCGGCCCACGGGTGCTCCACGTTGGGGAAGGCGAAGGAGAGGATCACGAAGAGGGCCATGAGCCCGCCCACCACGATGAGCAGGCGGTCCGTGGCCTTCTCCCTGTCCTGAAAGGCCCAGATGAGGCCCGGCACCATGCCCATGAGGCCGTTGCCCAAGTCCCAGACCGGGAAGACGCCCCAGCCCGTGAGGGCGTCGCCGATGATGTTGCCCACGGCCCCGCTGAAGAAGCCCACCACCGGCCCGAAGGCCAGCCCCATGAAGATGGGGATGACCACGGCGGGACGCAGGGCCACGAAGCTGACCGAGGGAAGCTGGAAGACGTTGGTGGCCCACGAGAAGATGCCGTAGAGCACGGCGCCCACGGCCATCATGACCACTTCCCGGGTGGTGATGTCCCAGATGGGCTTGTCGGCGAAGTAGTAGTAGATGGCCACCACAATGACGCCGCCGATCAGGTAGAGGAGCCACCCGGCCGCGTTGGCGCGGGCACCGCTCGTCAACAGGTTGGCCAGGAAGAGCACCACCGTGGCCACGACCAGCGAGCCCAAGAACTTCACGAGAGCCGCCTGTCCACCTGCCGTCCGTCCCGTGTCGAGCATCGTTCCCCTCCTATTGAAAATGAAAAAATACACGAGGTTTGGACCACAGCACCGTGCCCCCGTCTCCCGACGGCACGGCCCGGCGCAGCAGGGACGGCGCGGCGCCCGCCGGCGCCATCGCCGCCGGGGCAGGGGCGTTCCCCCACGTCCGACAGCTTCTAAGGGACAAAACCCCGCAGGGCCGAAAAAGTTATCCCCCAGCGGCCAGTTTGGGCCCCGACACCGCCCGCGCCTCGCCCCCGTGAGGCGCGAGCCCGCCCCCACCCGGCAGGCCCATCAGGCCACGTCGAGGAAGGCGCCCAGGCGCTCCAAGGGCAGGAAGCGGCCCGTGCGGGGCAACGCCTCGACGTTCAGCTCCAGCAGGCTGGTGGGCCGCACGCGGCAGCGCTCCAGCAGGGCGAAGTCGCCCAGCACCTCCTCGGGCGGGCCGTCGGCCGCGATGCGCCCCTCGGCCATGAGGATGACCCGGTTGGCGTAGCGCACGGCCAGGTCCACGTCGTGGGTGATGAAGAGGATGGCCTCGAAGGGCATCCGGACGACCGCGTCCATGAAGCGGGTGTAGTGGCGGTAATCCTGGCCGGCCGTGGGCTCGTCCATGATGAGCAGCCGGGACTCCATGGCCAGGATGGCCCCGATGCCCACCCGCCGCTGTTGGCCGTAGCTCAGGGCCAGGGGCGAGACCCCTTCGTAGCCCACCAGGTCCACGATCTCCAGGCTGCGCCGCACGTTCCGCTCCACGCGGGCCTCGTCGAAGCCGAGGTTGCGGGGGCCGAAGGCCATCTCCTCCCACACGGTGGGGGCGAAGAGCATGTGGGTGGGGCTCTGGAAGACGTAGCCCACGGTGGCGGCGATCTGGGCCACGGTCATGGTGCGGGCGTCCCGCCCGGCCACCCAGACGCGCCCCTGCTGGGGGCGCTGCAGGCCGATGATCTGGCGCACCAGGGTGCTCTTGCCGGCGCCGTTGGGCCCCAGCAGGGCCACCACGTCGCCCGGGCGCAGCTCCAGGCTGACGCCCTGCAGGACCGGCCGCTCCGGCTCGTACCCGAACCAAACGTCCTCGAGCACCACCAGGGGCTCGGCGTCGGGCCGGCGGGGCCGGCGAGGGGGCGGCTCGGGCACCTCCACGCCCCGCAGGCGGGCGATGGCCAGGGGGGCCGGCAGCTTCACGTCCCGGGGGTCCACCGCCTCCAGGAAGCCGGCCAGATCGCCGAAGTAGCGCTGTTCGCCAGCGTCGAGGAAGAGGGCCATGTCGGGCTCGGCGGCCAGCACGTCCTCCACGCGGTGTTCGATGAGCACCACGGTCTTGCCGGCCTCCACCAGCCGGCGCACCAGGCGGAGCACCTCGTCGGCGCCGGCCGGGTCCAAGTTGGCCAGGGGCTCGTCAAGGAGGATGATGTCCGGCTCCATGGCCAACACGCCGGCCACGGCCACCTTCTGCTTCTCCCCGCCGCTGAGGGCAAAGGTGGGCCGGTCCCGCAGGTGGGCGATTTCCAGGAACTCCAGAACCCGGTCCACGCGGCGCAGGATCTCCCCCCGGGGGAAGCCCAAGTTCTCCAGCCCGAAGGCCACGTCGTTGAGCACGTAGGCGCCCACGATCTGTTTCTCCGGGTCCTGCAGGACGGTGCCCACCATGCGGCTGATCTCGGCCAGCTTGAGGGGCGCGGGGTCGCGGCCGAGGAGGCGGATGGTGCCGCTCAGGTCGCCCCCCTTGTAGGCGCGGGGGATCAGGCCGTTGAGGCAGCGCATGAGGGTGGTCTTGCCGCACCCGGAGGCGCCGGCCACGAGGAGGAGCTCGCCCCGGCGGGCGCGGAAGGAGCACCGGTGCAGGGCGAGTTCCCGGCGCGTGCGGTAGCGGTATGAGAGGTCCTGGACGAGAACGGCGGGCGGGGAGGCCATGTGGGCTATTATAAGCGAGGCCGGCTGTTGACACAAGGGGAGAGGGGTGGGGGATGAGGGGTGAGGGGCGCGGGCGCGCGGCGATTGGGCGGCCCCCCGGCGGGCGAGTTCACCCTCTCCCCTTCCGGTCCCGCAGTTGCCGGAGTTGCTCTTGCACGGGCTCCACCAGCGCCCTGTCCGGCTCCCGCCCCGCCTCCCGGCAGGCATCCCGGTAATTTCGCAGGCACGTTTCCATCCACTCCGCGAAGGCGGCGGGGAGGGCGCGGAAGAAGGGCCACAGTGTGCGTACCGCCTCCTCTGCCGCCCCCAGCGCCGCCTCCCGCCGGCCCAGGGCCGAGAGGGCATTGCCCAGGTTGTTGAGGCTCATCGCCAGGTCGGGCAGGAAGGCGTCGGGGTTGGCCGCCGCCAGTCGCCGGTACAGCCCCACCGCCTCCTCTGCCGCCC
>Ga0256839_1004399_pt1 | contig 13784 bp, 9 predicted proteins | sample 354166metaG_FD_185968 | JGI IMG/M metagenome (GOLD analysis project Ga0256839, IMG submission 185968) | Hydrothermal vent microbial communities from Mid Atlantic Ridge, Atlantic Ocean - 354-166 | ecosystem: Environmental > Aquatic > Marine > Hydrothermal vents | place: Atlantic Ocean: Mid... | reverse complement strand
CATAGTCATCCACATAGCGTGCTTCACCGCTTACATGGGCGGGGCCGCTATCATGCGGGATGGATTTTGCAATGCTCATGACGCGCCTCCTACAACCCGCACCCGCGCGGTGTCCGATTGCTCCATGTAATATCGTTTCAGCAGGTTTTGCGTGAGGATCATGCGATACGCCGCGCTGCCGCGCTGGTCGCTCATCGGGGTGTAATCCTCGGCAAAAAACACCTGCGCCTTGGCGATTGTTTCATCAGTCCAAGGCTGGCCAATCAGGGCCGCCTCCACCGCTTTGGCGCGCTTTGGCGTGGCCGCCATGCCGCCAAAAGCTATGCGGGCCTTGGTCACGATGCCCTCGGCCACCACAATATTAAACGCACCACAGAGCGCCGAAATATCTTGGTCAAAACGCTTTGAGATTTTGTAAACCCCGAGCGTGTCTGCCTGCTCGGGGATAAAAACACTTTCGATAAATTCCCCCTCAGCACGGTCTTGCACGCCATAACTCAGGTAATAATCCTCAAGCAAAATCTCGCGGCGCTTGTCGCCCTTGCGTAGCGTAATAGAGGCCTCCAGTGCGATCAGCGCAGGGGGGGTGTCGGCGATGGGCGAGCCGTTGGCAATGTTGCCGCCAATGGTCGCTGAATTGCGCACCTGCACCGAGCCAAAGCGGCGGAGCATTTCGGCGAATTGCGGGTATTTTCCGGCCATTGCGCCGCGCAGCCGCGCCAGCAATACGCCCGCACCAATGCGCATCCCACCGATTTCGTGCTCGATATTTTGCAGGGCGGTAATTTGGTTGAGAAAGGCTAGTTTCTCTGGCTGTTTAAGCTCTTTTGTCAGCACCAAACCCACCTCGGTGGCCCCTGCTACCAGCACCGCGTCAGGGTTTTCAACATACCACTCGGCGAATTCATCAAGCGCCGTAAAACCTTGGCCAGCAAGCCCCGAAATCAGCGCCGCATCGTCTGCGATTTCTGGCACAGGGGCCTCAGCTACAGCCTCCGCCGCGCGCAAAATCGGGGCGTATCCGGTGCAGCGGCACAGGTTTCCGGCCAGCACATCGGCGTGGTCTTGTCGGCCCTCACGGTGCGCCGCCACCAATGACATCACAATCCCCGGGGTGCAAAAACCGCATTGCGAGCCGTGGTGCTTCACCATCGCTTGTTGCACGGGGTGGTCGCCACCCAGCGCCTCGACAGTGGTTACAGATTTGCCCTGCATCTGACCCATAAGCAGCACACAGCTGTTCACCGCGCGATGCACCAGATCGCCATTTTCAAGCGCAGACACCTGCACGGTGCAAGCGCCGCAATCGCCCTCGTTGCAGCCCTCTTTGGTGCCTGTCAGGCCTTGCTTGAGGCGGATAAAATCAAGCAAAGTCATGGAGAGGTCGTTGGCCGCCATAACCTCGCCATTTAGAATAAATTCAACCATTTAGCTGCCCCTATATGTTGAGTAACCGAACGCCGAAAGCAGCAGCGGCACATGGTAATGCCTGTCCTCGGCAATGCCAAAGCGCAGCGGAATCACATCAAGAAACTTTGGCGAAGGCAGCGGCTGGCCCGTGCTATCTAGATAATCCCCCGCATGGAAAACCAGCTCATAGCTACCGAGCTGAAAATCTGCGCCTTCAAGCAGCGGCGCATCCACGCGGCCATCGGCGTTGGTACGCACATCGCGCAGGCGGTTGCCATCACGATACAGCTCAATGCGCAGCCCCGCGGCGGGCTTTCCAAGCCCTGTATCCAACACATGTGTTGTCAGTTTTCCCATGTCGTCCCCTTTTTCGCAACTAACGCACGATTCGCTATCTCATTGTGATACCGCGCATTAAGGCCAAGCGGACCGGCCGATCAGGAGGGTGCATCAAAGCCCGCAGGCCAAGCATCCAACCTGAACAGTGCAAGTTTAGCGCCCCCAGCCCATTTTGCAATTTTTTTTAACCATTATTTTTCAAAGCCTCAAAAAATAAAGCTTGAATGCAAAAGGGAAGGCTTCTCATGAATACCATTACAGGTTGTGGTGAATGCAGGTGAATCGTCTATATCGGTCAAGATGCTTCTGCACCCACACGCTATAATACAGCTAGATCATTGTGTTTATTGTATTTTTTACCTATTTAGCATTCCACTAAACCAGTTTGGTGGAATGCTGCTATGGTTGTTTATCAGGCGCTCATTATGCCTGGCTCCGCGGCCCGCATTTTGGGCGTGTGTTTTCCGGCTCACAACCTTAGTCTGCTGCCTACCAAACAGCCATTGTGAGCCACCATGCCGACCGAGCCAAAATTTATCCACCTGCGCGTTCACTCCGCCTATTCCTTGCTTGAAGGCGCGATTATTGCCAAAAAGCTGCCGGATATGTGCATAGCTGGCGGCATGCCCGCCGTAGCGTTAACCGATACCAACAGCATGTTTGGGGCGCTCGAGTTTTCGGAATTCGCTAGCAATGCGGGCATTCAGCCGATCATTGCTTGCCAGTTCAGCCTTGCTTATGAGGCCGCCACCCAGCCCGGTGAAAAGGCCTCCGCGCCCCGCCCGATTGTGCTGCTGGCGCAAAACGAGGCGGGCTGGAAAAACCTGCTCAAACTCAATTCCGCGCTCTATCTGGAGTGTGGCAATGCCGCGCCGCATATCACACTGGCCCACCTCAAGGCACATTCTGAAGGCCTGATCTGCCTCACAGGCGGCTCGCTTGGCCCCATCGGCCAACTCTTGCAAGACAACCATGCCGATAAAGCCCGCCTGCTTACCGAGCATTTCAAAACCCTGTTTCCCAACCGGCTTTATATCGAGCTTCAGCGCCACCCGACAGATGGGACAAGCCGCACCCCAAAGGAGGCCGCCACCGAGCCTGGGTTGGTAGAATTGGCTTATGGGCTTGATCTGCCGCTGGTCGCGACGAACGATGTATATTTCCCGAAAAAGTCTATGTATGAGGCCCACGACGCGCTGATCTGCATCTCTGACGGGGCCTATGTAGACCAGCAATCCCCCCGCCGCCGGCTAACCCCCGAGCATTACTTCAAGTCGCAAGACGAAATGTGCTCGCTGTTTGCCGACCTGCCCGAGGCGCTGGAAAACACCCTTGAAATTGCCCGCCGCTGCGCCTTTCGAGCGCGCACCCACCCGCCTATCCTACCGAAATTCGCGGATGACGAGGTGGAGGCGCTGGCCGCGCTGGCCCGTGACGGCCTAAAGAAGCGCCTGGAGGTTATCCCGCACGCGGCCAGCATCGAGGACTATGAGGCCCGCCTCGAATTCGAGCTGAAAATCATCAACGGCATGGGCTTCCCCGGCTATTTTCTGATTGTGGCGGACTTCATCCAATGGGCAAAAGACCAAAACATCCCCGTTGGCCCAGGCCGTGGTTCCGGGGCTGGCTCATTGGTGGCCTATGCGCTCACGATTACTGACCTTGACCCGCTGCGTTACGCCCTCTTGTTCGAGCGCTTCCTGAACCCCGAGCGGGTCAGCATGCCTGACTTTGACATCGACTTCTGCATGGACCGCCGCGAGGAGGTTATTACCTATGTGCAGGAGAAATATGGCCGCGATAAAGTGGCGCAAATCATCACTTTCGGCGCGCTACTTTCCAAGGCCGCTGTCCGCGATGTCGGGCGTGTGTTGCAAATGCCCTATGGGCAGGTGGACCGGCTGAGCAAGCTGATTCCGGTGGAGGGCGTGAAGCCCGTCAGCATCAAACAAGCGCTTGAAGACGAACCAAAGCTTCGCGCAGCGGCGGACGAAGAAGAGGTGGTAGCGCGGCTGCTGAACTATGCCAAACAGGTCGAGGGGCTGTTAAGAAATGCCTCGACCCACGCGGCGGGCGTAGTTATTGGCGATCGGCCTTTGGACGAGTTGGTGCCACTTTATAAAGACCCGCGCTCGGATATGCCAGCGACCCAGTTCAACATGAAATGGGTCGAGCCGGCGGGCTTGGTTAAGTTTGACTTTTTGGGCCTGAAAACCCTGACAGTCATCCAAAACGCGCTGGATTTGCTGAAGCAGCGCGATATCGAGGTTGATATCGGCCTGATCCCGCTGGATGACGAATGCACATACGAGCTTTACGCCAGCGCCAAAACCGTGGCCGTATTTCAGGTGGAAAGCTCGGGTATGATGGACGCCCTGCGGCAGATGAAGCCGACCTGCATCGAGGATATCGTGGCGCTCGTGGCGCTCTACCGCCCAGGCCCGATGGAAAACATTCCGAAATTCTGTAAGGTCAAGAACGGGTTGGAGGAACGCGATAAGCTGCACCCTTCGATCGACCACCTGCTGGACGAGACCCAAGGCATCATCGTTTACCAAGAACAGGTGATGCAGATCGCGCAGGAAATGGCGGGCTATAGCCTTGGCGGGGCAGACCTGCTGCGCCGTGCCATGGGTAAAAAGATAGCTGAAGAAATGGCCAAGGAGCGGCCGAAATTCGAGAAAGGCGCGCTGGAAAACGGGGTCGACCGCAAGAAGGCCACGCAGGTTTTTGACCTCCTCGAAAAATTCGCAAATTACGGCTTCAACAAATCTCACGCGGCGGCTTATGCGGTGGTTTCCTACCAAACCGCGTGGCTCAAAGCCAACTACCCCGTGGAGTTTATGGCCGGTGTGATGAATTGCGATATTCACCTTACTGACAAGCTGCACGTCTATTTCCGCGAGGTTAAACGCCTCGATATCGAAATTATCCCGCCCTGTGTAAACCGTGGCGAGGCGACCTTTAGCGTGGTGGACGGCAAAATTGCTTATGCCCTTGGCGGCCTGAAAAATGTTGGCGTGGACGCCATGAAGTTGATCACCGCCGCGCGCCATGAGGGCGGCCCCTTCAAAGACCTGTTCGATTTTGCCCGCAGGGTTGATCTGAAGCGCATGGGCAAGCGCCCGTTTGAGATGCTCGCCCGCGCGGGGGCATTTGATCAGCTTGATGGCAACCGCCACAAAGTGCTACTCAGCGTTGATGGTCTCGTCGCCTATTCCGCCGCCAATTTCGAGCAAAAGAACTCTAGCCAAAACAGCTTGTTTGGCGATAGCGGCGAAGACCTGCCACCGCCCCGCCTGCCCATGCCGGATGACTGGCTGCAAACCGAGCGCTTAACCCAAGAGCAAGCCGCTATTGGCTTTTACCTATCGGGCCACCCGCTGGATGACTACATTGGCCCGCTCAAGCGCCAGCGCCCGCCGGTGTTTACGCTCGAAGAGCTTACGCAAAAAAGCCAAGGGGTAACGGCGGTTGCCGCCAAAATCGCCGGCACGGTTGCGGGTGTGCAACGCCGAAAATCGGCGCGCGGCAACCAATATGCCTTCGTGCAATGCTCGGACCCTTCAGGGCTGTTCGAGGTTACTGTTTTTTCCGATGTGCTGGAAAAGGCCGACGCCCTGCTAACCGTGGGCCAAAACATTGTACTTTCTGTAGAAGCCACAAATGAAGGCGACCAGCTTAAGCTATTGGCGCGCGGCATTGTGCCTGTAGATAGTGCCATAGCCGGTGTTGCGGCCAAAGGCCTTAAGGTTTTCCTCAACTTGCCCGAAGCTGTGCCCGGCATGGCCAAAATATTGGCAAACGAAGTAAAAGGCGCGCGGGGGCCGATCAACTTGATTTTGAGCCATCCGGACCTGCCGGGGGATGTGGAAATCACGCTGCCGGGTAAGTTTTCGGTAAACCCGCAAATGAAATCGGCTCTGAAAAGCGTAGACGGTGTGGTGGAAGTCGAAGAATTCTAAAGCTATATCGCAGAGCCGCGGCCTAACCTCGCCCAGCAAGGGGGCAGCCCACTTGTTATGCTCAGAAGGTAATCCCCCCGAAAAAAGTGGTGTTCATAAGTAGAATTTTCTTGGCATAATGACTGAGGAGATTTTGAATGAAAAAGAAGAAGTATAGCGACGCGCAGATTACGTCAGGGTATTGCCCATGCGAGAGCAGTCGCTATTTCCCCATGTGCCGGTATTTCTGCCGCCAGAGCTTTGAGCCACCCCGATTAACCAACAGAAAAAGCCCACCACCATCAGCAAGCTTATAGGGCTTATCCTTGGGTCTTGCTTTGCTGATTCTGAACTCGGACAGGGCCATTTGGGGGTATCGTATTTCTCAAGTGGGGTATAATACCCCCATCCGTACCCCCATATAGGGGAGAATTGGGGGTATCGAGTGTTTCGCCATGTTCAGAAGGCTGACAAAAAACGCCTTATAAATCAAGGGTTTTGAGCCGTTATGAGCATGTATGATAGGGGTAAATGGTGCCCAGGAGAAGACTCGAACTTCCACATCCTTGCGAATACTAGCACCTGAAGCTAGCGCGTCTACCAATTCCGCCACCTGGGCAGGTGTGTTGGTGCGCTGTGAGTATACCCGAGGGGCGGAGGTGTCAACGGGATTACGGTGGAAAAATATGGAATTCGCGAAAAATTTTGCGCAGCATGCTTGTGCATCTGATTCTGGCTTGTCGAGGCGCGGCTGGCGCGGTATATGGGGGTGAACAATTACTGGAGCGCTTCCATGTCTAACCCCCCTCTCGTAACCATCTTTGGCGGCTCAGGTTTTGTCGGGCGTTATATTGCCCAGCGCATGGCGCAGGCCGGATGGCGGGTGCGGGTGGCCGTGCGGCGGCCCAATGAGGCCATGCAGGTGCTGCCTTACGGCGAAGTGGGGCAAGTGGCGCTGGTGCAGGCCAATGTGCGCGATACCGCCTCTAGCCGCGCAGCCATTGAAGGCGCGGATGTGGTGGTGAACTGCGTGGGGATTATTGCTGAAAACAGCCGCCAGAAGTTCAACGATGTGAATTGCGAAGCCGCGGCGCGAATTGCACGTCTAGCGGCGGAAGCAGGTGTGGGCAAGCTGGTGCACCTATCGGCGCTGGCAGCAGATGCGGAGTCTCAAAGCGAATATGCGCGCAGCAAAGCCAAGGGCGAGGCCGATGTGCTAAAGCACTTCCCGAGCGCTACTATTTTGCGCCCTTCGATTGTTTTTGGCACCGAAGACAAGTTTTTCAACATGTTTGGCACCATGTCGCGCTACTTTCCTGTGCTGCCGATTGTGGGGGCCGACAGCAAAATGCAGCCGGTTTATGTGGATGATGTGGCGGCGGCAGCCGAGGCGGCTATCCTTGGCGATGCGCAAGGGGTTTTCGAGCTTGGCGGGCCGGATGTGGAAACCATGCGGGAGTTGATGCAGCGCCTCATGCATGTGGTGCGGCGTGACCGGTTTATCGTTAACATTCCGTTCGGCATGGCGCGAATAAATGCGTTTTTCATCGAGATCTGGCACAAGATAAGCCTTGGCATTGTGCCGTTGGTGCTCACGCGCGATCAGGTGAAGCTGCTGAAGGTGGATAATGTGGTCTCCGCGGGTGCGCAAACCCTGAGCACGCTGGGCATCAGGCCCACAGCGATGGAGGCGGTGCTCGATAGCTACCTTTATCGCTTCCGCCCCCAAGGCCAATATACCGACCTGACAAATTCAGCCAAAAACCTGCGCGGCTAGCTGTAAGCCAGCCAAAGCAGCAGCACGCCAAGCCCGATCCGGTAGATCACATATGGCGTGAAGCTGGTGCTTTTGAGCAAGCGCATCATCAACGTTAGTGCCAATAGCGCCGCCACAAAGGCCAATCCCGCTGCAATGCCGGCCTCTTTAATCTGGGTCCAATCACCCGCTTCCACCACATCTTTGCCCAAAAGCACGCCAGAGGCCATGATCGTGGGCACCGACATCAGCATTGAAAGCCGTGCAGCCTCGGTGCGGGTGTAGCCCAGCCCGCGCGCCGCCGTAATGGTAATGCCCGAGCGCGACGTGCCCGGAATGAGCGCCACCACTTGCGCCAGCCCCATTATAAGGGCATCCCGCCAATTCCAGCCATCGGAGCGCTTGGTTTCCGTGCCTTTTTTATCGGCCACATAAAGCACAATGCCAAAGATCAGCATCGTCCAGCCGATCACCTCCATGCTGCGCAGGCTCTCCATAACCCCGGCCATTTTCAGCGCCAACCCCGCAATCACGACAGGGATGGTGGCAAAGCTCAGCAGCAAAAACAACCGCGCCTGCGGGGTGGAAAACCGCCCCGTGGCCACATGCCCAACCCCGACGAGCAGCCGCAGCATGTCACGCCAGAAATACAGCATAACCGCGCCCAAGGTGCCTACATGCACCGCGACATCCAGCATTAAGCCCTGATCTTCAACATTCAGGAATTGCGGCAGCAAAATAAGATGGCCAGACGAGGAAACCGGCAAAAATTCGGTAATACCCTGAATGAGGGCCAGCATAAAAAGATGAAATGTATTCATTGGGGCACCATGGTTGATTCGTTGCGTTTATAAGGGGCCAAGTTTTTAAAGTCATCCGGCATTATGGGTCCGATTTGTGACCTAATAACGTGATACTTTCGTGACGATTGCAAATATTTTATATAAAATACAATAATAGGTCAGTAGTTATGCCTTTTCAAGCGGCGTGTCGCTCTATATCAAGGGGGTCAGAGCAATACGCAGGAGCAAACCATGGCCAAACAACCGATGCTTAAATTTGTGGATATCGCGCGGGACATGCCCGAGAAGCGTGCCCCCGATGCCCGTGCACAGGATTACCACGAGATTTATGCCGAGTTTGCCGCCAGCAAGGCCGCCGAGCAGGCCAGCCGCTGCAGCCAGTGCGGCGTGCCTTACTGCCAAAACCATTGCCCGCTGCAAAATAACATTCCGGACTGGCTAAGCCGCACCGCCACGGGACGCTTGCAAGAGGCCTATGAGCTTTCCCAAGCCACCAACACCTTCCCAGAAATCTGCGGCCGCATTTGCCCGCAAGACCGCCTGTGTGAAGGTAATTGTGTGATCGAGCAATCGGGCCACGGCACCGTGACCATCGGCGCGGTGGAGAAATACCTGACCGATACGGCGTGGGAAAACGGCTGGGTCAAGCCGCTTACGCCACGCGCGGACCTTAACCAAACCATCGGCATTATTGGCGCTGGCCCGGGCGGGCTGGCGGCGGCAGAAGAACTGCGCGCCAAGGGTTACGGCGTGACCGTGTATGACCGTAACGACCGCGCGGGCGGCTTGCTCACCTATGGCATTCCGGGCTTCAAGCTGGAAAAAGATGTGGTCATGCGCCGCGTAAAACGGCTGGAAGATGGCGGCGTAGAGATTGTCACCAACTGCAATATCGGCGAGGATATTTCCTTTGCCGCGCTGCGTGAAAAGCATGATGCGGTGCTGATCGCCACTGGCGTTTACAACAAGCGCGGCCTCAAGGCCCCCGGGGCGGGGCTTTCGGGCATTGTGCAGGCGCTGGATTTCCTCACCACCTCCAACCACCTCAATTTCGGCGACCCTGTCGAGGCCAAAGCGCTGGATGCCAAGGGCAAAAAGGTGGTGGTGATTGGTGGTGGCGATACGGCGATGGACTGCGTGCGCACCGCCATCCGCCAAGGGGCTGAAAGCGTGAAATGCCTCTACCGCCGCGACCGTGCCAATATGCCCGGCTCGATGCGCGAAACGCAAAATGCCGAAGAAGAAGGGGTCGAGTTTAACTGGCTCCGCGCCCCCAAGGCCTTTACCGGCGAGGGCAATGTGGCTGGCGTTCGTGTGGCTAAAATGCGCCTCGGTGCGCCCGATGCCTCTGGCCGCCGCGCCCCTGAAGAGGTGGACGGTGCGGATTATACCGAAGCCGCTGACCTTGTAATTCTCGCGCTGGGCTTTACGCCGGAAAACTTGCCAGAAATGTGGCAAACCCCCGAGCTGCAAACCACCGATTGGGGCACAATCACGGCCCAACACGAAAGCCACGCCACCAGCATAGAGGGCGTTTATGCCGTGGGCGATATCGTGCGCGGGGCCAGCCTTGTGGTTTGGGCCATTAAAGACGGGCGCGACGCGGCTGAAAGTATCGCCGAATACCTAAACACCCAAGCGCAGGTGGCCGCAGAATGACCACCCGCACCGGACATTGCCTGTGCGGGGCCATCAGCTTTACCGCCCGCGAGATGGAGGACAGCTTCTCCACCTGCTATTGCGCTATGTGCCAGCGCTGGGGCGGTGGGCCGTATCGTGGTGTCAGCGTGGCCACTGACAACCTTGAGATCAAGGGCGGCGAACACCTCGGCACCCTTCAAACCTCCGCCTTTGCCGAGCGCGCCTTTTGCAAGCGTTGCGGATCGGGAATCTGGTGGCGAATGACGGGCGGGCCGTACGTCGGAAAAACCAGCCTGCCGGTGGGGCTGCTGGATGATCGCACGGGGTTAACCGCCTCGAGCGTCACGTTTTCAGACCTGAAAGACCACACCAACCTACCCCCTAACGGGGTAGAAAAAATGGATTCCGAAGCGGTGGCAAAGATCATCAAAACCATCGAGGCAGGGCTATGAAGCGAACCGGAAAATGCCTGTGTGGCGCGGTGGGCTTTACCATTGCGCCGCTGAACCGTGAGGTTGGCACCTGCCATTGTAAAATGTGCCAGCGCTGGGCCGGCAGTGCTTTGCTGGCCATGGAAACCCCCGCCGAGGCGATCACCTTCACAGGAGAAAGCCACATCAAACGTTACCCTTCGTCTGATTGGGCCGAGCGCGCGTGGTGCAATGAGTGCGGTTCCAGCCTGTGGTATCGGGTAACCACGCCAAGCGCTGCGCCGCACCCCTATGAAATTCCGATCGGGTTGCTGGATGACACATCCGGCCTGAGCATGACCCGTGAAATTTACGTCGATGAAAAGGCCGATCTGGTTAATTTCAAAGGCGAAAGAGAAACACTGACCACCGCCGAGTGCCTTGCGCTCTACGCTGGAAACGAGGAGTAAAACATGACCGAATTTGACCAGAACTGGGTGAAAGCCCAAGAGGCCCAACGGGCGATGCTCAATGAAAAAGGCATGTATCGAGAATGTGATGAAAAGGCCGCTTGTGGTGTTGGCTTGGTGGCGTCGTCTGACGGTGTGCCAAAGCGCGCGGTGGTGGAAAATGGCATCAAGGCGCTTTCGGCGATCTGGCATCGGGGTGCGGTGGATGCCGACGGAAAAACCGGTGATGGCGCGGGCATTTTGCTGCAAATTCCCGTCGGGTTCTTTCAGGACCAAGTGCGCCGCACCGGCCATGAGCCGGGGGATGAACTGCTGGCCGTGGGCATGGTGTTTTTGCCCCGCACCGATTTTGGCGCGCAGGAAAAGTGCCGCACGATTGTGGAATCCGAAGTGCTGCGCATGGGCTATTATATTTACGGCTGGCGCCATGTGCCGGTCGATGTTTCGTGCCTTGGCGAAAAGGCCAACGCCACCCGCCCCGAGGTCGAGCAGATCATTATTTCCAACTCCAAGGGCGTGGATGAAGAGACCTTCGAACGCGAACTTTATATCATCCGTCGGCGGATAGAGAAGGCCGCCGCGGGGGTTAACGGCTTTTATGTGTGCTCGCTTTCCTGCCGTTCCGTGATCTATAAAGGCATGATGCTGGCCGAGCAGGTATCCGTGTTTTACCCCGACCTTGAGGACGAGCGATTTATCTCGTCTTATGCGGTATACCACCAGCGTTATTCCACCAATACCTTCCCGCAATGGTGGCTGGCCCAGCCCTTCCGCATGCTGGCCCATAATGGCGAAATAAACACGCTTAAGGGGAATTTGAACTGGATGAAAAGCCACGAGATTCGCATGGCGAGCGCGGCTTTTGGCGATATGGCAGAGGATATTAAGCCGATCGTGGCCGATGGCAGCTCGGACTCCGCAGCGCTGGATTCGGTGTTTGAAATGATGGTGCGGGCGGGGCGCTCTGCGCCGATGGCCAAAACGATTCTGGTGCCGGAGAGCTGGTCCAACATGGCCACAGCCATCCCTGAAGCGTGGCAGGATATGTATGCCTATTGCAACTCGGTGATGGAGCCGTGGGATGGCCCCGCAGCGCTGGCCATGACCGATGGCCGCTGGGTTGTGGCGGGGCTAGACCGCAACGGCTTGCGCCCGATGCGCTATGTGATTACCGATGATGGCATGGTGATTGCCGGCTCTGAAGCCGGTATGGTTCCTGTTAAATCCAAGCATATCATCCGCAAAGGCGCGCTTGGGCCGGGGCAAATGCTGGCCGTTGATTTGGTCGAGGGCAAGATCTGGAAAGACACCGAGCTGAAAAACATGCTGAGCGCGGCACAACCTTTCGGGGAGTGGGTAAGCAATATTGCCGACCTTGAAAAGATTGACGAGGGCGATGACGAGAAAACACTGTTTACCGGTGACGCCCTGCGCACCCGCCAAATTGCGGCCGGTTTTACGCTGGAAGAGCTGGAAGGCATTTTGCACCCGATGGCGGAGGATGGCAAGGAAGGCCTCGCCTCGATGGGCGACGATACCCCGAGCGCGGTGCTTTCACAAAAGTATCGCCCGTTGAGCCATTTCTTTCGGCAGAATTTTAGCCAGGTTACCAATCCACCGATTGATAGCTTGCGTGAATACCGTGTGATGAGCCTCAAAACCCGCTTTGGGAATTTGAAAAATGTGCTGGACCAAAGCTCGGCGCAAACCGAGATTATTATGTTGGAAAGCCCCTTTGTGAGCAATGCGCGCTTCAAGGCGATGAAGACCTATTTCGGTGAAAGCGCGGTGGTGATTGATTGCACCTTCCCTGTGGAGGGCAATTTGCAAGAGGCGCTGGAGCGTATCCGTCAACAGGCCGAAGAGGCGGTGCGGGCAGGCTCGACCCACCTGATTTTGACCGACGAGCATCAAAGCGCAGAGAAGGTGCCGATGCCGATGATTCTGGCGAATTCGGCTGTGCATAGCTGGCTGGTGCGCAAGGGGTTGCGGACGTTTACCTCGATTAATGTGCGCTCGGCCGAATGCATGGACTCGCAATATTTTGCGGTGCTGATCGGCGGCGGGGCCACCACCGTGAACGCTTACCTCGCTGAAGATAGCATCACTGATCGCGTGACCCGCGGTTTGCTGGATGGCCCGCTCGAGGCGGCAATTGAACGCTACCGAGAGGCGATTGACCAAGGCTTGCTGAAGATCATGTCCAAGATGGGAATCTCGGTGATTTCCTCCTATCGCGGCGGGCTGAATTTCGAGGCCGTCGGGCTTTCCCGCGCGATGGTTGCCGAATATTTCCCCGGTATGATCAGCCGGATTTCCGGTATTGGTATCGGCGGGATTGAGCAGAAAATCCGTGAGGTCCACGCCAAGGGCTGGCTTGGTGGGCAGGATACACTGGATATTGGCGGCTTTTATAAGCTGCGAAAATCTGGCGAAACCCATGCATGGCAATCCACAAATATGCACCTTTTGCAGGAGGCTTGTTCTCGCAACTCCTTTGATTTATGGAAGAAATACTCCGCAGCTATGCAGGCAAACCCGCCGATCAACTTGCGCGATCTGCTGGACTTTAAAACCACCGCTGAACCGATTTCGGTGGATGAGGTCGAGAGTATCACCACCATCCGCAAGCGTTTTGTGACGCCGGGAATGAGCCTGGGAGCGCTTAGCCCCGAAGCCCACAAAACCCTGAATATTGCGATGAACCGCATTGGTGCGAAGTCTAATTCGGGGGAAGGCGGCGAAGACCCTGCGCATTTCCATCCCGAGCCAAATGGGGACAACCCAAGCGCGAAAATCAAACAGGTAGCCTCTGGGCGCTTCGGGGTTACGGCGGAATATCTGAACCAGTGTGAAGAGATCGAAATCAAGGTTGCGCAAGGCGCCAAGCCCGGTGAGGGCGGGCAGCTTCCGGGCATTAAAGTGAATGCTTTGATCGCGCGCTTGCGGCACTCCACCGAGGGCGTCACCCTGATTTCACCACCGCCGCACCACGATATTTATTCGATCGA
>Ga0256839_1004398_pt1 | contig 13785 bp, 8 predicted proteins | sample 354166metaG_FD_185968 | JGI IMG/M metagenome (GOLD analysis project Ga0256839, IMG submission 185968) | Hydrothermal vent microbial communities from Mid Atlantic Ridge, Atlantic Ocean - 354-166 | ecosystem: Environmental > Aquatic > Marine > Hydrothermal vents | place: Atlantic Ocean: Mid... | reverse complement strand
AGACAGTTGCAAACAGGGCCGGTTGTTTGTTTTAGTCCGGGAGCTTGCGCTCTGTGCGTGTTTAGCCAGCTAGCACATCCCTTGGTTTGGCGCTTCCCTGCGAGGAGAGAATAAGCGTTTTTTCTTGCAAATGGCGAGCCGCGCTCCTTCAGCCAGCGGAGAAAAATAACGCAATGCACATATTCGGCTCTCCCCGGACTGAAGTCCGGGGCTCCCCGGGCTCCAAGCCCAGGGCTCGCCGGACAAAAATCCACTCTTTTGCTCTGGGGGGCGCTTCGTCTTGTGCTGGCACGCTAAACACGTACCACGCCGGCGGCTCGCCGTTGGCCGTTATGCCACCGCCTGCTTGTAGCAGTAGTCGAACAGCAGTTGCCATTCCTGGCGCTGGATGGCCAGGCAGAGTTTCTCGCTGGTGCTCTCCCCTTCCAGCACCGCCTGGCACAGGTCGATCCAGGCAAAGGGGTCCCAGTGGGTAATCCGCAGCAGGTATTCGCTCTGGTCGTCGGTACAGTGGCGTTGGGCTTCTTCGCGGGCGGCCTGGGCCAGGGCGGGAAAGATCGGATGCTCCCCCACCCGGCGGAACCAGTACTTGGCGTTGCCGAAATCCCCCTCGCGGCGGTGCATGATCCCGTGCCAGAAGCTGCCGTGGATCGTCTCGATCTGCTGGCTGAGCCGGTGCGAGTGGTCCAGGTAGTTGTGGTAAAGCCACAGGGCCGAGCAGCAGGCCAAGGCCATCGAGGCATCGCCCACCGGGTGCGGCTGGGCCAGGGTTTGCGGATCGAGTCGTTCCAGCAGTCCTCGGGCCTGGTGGGTGGGCGTGCCCGCCCCCAGCGACTCCCGGTGCGGCACGGCCAGAATCTCTTGCACCAGCGGGGTGTAAGCGGCGTTCATGCGGGCTCCTTCCTGTGCGGGAAAACAATGAGCCGAACGGGCAAGCGGGTCTGCTCATTGTACCGCTGCGGTGTTGGCGGCGCAAATGCCCTCGCCCCTTGGGGTGCGGAGACTTGACCGGCTGCGGCGGCTTTGCTGTACTCGGAGCCGACAGGTTCCGGTCCGCCTGGAGGAGCGCAGATTATGAGCCAGCCGCTGCGGATTCTGGCCATCCATGCCCATCCCGACGACGTGGAGTTCCAGTGTGCCGGTACGCTGGCCCTGCTGGCCCAGCGGGGGCACGCCATCACCATCGTCACCATGACGCCGGGGGATTGCGGCTCGCAGGAGCTGGGGCCGGAGGCCATCGCCGCCATCCGCCGCCAGGAGGCACGGCGCTCGGCCGAGCTGATCGGCGCCCAGTACGCTTGCCTGGAGTTCCGGGACCTGAGCATCGTCATCGACAACGACGCCAAACGCCGGGTGACCGAAGCGGTGCGGCGGTTCCGGCCCGATGTGGTGTTCACCGCCCCACCGGTCGATTACATGGACGACCACGAGGCCACCAGCCACCTGGTGCGCGATGCGTGTTTCAACGCCAGTTGTCCCAACTACAGCACGCGGCAGTGGGACCCGGCCCCCCCGACCGAGAAGATCCCTTACCTGTTCTACGTGGACCCGCTGGAGGGGATCGACCACTGGGGCAATCCCGTTGTGCCCCATTTCTACGTGGATATCTCCGAGACCTTTGAAACCAAGCAGCGGATGCTGGCCTGCCACGAGAGCCAGCGGGCGTGGCTTCGCGCCCAGCACGGGGTGGACGAGTACCTGGAGAGCCAGCGCCGCTGGTCGGCCCGGCGGGGGGAGGAGATCGGCGTGGACTTCGCCGAGGCGTTCCGGCAGCATCGCGGGCATCCTTACCCGCACGACAACGTGCTGGAAGAGTTGCTGCCCGGACTGGTCAAGGCCGCTTCGGGATAAAACGCCTCCCCTTACTCGCGGCGGATGGTCAGCACCACCTGGCCGGAATTGTCGCCCAGGGCTGTCCAGCTATCACGGCAGCGGACGAACAGTTGCCCACTGGCCGGAGCGGTCCAGGTGCCTTCCCGGCCCAGCTCGAACGGCTCGGAAAGCCGGTACTGGTCAAACAGCACGCCCACCAGGCGCCCTGCGCCGTCGGGGCGTCCGTCAGCGTCGAGAGGTTCCAGGGCGTCGATCCGCCAGGTGCCTGCAGCCTGGTAGCGATACGTTTGTCCTGCCTGCACCAGCACTCCTGTGGCTTGCCAACCGGCTTGGGCCTTGACGGTGACGGTGCGACGGCTGCCGCTGCGCAAGGGGCGAAAACGCGTTTTCCAGTCCCAAGCCGCCAAGTCGGCCCGAAACCCGTTGTCCACGTGCCGCACGAAGAAGTCGTACTCGAAGGCGATCTGCCGGGCCACGGGACCATAGACGCTCTGGAAGCTTACGCCCCGGCGGCCGCTCATCAGCCCGATGCCCAGGGCGCGAAAACGCGGCGCGTAGTTCGGGTTGTTCATCAACAGGTGGCACAGGGCCCAACGCCAAGCGTAGGCTTGCCAGGAGTCGCCGGTGATCTGGCCTGGGGCGACGATCTCGGCCAGCGTCTTGGGGCGGCTGGTTTTCAGGTAGGTGATCACTATCGGGGGGACATCGACGGCCCGTTGGTTGGGTTTCCAGTAGCTGCCCAGCTCGGCGATCCCTTCGGCGTACCAGGTAGGTCCGGTGGAGCCGAAGGCCAGCGCGCAGAAGGCGTGTACGGCTTCGTGTTGCACCACGGAGTGCTTGTCGCAGGAATAGACGACCGCCTGCACCTGGTCGCCCAGCCGCCGGTGGATGGTCAGCCCTTCGCCGCGGGCGATCTTTAGCCTGGCTTCCGGAGGGAAGGCGTCCGCGGGCCACTGCGACAGTTGGCGGACCACAAAGCAGCGGATTGGCTGCCGGGGGCGGCGGCCGAAGTACTTGACCAGCAAGCCGTACATCGTTTCCAGCTTGTCCAGCAGGATGTGGGCCTGGCGCTGGGAGATGTCGGTATGAAGCAGGAAGTGAGCCGAACGGACGTCGCGTGGCCTGGCCGGAGCATCGGAGTAGCGGGCATAGCGATCCTCGGTCCGGGTGCGTCCTGATGGGGAATCTTCGTCCTGGGGAGCCAGCTGGATCCGGATCGACTCCACGACCCAGTCTCCGGTGTCAAAGTGCAGCAGCGAGGCCCGCACCACTCGGTCCCCGGGCCGCACGCGGGCCAGGTCATTGGCTTCCAGCTCCACATAGGCCGATCGCCCCAGGCGGAACTTGAGCAGCCGCTTGCGGAACCACGGGTTGCGCGGCACCCGCAGCGTAAGCGATCGACCGCTGAGGCGCACCACCACGGCGGTGATTTCGTAGTGGTAAAACCGCGTGCCGGCGACTTGTTCCAGCCGCTTCACGCCGGGGGTAAGCTTGGGTTTCCAGCGCAAGCGTGCCACCTCGCCCCGGGGCGAGCCGGAGCTGCTCAGCACGGCCTGGAGCGAAACGACCATGCCGGGCTTCAACTCTTGTACCCGGATGCGGCCGGAGACATGGACTTTGGACTCGAAGGCGATCACCGCTCCGGTCAAGGCCAGCCCTTGCCGGGCGTTGGTCCCCACGCGACAGATGACGGTGTTTCCCTGGGCGTCGGCCAAGGTGATCCGTCCTGGGCCCACGGCCCGCACTGTCCCCCCGGCGATCTCCCGCCGCTGCGTGACGCGGATTTGCCGCTGCGCCTGGACCGGGAGCAATCCGGCCCAAAAGACCCACGCCACCGTTACGGCCAGCAGGGAGCAGGCTTTCATGCCACCTCCTCCTGTCACCTGAGAGTGAGCCTCAACATGCCGCCTTGCCGGGGAAAAAAGGCCCTACTACGTCCAGCAAAGGAGCCGCCGCCGAGTCGGGCATGGAAACCCGCTGCGGCACTATTTGTCCCTGGCCGGAGGCGCCACCACCGGGGTTTTTTTGTCGGCGGAGGCATCCTGCCCTTTGGGTTGGGGCGTAAGCGTGATACGGCGGCTGACGGTGATGGTCACCTGTCCGCTTTCCGGATCCCCGAAAGCCCGGAAACTGCTCACCGAGCCGTCGAACTCCTGCTCGAAGATCAGTTTTCCGGTGCGGCGGTCGATGCAGCTGACGGCATGGTAGGTGGCCCCTCGCCCTTGCAGCCGCCGGTAGATGTGGCTGGCCAGCACCAGGGCCGGCATGGCCCACGGCTGGTCCAGCATCAGCCCTTGATGCTGCACGCGGGTGGACCACAGGTGCCGGCCGGTGTCGCGGGAGAAGCAATGGATGTGGCCGTGGAGCCGCAAGCATCGGCTACCGCCGGGGATGGGACTCACGTAGCCGATTTCGGCGTTTGCCGGGGTGCGGGAATTGGCCACCACCAGGATCTGCTCCCCCTGCACCACCGCATGCAGTTCCAGCAAGGGAGAGAGCAGGTCCACTTTTTGTTCGATCAACGCCTCGCCCCCCGGCAGCTTGAGCACCAGCAGCTCGCCCTTGGGGGACAGCAGGGCCAGCAGCCCCGGGGCGAATTGCACGGCCTTGGTTCCGTTGGGCACTTCCCGCTGCCACAAGGTCTTTTCTTCCCGCGGGTCGAACATCTCCAAGTGAATCTTGCCGGAGCGGTACTGCCACCGCACCACCCGGGCGCCGCACACGGCCACGATCCCCTGGAAGCGATGGGGCAGTTGGACCCGCTTGATCAGCTTGCCCGTGGCCGTCTCCAGCAATAGCGACGATCCGCCTCCCGGCGGAATGACCACCAGGGTTTGTTCGTCTCCCAGCAGCACGCTTCCCGGGGCGATGTGATCCCGCTTCCAGATCACCTTGCCCGTCAGAGGCTCCAGGGCCATCAGCTCCGTGCCCACCTGGATGTGGACCTGATCGGGCAGCACCGGCCCCAGCAAGCCCACCGGCCGACCCAGGTTGTCCGTGGCGTAGTGGAACCGCTCTCCCCAGGGGGTGCCGATCATCTGGGTGCGGATGCCAAAGGGGCGGACCTCGGCCTGGGAACGCAAGTCTTTCTTCCACAACAGGCGGCCGTTGCCGGTGATCCCGTCGATGGCATACACCTGGTATCCCATCGAGAAGAGGATCAGATTGCCGTAGGCGCGGGCACGAATGATGTTGGAGGAGACGTAACCGGTGGTGGATCGCGTGGCCAGGGAGACTTTCCACAGCGTGCGTCCCAGGCCATCCAGCCCGATCACCGTGCGGCGATTCTGGTCAAACAGCAACACCATTCCCGGTGAAGTGTCAGGAGCTACCTGCACGGAGATAGCGAAGTAGCGTTCGGTCATGGGCCGAGCCGTACCCACGGAACTTTTCCAGCTTACCGGCTGGAGGAGTTTGCCGCGGGCCACCCGGGCTGCCGTAGGATTGAGGGAGAACTGCTGGCAGAGTTGGGCCACCGTCTTGCCGCCCTCCAGCTCCACATCCGCGTACCGCGTCAGCAACTGCCGCAACTGCCAGGCACATTCCAGGGGACGTCCGGCCTGGTCGAACAGCCGGGCCAGTTCCAGCAAAGCCCCGGCGGCCACCTGCGGCTGTTGCGAGCGAGCCAACTGCCGCAGCAGCAGCTCCCGTTGCAAGGAGGCCCCCTGGTCCCGCAGCCACTTCAGCAGCGCGTCGCGGGCCTGGTCGGCCGTGGAGTGGAAGGAATAAAGCGTCAGGAAACGACTCAAGGTTTTGACATCGCCTTGGGCCAGGAACTGCTGGAGTTGCTCGTGGATCTTCTTGTCCAGCACGGTTCGCTGCTGCGGGGAAGCCTGCCGGTACACGGCGGCCAGTCGCCAGCCCAGCCAACGCTGCTGGCGCACCAGGGTGCCGTCGGCCGTGGGGATCAGGTCGTCCAGTCCTTGCCCCATCCGCGCCAGGCGATGGTAGGTGTCGAAGGCCTTCTCCCACTGGCCCACGTTCTCATACGCCGAAGCCAGCGTGAGCAGGAAGCGGACCTGTTCTTCGGGAAAGACGATCAGGCGGCGGATGTCTTCGGTCAGGGAGGCGAACTTGTGGTAGTCCCGCTCCAGCAGCTTCAAGCTGCTTTCCAGCAGGAGCTGGCGGGCCAGGGGACTTGCCTGGCGGCGATAGGCTCGGGAGAGCAGCTCGCGGGCCTGTTCCAGTTTTCCCTGGTCGATCAGCAAGGCCCCCTTCCAGGCCAGGGCTGCGGCGTCCTGGGCGTCCTGCTGCAGGCGGCGCTGCACCCATTGCTGCAGCCAGGCTCGCTGGTAGTAGCAATCCACGAAGGCAGGACCCACCGAGACGAGGCTCCCGCGGTACGAGACCAGGTTACCCAACTCCTGGCCGTGCCGGAGGGCATGCTGTTGCAGAACGGTTCCCTGGGACAGGTCCAACACGAGCAACAGACCGCCGGAGAGCGGGAGCAAGTAGCGGTTCTGTTCCAACAGGCCGCGCCCCGAGGGGAAGCGCCCCTCGGGATAGGAGAACCGGTGCAGGGACTTGCCATCGCGCAACTGAAGCACCCGGGCGGACTTGGCCCCCACCACCAGCACGCTCTCCCGGCTCACCCCGCCGATGTAAAGGCCGTCCTGGCGGGGGACTTTCCAGCGCAGCTGACCCGAAAGCAGATCCAACGCCACCAGCTCGTTGCTCTCCGGAGGGGTAAGCAGCACCAGGTCCCCGGCCACCACCGGGGTGGCTTCCAGCCAGCGGTCCCCTTCCCGCATGCGCCCGGGGGTGGGAAACGGGCGGAAGAACGGACCTCGCCGCAGGTTGCTCGTGCGTTGATAGACAAACCCCCAGCGCAGCGAACGCGTGGGCAGGTCCAAAGCCACCACGGCTCCTGCGGCCGTGGGGCAGATGAGCACCCCGTCGGCATAGGTGGGCGAAACCCCCGCCATCCGACGCAGCACGTCCAGGCTCAAGTCTTGCTCCACTACCACCAGCTGTTGAGACCACAGCGGCCGGCCGGTCGTCGCTTCCAGGGCGTAAAGGCGGATTTCTCCCTTCTGCTCGCCGATGACGAACAGCGTGCCGTCCAAAGGCAACGGGGCTCCCAAGAAGAACGTGCCGGCCAACGGCAGAGCATCCTGGCCTTCCGGGCCTCCGACTTCCCAGATCAATTTTCCTTCCTGGGCCAGGCTGCGGGCTTGCAGCACGTTGTGTTTGTATCGGGAAGGTGTGGCCACCCGTCCGTTGGGCAGGAAGATGCGAGTGGTGGCCGAGCCGGGCAGCACAGGCAGCGGCAGGTTCTGCACCAGATAGACGTTGTGCCCGTCGCTGCTGAGGGTGCCGTAACTCAGGTCCTGCATCAGCCGCCGCCGCAGCAGATCGGCCCGGCTCACCGAACCCCGAGGTGCCACCACCAGTCCATTGGGCAGCACCATCAGGCCTTCCATGGGTCCTTCTTGGCCGGGGACCGCCTGGGCCGTTTCCTCGGCCACTTGCCAGATGCGCTTGCCGGTGCGGAAGTCCACGGCCACCAGCCCTTCGGCCGTACGCACCAGCACCTGGTCCTTGACCACCAGCGGCTGCACTGCGGGGACCAAGGGCCTCTCCTGGGAGGGGTAGGTGGGATAATCGAGCTTTTCCAACAGCTCCGGGTCGGTGGTCAGGGGGATCCGCCAGCGCACGTCGGAGACGGGCAAGCCAGCCGAGGCCTGGGCACTGCGGGCCGGATTGCCGCGGACCATCAGCCACTGCTCCGGATGCTCCACACCGGCGGGGTAAGCCGCGGCTTTTGGAACGAGTCGGGCCAGAAGCTCCTCCGGCGCAGGCGGCAGGGGCACGGAAGCCCCCCCGGCCGACACGCTCACCCGCTCATACTCCTGGCCCAGCCGCTTCAACGCCGCAGTGGCCCGGTCCCGGTAGCCCAGGCGAGCCCAACAGGCAGCCAGTTGCAGGGAAAGGTCCGGCTCGAAGTGCTGCCGGGCCGGACTCTGCTCCAGCCGCAGGAATTGCACCAGGGCCGCCAGCGTCTGCCCCCGGCTCAGGTGCCACCGGCCCAGCAAGTACGTGGCCCGATAGCCCGATAGCGTGTGAAAATACCGCCGCGACGCCTCCTCCAGCAACTCGATGCGGTTTTGCTCCAGCCCCCGCCGCAACAACCGCCGGGCACTGGCCTCGAACTGAAGCCGATAGGCTTCCCGCCCCTCGGGGGGTAAGCGGCCGATCAGCTCCTGGGCCTCCCGCTTGAAGCTGGTCCAGGTAGGCCCCCCCCGCGAGGCCTGGAAGAAGTCGTCCGGGTGATCCAGGATGCGCTGCAAAAAGCCGATCGCCTCGGCGTACCGCTTCTCCTCCAGCAAATTCCGGGCAATCCGCATCCACTGCCGCGGCCGGCGACTGGCCGGCTGAAACAGGTTCTGGCCCACCGCCCCTTGCCGGGACTTCGGTTTCTGGCCTTGCACCGTGTCCTGGTGAGGAACCCAACTGGCCAGCCACACCACCAGCAGCCCGACACCCACAAAAAGCCTTCGCCGGGTGCTTGGATCATGTGCCCAACTCATCTGCACACTCCTGTCAGGACACTGCCCCTGGGGTCTCGTCCCTTCCGCCACCGTCGCCGCAGTGGCGATCCCGGGTTGGGGACGGCGGCGGCAGCCTTTTCCTCATTGTCCCAGATTCTCCCGGAGGCGGCAAATCCACGCGGGGAGATCGCCTCGTGCATGGTAAAGCAACGGGGCACCCCAAACAACGCCAACCCCCAGCTTGGGTCGCGGCAAGCCCGAAAAAGGTTCAAACCGCCGCCCTCCCGGCCCCCGGGGCGGCAAAGCCGTGCTTTTCTGGCTCTTTCGAGCTCCGGGGCAGGTTCTGTTGCAAGTGTACGTTGCCGCTACGATTCTGGCGGCCTTGGTTCGTTTTCCCCTGGTAGGGAGGGGGGGACTTTTTTGCCAAAACTTTCAAATCGGCTTGGGGGAACCCCCGGGCAGATTCTACAATGGGGGAGGTTTTTTCGGGGAGCGGTAGCTCCCTCTGGTTTCCGTTTCAGGAGTAGGTGATGAGTCAGACCCAATTTGCAACCGCCCAGGAAGCCCTGCACGCGCTGGAAGAAGCGTTCCGCCAGGAAGACTTGGACCAGGCCGTGGCGTGCAAGGACTTCCACGCCGAAGCCCGCATCATGCTCCGGCAGATCAACCCCGAGCTGGCCTCCGACGAGCAAGTGCTGCAAGAAGCCGCCGAAACCCTGGAGGCTGCCTTCCGCGCCGCCATGCAGGAAGAAGGGTTCCCCGACCTCAAAGGCGTGGTGACCGAGATCGTGCAACTGGAGTCGCTCCCCGAGGAGCAAGGCATCTATGTGGCCACCGAGCTGCAACAGTTCCCCGACGGCACCATCGGCCTGCAACAGATCCTCATGTACGAGGGCGACCAGGGCTGGAAGGTGCTGGTGCCGGTGGTCTTCGAGGACGAGGGCGAAGAGGACGAAGACGACGCCCTGCTGGGTCCCGACGGAGGGCCGCTTTCGGATCTGGAAGAGGAATTGTAAGCCCCCCGGCTCTGGCTTTCCGGGACGGTGGCCCCTATGGTCAAAAACACCGAGGCGACCTCCCTGGGGGAAGGTCGCCTCGGCTCGTTTGGGCTGTGGCAGTCCTTGGTGCAGGCTGCAAGCTTGCAAAGCCCGTGGAACTCTAAACCAGCTCAGCGATCGGCTCGCCTTCCTCGATCATATAGACCGGGCGGCCCGTCTGGTTCACAAACTGCACCCGCAGGTCGATCCCCAGCACGTGGAAGATGGTGGCCATGAGGTCTTGCGGGCGGATGGGCTTGCTGTGGGGCACATCGGCCTTGGGGGCCGACTGGCCGACCACCTGGCCCATCTTCAGCCCGCCGCCGGCCAGGGCCAGCGTGCTCAAGGGGGCCCAGTGGTCGCGGCCGGCGTTGCGGTTCACCCGCGGCGTGCGGCCGAACTCGCCGGTGATGACCAGCAGGATCTTTTCCTGCAAGCCGCGCTGATACACATCCTCGATGAACGCGGCCACGGCGTGGTCCATCTGCGGACTACGGGCCTTCATGGCCCGCTCGATGCTGCTGTGCATGTCCCAGCCGCCGTAGTTGATGGTCACGAAGCCACAACCGGCTTCGCACAATCGCCGGGCTTGCAGCAGCTGCATTCCCAGCCGGGAACGGCGGCCGCCGTAGCGTTCCACCACCCGGGGGTCTTCGTTGCTCAGGTCGAACGCCTTGGGGGCGTTGCCCAGCACCAGGCTGAAGGCCTGCTGCTCGAACTTGCTCAAGCCCTCCATCAGCCCGCTGGCGTCCACCTTGCGATTGATGTTGTCCAGGCCCTTGAGCAATGCTCGGCGCTGGGCCAGTCGCTCTTCGGGCAGCGAGAGGGTCATGTTGCGCCGTGCTTCCCCGTTGGGATCAAACGGGGCATAGGCCGCGCCCAGAAACGCCGGTCCATCCGAGCCAATCCCCCCGAGCCGCACGTAAGTGGGCATGCCGGTCACCGGGTGGTTGGGGCCGCGCACCCGGGCCAGGATCGAGCCCATCGAGGGCCGGGTGGGCAGTCCGCCGTTGTCGATGGTGCGGTTGTCGTACCCGGTCATCACGAAGTGCGTCCCCCCGCCGTGTCCGCTGTTGGTGTGGGCGAAAGAGCGGACCAGGGCCATTTTATCGACCACGCGGGCCATCTTGGGGAAGGTGCCACCGATGGTCACCCCTGGCAGCGAGGTACGCACCTCGCCGGTTACACTGCGATACTCGCTGGGGGCGGTCATCTTGGGGTCGAAGGTTTCGATGTGGGTGGGCCCGCCGCTGAGCCACAACCAGACCACCGAAGTGTCCTTGGTGGGTTTGCCTTCGGCGGCGGCTCGGGCACGCGCCTCCAGCAGCGTGGCCAACGTCAAGCCGCTGGCTCCCAGGGCCCCCACTTTCAAAAACTCGCGTCGCGTGTGCCCTTCGCAGTCCCGAGTGCGGCGGTTGCTGTAGATGGTCAACACGGCTCGTTCCCTCCCTAGTGGCGTGGAGCAGCCCGATTCCGATAACAGGCTGCATCTTGGGGTAGGCTTCGCTTGGGGGGACCGGCAACCCGGTGCTGCCGGTTGCCTCCGAGGTCGTTCCAATGGGCTATTGATGGTAGGCGTGAGGATGTTACGCGAGGATCGTTAAAAACATCAGCACGCTTTTATGTATCGGCTGCATTATAGGGCTTGCTGGGCGTGGAATGCAACAAAATTTTGGGAGAAACAATTGAGATATTTGTATCTTGCTGTCCCTTTAACTGCTCCTCCACCACCCCCCGCACCACCGCCGGAGTGAGCCAACGCATGCAAGGGTGTTCCGCCACCGGACAACTTTCCCGGTGGCATGGCCCGCAGGGCACCTGCCCTTGAAGCACCACCCCCCGGCCCCAGGGACGCCATAGCCGGGCCTGGTTGGTGCGGCTGAAAAGGGCCACCACCGGGCAACCCACCGCCGCGGCCAGGTGCACCACGGCCGAATCGGCCCCGATGCAAAGCTCGGCCTCAGCCAGCAGCTCGGCCACTTCCGGCCAGGAGAGCCGCCCGGTGTGGTCGTGCAGCCGGGCCGGATGCCCCAGTTGCCTTTGCAACTGCCAGGCCCGCTCCCGGTCCTCGGAGCCGCCCACCAGGTGCACCTCGGCCCCTTGCTCCTCCAACAGCCAAGCCACTAGTTGTTGCCAGTATTCCCAGGGCCACTGCTTGGCCGGGGTGCCGGCTCCCAGGTGGCAGACCACGCGCAAGGAGTGCCCTCTTTGCTCCCCGTGGGATGCCTTCCTGCTGTGCCGGACCGGCCAACAGGGGGCCAGCTCCAGTCCCGCTACATCCGCTCCCAGGGCCGCCAGCAACTCCCGGCGGCGGAGGATTTCGTGTTCTTCCGGCTGGAACCGCGCCCGGTGCGTGAGCCAAAAACCGCCCCCGCCGCAGCCGAATCCCAGCCGCACCCGGCATCCGGCCAACCACAGCAGCAGGGCATGAGGGGCCTCGCCCCGGGGATCGATCCCTAGCGTGTAGCGCTGGCTCCGCAACAGCCGCCCCCAGCGCCAGATTTCCCGCAACCAGCCGCGACGGCTCCCCCGGGCGAAGCGGCTGGTGGGCATCACCCACACCCGATCCACCTCCGGTTGGGCCTGGAACACCTCCGCATTCCAGGGCACACAGAGCACGTCCAGCCGGGCGGCGGGGAACAGCTGCTTCAGCGCCCGCACCAGCCCCGTGCTCAAGATGGCATCCCCCGTGCGATCCAACTGCACCAGCAGCAGCTTCGCCCCCTGGCGGCTGCACTGCCCAAACGCCCCCCGGCGACGCACCCACCAAGGGAAAAACAGCACGTAGCCCACGGCATCCAGCAGGGCAAACAGCACCCGCCATCGCCGACGCACATAGCGATACCACCGCCGGCGTTGCCGAATACGGTAGCGCCGCCAGTGGGGCTGGGGCTCGGGGTATCCGTGTTCAATGGGAACAAAGCGCATCGTCTGCCGTCGCTTAGTTGCTCTCCGCAGTGGTTTTTTCTCTCTTGGCCCCCAGCACGCGCCGGTAAACCTCAAGCGTTACGGCCGCTGCGTGCTGCCAGGTAAAGTGGTCTTGCACCAGGCGAGCCAGCCGGGGGTTGCGCCCCTGGTGGCAGGCATCACTCACGGCGCGGGCCAGGGCAGCCGGGTCGCCCGGGTCCACGTAGCGAGCCAGCGGGCCGAAGTACTCCGGGGCCGCTCCTGCCCGGGGCAGCACCAGCGGCACGCCGGAGGCTCCCGCCTCCAGGGCCACCAGCCCGGGCGTTTCGAACCAACTGGCCAGCACCACGCAACTGCAATGGGCGTAGGCGGCCATCTGGTCGGCCGAGCCATGCCGCACCGCCGGCACGAACCTTACCTGCGGGCCGGCTTCGCGGCGGCACTGGTGCAGGTAGTCTTCGCAGCCGGGAACCACGTCCCCCAGCAGCACCAGCTCCCGCGGCGGGTTGCGCAGGGCACGGATCAGCCCCAACTGGTTCTTCCGCGGCTCGATACGTCCCGGGCACAGAACGTAGCCGCGCCGCCGGGCCAGCACCGGGTGGGTGCTCCGCCGGGCCAGCCAGGGGGCGTGGGCGAACCGGGGCCAGCAACCGTTGGGCACCACGGTGATCTTCTCCGCCGGCACATCGAACAAGCGTCCAAGCTGCCCCGCCTCGGCCTGGGAGTTGGGCAGCAGGTGGTCCACCTGGGCGTAGAGCCGGCTTCGCCACTGGGGCCAGCGCACCCCTCGGGCCCGCAGCCACACCGCGGCGGCTCCCCGGAAGCGGTGAAGCCACGGCCCCGGCTCGGCCCAGCGGGCCGCCGCGTCGAACCAGGCAATCGGCGAAAGCACCACCGGCACACCTTGCCGCCGGGCCTTTTCCACCAGCGGCAAAAACTCCCGGTGACTGCCAAAAAGATGCAGTACTGCTCCAGGCGGAAAACACTCTCCCCGGAGCAGCTCCTCGTGCACAACAAGCCCCCGCCCGCGCAGCGCCTGGGCCGTGGCCTGCAACTGCACTTCGCCCCCGCCGGGGCAACGCCCGGTGGCCGAGCCGCCGATGAGAAAAACCTCCAGGGCCTCTTGCCAAGGGGTCATCGTCGATGCGCGGATTCCGTTCCAGGTTTTCCGGTCAGCGGCGGAGCAGCCGCAAGGTTTTTTTCAGCGTGGCGGCCAGCCCGCCCAGGGGCAGTTCCGCCACGGGGGTTTCCTTTTCCCAGTCGAGCCAGTTCTTGAAGCGTTCTCGCAGCGAACGCTCCAGCGGCTCTAGCTTCAGCCCCGGCAGTTTCTCCTGCGGCGGGCCAGGGTGCCAGGCCAGTTGGTCCCACCCCAGCCGCACCCGACCGGGCCGAAGCGGCACCAGAGCCACGCGCCCCTGGCGGTGGATTTCCACTTGCGGGGTCCAGGGGCCGGGCTGCCGGGGCCCCCAAAGCTCCACGCCATCAGGCAGACAATAAACACGCCACGCCACCTGGCG
>Ga0256839_1004397_pt1 | contig 13785 bp, 13 predicted proteins | sample 354166metaG_FD_185968 | JGI IMG/M metagenome (GOLD analysis project Ga0256839, IMG submission 185968) | Hydrothermal vent microbial communities from Mid Atlantic Ridge, Atlantic Ocean - 354-166 | ecosystem: Environmental > Aquatic > Marine > Hydrothermal vents | place: Atlantic Ocean: Mid... | reverse complement strand
AGCCTGCGGAAGTTAATGAGCCAGAAAATCCAGCGCCCGGACACCTGTTCAAACGCTCGTTTTTTGTCTTTGGCACCATATTGGATGTGTTGGTATGGACGCCGTCGACTGACACGCAGCCCCTGGAAGACGCGCTTGACCAGGTTGAGCAGACACTCAACGCCATGCACCACCGGTGGCATGCCTGGAAACCGGGTCGCTTGCAGGAAATCAACCAGGCCCTGCGCAGTGGGCGCACGATGGCCTTGCAAGCCGAAGAAGCCCGCTTTCTGACACGGGTCAAAGACCTGAGTCTGACCAGTCAAGGCTTTTTTGATCCAGCCATTGGCGAGCTGGTGCATTTATGGGGGTTTCATGCGGATGAATACCCGCTTAGCAGCCCGCCACCTTCGCCAGAAGCCATCAAGGACTGGCTACAGCACCGACCAGGCATGCAGGATCTGATTCTGGAAAACGGCATGGCTCGCTCCCCCAATCCGCGCATTTGGCTGGACTTTGGAGGCGTAGCCAAAGGTTTGGCCACCGATGTGGTGGTTGATATGCTGGCGGCAAGCGGCTTTCGTAATGTCATTGTCAATGCCGGGGGTGACGTGCGGGTGCGGGGAAAAAAAGGACAAACACCCTGGAAAGTGGCGATACGGTCACCTGGGAAAGATTGGGGAGGCCCGGTGCTGGGCGTAATTGAAAGCCAGGGTGATGAAGCCATTTTTACCTCCGGCAACTACCAACGGTACAGTGAATATCAGGGACAGCGGTATGCGCATATTCTCGACCCGTTCACCGGCTGGCCGGTGGACACAGTGGCCTCGGCAACAGTGATGGCGGCTAACGGCACCCTGGCGGATGCCGCGGCCACGGCCATGGTGGTGGCCGGTTGGGACAAATGGCCACAGGTGGCCCGCCATATGGATATTGATACCGTTTTGCTGGTGGGCGAGAAAAACCGTTGCGAAATGACACCGGCCATGGCCACACGCCTGAAAGACTCGACTCTGGCTTGTCGCATCAGGAAGGCGGATACCGCGGCGACCGATGAACAAAAAACAAAGCCGTAAAAATGCTTTTTTGAAAGGATACGTTATGAAAGTGCTTGGTATTGAAACTTCGTGTGATGAAACCGGCATCGCCATTTATGACACTCAGGCAGGCCTGCTGGCCGAACAGCTCTACTCTCAGGTTGATCTGCATGCCTGTTATGGGGGCGTGGTGCCGGAACTGGCTTCCAGAGACCATGTGCGTAAAGCCATGCCATTGGTGCAGGAATGTTTGCAGGCAGCGCACCTGGAATTTTCCGATCTGGATGGTGTTGCCTGGACAGCCGGGCCGGGTCTGGCCGGCGCCTTGCTGGTTGGCGCCAGTCTCGGCCAAAGCCTGGCTTGGGCACTGGATGTGCCCGCGGTGGCCGTGCATCATATGGAAGGCCACTTACTGGCGCCTTTGCTGGGCAGTGATCCGCCGGCCTTTCCCTTTCTTAGCTTGCTGGTGTCTGGCGGTCACACCCTGCTGGTGGAAGTCAAGGCACTGGGTGACTATACGGTTCTGGGTGACACCCTTGATGATGCTGCTGGCGAGGCTTTTGACAAAACCGCCAAGCTTATGGGTTTGCCTTACCCTGGCGGCAAGGCACTGGCCGAACTGGCCGAAAAAGGCAACCCGCAGCGTTTTGATTTCCCCCGCCCCATGATGAATCGTCCTGGCCTGGATATGAGTTTTTCCGGTCTGAAGACCTTTACCCGGGTTATCTGGGAAAAACAGCGAACCCAAGCGCTAACAGCTGGGGAACTGGAGCAGCTGAAAGCCGATATTGCGGCGGGATTTCAGGAAGCTGTGATAGATACACTGGTTAAAAAATGCCAGCGCGCCCTGAAACAAACCGGGTTAAAAAGGCTGGTCGTGGCCGGTGGTGTAAGCGCCAACCGGTCATTGCGAGAGCGCCTGCAGACAACCTGGAAACATCATGGCGGGCAGGTCTATTTTCCACCTGTGGCCTGGTGTACTGATAATGGCGCCATGATTGCCCTGGCCGGCGCCTTGCGCTTGCAGGTCGGGCAGCGAAAAACAGACAGCGCGATAGAGATTCACCCCCGCTGGTCGCTGGAAAGCCTGAACCGGCCCGAGGCGGAAGGCTAGTCTGTTTACCGGCCAGGGCAATCATGGTGCCAGAGACCTTGTTACCAGTCGCAAGCAGCCGGAAAGGACTGTATTTCAATGGCTGCCGCATCCAGTATCGGAGCCAGTTTATCGGCCTGATCTGATGCCATGGCCACATCCAGCCAGTATTCCGGCCACTGTTCCAGGCGTGCTTCCCACTGGGCGTCAAAGCCCCGTTGCTGTAACTCCTCCAGGCGCGCCATGGCATTATCCTTTTGCCGGTACAAGCCCAAAGAGACCGTGTTTTCACGGGCTCCTGCCGTTACGACGTAATAGTCACGAACACCCGCCTGCGCCAGCTTCCGGGCGGACTTGAGTGCTTCGGCGCGGGTTTTCGTGGCCGGCAGAAACACCCAGTAGCCGGCTTCCTGGCTGGCTGTTTTCCGCCGCGTGCGGGTTTTTATGACAAAGGATTGCACCGGCTCAAGCACCGGATTGATGGCGGCCTGGCTGGGAAAGGGACCAATGCGGAAGCACACAGGTGCGATTTCAGTGGCGTTTTCTTCGTGATCTTTTTTCCAGATGGCATCATGGGGTGCGGGATCGGCCTCGCTTAACAACTGCAAGCCTGGCACCGAAGGGTCGGTGGCGGAAAACACAGGTGCTGTTTTGACCGGATGTTGTCGCAACCAGGCAAATAGCGTCAGATTGGCCGCAAGCAGCATAAAAAACAACCAGCGTATCAAGGTGGGTGTTGAGTTCATGGGCGGATTTTACCTGCTAACGGGTTTTTCTGCATGGTTGTTCAATGAAAGCTTTTGAAGGCCGAACGCTGACTTCACCACTGTGAATGGCTTGTTTCTGGCCATTGATTTCCAGAATCAGCGCGCCTTGTGTGTCAACACCACGGTAAATCCCTTGCTGGGGGGGGCGTGATGGTGCGCCGGGGGACAGAATGGTCACCGGCTGGCCGCATAAGGTGTCATGCTGACGCCAGGTTTCCAGCACCTGGCGCCGGTAGCGCTGCTGAGATTCATGGTTATCATGGTTCCAGTGGCGTACGGCCTGGTCCAGGGTCGCCAGCAGGGTGCCGGTGAAAGCGGTTCGTGTTGGTGCCACAGGTTTTGTCGCTCCGCTCAAGGGGGGCAGGTCAACCAGGTTGGCCACCGGTTGACCAATGGCTCTCTGACACTGGTCGGGCAATTGCCAGTTCAGGCCGATACCGGCGATGACTTGACAAGGTCCTTCCATTTCGCCGTTGATTTCCACCAGAATCCCGCCCACTTTCAGCAGTTGGCCATTTGTGTCCCGGGTAACCAGGTCGTTGGGCCATTTCAGGCCCAGGTGCCAACCAAAGGCGGCGGCGGTCTGCACACAGGCGACGGCTAAAGCCAGATTAAGTCCGGCCAGGTCAGCCAGGCTGCCAGTGAGTCGCCAGTGGCCGGAAAGCGTGATAGAACAACCAGGCACGCTCATCCATTGCCGGCCCATTCGTCCCCGTCCCCGGGTTTGTTGTTCAGCCAGAACAAAACCATCGCCTGTTAATGCCCGTGCATCGTCATTGGTGGAGCCGGTGGAAAAGTGCAGTTGAAGCGAAACGTTTTCAGGCAGGTGTGCGCGTAAAGTGGTTTCATTCAAGGGTGGCGGCGGCAACATACCAGTGAGTTGATAGCCGTGGCCGCGAATGGCCGTAACAGGCAGCCCGGCATCACGCAGGGATTGTACGGCTTTCCAGATGGCCGCCCGGCTGACGCTAAGCGCGCCTGCCAGGGCCTGCCCGTTTATGCAATCGCCTGACGCCAGGCGAGAAAATACCGTGGCTTGGAGGGAGTTATTCATCCACTAGGGCTTCGAGGCCGCTTGCCGGAAAACAAAATCTCGCACCGCGGCGATTTCTTCCGGGGCAACTCCGTGTTGAATGGGATAAGTATGCCACTCAACCGGATAGCCATTGGCTTGCATGATTTTGGCACTGGCGGCTCCCAAGGCATAGGGAACAACAGGGTCAAGCGTGCCATGAGCCATGAAAACGGGTGTATCCTGGTTGGCCGGATGTTTTTCTACAGGCAGTTTTTCCGGCATGGGCACATAGCCGGACAAGGCCACCATGCCAGCCAGTTTATGGGGATAGCGGCTGCCGGTATGCAGGGTCATGGCCGCACCCTGGGAAAACCCGGCCAAAATAATGTTTTCCGGGGGAATGCCCTGATCCACCTGTTCGGCAATCAGATCATGGATAGTTTTTTCCGACTCGCGGATACCCGCCTCATCCGCGCGTGCGCCGATATCCAGCCCCTTGATGTCGTACCAGCTGCGCATGGCCATGCCGCCGTTGATGGTGACCGGCTGAATGGGTGCATGGGGAAAGACGAAACGCAAGGGAAGGTCTGGATGCTGAAATTGCGGCACGATCGGCTCAAAATCGTGGCCATCGGCGCCCAGACCATGAAGCCAGATAATGGCCATTTGTGGATCATTGCCGGTGTCGATGCGAATGGCGGGGTAAGGCATGAAAGCTCCTGAAACTGAAAAACGCTCAAGGCCCTGTGTCACAGTACACGGACCATTGGACTTTATCTGCGCCAATGATAAGATTTGAGTGATTTCAAAGCAATCAAAAAGGCCAGCCATGCAATGTTTTTTAAAACTCGGCATATTGCCGGTGTTACTGTTGGGCCTGACCGCTTGTGGCAACAAAGGCGACCTGTATTTGCCGTCCAGGGATAAACCGGCGCAGCAGGAAAAAACCTCTCAACAAGCCGAAGACAAGCAGCAACCTGTGGCCATTGTCCGCCGCTTAGAACAGTGAGTTAAGCAGATATCGGCTTTCATGAGTAAACATCCCGCCAATCGCCCATTGCCCAGCTTGCGGTTTGAGAAAATGCACGGATTGGGAAATGATTTTATGCTGGTGGACGCCCGTCTGCAAAAACTGGACTTGTCGGCAGAAGCGATTCGTCACTGGGCCAACCGCCGTTGTGGTGTGGGTTTTGACCAGATGATTGTTCTGGATGATGCCCCTCACAGCGACTACCTGGCGAGTTACCGGTTTTACAACGCCGATGGCAGTGAGGCGGAACAGTGTGGTAATGGCCAGCGGTGCATTGGCCGCTATTTATGGGAAAGTGGCTGGGCCAAACGTCGGCGATTTCAGGTGACAGGCCCCGGCGGCCCGGTGGCCATCACCGTGCATTCAGCCAGCGATGTGGAAGTGGCCTTGCCTGCGCCAACGTGCCGCTTGATGGCCCTGAACCAGGACAGCAGAGACGTCCGCGCCGAATGGGCGGAGGTCTCTGTTGGTAACCCCCATCGGGTTTTTTGGGTGAATTCTCAGGCGGAACTGGACGATTGTCACTTGGCGGCGCAAGCCGCAGCGGTGCAAGCAGACTACCCTCGGGGTGTTAACCTGGAGGTTGTGCATATGGAGGCGGCTGATCACTTGCGTATCCGTATTTATGAGCGAGGCGTCGGGGAAACCCAGGCATGTGGCAGTGGCGCGGCCGCAGCCGCAGTGGCCACGGTTGAACGCCAGCTGGCCATGCGCTCCGGCAATGGCCATAAACCAATCCGGGTGGATATGCCTGGGGGCCGGCTTTTGGTAGACTATCAGCGGGATAGCGGCAGGCTGACCTTGCGCGGCCCGGCGGCCCATGTTTATCAGGGGCGGGTGTTTTACCCTTAACCCCTTTGCCTAGGAGAGCCATGAGCGATCAGAAAAATCCACCGAGTCATGAATCGCCGCCGGTGCGTGCCATGGATGTGTTGCGGTTTTTGCGCCAGCACCCAGGCTTTTTTAGCCAATATCCCGAAATACTGGAAGAGTTGCAGGTGGTCGACAGCGAAGGCGGCGTTACCTCTTTGCTCAATTATCAGGTCAAGGTACTGCAGGAAAAAAACTGGCAGCTTACCGGCCAAATCAGTGAATTGATCAGTGCCGCGCGAAATAACGAACAGCTTCTGGACAAGGTGTTTGAACTGGCGCTGATTTTCTCCACACTGCCCGCCGGACAATCGAGCTTGAATGCCTTTGTGGACTACGTAAAAAAAGCCTTTCCCAGTGACTTTCTGGCATTGGCGGTTCCGGCGGGATTGTTGCCTGCGGATACGCGCATGCAGCATATTGTGATGATTAGCGATGCGGCTGAATACCAAACCCTTTTTCAGGAAATGCTGCACCCACCACAACCCCTGTGTGGGCGCTTGAAGGCCGACAAGCTTGATTATCTTTTTGGTAAACAGGCCACAGAAGTGACTTCGGTGGCGCTGATACCGTTGGGAAACACGGCCATGGATGGGTTGTTGGCTTTTGGCAGTCGCGAGCAACAACGGTTCGTGCCGGGAATGTCTACAGCCATTCTGGAACGGCTGGGCCGGTTGCTGCACCATAAACTGCAACGTGATAGAGACGGTGATGCAGATTCCTCGTCCGTTCCCGTGAACGATGCCTGACCCAAGGCCACAAAAAAGCGTGGCAGGTGTTCCGGAAAGAAGCGTGCAAGCCTGGATTGCGCGCTATCTGAACATGCTAACCCAACAACGGGGACTGTCTGCACACACCACCCGGGCTTATCAGCGTGATTTACAGGCCCTGTGTGATTTTCTTCCGACCAGCCAGGCGCTGGAAGACATCACAGATGAGACCATGCGCGCTTTTCTGGTGAACCGCCACCAACAGGGTTTATCGCCTCGCTCTTTGGCGCGCCTCCGTTCCAGTGTGACCGGTTTTTTTGACTTTGTGCATCAAGCAGGTCAAATCGACGCCAATCCATGCGCTTTGCTCAGTGCCCCGCGTGCGCCTGCCCGGTTGCCGGAAATACTGGATGCCGAAGACATGGCGCGTCTGCTAAACATACCAGAACAGTCCCCTTTAGCGATTCGTGACAAAGCCATTCTGGAGCTGTTTTACTCCTCCGGGCTACGTTTGAGCGAGTTGGCACAGGCCCGCTGGGACGATCTGGATAGCGCAGGCGGATACATTCGGGTCACCGGCAAGGGACGTAAACAACGGGTGGTGCCAGTAGGCGGGTGCGCCTTGCGCGCCCTGGCCCGCTGGCAGCCGCTGGCGGCCATGTGGGACAAAACCGACAGCGGGGCTTTGTTTATCAGCCAGCGGGGAACGCCCTTGCGACCACGCAGCATTCAGGACAGGGTCAAGTTTTGGGCCAAAAAACAAGGGTTATGGCAACGGGTTTATCCACATTTAATGCGTCATTCTTTTGCCAGCCATGTATTGGAATCCAGCCAGGATTTGCGAGCAGTGCAGGAAATGCTGGGGCACGCGGATATTTCCACCACCCAGATTTACACCCATCTGGACTTTCAGCATTTGGCGCGGGTTTATGACCAGGCGCACCCGCGGGCAAAAAAGTCCGCTCGAACGAAAGCAAAACACACCGACTGGCTTGAAAACCGCTAAGTGCGGCCCCATTGTCAGTCCCCATCCTGCAAACAACCACAGGAAAAACCATGCGTGAATCAAGCTCCCTCAATTATCGCGGCACCACCATTGTCGGTTATCGCCGGGGCAATGAAGTCGTTATTGGTGGTGATGGCCAGGTCACCCTGGGCCACACCGTGATGAAAAGCAATGCCCGAAAAGTGCGGCGGCTTTATCGAAATGAAGTCTTGGCCGGTTTTGCCGGCGCCACAGCCGATGCCTTTACCTTGTTTGAACTGTTTGAAGCCAAACTGGAAAAACATTCTGGTCATTTGGTGCGCGCCGCCGTGGAAATGGCCAAGGACTGGCGCACCGAACGGCGCTACGGGAAGCTGGAAGCCTTGTTGGCTGTGGCTGATAAAAACACTTCCTTGATTATCTCTGGTAATGGCGATGTCATAGAACCCGAACATGGTCTTATCGCCATTGGCTCTGGCGGGCCTTATGCCCAGGCGGCAGCGCGGGCGCTCATGCAAAACCCGGAACTCAGTGCCCGGGAGATTGTCACAGAAGCGCTTAATATCGCTGCAGATATCTGCATTTACACCAACAAAAACCACACCATTGAAACCCTGCTGACAGAGTAACCTTTCCACTATCAGATCAACACACAGGAATGCCCATGTCCACCATGACACCGCGTGAAATCGTTCACGAACTGGACCGCCACATTATTGGTCAGGTCGACGCCAAGCGCGCCGTGGCCATCGCCTTGCGTAATCGCTGGCGGCGCATGCAACTGCCAGAAAAACTGCGGCGGGAAATCACGCCCAAAAATATCCTTATGATTGGCCCCACTGGGGTTGGTAAAACCGAAATCGCCCGCCGTCTGGCCAGTTTGGCGGAAGCCCCCTTTATCAAGGTCGAAGCCACAAAATTTACCGAAGTGGGTTATGTGGGAAAAGACGTGGAGTCCATTATCCGTGACTTGGTGGACAGCGCCATCAAATTGGTGCGGGAAAAGGCCACCGCCAGGGTCCAGGCCCAGGCCGAAGCCGCCGCTGAGGAACGCATTCTCGATGCCCTATTGCCTCGGCCCAAGCCGGTGTTTCCCGGGGAAGTGGCCACCGAGGATGAAACAACCACCCGAACCCGGGAGAAGTTTCGCCAGAAATTACGGGCCGGGGAATTGGACGACAAGGAAATCGAGCTGGACATGTCGCTTTCCATGGGGGTGGAAATCATGGCCCCGCCAGGCATGGAAGAAATGAGCAGTCAGCTGCAGGGCCTGTTTGAAAATCTGGCTGGTGCCAAAAAACAGCGCAAAAAACTCACCATTGCCGCCGCCCGCCCCCTGCTGATAGAAGAAGAAGCCGGCAAACTGGTTAACGAAGAAGAAATCAAACAGCAAGCCATTGAGCTGGCGGAGCAAAGTGGTATCGTTTTTATTGATGAGCTGGACAAGGTCTGCAAGCGCGCCGAGGTGAGTGGAGGTGATGTTTCCCGCGAAGGCGTCCAGCGTGATTTGCTGCCGCTTATCGAAGGCTCGACAGTCAGCACCCGGCATGGGCCGGTTAAAACCGATCACATGCTGTTTATCGCTTCAGGTGCGTTTCATTTGGCGAAACCATCAGACCTGATTCCCGAGCTGCAGGGGCGCTTGCCCATTCGTGTGGAGCTGAACGCCCTGACAGCCGAGGACTTCAAGCGTATTCTGACTGAACCGGAAGCCTCACTGACGGAGCAGTATCAGGCATTGCTGGAAACAGAAGGCGTCACCCTGAAATTTACCGAGGACGGCATTGAACGTATCGCCGAGTATTCCTGGTCGGTGAATGAACGCACCGAAAATATCGGCGCGCGAAGACTGCATACGGTCATGGAACGCTTGCTGGAGGAAATTTCCTTTGAAGGCGCGGACAATGCCGGCCAAACCTATGTCATAGACAGCGCCTATGTTGACAAGGTATTAAACCGGCTGGTGGATAATGAAGATTTATCACGCTACATTCTTTAGGAAATGGCTGACAAGAAGGCATGAAACCAGAAATAATGTTAAGCACGACCTCTGAAATTCAGGGCCGGCGGATTATTCAATACCATGGTGTGGTGGCGGCTGAGGCGATTTTGGGGGCGAATATTTTCCGGGATTTTTTTGCTGGTATTCGCGATTTGGTGGGCGGTCGTTCCGCCGCCTATGAAAAAGAATTGCGCAAGGCGCGGGATATCGCTACAAAAGAACTGATTCAGCAAGCGCAGGAAGCCGGCGCCAATGCCATTGTCGGCATTGATATCGATTACGAAAATATCGGCCCCCAAGGCGGTGGCATGCTTATGGTCAGCATGAGCGGTACAGCGGTTAGTTTGGCCCGGGAATAAATTCTTCCGCATGGGCATAACACCTGTAGAGCCTGCCGGAATCAAGAAAAAACAACCGCACGGAGCGTATGGCTTATAATGAGCCAGGGGGCTGTCGCCAAGCGCCGTTAATTGCCGGGGTTCAACCTGCGGGCATTGTCGGGTATACAGGGCGTTTCCAACCACCCAAACCCACATTTTATTGCGACAATCATTAAGGAGCGAAACATGTTAAAGAAATTCTGCTTGTTGGCCTTGGCAACAGTATTGTTGACCGCTTGTGGAGACAAATCCGGGAGCCAGGACAATGCTAAGGGGCTCATGGCCATAGACCTCAGCACGCCTCAGGGCGCTTTCATGGCCAATATTCAGGCCATGAAAAACAACGACCTGAAAGCCTTGATGCAAGCCAGCATGACACCGGAAGAATACCAACGCGTCAAAACCAAATGGAGCGAGAAGAAAGGCACGTTCAGCGAGGCGGACAAGGCTCGGTTTGCCGCCACCATGCAAATGCTGACCAGCGAAGGCGCGGAAGACCAAATGATGACCATGATCGAGCCACAGTTGCAGCAACTGCAAGCCATGTTGCCCATGGTGCTGATGATGGCCAATGAAGACATGATTGATCAGAAGATTAAAGAACTACCCATGCCCGCCGAGCAAAAGGAGAATGCCAAAACCATGGCTCTGGCGGTGGTGGATTGGGCCAAAAAGGCAGATCTGGCCAGCCCGGAAAAGGCCAGAAAAGCCGTCACGGTAATGGTTGACACGGCCCGAAATCTGGGTGTGAAAACCCTGGATGAAATAGAAAAAATGCCTTTTGAAGATGCGCTGGACAAAGGCGGAAAAGTGCTTGGCGGCACAAAGCAGGTGCTAAAAGTTTATGGCATTGATCTGGATGGCATGCTGGACAGCGTAAAAATAAAAGACGTTAAGCAAAACGGAGACAAAGCCGAAATGGTGGTGGTCTTTCAGTTTTTGGGCCAGCCCATGGAAGAAAAAATGCACATGATTAAGAAAAACGGCCGTTGGGTTTCCGCACCGCCGAAACAGCCGGCGCTCGGCCAGACACAACCACAATCCTGACAGGACACGCAAACCGATGACCGGAAAGGTGGGTAAACCTTTCCGGTTTTTTTGTCTCTGACGGATGAAATAAAAACAGCATTGTTTGTGTTGTGTGTTGATCTTTGACAGGAGCCTCATGTCCCTTTTGACGCGTTTGTTTTATTGGCGGGTACAGGCAAGTCTGGCCCCGGAAGACTTTACGGAACTGGATATTGACCCGGCGGTTCCCGTGATTTATGTGCTGGATACCGACTCATCCATTGCCCGCACCATTCTGAAAAAGGAATTACCGGCCCGGGGGCTGCCTTACGACCATTTTGACGATCCGCTAAAGGATTTACCGGCTGTCATGGCAAACAAACGCCTTAAGGGTTTGTGGAAGCGCCGGCCGGAATATCAGGTCTTTGAGGCCAATCTGCTTACGATCATAGAAAAAATCAAACAAAATCCGGCAGTGAAAGTCCAGTTGGTGCCGGTTTCCGTCTTTTTGGGACGTGCGCCACAGAAAGAAAGCGGCTTTTTCAAAATCCTTTTTTCCGAGCAATGGGGCATTGCCAGCCGTTTTCGGCGTTTTATGTCTTTGCTGGTGCATGGCAAACACACCCTGATTCGTCTCAGCAAGCCCGTTGTTCTGGATGCGGCTTTGGTGGAGCAGGAGGCGCCGGAGAAGCTGGCGCATAAAATTTCCCGGGTTTTGCGGGTTCATTTTTATCGCTTGCGAACCTCGGTTGTGGGGCCGGACCTGTCCCATCGCCGCACGGTCGCCCGGACCATCCTTAACCGGCCGGTGGTGCGGGCGGAAATCCGCCGCTATGCCCAGCGTAAGGGCATCAGTGAGGAAAAAGCCCGTCTGGAAGCGAACAAAATCGTCCGCGAAATTGCAGCGGACTACTCCTATTCCGTGATCCGGTTGCTGCATCTGTTTTTTACCTGGTTCTGGAACAAGGTGTATGACGGTATCCGGCTGAACCATTTCGAAGAGTTTCACGCCAAATCCCCGAACTTTGAAGTCATCTATACGCCTTGCCACCGCAGTCATATTGACTATCTGATTATGTCCTACGCCCTCTATCAGCGCGGGCTAGTGCCGCCACACATTGCCGCGGGCATCAACCTGAATCTGCCTGTGGTGGGTGGCTTGTTACGTCGCGGCGGCGCGTTTTTTATTCGCCGCTCCTTTAATTCGGCCCTGTATGCCACCATTTTTTCCGAGTATTTGAGCGCCCTGTTAACACGCGGGGTGGCCATTGAGTACTTTATTGAGGGCACCCGCAGTCGCACCGGTCGATTGTTGCACCCCAAGCCGGGCATGTTGGCCATGACCATACGCAGCTATATCAACGATCACAGCAAGCCGCTCATGTTCCAGCCTGTGAACCTCAATTATGAAAAGCTCATGGAAGGCGCATCCTATACCCGGGAACTGGGCGGACAGGCCAAAAAGAAAGAAAGCCTGGGCAGCTTGTTTAAGGCCCGCAAACTGTTGAAGCAGGAATATGGCCGCCTGACGGTCAATTTTTCCCAGTCCATTGAGCTGGATGCCTATCTGGACAAATACCGGCCTGACTGGCGTGGTCTGACGCTGGCGCACAATGAAAAGCCCGAGTGGTTCAAACAGTTGGTCAATGACGTGGGCCAGGATATTATGACCCGCATCAACCAGTCCGCCCATGTTAATGCCATCAACCTTTTGGCGCTGGCTTTGTTATCCACGCCCAACCGGGCCGCGGATGAAAACAACCTGAAAGCCCAACTGACTTTGTATGTGGATTTGTTGCAGAATGTCCCATATGACCAGAAAATCACCGTGACTGACGAAACCCCGGCGGCCATGATCGAGCGCGGTATCGCCCTGGGCTTTCTGGAACGTCAGACCCATGAGCTGGGTGATGTCATCCGGGTTCGGCCGGGTCAGGGCGTATTGCTCACCTATTACCGCAACAATATTCTGCATTTGTTTGCCGCCAGCTCCTTTATCGCCATGTGTTTTGTGAATCAGCGGCAATTTTCCCGGCGGCAGCTGTTACGGCTGATGCGCGATATTTATCCCTTTGTTAAGGATGAATTGTTTCTCAAGTGGGATCGGGACGGTTTTGTGGAATATGGCCGCCAGACTATCAAACACCTGTATCGGCTGGATTTGCTGAAATCAGCCGGGCGCACGCTGGAGCGTCACCCTGGCGGCTCTCTGCAGGCGGGTAAGTTGCGGGTGCTGGCCGAGGGGCTGATGCAGACATACGAGCGTTTTTTTATCGTTATCTCGGTGTTGAAGACACAAGGCTCGGGCGCGTTGACCAGCGCCGAGCTGGAGAACCTGTGCCATAAAACGGCTGAAAAGCTGTCCCTGTTGTATGAATTCAATTCTCCGGACTTTTTCGATAAGTCATTGTTCAAGCTATTTATCAAGAACTTGAAGGCCCAGGACATTATTCGCACCGACGAGCAGGGAAAAATCGTGTTTACTCGCAATCTGAACCCCATTTTCGACGGCGCAAAGAAAATTTTATCCCGCCGCATCCGTCACTCGGTGCTGTATTTGTTGCCAGATCCTGAAGTGAAGAGCCCTGATGAGGCTAAAGCAGAACGGGCTGTATCAGCACAAGACGTCGACAAGTCATGATAACAAAAGACAAGCCCAGGCTGTCGCACATTCGTTTTTGGCGAGCCATTGGCGCACCCTGGCGTGCGCTCAAGCGTGAATGGCGGAGTTTGCTGGAATTTTACCTGGTGCCTTCGCTGGTGGTTTTGCTACCCTGGAAAACGGCTTATGGTCTGCTCCGGTGGTTTGTGGAAAACACATCATTGTATAGTGACAACTTGTCTGTTTGCGTGCGTAATGCCCGCCGGCTTTTGCCAGGGCTGGATGAAGAAGAATTTATCAGACGGCA